>Ga0182035_10000019_pt1 | contig 64267 bp, 63 predicted proteins | sample flu12Cox44000170_FD_125969 | JGI IMG/M metagenome (GOLD analysis project Ga0182035, IMG submission 125969) | Lab enrichment of tropical soil microbial communities from Luquillo Experimental Forest, Puerto Rico - flux4day.12C.oxic.44.000.170 | ecosystem: Environmental > Terrestrial > Soil >...
CAACACAAGCCACCAGTTGTCCGCCATGGTCCGCAACAATACGGGGCCGGCCAAAGGCGGTCTTGAATCAATATGTGCGCTTGTCATCAATGACTCCCTCAGCTTGAACAAATCCGCTTTGGGGCTCGCTTCTTTTCCGGAGCTGAACTGCGCTCAGTCCACTCCTCCGCCTCTTTTTAAAAACTATTGAAAATCGTACGCCCCCCGGCAACGACGCGATAGTTATCTGGAAAAATTGAAGCGATCGGTCGGTGTTGCGGTACCGCTCTCATGCAAGCCGGTACCTCGGCATCGATCTTTCTCACAACCGCTCCAATCTCCGGGCGCAGTTCGTATACGAGCACGCGCGGCGGGTCGATTGGACCGAGGTCCATTATGCCTTCGGATGAGGATCGCCGATTACACCGTCGACGCGCGCGGGCGCAGCGACAGCCACAACAGCATCGCGGCCGTAACGAAGATCGTCGGGAATATGACTTCGTTGATTGCGCTCCAGCCGAATTTCTCGAGCATCTGGCCGGAAGAAAACGAGCTCAGCGCCATGCTGCCGAAAATCAGGAAGTCGTTGAACGCCTGCACCTTGTTGCGTTCATGCGGCCAGTGACATTGCGTCACCATCGTGGTTGCGCCGATGAACGATAGGTTCCAGCCCAGGCCAAGAAGCACAAGCGCGGTCCAGAAATGCGCCACCGAGATGCCGGAGATTCCGACAACGGCCGTTGCGGCAATCAGTGCCAGGCCAATGCCCGTGATACGCTCGACGCCGAAACGCGCAATCAGCGAGCCTGTCACGAAGCTCGGCGCGTACATCGCCAGCACATGCCATTGAATGCCGAGTGCCGCATCGGTGATGGAATGACCGCAGCCGACCATCGCAAGCGGCGCCGACGTCATGACCATATTCATCATGGCGTAGCTCGTAATGCCGCACGCGACTGCAACGCTGAAGCGGGCATGGCGCACGATCTCCCAGAGCGGCCGCGCGCCATTGTAATGGGCCGGGCTGAGCGGCGGCACCTTGACGAACTGCAGCACAGCGGCCGCCAGGATCGCGCACACTGACTGGCCCAGATAACTGGCTGCAAAGAGATGTGGCGACAGGAGATCCTTGGTGAAGATGACGAGCTGCGGGCCGAGCACGGCGGCGAACACGCCCCCCGCCAGCACCCAGGACACGACCTTCGGACGGTACGCATCGCTCGCCGTATCGGCCGCGGCGAAGCGGTAGGACTGGTGCGCCGCCGCGTAGAGCCCGCCGCAGAACGTGCCGATGAGCAGCACCCAGAAATTGCCGTTCATCACCGCCGAGTATGAAATGAACCCGGACAAAATGCCGAAAGCCGAGCCGCATTGCAGGGCGAAACGGCGTCCGTAATGCCGCGCAAGGACACCGAGCGGCAGCGTGCCGAGCCACATGCCGAAAACCATGGCCGTAACCGGCAAGGTCGCAAGCCCCTTGTCGGGCGCGAGCACCGCGCCGACGATGCTGGCGGTGGAAACGATCACCGTATTGTTGCCGCCGGCAAGCGCCTGCGCGATCGCGAGTACGAACGCGTTGCGGCGCGCGAGCGTGTCATCGGGCTTGACGTGCTGGAACGATTCGGCTGTCGCCGACATTGGCGGGCTCCCGGAAGCGGCCCCTTGTAGCGGCGATCCCCGGAAACTGCCAATGCCCCCTGTGCAGGGCAGGATTGAGCGCGGCTTACCGCTTGCGCGGCGCGCGAACGGCCCGCGACGTGTCCTCGAAGGTCACCGCGCCGGGATGGCGAATGCTCGCCTTCCTCGCCTCGGCGATGGTCCGGGCCCCGATCTGGCCCAGTGACGCCCGCAACTCGTCGATGTAGAGGTCGATGAGATAGTTCGGCCCGTCATCACCGAGCGCCGCCACGGCCCACAGGAACGTCTTTCCGGCGAAGGCGGCATCCGCACCCAGTGCCAGCGCCCGCATCACGTCCTGCCCGCTGCGAATGCCGCTGTCGAGCACGATCGTTGCCTTTTTGCCGACTTCGGCGGCGATGGCGGGCAGCACATCGATGGATGGCATCAGCGCCTCGATCTGGCGTCCGCCATGGTTCGAAACCCAGATGCCGTCGATGCCGAGCGACACGGCCTTGGCCGCATCCTCCGGATGTAGGATGCCCTTTACCGCCATCGGGCCCTTCCACGCATCGCGATAACGTTTGACTTCTTCCCACGAGAAGGCGCCGCCCATGCGCGCGCGCGCAAATGCGATGATCTCGTTGGTCCAGGCGCCCGGCGGTGCGTAATCGGCGATGGTGGCAAAACGCGGATAGCCGTGGCGCAACAGCGCGAGCATCCAGCGTGGCCGCAACATCATCTCGCGGATCATACGCAGGTTGGGCCTGAATTCGTGGGCGAGACCGGCGTAGGTTTCGCGCGAGCGTGTCGTACGCACGGGGACGTCAAGCGTGAGTGTCAGGACTTTCGCGTCGACCGCTTGCGCACGGCGGACGAGATCAAGCCCGATCTTGTGGTCGTCATGCCAGAACCGGTAGAGCTGCAGCCAGAACACGTCGGGCGCAGCTGCCGCGGCCTGCTCGATGGTGGCACCGCCGGCAACGCTGAGCGTATAGGGAACGCGCGCGCGCTGCGCCGCCTTTGCCATCAGAAGATCCGCGCCCGGCCAGACCAGTGACGGTCCGCCCATGGGAGCAACCCCGATCGGCGCCGAATAGCTTCGTCCGAACAGTTTGACGTCCACCGGCGGCAAGCTCGGCATCACGCCGTAACGCGGCGTGATCTTGATCGCGTCAAATGCAACCCAGTTATGGGCAATGCCGACGTCGTTCCCCCCACCGGTATCACCATATTCAAAGGCGAAGAGCGGCACATTGTGTGGCGCGCGACGGCGCAACCAGGCGCTGGTCGGAAAATGCTTGTGGTGCTTTTGAAAATTCGGATGCTGGCCGACTGGTGTCACGGCCGACTTTTTCGCCGTCATATCGTGCATGGGGAAGTCCCGTTCTTTGATCGCATTATAACTGCGCCCACCACGTCCGTCGCCACTCAAAAATGGCTGAAGGACATTCGCTTGAAAGAAAGCGCGCGGCCGTCGGCGGCCAGAAATCGTGCGCCCTCCCCGGGCTTGATCTCGCCGATCTCCGTGACCGGAACGTTGGCCGCCTTGGCCGCCGCCCGGAAGCCGTCGGCCTTCGCCGGCGGCACGGTGCACACGATCTCGTAGTCGTCGCCACCCGTCAGAGCGGATTCGAGCGCAACGGGATCGGCAGCCATCACGGCCCTGGCGGCATCCGAAAGGGGAATACGCGGGACCTGAATATCGGCTGCCACGGCGGACACACGGCAGAGCTTGGCAAAATCACCAACCAGTCCGTCGGAGATATCCATCGCCGCTGAGGCATGTGTACGCACGGCTTCAGCCAGCGCGTTGCGCGGCTGTGGCAACAGATAGCGAGACGCGAGATGCTGGCGCTGCGGCTCGGTCAGTTTCCAGTCCTTGCCTTTACGCAGCATCAGGCCGAGCGTCGCATCGCCGACCGTGCCGCTCACGAACACGCGGTCACCGACGCCCGCGCCTGCACGGCGCACCATCGTTCCTTCCGGCACGCTGCCGAACATGGCGATGGAAATCGTGATCGGCCCCGGCGTTCGATCGGTGTCCCCGCCGAACAAGGGACATGCGAACAGCACGGCGTCGCCGCGCAGCCCTTGCGTGAAGCCCTCGAGCCAATCATCGCCAATGTCCTTTGGCAGCGCGAGTGTCAGAAGAAAACCCAGCGGCCGCGCGCCTTTCGCGGCCAGATCCGAAAGATTCACGCGAAAGGCCTTGCTCGCGACCGACCGCGCGGCATCCTCCGGAAAAAAGTGCACGCCACCGACAATGGCATCGCTCTTCAGCACAAGGTCACAGCCCGGTGGTGGTTTAATGAACGCGGCGTCATCCGACAGGCCAAGCGCGCCGGGATGGGTCGCGATGGGCTCGAAGAACCGCGCGATCAGGCGATCCTCGGCCGACCTTTCGTCGCGCCCGGACATCGTTTCACCCGGCGGCGCGGTCGAATTCGCCGGCGCGTAGACGCCGCGCAAGTTGATCGAGCACGGCGTTGACCATGCCGGTCTCGTCGCGACCCACGAAGGCGGCAGCGACGTCAGCGTACTCGGTGACGACCACGCGCGCAGGCACATCGCTGCGATGGATCAGCTCATAGGCGCCAGCCCGCAGCGACGCCCGCAGCACTGCTTCGATGCGCTTCAAAGGCCAACCCTTCGACAGGGCTTCATCGATCAGGGGATCAAGTTCGCGTTGTTCGCGGACCACGCCCGAGACGATGTCACGGAAGAAGGCTGCCTCGGCGGGCAGATATTGCGCGCCCTCGACCTCGCGGCCGATCCAGTGGCTTTCGAACTCGGCGAGAATATCGTTGAGGCCTGTCCCGGCGAGATCCATCTGATAGAGCGCCTGCACCGCCGCGAGGCGGGCCGCGCCGCGCCTGTTCGCCTTGCGGGCGTCTTTTTCGTCGCGTGCGGCGGGGGCGCCCATCAGCGCCACACCAGCGTCTGCTTGAGCGCGACCATGGCCAGCGCGGCGCGCGCCGCATGTCCGCCCTTGTCTTCGCCATCGACTTTCGCCCGCGCGTGTGCCTGCGTCTCGTTTTCAACCGTGATGATGCCGTTGCCGACGGGAAGGCGCTCGCGCACCGAGAGGTCCATCAACGCGCGCGCCGACTCGTTCGCCACGATCTCGAAATGATGGGTTTCGCCGCGGATCACGCATCCGAGCGCGACCACGCCATCATAAGGGGCGCGACGGCGCCGCGAGGCATCCATCGCAATGCCGATGGCGGTCGGAATTTCCAGCGTCCCCGGCACGGTCACGCGGTCGTAGCGCGCTCCGGCGTTGTCGAGCACGCGTGTGGCGCCGTTCAGAAGCTCGTCCGAAATGCCGTCGTAAAAGCGCGACTCCACGATCAGCATATGCAGGCCGCCGTGCTTTTTCGTACCGCTTTTCTTTTTGGCCATGCTCGAATTCCCGTTCATCGCGGTGGTAGCAAGCGGTCACGGCGCAAACAAGACACTACTTCATCTCCGCCAGCCGCGCGGCATAACGGGCCATCGCATCGACCTCGAGATTGACATCCTCACCTTTGTGCAACGCGCCGAAAGTCGTCACGCGCAAGGTATGGGGAATGACCAGCACCGAAAATGTATCCCCCTCGACGGCATTGACCGTGAGCGAGACACCATCGAGCACAACTGATCCCTTGGTCGCGATAAAGCGCGCGAACTCGCGCGGCGCGCGCAGCACGAAACGCGCCATTTCCGTCATGTCTTCGCGCCCCACAACGGTGGCTATCCCGTCCACGTGGCCGGCAACCAGATGTCCGCCCAGTTCGTCGCCGAATTTCAACGCCCGCTCGAGATTGATCCTGCTCCCTGCGCGCCAGCGGCCTACCGTCGTGACGCGCAGGGTCTCGGCCGCGGCATCGACCGCGAACCAGGTGCGGCCACCCTCCTCGCCGCTATTCACGACCGTCAGGCAGACGCCCGAACAGGCGATCGATGCGCCCTGGTCGATGTCGGCGTGGGGGTAGTCGCAGGCGATGGTAATGCAATGCAGACTATCGGCGTGCGGCTTGACCGAACGCACTTCGCCTATGCTCGTGACGATACCGGTAAACATTTTTCAGACGCGCACGAACGTTTCGATCGTATCGACGTCGAGTTTCTCGCTTCCAATTGAGTTCAGTCGCCCGGTGAGCGTATCGAGCGGCATGCCTTCTAACGGATCAATCCCACTAACGCCGACCGATTTAACGCCATGCAACAGAACGGCCTCATCGACAAGATCGTTTTCCACGAAACTTGCCGCAAGGATCGGTCCGCCCTCCAGCATGAGCCGCGTGATCCCCTGCTCGGCAAGAACCTTGAGAACCTGTCGCAGGTCAAGCTGGTCGCCACTTTCGTCGACGCGAAAAACCTTGCAGCCTTTTTCCTGAAGAATCTCCTCGGCAATCTGTGACGGCCTGCGGGATGTGAAAACCCAGGTCGGGGTTTCGCGCACGGTCGCAACGACCGATGTCGAGAGCGGCAGGATCAATTTTTCATCGATCACCACGCGCACCGGCGAGCGCTCGAACATGCCCGGCAGGCGGCAGGTTAGCTGGGGATCGTCGGCAAGCACCGTGCCTATCCCGACCATAATGGCATCGCTGCAGGCACGCATCTGGAAGACGCGGTCGCGTGCGGTTTTGTTGGTGATCGGCACCGGCTTCCGGCCCGGCAGGCCTGCCTTGCCGTCGGCGGAAATCGCGAGCTTCACCGTTACATACGGCCGGCCCTGCGTGAGGCGCGTGATGTGTCCGGCATGATCGCGCCGCGCCTCCTCGGCACAAGGACCGACCTCGACGGCGATGCCTTTCGCCCGCATGCGCTCGTGCCCCTGCCCGGCCACTTCCGGATTTGGATCTTCCAGCGCCGAGACGACGCGCGCGATGCCCGAACGGATAATGGCATCGGCGCAGGGCGGTGTTTTGCCGTGATGCGCACAGGGCTCAAGCGTCACATACATCGTGGCGCCCTGCGCCAATTTCCTTGCGCGCCGGAGCGCCTCGACTTCCGCATGCGGGCGGCCGCCGTCCTGGGTCCAGCCGCGGCCAATGATGACGCCGTCTTTCACAATCACGGCGCCGACCGCCGGATTGGGCCAGGTGCGGCCGAGATTGCGGCGGCCGAGCGCGAGCGCAAGACGCATATAGCGCTCATCAGCTAAGGCGCCTTCCGGGCCGGGCGTTGTCTCCTTGCTCATTTGCGTGCGCTGGCCGCGGGCCGCCCGTCTTCATCGCCCGATAGTTCGTCGAGTGCCGCGCGGAAATCCTTCGCCTCGCGGAAATTGCGGTAGACGGAGGCAAATCTCACATAGGCAACGTCATCGAGTTCGCGCAAATGCTCCATGACGATCTCGCCGATGGCTTCCGAGGAAATCTCGCTCTCGCCCTGGCTCTCCAGCTCGCGGACGATCTTCGAAACCATCTGCTCGATCCGTTCCGGCTCGACCGGACGCTTGCGCAGCGCAATCGATACGGACCGCATCAGCTTGTCGCGATCGAACGGGACGCGCCGGCCGGCACGCTTGATGACGGTCAATTCGCGCAGCTGCACGCGCTCGAACGTCGTGAAACGGAAATTGCAGGTCAGACAGACACGGCGGCGACGGATCACGGCCGAATCTTCGGTCGGCCGCGAATCCTTCACCTGCGTATCGAGACTTCCGCAACTCGGGCAACGCATAACGCCCCCAATTTCTCAGTCCTGATAAATGGGAAATCGTGCAAGCAATGACTTGACCTTGTCGCGCACCGCGGCTTCGACCAGCGAATCCTCTTCGGCGCGCTTCTGCGAGAGGACGTCGATAACCTCAACGACCATCTCGCCGACCTGGCGGAACTCGGCAATTCCGAAGCCGCGCGTCGTGCAGGCGGGCGTGCCGAGCCGAATACCCGAGGTGATCGTCGGCTTCGCCGGATCGAACGGAATGCCATTCTTGTTGCAGGTAATGTGCGCGCGACCCAGCGCCAACTCGGCGACCTTGCCGGTGACCTGCTTTGGCCGCAGATCGACCAGCATGAGATGCGTGTCGGTGCCGCCGGAAACGATGTCGAAGCCGTGCGATTTCAACGTCTCGGCCAACGCCTTCGCATTCTCCAGGACATCGCGCGCATAGGTGCGGAAGCTCGGCCTCAGCGCTTCGCCGAAGGCGACGGCCTTCGCCGCAATCACATGCATCAGCGGTCCGCCCTGCATTCCGGGAAAAACAGCCGAGTTGAGCTTCTTTGCGATGTCTTCGTTGTCGGACAGAATCACGCCGCCGCGTGGACCACGCAGAGTCTTGTGCGTTGTCGTTGTCACGACGTGCGCATGAGGGAACGGCGAAGGGTGAACGCCCGCCGCGACGAGGCCTGCAAAATGCGCCATGTCCACCATCAGCATCGCGCCGACGCTGTCGCAGATTTCGCGGAAGCCGCGGAAATCGATGATGCGCGGATAGGCCGAACCGCCGGCGATGATCAGTTTCGGCTTGTATTGATCGGCGAGCTTTGCAACTTCGTCCATGTCGATGCGATGGTCGTCACGCCGCACGCCATAGGGCACGGGCTTGAACCATTTGCCCGACATGTTGACCGGCGAGCCGTGTGTGAGATGGCCGCCCGCGGCCAGATTGAGCCCCATGAAAGTGTCGCCCGGCTGCAACAGGGCAAAGAACACTTCCGCGTTTGCCGAAGCACCCGAGTGCGGCTGCACGTTCGCAAACTTGCAGCCGAACAATTTCGTCACGCGCTCGATCGCAACGCGCTCGACGATATCGACGTACTGACATCCGCCGTAATAGCGTTTGCCGGGAAGTCCCTCGGCATATTTGTTGGTCAGGACGGAGCCTTGCGCCTCAAGCACCGCGCGCGAGACGATATTCTCGGACGCGATCAGCTCGATTTCATTGCGCTGGCGGCCGAGCTCGAGCTTGATGGCGTTGTCGATTTCGGGATCCAGATCGCGCAATGCGGCCGAAAAGAGGGTCTCAACTTCGCCTGCACATTTCTGATTTGACTTCGCCGACATTCACATCTCCTCGCGCCGCGAGCAATCGGCGCCGATCGGTGGCCAGGCGCGCGACCCCGAAACAACGAAGCCGGTTTTCGGGAAAAAGATCGGGCGCCCGGATAGAGTCCGGGATTGGCCCGGCAATAGCATATTGACCGACACCCGCCAAGCATTGGGCTGTGGAGTGTTCCGGGGCGCAATATCTAGGGGCCGTAACGCGCCGCCCCCGGGTAAAAGAAAACCCCGGCCAGGCCGGCCGGGGTTTTGTCAGTCCACCCGCAGTGGGGTTAGAGCCGATACAGAATCTGGTCAGTCCAGAAACGTTCGAGCCGATGCAGCGACTTGTTGAGCGTCGAGAACTCCTCGGCATTGATCCCGCCGACCTGCTCAACAGTGCGCACGTGCTTTTGGTAGAGGCCCTCGATGATGTCGCGCACCTCGCGGCCCTTCTCGGTCACCTTGATGCGAACTGAACGGCGGTCGACGCGCGAACGCTGGTGATCGAGGAACGCCATTTCGACGAGCTTCTTGAGGTTGTAGGAAACGTTCGAGCCGAGATAGTAGCCACGCGTGCGCAGCTCACCGGCCGTCAGTTCCTTGTCCCCAATGTTGTAGAGCAGCAGAGCCTGCACCGAATTGATGTCGGAGCGACCACGCCGGTCGAACTCGTCCTTGATAACGTCGAGCAGCCGGCGATGCAGCCTTTCGACCAACGTCAGGGCCTCAAGATATTGAGGCCGAATTTGATCGAGCTGCGCCTCGCGTGCGGCGGGCTCGACCGTCTTAGCGACGGCTTTCATGTTCAACGCCCCTTGCGTTTATAACTCTGTCCCCGGTTACAAGGCCCTGTTTTCCCCGCTCCGGATGTGCCGCACCTTAGAAGGGGCAATCTAAAATCGGCTTAAATAACACCATAAACATTAGGTTTATTTGCAAAGGTGAACGGTCTCTTGCTCGTAGAATTTTACGTAGCCGCGCAAGGCTTCGTTCACTCTAGAAATCCGCATCAGCCGCGTATGAAGCGAATGACGCCGGAAAAGTCGCGCGACGCCTCCCCGCTTGCCACATATTGGGAATAGATGCGGGTCGCATTGGCGCCGAGTTCGGTCTTGGTTCCTGAATTCTTTGCGGCGTCCTGCGATAGTTTCAAATCCTTAAGCATCATCGCGGCGGTAAATCCCGCCTGATAGTCGCGGTTCGCAGGCGACGTCGGGACCGGCCCAGGCACCGGACAATATGTCGTCATCGACCAGCACTGGCCCGAAGATTTTGACGAGATGTCGAACAGCTTCTGGTGATCGAGTCCGAGTTTCTCCGCGAGCACGAAAGCCTCGCTCACAGCAATCATCGACACGCCCAAAATCATGTTGTTGCAGATCTTGGCTGCCTGCCCGTTGCCGGCGCCACCCGCGTGCACAATTGTCTTGCCCATCTTTTGCAGGATCGACTCCGCGCGCGTGAAAGCCTGCGCACTGCCACCCACCATGAATGTCAGCGTCGCGGCGGTCGCACCGCCGACGCCACCCGAGACCGGCGCGTCGAGCATCAGCAGGCCTTTCTTCTCTGCCGCCGCAGCGACCGCTCGCGCGGTTTCAACGTCGATCGTCGAGCAATCGATCAGTAAAGTGCCGGCATTTGCATTTTCGATGATGCCCGAGGACCCGAGATAAACCTCACGCACCTCCTTGCCTGACGGCAACATCGTGATCACGACGTCGGCACGCGCGGCCGCGCTCTTTGCGGTTTCGACTCCCGTGCCGCCGGACGCCTTCAGCTTGTCCACGGCCGTCGAACTGACGTCGACGCCTTCGACGGTGTGACCGGCCTTGAGCAGATTTTGCGCCATCGGCAGTCCCATATTGCCGAGGCCGATAAACCCGATGCGCGCCATGATGCCCTCCCCGATCCTATTGCGGGTGTTCCTGCGCCGACTTCAGCGCCAGCCACAGGTAGACCACAAGCAAGCTGCCTTCCAGGACGCCCGTCAGCCAGCCGCCACCGAACACCTGCGGAAAAAATATTTCCACCGCCAGCATCGAGGCGACCGCCGTGAGCCAGATCACCGCGCCCCAGGCGGCAGCAAGCCAAAGGCCGACGGCCGCCACGAGATCGATAACGGCAAAAAACACGGTCGCGGTCTGCCAGGCGATCGAACGGGTTTCGAACGGAACCACCTCACCGAAGCCAATGCCGCACACCTGCGCCCAGTGATAGAGACCCTTGATCATCGAGATCGCGGCCATCGCCCGCAGGAACAGAACAAGCCGTTGCGTCCAGCGGCCGACCGAACGATCACCCTCATGCTCGCGAACCGGCTCGAGCGTCCGGATATCCTCGGGAGCGGTCGGACGATTCACGAGATCACCAGTTCGGCTGAACCGAGCGGGGCAAAATGACGCTCGACCTCGGCCTCGCCGACATCGGGCAATGTCGCAGGCTGCCAACGCGGGTTGTTGTCCTTGTCGACGATCACTGCCCGCACACCCTCATAGAAATCGTGCCCATGGATGACGCGAGACACTATGCGGAATTCCATGCTCATGCACGTTTCGAAATCCCATGACTTGCCGCGTCGCACCTGCGCCAGCGCCAGCTTGAGACTGAGCGGGGATTTCGAGCGTATTACGGTGGCCGTTTTCCGCGCCCATTCCGCATCGACACTTCCGGAGCCGCCTTCGCGATCGAGGCCGGCGAGAATGTTTTCGACCATGTCCCCCGCAAACAGCCGATCGATCGCCGCCCGCCGCGCCGCGATCGGCCGCTCCGTTACGGGCTCGTTGAAAGCGGACAGGACCGCATCGACGGAGACAGTGCCCGCGAGGCCTTCGAGCAGTTGAGGGAACCGCTCCGATTGCACCCGATGGGTCGCAATGCCACCTGCGACTCCGTCACCGATTCCGAAGCGTTCCCCGGTCAACGCGCAGTAGGTTCCGAGTTCGCCCGGCATGCGCGGCAGGAACCACGTCGCCCCGACATCGGGGAAGAAACCGATGCCGACCTCCGGCATGGCGAAAGAGAAACGGTCGCCGGCGACGCGATGCGAACCATGCACTGACACGCCCACGCCGCCGCCCATCGCAATCCCATCGATCAATGCGACGTAGGGCTTGCGATAGCTCTTGATCGCTGCGTTCAGCGGATATTCGTCGCGCCAGAATTGCAGCGCCTCGTCATGGCGTCCCGCCTTGCCGAGATCGTAGAGCGCGCGAATGTCGCCCCCGGCGGAAAAGGCTCTCCCCTCAGCTGCGGTGATCACGACGCGCGCCACCGCGGGATCGTCGGCCCAGCATGTGAGCTGCGAACGCAAGGCAAGCACCATCGCGTGCGTCACGGCATTGAGTGCCTTCGGCTTGTTGAGCGTGACGATTCCCGCCGCGCCGCGCCGCTCGAATAGAATGTCGTCCTTGCTCAATTGAGCGCCCACAGATAGGCGGCGACCGCAAGCAATCCGAGCGCGGAGCGACCCCAATGCAGCCGTCCCCACTGGACGATGAGGCCGCGTGTCTGGTCGGTCGCCTGCTCGGGCGGCGTCGACTTGAGCACTCTGTTGGTGGGCATGATGATGAACATCGTATAGGGCCAGGGAGCGAGGATCAGCGCGGCGCCGACCAGCCAACGCCAGTCATGGGTATAAAGAAAGGCAATGATGCCGAGCACGCCCGACACAATCGCGAGGCTCGCCTGCATGATCGCGCCGCGTTCGTAGCTCGGCTTCCATTCGGTCAACAGCGCCCGAGTCTCGAGCTTCAACCGCGCGGGTTGTTCGGCGACGCTGACATAGACGGCCGCGCCGGCAAAGATCGCGGCCGTCGCCAGAGCCAACTCGCCGGTCCACGTCGGGGCACTCATGCGCAGGCCGTTCAATCAGGCGACCAGACCCCGGCCTTCTGCAGGCGATCCATCGCCTGGTCAGTGAACTCCGCACGCGGGCCGTCGCCTCCGATCACGAACATCAGGATCGATTCCTGGTTCGGATCGCCTTTGGTGACGTTCTCGAAACGGCGGATCATGCCGGGCGGAAAGGAAACGACATCGAGCGGACCGAGATCAACGAATTCAACCTTGCCGTTTTCGTCTTCCCAGCTCGCGCGCCAGGTGCCGGTCATCGGGATGAAAGTCTCGTTGGTGTCGTGATTATGCATCTCCGGACCATGGCCGGGCTTTGCCTTGCAGTAGCCGAGGTTGAAGCCTTCGCTGATCTTGATAGCCGCGAGCTGCGCGGCGTGATCGCCCACCGGCGATGTCACCGCCCCGCCCGATCCTTCCGGCGGCTGAAAGCCAATGACGTTGAACAGTGTGCGCTCGCAGCCCGGCATCTTGCTGTCGGGCAGGCCGCCGTCGAAGCCCTTGAGGTCCTTGAAGCGGGCAATGCGCTTTTGCATGTCCTCGCGAGAGAAATAACGGCGTGGAATCTGTTCCATGGTGTCCTCTCCCTTCAATTGGCGAGCATAGCGCGGCTGATGATCATGCGCATGATCTCGTTTGTACCCTCAAGTATTTGATGCACGCGCACGTCGCGCAAGACACGTTCGATGGGGTGATCGCGCAGATAGCCATAGCCGCCATGCAACTGCAGGCAGCCATTGACCACCTCAAAACCCGTATCGGTAGCAAGGCGCTTGGCCTGGGCGGCAAGGCGCGTTGCGGCCGGCTCGCCCGCCTCGACGGCAACAGCAGCGCGATGCAGCAGCAGCCGCGACGCCTCGAGTTCCGTGGCGTAGTCGGCGACGCGAAATTGCAGTGCCTGGAAATCGGCAAGGCGCGAGCCGAACTGCTTGCGCTCTTTCATGTAGGCGATCGTGCGACCGAGACAGAACTGCGCCCCGCCGATCGAGCAGGCGCCGATATTCAGACGGCCGCCATCGAGGCCCGCCATTGCGATCTTGAAACCTTGCCCTTCACCGCCAACCCGGTTCGCGACCGGAACGCGGCAATTTTCGAAGACCACCATTGCGGTAGGTTGCGTCTTCCAGCCGAGCTTCTTCTCCTGCGCGCCGAATGACAGACCCTTGGTGCCCTTTTCAACCACGATGCATGAGATCCCGCGCGGGCCGGGTTCACCCGTGCGAACCATCACTACGTAGACATCCGAAACGCCGCCTCCCGAAATGAACGCCTTCGCGCCGTCGAGCACGTAGTGATCACCTTCGCGCCGGGCGCGCGCGCTCAAACTCGCTGCATCCGATCCGGAGCCCGGTTCGGTCAGGCAATAGCTTGCGAAATGCTCCATTGTGCAAAGCTTCGGAAGAAATTTCCTGCGCACCTCGACGCCGCCAAAGGAATCGATCATCCAGGCCGCCATGTTGTGAATCGAAATATAGGCCGCGGTGGACGTGCACCCTTGCGCGAGCTCCTCGAAGATCAGCGCGGCATCAAGACGAGACAGCGCAGAGCCGCCGACATCTTCCTTCACGTAAATACCGCCGAAGCCAAGCGTCGCCGCCTTGCGCATGCTGTCGACCGGGAAAATCTCGTTTTCGTCCCAGTCGCGCGCATGCGGCATCATCTCTTCACGCGCAAATGAACGGGCCGTGTCCTGAAATGCACGTTGTTCCTCGGACAGCTCGAAATCCATGGATGGCCTCGCCTTGACCCAAGCGGCTTAGCAAGCAAGGCCGGATCGCGGCAACCGGGCGGCCCTTCGTGCATTTATGGCATAGGCTGGAATTTTCCGGCGGCTCAAGCATCTAAAGGACAGGACCAGGCGCGTACCCAGGGAGAACACCAATGGCGACCGAAGAGAAAAAGCCACGCGGACCCGACCTTTCAGCCGGCATCCCGGCTGCCGAGCTCACCGAAGGAGCAATGCTGACTGGCCACATCGGCGATGACGAGGTCCTCCTTGTGCGCCAGCGCGGCAAGCTCTTCGCGCTTTCGACCCACTGCACGCATTATCACGGGCCCCTGGCCGACGGCCTGCTCGTGGACGAGACGATCCGCTGTCCGTGGCACCACGCGCACTTCAACCTGCAGACGGGCGAAGCCCTTGCGGCACCGGCTTTGGCACCAGTGACCTGCTGGTCGGTCGAGGAAAACGGCGGCAAGATTTTCGTTAAAGACAAGAAAGCGCAGCCTGCTTCGGGCAAGACCGGGGCAAAGGAACGCATGGTCATTGTCGGCGGCGGCGCAGCCGGCTTCGCGGCCGCGGAGATGCTGCGACGTCGTGGTTTCGCCGGAAGAATGTCCATGCTCAGCAACGATGACGCGGCGCCGGTCGACCGGCCCAATCTCTCGAAAGACTATCTGGCCGGCAGCGCACCTGAAGACTGGGTGCCGCTGCGCGGCGAAGATTGGTACGCCGAAAACAAAATCGATCTCAAACTGAAAACCGAGGTTGTCGCGCTCGATACCAAAGGCAAGGAACTGACTTTGGCCGATGGCAGCAAGATCAAATTCGACAAACTGCTGTTGGCGACTGGTGCCGAGCCGGTGAGACTTCCGATCCCTGGCACCGATCAACCTCATGTCCATACGCTACGTTCGTTCAACGACTGCCGCGCCATCATCGCCAATGCCAAGTCCGCCAAACGTGCGGTCGTCATCGGGGCGAGCTTCATCGGCCTCGAGGCTGCCGCCGCTCTACGCGCCCGCGAGATCGAGGTTCATGTGGTGGCACCTGAGAAGCTCCCTCTCGAACGCGTGTTCGGGCCGCAGCTCGGCGAATTCATCCGCGTGCTGCACGAAGAGCATGGCGTCAAATTCCATCTCGGAAATTCCGTCAACGCGATCGAAGGCAAACGTGTGACACTCAGGAGCGGCGGGACACTCGAGGGCGACCTGGTTGTCGTCGGAGTTGGCGTGCGCCCACGCCTCACACTTGCCGAGAAGGCAGGCCTCGCGATCGACAAGGGCGTGAGCGTGAATGAATTCATGGAGACGAGCGCGCCGGGCGTCTATGCGGCTGGCGATATCGCACGCTGGCCCGATCCCATTTCGGGTGAGCGCATTCGCGTCGAGCACTGGGTCGTCGCCGAGCGGCAGGGGCAAGTCGCGGCGCTCAATATGATGGGCGTGAAAACACCATTCAAGTCGGCACCGTTCTTCTGGAGCCAGCACTACGACGTGCCGATCAACTATGTCGGGCACGCCGAGAAATGGGACTCCATCGACATCGAGGGCGACGTGATGAAGCGCGACTGCGTCGTGCGTTACAAATCGGGCGGACGAACCCTAGCCGTCGCCTCAATCTATAGAGACAAGGAAAGCCTTGAAGCCGGGGTGGAGATGGAACGGCGGGCCGGCTCCAGTTAACTGCGCCGGCCGCTCCTCGCGACACCGGGTAGCGGGACCCCATCAGACCGGCTAAAAGAGCGCCGGGAGTGCACTTATGGCCATAAAGTTCGGCCGACCTTTGGAGCGGAAAATCGGCTTCGTGCCTGTCGAACAGGAGGCGCGCGAGGCCGCCGATAGCGCCCCACTGGATCTTGCGATCCGCATGCGACGTAACCGGCGCGCCGAGTGGGCTCGCCGGATGGTGCGCGAGCAAGTGCTGACGACCGACGACCTGATCTGGCCGCTGTTCGTCAATGACGGAAACAACACTCCCGTTTCATCCATGCCAGGCGTGCACCGGCTGTCCATTGATGGAGTTGTCCGGGAGGCTGAGCGAGCAGCCAAGCTGACCATCCCTTGCATTGCGCTTTTTCCCTACATCAATCCGGGTGCGCGCGACGACACGGGAAGCGAAGCGCTCAATCCGGACAATCTTGTCTGCCGCGCCATTCGCGCGATCAAAAAAGAGGTCCCGGAGGTCGGTATTCTCTGCGACGTCGCGCTCGATCCCTTCACCAGCCACGGCCACGACGGCCTTCTGCGCGACGGCGTCATCCTCAATGACGAGACGGTCGCCGCGCTGGTGAAGCAGGCGCTGGTGCAGGCGGAAGCCGGCTGCGACATCATCGCTCCATCCGACATGATGGACGGTCGCGTCGGCGCAATCCGCAAGGCGCTCGATGCGGCAAATTTTACCGATGTGTCGATCATGTCCTATGCGGCGAAATATGCCTCGGCTTTCTACGGGCCGTTCCGGGATGCCGTGGGGTCGGCAAAGACGCTGACCGGAGACAAGCGCACCTACCAGATGGACCCCGCCAATTCGGACGAGGCCCTGCGTGAAGTCGCGCTCGACATCCAGGAAGGCGCCGACATGATCATGGTCAAGCCTGGCCTGCCCTATCTCGACATCGTCCGGCGCGTGAAGGACACGTTTGCAATGCCGACTTTCGCCTATCAGGTGTCCGGCGAGTACGCGATGATCATGGCGGCGGCGGAAAAAGGCTGGGTCGATGGCGAGCGCGCCATGATTGAAAGCCTGACCGCCTTCAAACGCGCCGGCTGTGACGGCGTCCTGACCTATTTCGCCCCGCGCGTGGCGGAAAAACTCAAAGCAGGTTGACGCGACAAGGGCACACGAACCCTCCTCGTCACCGGCCCGGTGACAGATGAATTCGACAGGTTGACACTGACATGGGTGAGTTCGCCGTTGGCCAAGGCGTGTCGCGTTTCGAGGATCCGCGGTTGATTCGCGGTGGCGGCCGCTACACGGACGACATCAAGCTGCCGGGCTTGGCGCACGCGGTCGTGCTGCGTTCGCCGTATGCACACGCAAAGATAAAGTCCATCGATACCAAGGCCGCAAAGGCCGCGCTCGGTGTGTTGGCTGTGCTGACCGCCGCGGATGTAAAGGCCGCAGGCTACGGCGATCTCCCGGTGCCCGGCGGCCTCAAGCGCCGCGACGGCTCGCCGATGTACAAGGCGCGCTATCCGATCCTCGTCGAAGACCGCGTGCGCTGGGTCGGTGACTATGTTGCCTTCGTCGTGGCTGAAACGCCGGCGCAGGGGCAGGACGCCGCCGAACTCGTGCAGGTCGATTACGAGGAATTACCTGCCGTCACCTCCACGGCCGAAGCGCCAAAGCCGGGCGCGCCACGCGTGTGGGAAGATTGCCCGGACAATGTCTGCTTTGTCGAACTGATCGGCGACAAGGCCGCGGTCGAGGCCGCCTTCTCGCGCGCGAGCCACATCGTGCGGCATCGCTTCGTCATTAATCGCGTCACCGCAGCGACGATGGAGCCGCGCGGCGCGGTTGGCGACTACAATGCGACTGACGGCCGCTACACGCTCTATACGCCGATGCAGCGGCCGCATCCGACGCGCATGGAGCTTTCCAAAGTGCTCAAGGCGCCGGAAAGCAAGATCCGCATCATCACCGGCGATACCGGCGGCAGCTTCGGGATGAAGACGCCGATTTTCAACGAGACGCCGCTGGTGCTACTCGCATCAAAACTCACCGGACGGCCGGTGAAATGGATCAGCACGCGGACGGAAGCCTTCCTGAGCGATGCGCAGGCGCGCGACAACGTGACCGAGGCCGAACTCGCGCTCGACAGCGAGGGGCATTTCCTCGCGCTGCGCGTGAAGACCTTCGCCGCCATCGGCGCCTATCTGCAGCATTCGATGCCGGCTTTCGTGCTCAATGCCGGCACGCTCGCCGGCGTCTACCGCACGCCCGCGATTCACGTCGACATCACGGCGGTGTTTTCCAATACGAACCCGATGCGACCCTATCGCGGCAATGGCCGCCCCGAGGCGGCCTTCGTGATCGAGCGCATGATCGATCTGGCGGCGGGCGAAATGAAAATGGATCCGGCTGAGCTGCGGCGGCGCAACTACGTGCCGCCCTCCGCCATGCCGTTCAAGACGGGTTTGACGTTCACCTATGACAGCGGCGAGTTCGAGAAGAACATGAACCTCGCACTCGAGCTGTCCGACCGCAAGGGTTTCAAGGCGCGCAAGGCGGAAGCACGCAAGCGCGGCAAGCTGCTCGGCTTCGGCATTTCCAACACCATCGAGCGCGCCGGGGCGCCGAGCACCGAAGGCGCCGAGGTTCGCTTCGATCGCTCGGGTTCGCTGATCCTGTTCTCCGGTTCAAACTCGCAAGGCCAGGGTCACGAGACGGTATTCAAGCAACTGGTTTGCGATCGCCTCGGACTCGACCCGCGCGGGGCGCAATATATCCAGGGCGACACCGACCAGGTGTTCTATGGCGAAGGGACCGGCGGCTCGCGTTCGGCGACGCTCGCCGGATCCGCGTTCCATCTCGCGACCGAAAAGGTCGTGACCAAGGCGCGCGCCATCGCGGCGCACATGCTCAAGGTCGAGGAGAACGATCTCAAATTCGACGAAGGTGTGTTCTCCACCAACAAGACAAACCGCACGCTGACGGTGAAGGAGATCGCTAGCGCCGCAAACGATCTGGCGAACCTGCCGAAAGACATGGAGCCGGGGCTGTTTGCGACCGCAGTGTACGTTGCGCCGGTCAATAATTATCCGAACGGCTGTCACATCTGCGAGCTGGAAATCGATCGCGAGACCGGCAAGGTCGACATCACCCGCTACAGCGTGGTGGACGATTTCGGCACCGTGCTCAATCCGCTGCTGCTGCACGGCCAGGTGCATGGCGGCATCGCGCAGGGCGCCGGCCAGGCGTTGATGGAGGACATCCATTTCGACAATTCGGGGCAGCTGGTGACGGCTTCGTTCATGGACTACGCGATGCCGCATGCGCACGATTTCTGCGCCATGGAAGTCGAGAGCAACCCGGTGCCGACCAAGACCAATCCGCTCGGCGTCAAGGGCGCGGGCGAAGCCGGCTGCGTCGGCGCCCTACCGGCCGTGACGAATGCGCTGGTCGATGCGCTGTCCGAGTTCGGCGTCAAACACATCGAGATGCCGGCTACGCCCGAGCGGATCTGGCGGGCGATGCAGTCGCGCTAGCCATCAGGTGCGCAGATATTCCGGACGGATGCACGGGCCATCGAGCGAATAGCGTCCGGCGCCGGCCGCGCACAGCATCAGGAAGCCGCCAATCATGCTCACGTTCTTCATGAAGTGAATCACGTTGTTGGTGTGCTGCGGCCCCGGCGGCTGATGCCAGAAGTCATGGAAGAAGTAAGCCGCGACCGCGCAGAAGATCGCGAGCAGGAGGGCGACGAGCCGGGTCTGCCAGCCGACGATGATCACGAGGCCTCCACCCGCCTCGAGGGTCGCCGTCAGCCCGGCCAGCACGTTCGCATAAGGTAGGCCCTTCGAGCCGATCGCCGAAGCCGTCGCACCGAGATCCATGAATTTCTCGACGCCGGAACTGACGAAGATCAGCGCGATAAGGACGCGGCCAATGGCCAGCGTCGTGTCGTTCACTCCGGCGGCAGCGCGGATGTCGGCTCGCGTCGGATCGCCTGTCATGGTGTGCACGCTCATAGGTCGCTCCGCAATAAAGTCGCTGGAAAACGCGCGGTGGCGCGGGCCGTTCCTTCTCAGAGGCACCGCGGGTGCGGCGAAATCTGTACACCGCGGGCGCGGTGTGTACATAGGCCATTCCGCACAATCCGCATAATATCGCGCTCGACACTACTTCAGCGCCATCGCCATGCATGCCGCGATCTTCTCCGAACCCGGCATCATGCAGATCCCGATCGTGGACTACCTCGTGCCCTCGACCTTCGGCAATCTCGAACTGCACCCAGCGCGCCGTCACCGAATTCATCGGCCAGCCCATCGACTATTCCGCCGGCAAGACCGTCGCCATCCAGAAAATCTCGATCGACGCCATGGCGGCTACGCGTCGACTTCATCAAGCTTGACGTGCAGGGCATGGAACTCGAGACACTCGAAGGCGCCAGCAGACGATCGCGCGCTGCCACCCGATCTTCCTGCTCGAATTTCGCGCAAGGCCGGCTGCGAGCGCTTGCGCGTCTTCCTCGACGCGCGCGGCCACAAGGCGTTCGAGGCCGGCTACAACCTCCTCGCCGTGCACTAGTGCGACCCGGTCGTCCAGCAGCTGCAGCTTTCCGACATGCCGGCGCAATCAGCGGCCTGAGCGGCTTACTCCTTCACCGCGAGAGCCGCGAGCCGCATCGGCGCATACCCGTCGGCGGCGAGAGCCGCCATGATCTCCTCGGCATGCGCCGCGTCGCGCGTCTCGAGCGTGACGTCGAGCTTTGCGCCCTTTGCCGGCACATCGAGAAACAACCGCCGGTGATCGACCTCGAGAATATTGGCGCCAAGCCCGCCGATGCGTGTCGCGATGATCCCGAGCACCCCCGGCTGATCGGGGATCGTCAGCCGGAACGACACGATCCGCTCCTCGCGCTCAAGCTCGCGCACCATGATCGAGGCGAGCACGCGCGGATCGATATTGCCGCCGCACAGGACGAGGCCAACTTTCCGCCCCTTGAACCGCTCAGGTTTCGTCAGCATGGCGGCAAGACCGGCGGCGCCGGCGCCTTCCGCCATCGTCTTCTGCAGCGTCAGGTAGGCATTGACCGCGCGCTCAAGCTCGGCCTCGCCGACCAGAATGATCTCGGCCACAAGATCGCGGATGATCGGCAGCGTCAGCTTGCCGACATTCTTGACGGCAATGCCTTCGGCGAGCGTCGGTCCGCCGAGCGGCCGGTTCTCGCCACGGAGCGCATTCCACACTGACGGATAAAGCGCCGCTTCCGCACCGATGATCTCGATTTTCGAATTCTTCGCCCGTCCCGCCACGGAATTGCCGGCGATCAGCCCGCCGCCGCCGATCGGGAAAACCAGCACATCGAGATCGGGCCTGTCCTCGAGCATCTCCAGCGCGATCGTGCCCTGCCCAGCGACGATCTGCCGATCATCGTAGGGGTGGACGAGCACGAGCCCGCGCTGGACCTGGATCTCCTCGCAACACGCTTGCGCCTCCGCCACCGATTCGCCGTACAGCACCACTTCGGCACCGTGCGAGCGCGTCGCAGCGGTCTTCACAAACGGCGTTGTCACCGGCATCACGATCGTTGCCGGAATGCCGAGGCGCGCCGCGTGATAGGCCACCGCCTGCGCGTGATTGCCGGCCGACATCGTGATGACGCCGCGCTTGCGATCGGCCGCGCTCAGCGAGGCAAGCTTCACCAGCGCCCCACGATCCTTGAAAGAGTTGGTAACCTGAAGATTCTCATATTTGACGTGCACTTCCGCGCCAGTCAGCACCGAGAGTTTGGGCGCTGGCAGCATGGGCGTGCGCAACACCACGCCTTCGATCACGCGGCGTGCGGCTTCGACATCGGCAATGGTGATGCTCAAGCTGTGCTCCGGATCTTGACTGCTGCACCATGCCGCAAGGCCGGCGAAGGTTCCAGCACCCGGGCAACCCCTTGCGCACGCCCGATTCTTTCTCCATCTGCGCTCAAACGGGCTGCGCTATACTGTGTTGAAGCCTGCAGCGAGGGTTGGCCGTATGTCGATCGATATCAAACCCCACGCCTATGATCCGGCAATCCAGCCGGAATTGTTCGATGGCGTTCTGGCACGGCGGGTCGTCGCCTTCATCATCGATTTCATCATTATTTCCGTTCCCGTCGTGCTCGCGGCGATGTTTATTTTCGCCTTCGGAATCGTGACGCTGGGTCTGGGCTTTGCGCTTTACTGGCTGCTACCATCCGCCACGGTGATCTGGGCGATTCTGTATTTCGGCTTCACTCTCGGCGGCTGGGCTTCGGCCACCATCGGGATGCGGATGATGGATCTCGAAATGCGCACCTGGTACGGCGCCCCAGCCTATTTCGTGCTCGGCGCGGTGCACGCCGTCGCGTTCTGGTTCACGATCTCTTTTTTCACCCCGTTTGTGCTGCTGGTTCCCTTCTTCAACGAACGGCGCCGGCTTCTGCACGACATCCTTCTCGGCACGGTGGTCGTCAACAACAACGCCCGTGCATCGGTGCTACGTTCGTCCATGCAGCCGGCGCGGACCGGATAAGCTTTGACGGCGGGTGTCCGGCGCGCGATGCTATCGGTGAACAGGAAATGACGGGCTGATAGGTGACCCAGCACTCTCGCGATACACCGCAATTCTACCTGACGGCCCCGTCGCCGTGCCCTTATCTGGAGGGCCAGGAAGAGCGCAAGGTTTTCACGCACCTGGTTGGCGACCGCGCTGGCGAACTGAACGACCTGCTCACCCATGGCGGTTTCCGCCGCAGCCAGTCGATCGCCTATCGCCCGGCCTGCGAAGGTTGCCGTGCATGCGTCTCGGTGCGCGTCGTGGCGGCTGACTTCGCGCCCTCGCGCAACATGCGCCGCATCGCCGAACGCAATTCCGACATCGTGGGCGAAATGCGGACGCCCGCGCCTACCTCCGAACAGTATTCGGTCTTTCGCGCCTATCTCGATGCCCGCCATCGCGACGGCGGCATGGCCGACATGACGGTCCTCGATTACGCGATGATGATCGAAGACAGTCACGTCGATACCCGCCTGGTAGAATATCGGCGACGTGGACCTGATTCCGGCATTACCGGGCGCGGCGCGGGTGAGATACTCGCTGTCGCCCTCACCGACGTGCTCAGCGACGGCCTGTCGATGGTCTACTCGTTTTTCGATCCCGATGAGGCTGACCGTTCGCTCGGGACCTTCATGATTCTCGATCATGTCGAGCGGGCAAACCGCATGGGCCTGCCTTATGTCTATCTCGGTTATTGGGTCGCCGGTTCGCGCAAGATGGATTACAAAGGCCGCTTTCTGCCTCAGGAGCGGCTGATGCCGGCCGGCTGGAGCCACGTGGAAAAGTAACGCGCTTTAGCCGCTGCCCAGCGCGAAATCGACCAGCAGCTTGATGTTCAGCGCAATGATTGCAGCCGCGGTGATGATGGCGAGCGCCGTCACCCAGCGCGGCGCCACCAGCACGCCCATCTTTTTGCTGTCGGCGGTGAACATCACCAGGGGCACGATGGCGAACGGCAATTGAAGGCTGAGGATGACCTGCGACAGGATCAGAAGCTGCGCGGTACCTTTTTCGCCGAACCAGATGGTGACGATCGCGGCGGGCACGATGGCAATGGCGCGCGTGATCAACCGCCTGGCCCAACCGGGAAGTCGTATGTCGAGGAAGCCTTCCATGACGATCTGGCCCGAGAGCGTTGCGGTCACCGTCGAATTCAGCCCGCAGCACAGCAACGCGACGCCGAACAAGGTCGGTGCGAGCGCCGAGCCAAGCAGCGGCGCGATGAACGCATGCGCCTGGTCGAGCTCGGCGATGTCGTGCTTGCCCGCCTTGTAGAAGGTCGCTGCGGCGAGAATCAGGATCGAGGCATTAATCAGCAACGCGAACATCAGCGCGATCGTCGAATCGAGTGTCGCGAGCTTGATCGCCTCGCGCCGATCCTCGACGTCTCCGCCGAAACGACGCGTCTGCACCACACCGGAGTGCAGGTAGAGATTGTGCGGCATCACGGTGGCGCCCAGGATACCGAGGGCGAGATAGAGCATGTCCGGATTGGTGACGATCTCCGTCGTCGGCGCAAAGCCGCGGATCACCGCGCCCCAGTCGGGGTCAGCCATGGCGATCTGCACCGCAAAGCAAGCAGCAATCACGGCGAGAAGCGTGACGACAAAGGCCTCCACGTAGCGGAAGCCCAGGTTCTGCATCCAAAGAACAAGGAAGACGTCGAGCGCGGTCAAAATGACGCCGATCTCGAGCGGAATGTGGAACAGGAGGTTGAGGCCGATCGCCGTTCCGATCACTTCGGCAAGATCGGTCGCGCAGATCGCAATTTCGGCCAGCACCCAGAGCGGCCATGAAACGTAACGCGGAAACGCGTCGCGGCAGGCCTGCGCAAGATCGCGGCCGGACGCGATGCCCAGGCGCGCGCACAACGCCTGCAGCAGAATCGCCATCAGGTTGGAGAGCAGCGCGACCGTGAGCAGCGCGTAACCGAACTTGGAACCGCCGGCGAGCGACGTCGCCCAGTTGCCCGGATCCATATAACCGACCGCGACCAGATAGCCGGGGCCGAGAAAGGCCATGAGCTTGCGGCCGAGCGAACCGGTCGGCCGGGTCGAAATCGACCCGAAGACTTCGGCGAGCGGCGGCCGATTTCGCTCGCGGCGCCAACCCGCCGGTTCGGCGATCACAGACGGCTCCATGCGCGCATGCATCGTGGACGCCCCGAAAAATCAAATCGTTTCATAAAAATATATCTAGTTGCGAATAACTTGCAATTGCATTACGCGTGGAACTTTTCGAATTCAACTGAGTTGTTGGGCGCTTGCGGTAGGTATTTGGGGCTCCGGCCGCAAGCGTCTCGACAGTCCGGAGCATTGCCGCCGCCATGAGGACCCATCGCGATCGGCTTTGGCTATGCGTGCTGGCCACGCTGGCGGTGAGCCCGGCCTGGGCCGTCGAGGGTGGCGGAAAGGGCGCGTCCGACGCGATCTTCATCGCCGAGCTCGTCGTCCTCATGCTTGTGGGTCGACTGCTTGGCGAGGCAATGTCGCGGCTGCGCCAGCCGTCCGTGATGGGCCAGCTGATCGCCGGTCTCATGCTCGGCCCTTCCCTCTTCGGCCTGCTGCTCCCCGACGTGCAGCACGCGCTGTTTCCGAAAAATCCCGAACAGAAAGCGATGATCGATGGAATCTCGCAGTTCGGGATTCTGCTGCTCCTTCTGCTCGCCGGCATGGAGACCGATCTCAAATTGGTGCGCCAGACGGGCCGTGCGTCGCTCTATGCGTCGCTGATGGGCATCGTCATCCCTTTCATTTGCGGTGTCGCCCTTGGCGAGGCCTTGCCCGACAGCATGCTGCCCGATCCGGAAAAGCGGCTGATCACGTCGCTGTTTCTCGGAACGGCGCTTTCGATCGCATCAGTGAAGATCGTCGCGATGGTCGTGCGTGAGATGAATTTCATGCGCCGCGTCGTCGGACAGGTGATCCTCGCATCCGCCATCATCGACGACAGCGTCGGCTGGATCATCGTCTCGATCATCTTCAGTCTCGCTTTGCAAGGCTCGGTCGAACTGTTGTCGCTCGCGCAGAGCGTCGTTGGAACAATCGCGTTCATGCTCGCGAGCCTGACGATCGGCCGGCGCGCCGTGTTCTTCACGATCCGCTGGGTGAATGATCACCTCGTCAGCGAATTCGCAGTGGTAACCGCCATCCTCTGCATCATGGACATCATGGCGCTCATTACCCACCTGATCGGAGTACATACGGTGCTCGGCGCCTTTGTCGCCGGCATTCTCGTCGGGGAATCACCGATCCTGACGCGGCATATCGACGAACAGCTGCGCGGGCTAATTACTGCGTTCTTTGCGCCGGTGTTCTTCGGCATTGCCGGATTGACCGCCGATCTCACCATCATGGCCGATCCCAAGATCGCGCTGTTTACGGTCGGACTTGTGCTTGTCGCCAGCATCGGGAAGTTCGGCGGCGCCTTTCTTGGCGCGGAACTCGGCGGCCTAACCCGGCGCGAAGGTCTCGCACTGGCATGTGGAATGAACGCGCGCGGCTCGACGGAAGTCATTATCGCAACCGTCGGGCTGTCGATGGGCGCGCTCAATCAGGATCTATTCACGATGATCGTCGCGATGGCGGTGATCACCACGACAGCCATGCCACCGACGCTGCGCTGGGCCCTCAATCGTATTCCGATGCGCAAGGAGGAAAAGCAACGGATTGAGCGCGAAGAGCTCGAGCAGAGAGGGTTCGTGCCCAATCTCGAGCGATTGCTGATCGCCGTTGACGACAGCCCGAACGGTAAATTTGCCTCGCGCGTCGCAGGCGTTTTGGCCGGCACGCATGGCATGCCTGCGACCGTGCTGCACATTCCGGATCCGAGCAAGATCGAAAGCACCATGCCGGAGGATCCCGACAAGGCCGTCGCTGTTCCCACGCCCGAGGAAAAAAAGTCGAACGGCAAGCAGGCGAACGACAAGAAAAACGACAAGAAGACGGAAAAAGAGGACAAAAAGGCTGCTGTAGCCCGCGAAGCCGTGCAGCAGGCGGCCGCGCAGATCAAGAACAAGCAGAAAGATGAAGAGAAAGTCGATGCGCCGGTCGAGGTCACGACGATCGTTCACGAGCAGCCGAGCCCGGCCGTGATCGCCGAAGAAGCCGAGAAGGGGTACGACATCTTCATCATCGGACTTGAGAAGGCGTCGAAGCCGAACGCCGAATTCGACAAGGGCGTGACCAATCTCGCGAAGGGATTCGATGGGCCGCTGATCATTTCGGCTGTACGTGACGATCTTGAGGAAAAACCCGACGACAAGCTCAGCATTCTCGTTCCGGTCAACGGCACCGAGCCGTCACGGCGCGCCGCCGAGGTCGCCATCACGCTTGCGCGCGCGACGAAGGCGCCGGTGACCGTGCTCTACGTTGCGGTGCGCACGGCCACCCGGCGCGGCATGCGGCGCGGCATCAGGACCCGCCGTCACGAAGAGGCAATCCTCAAGGATATCGTGGCGATTGCTGACGGCTACAACATGAGCATCCGCACCGCTGTCCTCGCGGAACGAGCCGCCGATGAAGCCATTCTCAGCGAGCTCGAGCGGCGCAACCACAATCTGGTGGTGACGGGTGTCGGCCGCCGCCCCGGCGACAAGCTGTTTTTCGGCGACACGGCTTCGGCGCTGCTCGAGAAATCGGGGCGCTCGCTGCTGTTTGTTGCGAGCTGACGCGGGTCGTCGTCGCACCTGTCCACCGTCATGGCCAATTTCGCCTATTCGTCCGCTTCGGCCTCGTCGGCGGCAGCCTTGCCGTTGCTCGGCAGGCTGTGGAATTTGTTGTTCTTCGGGAAACCCTTCGGCGCGATGCGCCCCGCGTCTGCACGGTTGCCGCGCCAGTCCTTGAGCTCCTTCATCGGCAGCGTGAAGCTGCGGCCGGCCGTATCGGTCCAAGACAGGCCGGCATCGGCCGTGAACGTCGTCACGTCCGAAAGGCCCTTTTCCTTGTAGCGCTGCAGGCGCACGCCGCGCCCGCGCCCCATCTCCGGTACCTGGTTGAGCGCGAAGATCACCATCTTGCGGTTGCCGCCGATCGCCGCCGCAAGTTCGCCGTCGACCGTCGTCATGGCGGCCGCTTTGTCGGGCGCCTTGAGGTTGAGCACCTGCTTGCCCTTGCGAGTGGTGCCGAGGCATTCGTCTTCCGCGACCACGAAGCCGTTGCCCTGATGGCTCGCGACCAGGAACTTGCGGCCGCCCTGATAGGCCAGAGCAGCCACTACATCGGCATTCTCGAGATCGATGAACAGGCGTACTGGCTCGCCATGGCCGCGCCCGCCCGGCAGCTTCGCCGCGTCGAGCGTGTAGAACCGGCCATTGCTGCCGAAGATCATCACCTTGGCGGTTGTCTCGGTCGGGAAGGCGAATTTGAGCGCATCGTCGGTCTTGAAGGTGACGCCCGAGAGATCGGTCACATGGCCCCGCAGCGCACGGATCCAGCCCTTCTGCGAAACGACCACGGTGATAGGCTCGCGCACGACCATTGCCTCTTCGATCGCCGCTTCATCGTGCGCCGGCGCGATACCGAAGGTCGTCCGGCGCTTGCCGATGTCGGTCTTTGGACCGAATTTTTCCCTGATCTCCTTGATCTGGCCCGCAATCGTTTTCCATTGCTGGGCCGGCGATCCGATCAGCGCCTTCAGCTTGGCGTGCTCTTCGCGCAGCGCCTTTTCCTCGGCGCGGATTTGCATCTCTTCGAGCTTGCGCAAGTTGCGCAGACGCATGTTGAGGATGGCGTCGGCCTGCACATCGGTGATCTTAAACGTCTTCATGAGCACGGGCTTCGGCTCGTCCTCTTTGCGGATGATTTTGATCACCTTGTCGAGGTTGAGATAGGCGACGAGGAAGCCGCCCAGCACCTCGAGGCGGTGCTCGATTTCCGCCAACCGATGTCGTGACCGGCGCAGCAGCACCTCGCGCCGGTGGTCGAGCCATTCGCGCAAGGCCTCGGCAAGGCCGAGCACCTGTGGAATGCGGCCCTTCACCAAGACGTTCATGTTGAGCGGAATGCGGCTCTCAAGCTCCGTCAGCTTGAACAGCGATTCCATCATCAGCTCGGCGTCAACCGAGCGCGACCGCGGTTCGATCACCAGCCGGATGTCTTCCGCCGATTCATCGCGCACATCGGCGACCAGCGGCAGTTTCTTTTCGTTGATCAGCTCGGCGAGCTTCTCAACCAGACGCGATTTCTGCACCAGCCACGGAATTTCGGTGACAACGATCACGTAGGTGCCGCGACCGGTCTCCTCCTGTTTCCATCGCGCCCGCACGCGGAAAGATCCGCGGCCGGTATTGTAGGCTTCGGAGATCGTTTCGGGCGTATCGACGATGATGCCGCCGGTCGGAAAATCCGGTCCCTTGACGTATTTGAGCAGCGTCTTGCTGCGCGCTTTCGGATTGTCGATGAGGAACAGCGCGGCGTCGCACAGCTCGGCCGCATTGTGCGGCGGGATGGATGTCGCCATGCCGACCGCGATGCCCTGCGAGCCGTTCGCCAGCAGATTGGGGAACGCCGCCGGCAGCACCACGGGCTCATGGTTGGTGCCGTCATAGGTTGCGCGGAAGTCGACCGCATCTTCGTCGATGCCATCGATCAGCAACCGCGCGACTTCGGTAAGCCGTGCTTCGGTGTAGCGCATCGCGGCCGCGTTATCGCCGTCGACGTTTCCGAAATTGCCTTGCCCGTCCACGAGCGGATAGCGCTGCGCGAAACCCTGCGCTAGCCGCACCAGCGCATCGTAGATCGCCTGATCGCCGTGCGGATGGAAATTGCCCATCACGTCGCCGACGACCTTGGCGGATTTCTTGAAAGCCTGTCCTGGATCGAGCCGCAGCAACCGCATGCCGTAAAGAATGCGGCGGTGCACTGGTTTGAGCCCATCGCGCGCATCGGGAAGCGCGCGATTCATAATCGTGGAAAGTGCATAGGCGAGGTAGCGCTCTTCCAGCGCCTCGCGCAGGGCGACCTCTTCGACCTCGCCTTTTTCAGGGGGAATCAGTCGTTTTCCCATGTCCGATAGCTAGACGGTTGTGGTGCGATGAACAAGCGACGAACGCAGCGGCCATCTAATCTTCCAGTATTTCCCTGCAAATTGTGTGAACTCGACGATCTGGTCGACGTCGTCTTGCGCCGACCAGGCTCGGATCCAGGCTTTACACGGGTGGAGAACGCAATGCGCCGGATTGTAATTGCAATTGCCGCCACGCTCGCCAGTCTCGCACGGCTGGGTTCAATCACCCCAAATCGCGCCGCGGCCATGACGGTAACGACACCGTCTGGAATGCAGAATGCGCTTAATGAAAACAGCCTGCTGCAGGACGTTCAGGTTGCCTGTCGCCGCGGCTGGCGCTGCGGACCTTATGGCTGCGGCTGGCACCGCATATACTGGCGGGCCGCACTGTATTACGGCAGCTACCGACCGTATTACGGCTTGGTGGTAACTAGGTGACGCGCGGCAGCGCGCGGTTCAGCGCAGCAATAAAGTGCGCGCGCTCGTCGCCGAGCGCGATACCACGAGCCTCAAGCACGTGGCGCGTCAGGAAATAGCCCGTAAGCGCAAACCCGTCGGCAATGTCATTGCCGACGGGTTTTGCGTCACGCTCGCGCAGGAAGGCCGGAAGGCGCAGCATCCTGTCGGCCCACGGTTCGCCGGCGCTGCGTGACACCGCACGCCCGGATTTCGGTGACACATAGACGAGATCGCCGGCGCTTCCGGTCGCGACGCAGCGATCGAGATCGAGGCCAAACCCGAGCTCGGACAGAACCTGCAATTCGAAGCGAACGACCACGGGCGCACTCAACCTTGGGTCTTCGAGGTGGCCGAGAATGTCATCGAGCGCATTGTAGAGCGCAGTGTGCGGATCGCGTTCAGGCAGCAGCCGCATCAGCGCGGCGAGATGTGTGACGCCATAGATCGCGTGAGGCGCCGAGAAGAAATTCGCCGCGCGCAAGACGAGGCCTTCCACCGTGTAGTTGCCGAGATGCTCGTCGAGCCGCGCCCGCCAGGTGGCGCTCACCGTATTGCCCGGCTGCAGGACCGGCTTGAGACGCGAGCTGAAACCGCCGCGCACGAGACCGAGGTGGCGGCCATGCTCGCGCATCATCAGCTCAAGGATGGCATTTGCCTCCCCGTGACGCTTGACGCCGAGCACGATGCCTTCATCGGTCCACTGCATGGTCTCAACCGAATCGCCAGTCTTTACTAGATTAGGGCCATAGGGCGATGCCACAAGTACCACCCGTCATTCCGGGGCGCGAGCGACAGCGAGCGAACCCGGAAGCGAGAAACATATAGTGCCCTGCGTCTGGATTCCGGTCCGGCCCCTTCGGGCCGTCCCGAAATAACGAGCACGATGCCCGCGACAAGCGGGGCCACGACGGTGGAGAGGCGGTTCGGCACAAGCCCGGTGATGACGGGTATCCCGCGTCACTCCTTCGGGAACTCCAGTCCCATGGCGCGGTAGCGTTCCGGATCGTCTCCCCAGCCCTCACGCACTTTCACGAACAGGAACAGGTGCACTTTGGCTTCGACAATGGCCGCAATCTCCTTGCGCGCCGCCTCGCCGATCGCCTTGATGGTCTGGCCGCCCTTGCCGAGCACGATCTTGCGCTGGCTTTCGCGCTCGACGTAGATCGTCTGCTCGATGCGAATGTCGCCCGCGCGCAATTCCTTCCAGACTTCGGTTTCCACCGTCGAGTGATACGGCAATTCCTGGTGCAGCCGCCCGAACAGCTTTTCGCGCGTGATCTCCGCGGCGAGCTGACGGATCGGCGCGTCCGACATCTGATCGGGCGGATAGAGCCACGGCCCCGGCGGAACGCGCTGCGCCAGCCAGGTCTTGAGATCCATGACGCCATCGCCGGTCAGCGCGGAAACCATGAAAGTGGATATAAACTTCGCGGCCTTGTTGGCGTCGTTCGCCAGGGTGAGCAGTGCTTCCTTGGCGACGGCATCGATCTTGTTGAGCACCATCAGTTTCGGCGCTTTGACGTCGCCGAGCCGGCGCAGAATGTCCTCGGCCTCCTCGTCTAGCCCCTTGCGCGCATCGATGATGACGCCCACGAGATCGGCCTCGTGCGCCCCGCTCCAGGCCGTCGTCACCATGGCGCGGTCGAGCCGCCGCCGCGGGGAGAAAATTCCCGGCGTGTCAACGAAGATCAATTGCGAGCGGTCCTGGATGGTGATCCCGCGGATCAGCGCGCGAGTCGTCTGCACCTTGTGTGAGATGATGCTGACCTTCGAACCCACAAGCGCGTTGAGGAGCGTCGACTTGCCGGCGTTGGGCGCACCGATCAGGGCGACGAAGCCGCACTGCGTCGGGCTCTCTTGCGCGTTCGGATCAGCCATCAAGCTTGTCCGCCGACACGCCGACACGCGTGAGCATGGCGGCGGCGGCGGCCTGTTCGGCCGCGCGTTTGGAATTCCCCAGACCTTCAGCCGGCGGCCGATCCGGCAATACGACGGCAACACGGAATTCCGGATCGTGATGCGGACCCGTCCGCGCAAGCTCACGATAGGCCGGCGTCGGCAGCCCGCGCGCCTGGGCCCATTCCTGCAGCATGGTTTTCGGATCGCGCAGCGGCCGCAGCGGCTTGAGCATGCGTTCTTTCCAGAAAAGCGCGATCAACTCGTCGGCCGCCTTATAGCCGCCATCGATGAACACCGCTCCGACCAGCGCTTCGCAGACATCGGCAAGAATGGTGATGCGACGTCGACCCCCGGCATGCGATTCCGAATTGCCTAACTTGAGCGCCGGACCAAGATCCATCGCACGCGCCACCTCGGCACAGGTCTCCTTGCGCACGAGATCGGCCAGCCGCCGCGAAAGTTCGCCTTCGTTCGCGCGCGGAAATGCCCGGTACAACATATCGGAAATCACGAGACCGAGCACGTGATCGCCGAGAAACTCCAGCCGCTGATAGCTGGCCGCGCGATTGCCTCCTGACAAGGCGGAAATGTGCGTGAGTGCTCGTTCGAGCAGATCCTTGTCGGCAAACTTATAGCCGATCCTGGTCTCGAGCGCCGTCCTGTCCTTGGCCTTTCGGCTCATCTGACGATCGTGAACAGCCTGCTCCAGCGGACGGACACCGGCCAGCGCCAGAATTGCCAGGCGCGCTCGCCCTCGAAGACCGAGAAGAAGATGATCTGTGCCTTGCCGACAATATTCTCGAACGGCACCATGCCGACCTGGCTAAAACGGCTGTCGGTGGAGTTGTCGCGATTGTCGCCCATCATGAAGTAATGATCGGCCGGCACCGTATAGACCTGGGTGTTGTCGGCAAACCCGTTATCAACCAAGTCGAGCGCGTAGTAGCTCACGCCGTTCGGCAGCGTTTCCTTCCAGCGCTTGACCGGCGCTTCGATCGTGCCCTCTTCCGTCTCGACGAAATCCGGTGCGCGCTCGCGCTTGACCGGAACGCCGTTGATGTTGAGCACGCCGTCGATGACCTGAATCTTGTCGCCGGGCAATCCGATCACGCGCTTTATGTAATCGGTCGAGGTATCCTTCGGCAGACGGAAGACCACGACGTCACCACGCTGGGGCAGCCAGTCGCCGGGAATTCTTCCCGAGAAAATCGGCGGCGAGAGCGGCAACGAAAATTTGCTGTAGCCGTAGCTGTATTTGGACACGAACAGGTAATCGCCGACAAGCAGCGTCGCTTTCATTGAACCGGAAGGAATATTGAAGGGCTGAAACAGGAACGTGCGGATCACCAGTGCGATGATCAGCGCGTGAATGATCACGCGGACTGTTTCGGCAACGCCGCCCTCTTTGCGCTTTGTTCCTGAGGTCACACTCATCGGCCTTTCGTCCCTCATCTCGGCACACTCACCCCGGCGACCTTGTAGCGGCTGATACACGGGCAGGCAATGAACAAGGCCAGAAACATGACAAACGTTTGATCCGATTGAAGGACCTAATTTCCACGTATTCCCTCCCGTGCAGGAACCGCGGAAATAATGACGATGGCTTGCGCCGTCGGGCCTTCGTCGGTCAGCGAAAGATCGATCCTGGCTTCGCATCCGGGCGGCGTGATCGCCTGCAGCCGCGTAAGCGCGCCTCCGGTGAGTTTCATCGTCGGCCGTCCCCCTGCAAGATTGACGACACCCATATCGCGCCAGAAAACGCCGCGCCGCAGGCCGGTACCGAGCGCCTTGGCGCAGGCTTCCTTAGCGGCGAAGCGTTTGGCGTAGGTTTCGACGGTATTCGCCCGCCCTTCGGCTTTGTTGCGTTCGGTCATGGTGAAAATACGGCCGAGAAAGCGCTCGCCGTGCCGATCGATGACATCGGCGATCCTGCGCACGTCGACGATATCGGAACCGAGGCCGATGATCATGCGCCCGCTTTCTTGCGACCGCGGTCCATCGCGGCGCGCATGAATTTCACCGTCTCGGAAAGCCCCTCGAACACCGCTTCCCCGATCAGGAAATGTCCGATGTTCAATTCGACCACCTCCGACAGCGAGGCAATCGTCTCGGCGGTTCCATAGTCGAGACCGTGGCCTGCATGCACCTCGAGCCCGAGGCTCGCGGCGAGCTCCGCACCGTCGCGGATGAGTTGCCAGTCGGTCTTCGCCTCGTTGACGCGACCTTCCGTTAGCGCGTCGCACCACGATCCCGTATGGATTTCGATGACCGGCGCACCCAGTTCGGCGGCCATCTCGATCTGCGCCGGAGCTGCGCCGATGAACAGCGAAACGCGGATTCCCACATGCTTGAGCTCGCGCACGACGGGCGCAAGCTGCGCGCGCTGGCCTACCACGTCGAGCCCGCCTTCAGTCGTCCGCTCGGCGCGTTTTTCCGGCACGAGGCAGGCCGCGTGCGGACGTGTCTTGAGAGCGATGTCGACCATTTCGCGGGTCGCCGCCATTTCGAAATTGAGCGGCTTGTCGATCTCAGCTTTCAGACGCGCGATATCGTCATCGCGAATATGCCGGCGGTCTTCACGCAGGTGGGCGGTGATGCCGTCGCAACCGGCGGCGATCGCAAGCTTCGCGGCGCGCACCGGATCGGGGTGACGGCCGCCGCGCGCGTTGCGGATCGTGGCGACGTGATCGACGTTGACGCCGAGGCGGAGATGTTTCATGCGTGACCCTTGCGTACGTCTAGCCGTTCACGCGCTCCGCCTTGGCCACAACCGATTTGGCGCGCAACTGCGCAAGGATGGCTGTGAGATGCTTGAGGTCATAGACCTCGAGATCGATCGTGACATCGGTGAAATCGGGAGCGCGCCGCGTCATGCGGATGTTGTCGATGTTCCCGTCATGCTCGGCAATGACCTGCGCGATCTGCGCCAGCGATCCCGGCTCGTTCACCGACTGCACAGCGATCCGCGCGGGGAAACGCCGCGGCGCCTGGTCTTCCTCATCCCAGCGCACGTCGAGCCAACGCTCGGGGTTGTCTTCGAATTCGCTCAAGGCTGGCGACTGGATCGGGTAAATGGTGATGCCCTCACCCGGCGTGAGAATGCCGACAATGCGATCGCCTGGGACCGCGCCGCCATCCGGCGCAAACCGCACCGGCAGGTCGCCATTGATGCCGCGGATCGGAATGGCCGGCCCCGCGGCATTTTCCGGTAGCTTGAACTTGACCGAGGTCAGCTTCTTCAGGCCGAACCAGCCGCTTTCCGACTTCGGCTTCGCCGCCATGGCAGCGGCGCGTTCTTCCTTGTAATCGGGATACATCGCGCGGGCGACGTCGGACGCCTTCAGTTCGCTGCGCCCCACCGCCGCCATGACGTCGTCGACAGAGGCGCGCGCAAGACGCGACAGCGCGCCCGTCAGGCTTTCATCGGAATAGCCGATCTTGGCGCGCTGGAAGAGCCGTTCGACGATGCGGCGGCCCAGCCCCGCGTATTGCCTGCGCACGGCGGCGCGTGTCGCGCGCCTGATCGCCGCGCGCGCCTTGCCGGTGACGACGATCGATTCCCAGGCGGCCGGCGGCGCGGTCTGCGCTTTCGACGTGGCGATCTCGACTTCGTCGCCGTTGACGAGCTCCGACGTCAGCGGCGCGATCTGGCCGTTGATCTTGCAGCCCACGGCGGTGTTGCCGATGTCGGTATGCACCGCGTAGGCGAAGTCGATCGGCGTCGCCTTGCGTGGCAGTGCGATCAGCTTGCCCTTCGGCGTGAAACAGAACACCTGGTCATGGAACAGTTCGAGCTTGGTGTGCTCGAGGAATTCTTCCGGATTCGAGCCTTCCGCCAGAAGTTCGATCGTCCGCCGCAGCCAGGCATAGGCGGTCGATTCCCGCGACAGGAGCTCGGTCGGCGACCCAACACTATCCTTGTAAAGGGCGTGCGCGGCGATGCCGTATTCGGCTATCTCGTGCATCGCGACGGTGCGGATCTGCAGTTCGACGCGCTGCTTGCTGGGGCCGATCACGGTCGTGTGGATCGAGCGGTAATCGTTCCCCTTCGGCGTCGAGATGTAGTCCTTGAAGCGGCCCGGCACCATCGGCCAGGTGCTGTGCACGACCCCCAGCGCCTGGTAGCAGTCGGCCAGTGTCTTCACGAGCACGCGGAATCCGAAAATATCGGACAGCTGCTCGAACCCGACCGACTTGCGCTCCATCTTGCGCCAGATCGAATAGGCGCGCTTGCGCCGCCCGACGACCCGCGCATCGATGCCGCGGTCGGCAAGTTTCTTGGTGAGCTGCCTTTCGATCTCCGAAATGAGCAGCTTGCTGCGCTCGGTTAGCGCATTCAGCCGCGCGGTCACGACATCGTAGGCTTCCGGATAGAGCTCGCGGAACGCCAGGTCGTCGAGTTCCTCGCGCATTTCGTGCATGCCCATGCGGCCGGCCAACGGCGCGTAGATATCGAGCGTCTCCTCGGCGGCGCGGCGACGCGCTTCGGGCGGCATGTAACCGAGCGTACGCATGTTGTGCAGACGGTCGGCGAGCTTGACTAGGAGGACGCGGACGTCGTCGGCGATCGCCAGCAGCAGCTTGCGCAGGTTCTCCGCCTGCTTGGCTTCCTTGGTGACGAGGTCGAGTTTTTTCAGCTTGGTCAAACCCTCGACCAGAGTGCCGATGTCACGCCCGAACAGGCTGTCGATCTCGGCGCGGGTCGCCTCGGTATCCTCGATAGTGTCATGCAGGAGCGCCGCGGCGATGGTGGCATCGTCAAGCTTGAGGTCGGTGAGGATCGCGGCCACCTCGATCGGGTGCGAGAAATAGGGGTCGCCTGACGCGCGCCGCTGCTCACCATGAGCCTTCATGGCGTAGACGTAGGCGCGGTTGAGCAGCGCCTCGTTGGTGTCTGGGTTATAGCGCCGTACCCGCTCGATCAGGTCGTACTGCCGCATCATTTGCGGCTTCCGGGCCGGTTTCTCGATGATCGGGGTGGCTGGGGCAACGGCCGGCGGGCGCGGCGCCCGGATCGGGGCCTGCTTTTGCATGCGCGGAAGGTCGGAGCGCGTGCGCGCCATATCTGCTGCCCTTTGGCCGCTCCTGATGATACCACCTCAAGATATCACGCCGTTTCATCATAGCCGCAAGGCTTTGACCAACTGGTTGACGAAAAGCGACGGCCCGGCTTTTGGCCGGGCCGAGACGTGGAATTAACAGAATGACTATTCGGCGTCTTCTTCCGGCGGCTCTTCCGGCGGCGCCAGGCCCTCGAGGCCCTTGAGCAGCTCTTCCTCGGTCATGCGGTCGGCCGTTACCTCTGTATCGTCGGAATCGACGCTGGCGCCTGCGCCGGCTCCAATGAGCGGCACTTCGGGTTCGGGCTCGTCAACCTCAACATATTTCTGCAGGCTGTGAATGAGATCTTCCTTGAGATCGCCGGGCGATACGGTTGTTTCGGCAATCTCCCGCAAAGCCACGACTGGATTCTTGTCGTTGTCGCGCTCGACAGTAATTTGCGAGCCCGACGAAATCATCCGCGCGCGGTGACTCGCGAGGAGGACGAGATCGAAGCGGTTTTCAACTTTGTCGATGCAATCTTCTACGGTGACACGGGCCATCGGCTCGTCACTCCATCTGGTGGAACTTGTCCTGAATTTGCCCGCTAGGTACCCTTTGGCGCATGAAATTTCAAGCAGTTTTGTCTTGGTTTAGCCGCAACCGTCTGTTACTCGACCCTTGCGCGGGCAAGCCGGTGGCAGGGGATTTTATCGGCACTGCGTGATTGCGCAGGCGGCACACCAGTTTATTGGCGAGGCCGCGATGCTCAGTTAACGGCCATCCGAAAGCGCGCGCGGCCCCATCCGCACGTCGTGCGGACCCGAGTCTGGAAGTAAACCGTATTGAATTGTGAGACCAACCCATGACCGTATCTGGCGAGAAAATCGCTTTATTCATTGATGGTGCAAATCTTTACGCTACCGCTAAATCTCTCGGTTTCGACATCGACTACAAGCGCCTGCTGCGTGAATTTCAGTCGCGCGGTTATCTGCTGCGCGCGTTCTACTACACCGCGGTGATCGAGGATCAGGAATATTCCTCGATCCGACCGCTGATCGACTGGCTCGACTACAACGGCTATTCGGTCGTCACCAAGGCGACCAAGGAATTCGTCGACCAGACCGGACGACGCAAGGTCAAAGGCAACATGGACATCGAGCTTGCCGTCGACGCGATGGAAATCGCTGGCACGATCGATCACATGGTGCTTTTCTCAGGCGACGGCGATTTCCGCTCGCTAGTCGAGGCCGTCCAGCGCAGGGGAGTCCGCGTCACGGTTGTCTCGACCGTTTCGACGCAGCCGCCGATGGTTGCCGACGAACTGCGGCGTCAGGCCGACGTCTTCCTCGACATCGTCGAATTGCAGACCAAGATCGGGCGTGACCCCTCCGAGCGTGCTCCGCGCGAAGGCCGCCCGCCGCGCGAGGATCGTGCCGCGTCGCATACGCCTCAGTTCCTGCAGCGACCACCGACTGCGCCGCAACGCGCCGGGGCGCATGTCGGAGCTGATGACGACGACGAGTCATACGAATAATAAAGTAGAGTTTTCATCTCAGGATCCTGGGCCATGGCTGGGGCCGACGGAAAGCCTGGGCGCGATTGCCCCCTTTGTCCGCGCCTTGCCGATTTTCGAAAGACATGGCGCGCCAAGGAGCCGACCTGGTTCAATTCACCGGTCCCCTCCTTCGGCGCCCTCGATGCGCGCCTGTTGATTGTCGGTCTCGCCCCCGGGCTGCAGGGGGCCAATCGCACCGGTCGACCCTTCACCGGCGACTACGCGGGCGTGCTGCTCTACGAGACGCTTGCAAAATACGGCTTCGCGCGGGGCGTCTACGGCGCGCACCCGGACGACGGGCTTGAGCTGGTCGACTGCCGCATCACGAACGCCGTGCGTTGCGTGCCGCCGGAAAACAAGCCGACGCCACTGGAGATCAAGACGTGCCGCGACTTTCTCGCACCGACCATCGCCGAGATGAAAAAGCTGCGCGCCGTCGTTGCGCTCGGTCGGATCGCGCATGAAAGCACCGTGCGTGCACTGGGCCGCAAGCTTTCCTTCGTTGGCTTTGGGCACGGCGACCGGCATCAGCTGGGGCCGCTGACCCTGTTTTGCAGCTATCACTGCTCGCGCTACAACACGAACACGGGCGTGCTCACGCCTGAGATGTTCCGAACCGTTTTCAAAAACGTCCGCAATTATCTCGATCGCTGAAGCCAGGCGATCACTTCGGCGGCATTCTTGTCCGGAGGGAAAACCGGGTAGAAGACTTTGCCGATCACGCCGTCATCGATGACAAGCGCCATGCGCTTGAGCAGCGTCATTCCCGCCGTGAAGAATGTCGGAAGATTGATAGCACGGGTAAGCGCGAGCTTCTCGTCCGACAAAATTGCAAACGGCAGATGCAATCGTGTCGCCGCCTCTTTCTGATAGGCGGTGTCCTGGGTCGACAGGCCGTAGAGCTGTGCAACACCCAGGCGCTTCAGTTCGGCCAGATTATCGCGGAAGGAACACGATTGCGGCGTGCAGCCACGCGCGCCGGGGATCTGGTCCCAGCCGTCAGGCGGATCGACACCCGGCACGCCCGTGCGCGGATAGACGTACACGACAGTCCGGCCTTTGAGTTTTGAAAGGTTGATCGCTGTGCCGTCGGTCGTCGGCAACGCGATGTCGGGCAGTTTTGCGCCCGTGAGATGGCGCGCGCCGCCATCGTCCTGCGGTGCCGGAATATCGGTTGGCAGGAATTCCGGGTTATGCGTCCCTGGGGCTTCGGTCATTGCTGTCTCATTTTTCTCGTTCTTAACGCGGCTCGGCCGCAATGACAGAACCGTAGCTCATAAATTCCATGAGCGAGCCGTCCGGATCGCGGAAATAGACCGAGGTACCTGGCCCTTTCGCGCCAAACCTTTGCATTGGACCGCGCTCGACGACAATTCCATGCTTTTTCAGGTGCTTAATCGCGCCCTGGATCGGGCCCTGCCACTCGAAGCACAGATCGCTGTTGCCCGGTTGCACCGGCAGGCGTGCGACCTCTGCCGGCTTTACACCTGGCCCATGCACGTTGAGCTGCTTGTCGCCGAAACGATACGCCCAGCCAGTGGGGCGCTGCACCAGCTCGGCGCCCATGACATCGGCATAAAACCTGTTGGACCGTCCCCAATCCGACACATGGATGACGCAGTGGTCTAGTTTGGTTGGCACCATATTGGCCTCCGGACGTTGAATGTCACGGCAATGTTATTATCGCCGATCGTCAAGTCGGCAATGCTGTCAAGGTGTAAGGCTGTTTTTCTCCTCTTGAATAGGAGCGACCTTATGACGTTTCTCAAGCTGATTTACGCGACCACTTTGTTTCTTGGCGCGGCTCTGCCCGCTGCAGCGCAGACCGCCAGTGCGCCGATGAAAGGCAGCGACGGCAAGGAAGTCGGCTCGGTCAATCTCACCCAGACGGCGCAAGGCGTGCTTATCAACGTGTCCGTCAAAGGCCTGCCGCCCGGCGAGCATGCGATCCACGTGCACGCTGTCGGCAAATGCGAGCCGCCTTTCACATCGGCCGGGGGGCACTTCAATCCGGGCAACAAGAAGCACGGAATGTTGTCGCCGGAAGGTCAGCATGCCGGGGACATGCCCAATCTGCACATTCCGCAGAGCGGTGACCTCACGGTCGAGATCCTCAATGTCAACATCACGCTGGAAAAGGGTAAGCCCAATTCGGTGTTCGACGCCGACGGCTCATCGATCATCATCCATGCGGGGAGCGACGACTACAAAACCGATCCCACTGGTGAGGCCGGCGGACGCATCGCCTGCGGCGTGATCCAGTAGCGAGCTGCATTACGTCTTCACCCGTCATTCCGGGGCGACGAATCAGCGTGGGACCCGGAATCCATACACAGTCGCAGTGCATATCGCTGGATTCCGGGTTCGCAGCCCAAGGCTGCGCCCCGGGACCGGCGATTGATGCCCGTCACCACACCACGTCGTCATAGCCGGGCATCTACCCCTTCATTCGCAGGAGGCGGCCACGCTCGCGATCCCAGGAACGCTTCTTCAGCGTTTCGCGCTTGTCGTGCAATTTCTTGCCGCGCGCCAATGCGATCTCGACTTTGGCTCGCCCTTTTTCATTAAAGTAAAGCTTTAGCGGTACGATCGTCATGCCTTCGCGTTCGACCGCGCCGACCAGACGATTGATCTCCCGTTTCTGCAATAACAGTTTGCGCGCCCGTTTCGGCGCGTGGTTGAAGCGGCTCGCCTGCAGGTATTCCGGGATATTCGAATTGATCAGCCAGAGCTCGCCCGCGCGTGCGTCGGCGTAGGATTCCGCAATCGTCGCTTTTCCGGCACGCAGCGATTTCACCTCGCTACCGGTCAGCACGATCCCCGCCTCGAAGGTCTCCCCGATCGCGTAGTTGAAGCGCGCCTTGCGGTTGTCGGCGACCACCTTGAAGCGGCGCTCGGGTTTTGCGGCCATGGGAGGTCAGATGCGATTGGGTTCGTTCAGCGCGATTTGAGCTCGTCGCGGATTTCGGTGAGCAACTCTTCCGTCTTCGTCAGCGGCGGCGGCTTATCTTCTTCTTCCTTTTTCTGCTTGAACGAAAGCCGGTTTATACCGCGGATTACCAGAAACAGGATAAACGCAATGATCAAGAAGTTGATCGTGACCGTGAGAAAACTTCCCCAACCTAGGACGGCGCCCTGCTTTTTCGCTTCAACCAGCGTGTCGGCCGTGACCTTCGATGACAGCGGCAGAAAATAATTGGAGAAATCGAGCCCGCCGGTGATCGCCCCAATGATGGGCGTGATGATGTCGCCGACCAGCGAATTCACGATCGACGAAAACGCAGCGCCGATGATCACACCGATGGCGAGATCGATGACGTTGCCACGCAATGCGAATTTTTTGAATTCCTCGATCATGAGCTGTGATCCTAATCGGGATTGAACCAAGGAGCCCTTGTCATGGCCGGGCTCGTCCCGGCCATCCACGTCTTGCTGAAACATCAGGACGTGGATGCCCGGCACAAGGCCAGGCGTGACGCAAAACTAGTTGATCAGCCCGGCGTGCACCATCGCCTGGCGTACAGCGGCCTGCGCCTTCTCGCCCGCCGGCACCATCGGCAAGCGTACCGTGTTGGCGCATTTGCCGATGAGCGACATCGCGTACTTGATCGGCGCCGGACTCGTTTCGACGAACAGATTGGTGTGCAGCAGCGCTAGCTTGTCCTGCAGCTTGAGTGCGGCCTTGAAGTCGCCTTTCAGGCAGGCCGCCTGGAACTCGGAGCACAGGCGCGGCGCCACGTTCGATGTCACCGAGATGCAGCCATGCCCGCCATGCGCCATGAAGCCGAGCGCGGTGATGTCCTCGCCCGAGAGCTGGTTGAAATCCGGCCCCATCGCCGCGCGCTGCTGCGATACGCGCGTCATGTTCGCGGTCGCGTCCTTCACGCCGGCGATGTTCTTCAGTTCGAACAGACGCACCATCGTTTCGACCGACATGTCGACGATCGAACGGCCCGGAATGTTGTAGATAATGATCGGGATGCCGATGGCGTCGTTGATCGCTTTGTAGTGTTGATACAGCCCTTCCTGCGTCGGCTTGTTGTAGTACGGCGTGACGATCAGCACCGCTTCGGCACCCGCCTCTTCGGCATGACGCGACAGCTCAATGGCCTCAGCCGTCGAATTCGATCCCGAGCCGGCGATGACGGGCACGCGCCCGTCGACCTGATCGATGCACCACTCGACGACCTTCTTGTGTTCATCATGCGACAGCGTCGGGCTCTCGCCGGTGGTCCCGACCGGAACCAATCCGTTGGTACCCTCGGAAATCTGCCACTCCACAATGTCGCGGAAGGCTTTTTCGTCGAGCGAGCCGTTTTTGAACGGCGTGACCAGCGCGGTAAAAGAGCCCCGAAAGCTCGTCTTGGCGGTCATGGCGCGACTACTCCACAGAGGGTCCGGTTTGAGCCCCCATCAATATCGGGTCGGCGGGGAGGATGATAGTCCTCCGCGACGAGTAAACAGGCAATCTGCCGTGTTTTTGCCTGCGTCGCTAAGTAGTGTCGCGGGCATGTAATTTTTGGGTACCATCCGTCAATATTTTTGGCCTAATAGGCCACTGCCAGCGGCACCGCGCTGATTCGGGTCGCCGGGGACACGACCGTACGGGGTTTGATGATAGCGACTGGCCGAAGCCGCTTGAGCATCCTATTTGCGTTGGCAGCCTCCTGCGGGCTGTGCGCGGAATCGTTTTCGGCCCCTGCACAAAAAGTTCCATTGCCGCGTCCGCGGCCGCCTCTGAACACCGCCAAGCAAGCAGCGCCTGCCGCCGCCCAACAGACGCAACCCAAACACGACGCCAACCGCTCCGGCCTCTCCTCGTACGCGCAGGCGAACGTCGGGCTGCGCGGCGCACTTTTCGAAACCCGTGCTCACTTCAAGCCGCTGGTGCGACCCGCCGCCGGGCCCTTTGCAGTCGCGCCGACGACATCGACATTGGATGCCGACATCGCGGCCGTGAAGCGGGTCATCGAAGCCGCGCGCAAGGGTCGCGAAGCGGAAGCCAACGCGACTGAGGCGAGCATCGGCGATCCCGTCGCGCGCAAGCTCGCCGAATGGGTGATCCTGCGCTCCGACAACACGAACCCCTCGTTCCAGCGCTACGCCGCCTGGGTCGAAGCCAATCCGAGCTGGCCGCACTCGCCGCTGTTCCGCCGCCGCGCCGAGAACGCGCTCTGGAACGACGGCGTCGACGATCGAACCGTGCGCGCCTTCTTCGCCAAGCAGCAGCCGGTCACCGCGAAGGGCCGCTACATGCTGGCGCGCACTCTGCTCTCGCAGGGCGACCGCGAGGGTGCCGCACGTCTCGTGCGTCAGGCCTGGCGCAACGATGATGCAAGCGAAGGCGTCGAACAACGCGTGCTCGAGATGTTCGGCGGGATGCTCACGGCGGCCGACCACAAGGTGCGCATGGATGCGCGCTTCTATGCTGACGACGCCGCCGGCGGCATCCGGGCCGCCGACCGCCTCGGCGGCAACGAGGTCGCCATTGCGCGGGCCCGCGCGGCGGTGCTGCGCAAGGCCAGCAACGCAAAGGCGCTGCTCGATGCCGTGCCCGCCGCGGCGCAGAGTGACGCCGGCTATATCTTTTCGCGCGTGCAATGGCTGCGCCTGAACAACAAGGCGGAAGATGCCGGCAAGCTGATCCTTACAGCCCCGAAGAATCCGGAGGCGCTCGTCAATCTCGACCAGTGGTGGCAGGAGCGCCGGCTGCTGGTGCGCAATCTGCTCGACGAGAACGACGCGCACGCCGCCTATCGCGTTGCGCGCGACGCCGCGACGCCGATGAAAGGTTTCTATCGGGTCGACGCGCATTTCACCGCTGGCTGGGTGGCGCTTCGCTTCCTGCGCGATCCAAAAACCGCCGCGGAACACTTTGCGCGCGTCAGCGAAAACACACAGAGCCCACATGCGCTCTCGCGCGCCGGCTACTGGCAGGGACGCGCGGCGGAAGCGATGAACCAGAACGCGCAGGCCAAGGAATTCTTTGAATCGGCCGCGCAATACACGGCGACCTACTACGGCCAGCTCGCGCGCGCGCGGCTCGGATTGAAAGATCTCGGCCTGCGTGGTCCGCCGGTGTTCACGCAGCAGGAGCGGGCCACGCTAAGCAATCTCGAAGTCGTGCGCGCGGCGGACATTCTTTACAAGCTTGGCGAGCGCGACATGCTGGCCTCGATCTATGCCGAGCTTGGCGAAAGCGCGACCGACATTGCTGGCATGGCCATGATGGGCGAGCTGGCCGCCAAGAACGGCGACGGCCGCGCAATGGTGTTGCTCGGCGAATATGCCTATGCGCGCGGCCTGCCGCTCGACTATTACGCCTACCCAACGGTCGGGCTGCCCGACTATCAACCGATTGCTCCGCCGATTGATGCGTCCATCGCCTATTCGATCGCGCGTCAAGAGAGCCACTTCAACCAGAAGGTCGTCTCGAGCGCCAACGCCATGGGCCTGATGCAGGTGACGCCGGCAGCGGGCATCGATACGGCCGCCAAGTTCAAGGTCACCTATAACCGCGACCGCTTGCTGAAGGATCCGGTCTACAACATGCAGATGGGCGCGGCCGAGTTGTCCAACCTCCTCACCGGCTATAATGGCTCCTACATTCTGACGTTCGCCGGCTACAACGCCGGCCGCGGCCGCGTGAAGCAATGGATAGAGGCTTATGGCGATCCGCGCGATCCGCATGTCGACCCGGTCGACTGGGTCGAGCGGATCCCGATCGCCGAGACGCGCAACTACGTCGCGCGCATCATGGAGAACCTGCAGGTCTACCGCGCACGCTTCGGCGGCAGCAACAGACTGGCGATCGATGCCGACATCAAGCGCGGCGGTAGCCACCGCTGAGGTTTCCTGACCGGACTGCCTCCCCGTCATACGCGCGCAATCTCGTCGCCGAGCCTTATCCAATACGTTTCATGGTCATGCCAGGCTTTGTGCCGGGCATGACGACAATGGCGCTGTGGGTAAGGCAGACCCCCTGATGCGTCAGCGACCCGGTGGTATGCTATAACCGTCGCATGCAGAACGGCGTCTCCAGCAGCTTCATCACCGCGCCCGATGGCCTGCGCCTGCATGCCTGCTGCTACGGCAACCGCACGGCCTCGGCCACCCCCGTCGTCTGCCTGCCAGGCCTCGCCCGCACCGCGGCTGACTTTGAGGCGCTCGCGTCCGCGCTCTCGCACGAAAAGCCGTTCCGCCGCGTGATCGCGCTCGACTATCGCGGCCGCGGCCAGTCGCAATACGACCGCAACCCGGCGAACTACGCGCTGCCGGTCGAGCTTGCCGATGTGCTCGCAGTCGTGACCGCACTCGATGTAACACCCGCAATCTTCGTCGGGACATCGCGTGGCGGCATTCTCACGATGCTGCTCGCCGCCGTGCGGCCGACCGCCATCGTCGGTGCCGTGCTCAACGACATCGGTCCGGTGATCGAGCCGCAGGGTTTGATGCGCATCAAAAGCTATGTCGGCAAACTGCCGCAGCCGCGAAACTTCGAGGAAGGCGCCGAGATCCTGCGCCGGCTGTTCAGCGGGCAATTTCCGAAGCTCGACGCGAAGGACTGGCTCGCCAGCGCCCACCGCACGTTCAAGGAAGAAAACGGTCGGCTGGTGCCCACCTACGACGTGAAGATCGCCACCACCATGAACGGCGTCGATGCCGAACGTCGCGTCCCGCCCCTTTGGCTGCAATTCGACGCGCTCCGGGCGAAACCCCTGATGGTAATCCGCGGCGTCAACTCCGACCTTCTCACGGCGGAAACGGTCGAAACCATGCGCGCGCGGCGCAAAGCGATGGATGTCATCGAAGTGCCCGACCAGGGCCACGCGCCGCTGCTCACCGACGCGACGACGATCGGACGCATTGCGGAATTCGTGCATCGCTGCGATCGCACGATTCACTAGCCCAATCCTGACAGCAAACCCCCTCTTATTTGTCAGTTCACCACGCGGCGATCAGGGATAGAGATCGCGGTGCACCCGGAAGCGGAATTGCCAACTATCGGTGTCAGCTACGTTGGTCATGCGGGAGGTGCTGGTGATATCGCCAGTACTCAGCCCGTTAAATGTCGATGCGCTTTCCAGCCTTGAGTAAAGATAGAAGTCCAGTGGGCCGGCCTCACGTTCGGCCTGTCGCAATCGTTCTTCGATTTCTATGGCTCGCCGTCGACTTCGTATTGGGGTTCGTTCCCGGCGTCGGATACGAGCGACGGAGGCTGGATGGTCGCGGGCTACACCGCGCAGTTCGGCAATGGCTCCTCCGCGGCGCAGCCGCCGTAGAGCGAGGTCCGCCACCTCAAGACCGCAAAGGCGCTCGGCCTCACTGTTCCCCAATCGATATTGCTTCGCGCCAACAAAGTGATCGAGTAGTCGTGATGTTCGCTTTGGGCCAAAAGCGGACATCCCTGAATGAAATGGTCGATGTCCGCTTTTGGCTCGCAATGCCTGCCGTGAGCCGAGGCTCCCGTTGGATTCCAAGGAGCCTGCAGCGTTCGCCGCTCGCGCCGGCACGGCTGAGACGCGTCTTGCGCTAAATTCTGTTAGCCCGGCGTTAGCCCGACGCCCCTGTCACTGACAGGAAATTGCGTAAGTGCCTTATTTTATTGGTCGGGGCAGCAGGATTTGAACCTGCGACCTTCTGGTCCCAAACCAGACGCGCTACCAGACTGCGCTATGCCCCGCCGGACACCGGGGTTCGATACACGCTTCGGTATAATGCGGCAAGCAAACCTCAGCGGGCATTGAAGATCGGCGCGGCAACCCGGTCACCGGCCGCGATGCCAAGTTTCTGCGCTGTCCCGCCGATAACTTCAAGCACAGCACGGACGGGCCCGTTCGAGGGGATAAGCCGTGTCGACAAGGGCTCGGTGTTCTCGGCAATGCGCAAGATGCGGCCGTCACCACGGATGAAAATCATGTCGAGCGGAATATAGGTGTTCTGCATCCAGAAGCTGACTTCCTGATCCCGTTGGAAGTCAAACAGCATTCCCCGCCCTTCCGGCAGCTCCTTGCGGTACATGAGCCCCTTCGCCCGATCGGCGTCATTGTCCGCAATTTCCACGGTGAAGACGTGGACGCCGGTCTTGCTGGCAATTTCAACTGTCTGCGGGCCGACCGGCCGAGCCAGGCTAGCGGCGACAAAGAGGCCGACGAATGCAAAGGCAAGCCAATTGAGCGCGCGCATGGCACGCCCTTTACGCGGCTGCGTTGCCAGCGGCAATCGTAAAATCGGGGGGGTCTAGTGGGACGCCAGTCCCAGCGGTCCGCCGTCCGGCCTAACCTCGGCCGCCATCAGACCCTTTGGCCCCGGTCCAAAGCGGACCAGAACGGTCTGACCCGGGCGCAGTTCGGCAATGCCGTAGCGCCGCAGGGTTTCCATGTGCACGAAAATGTCGGGAGTTCCATCGCCACGGGTAACGAAGCCAAAGCCACGTAGCCTGTTGAACCATTTGACCTGTGCTCGCTCAAGTCCGCTCGTCGGCGTCACGGTTACGTGAGTGCGCGCGGGCGGCATTTGCGCGGGATGAATGGCCGTCGACTCGTCCATGGAAACGATGCGGAAGGCCTGCAGTCCCTTGGGACGTTGCAGCACCTCACACAAAACCCGAGCACCCTCATAGGCGGTCTGGTAGCCGTCGCGGCGCAGACAAGTCACGTGTAGAAGTATGTCTGGCATCCCGTTGTCAGGGACGATGAATCCGAAGCCCTTGGAGACATCAAACCACTTAATGACACCGCTCAACTCGATGAGATTGGTCGCCGTTTCATCGACGAGCTCTCTGACCGCTCCTTGGCGGAGATTGGTCCCAGACATTTTCGATTCGACCCCGTCCGACGCCATGACGCCAAACGCCGCCACCTTGCTGGCGCCTCTTGATGGGCGCTTGAACGAATCTTTGCGGAATCGAAGATAACACCGACCTCCGAACGGCAAAGGGGCAAAATAGGCTTGCACACAGCTCTATGCACAGCGTAGCGCGCGGCGAATCAGTTCGCGATGAAAGGACTTAGCGCGTCGCCGATGTCACTACGCACGACCAGATCGGCAATTTCGTCAAAGTCCGTGGGCTCTCGGTTGATTATGACGAGGGCTACACCACTGCGCTTAGCCATCAACGGAAAACCTGCCGCGGGCCAAACCACAAGAGAGGAGCCGACAGCGAGAAACAGGTCGCAATTTCTGGTCAATTCCTCGGCGCGCTGCATCGCCTCCAGCGGCATCTGCTGGCCGAACGAGACTGTCGCAGTTTTGATGTGGCCACCACATCCGCAATCGGGTGCATGCTCGCCCAAAGTATCGAATTTTTCTTTTACCCAAGACAATTCGTATCGCTTTGCACAATCGAGACAGAGGGCATAAGTGGTGTTGCCGTGCAGTTCCACGACGTCGGACGCAGCAATCCCCGAAGCCTGATGCAGATTGTCGATGTTCTGTGTGATGAGCGCAGGACTTTTTCCGGCCCGGTAGAGACTTGCCAAAGCGCGATGTCCTCTGCCCGGCTTCGCCTTCGCGAAATTCTGCTCCATGGCAAACCGTTGCCGCCAGGCTTCGTCGCGCATCTCCTGGCTGGTCACAAAAGTATCGAACGGTATCAGCTTGTTCTTTGTCCAAATCCCGCCGGGGGAACGGAAATCGGGAATCCCGCACTCGGTGGAAATACCCGCCCCGGTAAAGGGTATGATGACCGAGGCATTTTCGATCAGCTGTCGCAAACGCTCGATCGCAGTGGGAAGATCGGAGGCAATCATTTGTGTATAGTCGCTGCCTTCTGTCAGTCAGTGAGGTTCAGCCTATGCGATATCTTCACACTATGCTGCGCGTTCGTGATCTCGACGCTGCGCTCGATTTTTATTGCAACAAGCTTGGCATGAAAGAAACCCGCCGCCGGGTGGATGAGAAAAACAGGTATACCCTGGTGTTCCTGGCCGGCCCGGCCGACGAAAAATTGGTTGAAACAAGCAAAGCCGCCGGCCGCCCCGGCCCAGAATTGGAACTCACCTACAACTGGGATACCGAGGACTATGGCGAGGCTCGCCATTTTGGCCATCTCGCCTTCGAGGTCGACGACATCTACGCCACCTGCGAGCGGCTGATGAAAGCCGGCGTAACGATCAACCGGCCGCCGCGTGACGGCGTCATGGCTTTCGTGCGCTCCCCAGACAAGCAATCGATCGAGCTCTTGCAGAAGGGCGCGCCCCTGCCCGCCCAGGAGCCTTGGAAGTCAATGCCGAATACCGGCAAGTGGTAAGCTCGCTTGCCGCTGGCGGCGAAGGTCTTTATACCCCGACCCATTCGTGAGCCGCCGTTCGGCAGCGACTTTAGCGCCCTTCGTCTAGAGGCCTAGGACACCGCCCTTTCACGGCGGTAACAGGGGTTCGAATCCCCTAGGGCGCGCCAATAAAATCAGGCACTTCTTGAATCGGTCGGTGTTTGGGTCTCATACATACAGCGATAGATGACGGTAGACCCGTATATAAAGAGTGGCTGCCATGTCCCGCGACGGCGCAATCATCTTTAGCGATCAGCGGGAGGGAACATGAAGCGCATGATAGCGATATGTGCGGCGGCAATGTTGGTTGCGGCGACACCGGTGAATGCACAACGCGCCAACCCCGAAGGCCAGTCTTGGGACAGTGATTATACTGCGCGAGAATGGCTCAAAGATTGTACGAATCGTGCCAACAAATGTCGGTTTTTCATTCTCACTGTCGCGCAGGCATCGTACTGGTGTGAGAAGTGCATTCCGTCCATGACGAGCCTGACTGAAGTTGAGGAAGTGATGCGGGCGTTCATTGCACAAAATCCGCAATACGTGGACGGTGCTGCAACTAACGTCCTACTCACTGCAATCCACTCAAGATGGCCATGTAAAAGCCGTTGACGCCTGCGGAGAGCCACAATGCCCCGCGACGGCGCAATCGTCTTCGGCGATCTTGGATCAGTTAGAAACAGAAAAGCCGCCCCCCGTTGCTGAGGGCGGCGATCTTGTCAGGCATTAGCCTTGGCTGCGCGGTTGCTCCTCACTCCGGCAATTCAACTGGAAAGCTTTTCATGCCGGTCGGCAATACTACTGAGATGCTAGCCACAGGTGCAGCGGAGTGGTTTCTGACATCCATTTTAGCCCCGGTGGCGATTACTTTGGTGAACAACGCGGCACCGATCATTACAGAGGATACGTGGGGCATGGCTTGGTCCCCTTGTCGCTAATCCGGCAGTTTAAAAATACGCCGATCGCGCCAAGGATCTGTGATAGCCGTCACAAAGTCTCTCTTTTTTGTGAATCAATTCAGCGCTATGGTTGTCTGGCACCACAAACAAGATGCCGTCCCACTTGCTGCGTTTGCCAAACACGCGGTTTGATAATAATGCCCCGCGACGGCGCAATCATCTTTCCGCGAAATCGAATATGAGTCCAGACAAAGGCGCACCATCCTCAAAGACCTATGCGGTCGAGATCGTGGTTCCCGAAGACGGGTTAGGTCGTCGTCTCGAAGACATGCATGACTTTCACCGCCAGCGGGCAATAACAGATCATTACGTCCCAGGCCGTCGTGACGGCGAGCGCGATTACGTTCGATGGTTTTTCAAAGACCTTGCCGCCGCCGAGGCCTTCGCCGCGCAATTTTCCGGCACCTTGGTAACGCCCCACAGTGAACGCTCCAATGCGGCGTGGAGTGTCCGTATTGGCGAGATTGCCAGTGCTGTCCGTCCGCTAGCCAAGAGACACGCAAGACTATTATATGTACTAGTCCCGCTGTCTCTGATGGTCGTTGGAGCGCTGGTCATTAAACAAATTTCTCTTCGAGAAGAAGCGAAACTCGTAGCTAAGCCACCACCTGTCGCCATCGAAGCTAAGGCACCCTTGGTCAAGGACAAGACAAATGATGCTCGTGCGCAGGCCAATGAGCCCAGCGGCAAACCGGGTTTAACGCCAAACTGTGAAAAGGAATTACGACGCACAGCCGATTTATTGAGATTTTTTGCAAATAGAATTCAGACGGGAGAGAAAAGAAAATCGGTTGTTGCTGACATGAAACAACAAGAGAAAAGAATATCGGCAGTTTGCTCTGATTAAGCGCCAGATGATTGGCTTGACGAGATCACCGCCGATTGCCCGAGGAAGAAGTCACTCCTCAATGTGAGTGCAACCGGTTCGTTACTTACTCGGCAAGTGACAATGCATAACCGGCCGCTTTTGCCTGTCGTTCGCCTTGCTGCATCGCCCCCGCGAGTGCGCACGCAAGTCGATTAGTCCGCTTTGGGCCAATAGCGGACATCCTGCGCTGCGGCACACACTGCCGCTATTCGATCACCTCGTCGGCGAGCAATTGCATTGAAGTTGGTACCTTCACGCCGAGCGTCTTGGCAGTTTTGAGGTTGATGACAAGCTCAAACTTGGTCGGCTGCACGACCGGTAGGTCGGCGGGCTTCTCGCCCTTGAGAATGCGACCCGCGTAGATCCCAGCCTGGCGATATGCATCGGTCACACTCGCTCCATAGCTCATCAGGCCGCCAGCTTCAGGGTATTCGCGCAAATCATAGATCGAGGGTACCAAATGTCGTCTCGCCAGCGCAGCAAGTTGTGCGCACAGGCCGGTGAACAGCGAGTCCCCGTCAACGTAGAGTGCGGAAGCGCGGTTGGCGGCAAGGCTTGCAAAGGCTGGCGCTAGGTCGCGTTCGCTACTGGCCTCTACTATTTGCAGGCTCAACCCAAGCGCGCGTGCAGCCGCCTCCTGTTCTCCAATATGATCTTTGCTGGCTGGAATTTTGGGATTTGACGAGCATGCCGATCACCGAGGCGTTAGGCACCAACTCGTGGAGTAATTCCAGTTGCTTGGTTCTCAGTGTGTTGGACAGGAAAGTTACGCCCGTGGCATTACCTCCTGGTTGGTTCAGCCGAACCACATATCCGAGTTTGACCGGGTCGTCGCCGGTTACGAACACCATTGGAACCGTCGCCGTCGCGGCCCTCGCCGCTATGATCGCAGCAGCGCCACCACCTATGATCAGGTTGACGTTATGGCGAATAAGGTCGTCCGCTAGACTCCGCAGCTGATCTTGATGACCACCCCCAGCGATAATCGATGGCGAGGTTCTCGCCCTCGACGTAACCGGCCTCGTTCAGTCCCTTGCGCAAGGCGGTGAGAAGGTAAGCTGACTCGTCAGGCGTCGTGTTTCTTAGAAAGCCGATCACTGGCTTCGGTGACTGCCCGTGCGCAGTAGACGCCGCCGCAACTGGCCATGTCGCCGCCGCGCTGCCTACCACCCTGATGAAATCGCGCCGCCTCATTGCCTCCCCAGGGGATCGCCCTCATGAGAGTCTTACTTAGTCTTGCGATTGGCGGCGCGTAAATTTGGCCTCAATAACGGCACTGCCACGATGTCCGCTTTGGGTCAAAAGCGGACATGTGCAACGCAAAACGGCATGTCCGCTTTGCCCCCAATAGCGACCGCAAAAAGCGAAATGCCGCAATGGTGATGTCTGCTACCTTTAAAGCAGACATGTGTGGTGCACGGGCCGATGTCCGCTAGGGGCCAATAGCGGAAGTGGCCACCCTCATTCGATCATCTCGTCGGCGACCTGTTGGATATGGAACGGCACATCGAGGCCGAGTGCTTTTGCCGTGTTGAGGTTGATCACAAGCTCGTACTTGGTCGGGTCCTGGACGGGGAGATCGGCCGGTTTTGCACCTCTCAGAATTTTGTCTACATAGATGGCCGCGCGGCGAAACTGGTCGATGTCGCTCGGCGCATACGACATGAGCCCGCCAGCGGTTACATACTCTCGGTATGGATACATTCCCGGCAGTCGGCTGGTTGCCGCGAAGGCGAGGATTTCCTTTCGGTGCGCGAGTAAAAAACGATCCGCGAGCACAATAAATGCGTCGGGGTGCGCGCCGCCAATCGTCGAGAAGGCTAGCTCGAAATCATCCACGCGGCGAACGTCTAACACGGGCTCTAACGTCATCCCCAACGCCGCAGCGGCGGCCTGGGTACCTGGATAAAACCCCAAAACGGCGGGGTTCGCCGAGTTCAACATCACGGCGACGCGGGAGAGCCCAGGAACCACATCCTTCAAAGTCTGCAGACGTTTCCCTTCCAGCTCCGGTGCGTTGATGGTGAACCCCGTGACGTTCCCGCCTGGCCGAGCGTAGCTGGCGACAAGCCCGTCCTTAACTGGATTGGCACTCGACGCAAAAACGATGGGGATGGTGTTGGTCGCTTGCTTGGCTGCAAGAGTGCCGGGCGTGCCCTCGGTCACGATCACGTCGACCTTGAGGTGAATCAGGTCGGACGCCAAGCCTAGGAGACGACTGTCATCTCCTTCTGCCCATCGGTACTCGATGGTGATGTTCTCGCCCTCGACATGGCCCAGATCGCGGAGTGTCTGTCGGAATGCTTCTAAGTCACGCCGCTCCAACGAAGCGGAGGAGGCACCGAGGTACCCGATCCGCGACATCTTTCCAGTTTGTTGCGCGCTTGCAATAAACGGCCACGCAGCCGCCGCACCGCCGAGTAAACTGATGAACTCGCGCCGTCTCATTGCCTTCCCCGAGGCTTCGGACATGAGCATCGTAGCGGTTCAAATGAGGGCCGTTAAGGGATGCCCCATGTCCGCTTTGGGTCAAAGCGGACACCAAGTTGTCAAACAGACCCAAGCCTAGATCTCTACACCAACGCGCGCCTTGGGATACGTATCGAGAAAATGGCGAAGGGCCATGAACAATTCCTGCGCGTGCTTTATCCGCACCCTGCAGAGCGCTTCGTGGATATCGTCAATTATCATGGCGCGAATTTTTTCCTCGCCATGCGGCTGTTTCAGGAGATAGTCAGCCAAAGCAGAAGCTGCAATTGTTGGAATATGCTCGTGCTCCCCAATAGCAGTCACTTCATCTTCACTGAGCCCGCTAAAAGCGATGCAGTCTTGCAAGGAGATCATGACGCCTCCTTTTAACGTAAGAACACCACGCTCCCACTAGTTTTGGTAGAAACTCCTCCGCTAACTCAGCGCGACATTTTGGAGATGCCTGCGATTGCGGAGTGCGTACCTCCCATGTGCGTTTCTCCTCAATAGTTGAAACAGCAATCATTGGATTGCATTGATCCAAGTCAACGATCCAGTCGCAGCAGATTGCTCACCATGGCATTCCGCCGGGGCCGCCCATTGTTGAGGCTTCCGGCAACAATAATATTTCCCAATGGTTTGGGTGCAATTTTCAGGTGACCACGTTGGCTGCGGTCTAGGCACTTAAGAGAAATTAAGGACCAGCAACATTCAAAGAACAGAGGAACTCTGTCTGTCAGCGCACCGCACAGGATGCGTAGGCACCAGCTTACCCCGAACGCGCCAAGGGTATGATTGAACTGGTCGGTCGATGTGTTTGTTAGCCCTAGCCTGTTTTCCGGTTATTCACAGAGTTAATCACAAGCAAAACCGTGATCTTTTTTTTGCCGCCATGAAAGGACTGATACAGAGGATCGATATGGGTCCAAATGGCTTTTGCAATGACAACGCGCATTATGCTTCTTTCTGCGGTCTCCATCGCGGTCGGGTCGTCACTAGCATATGGCTCGCCAGCATGCATGACGATAAGCGAGGCTCGTGCCAAATTTCCCAAGGCGCAGCATCTTTATTGGCACGGCAGCAAACATTGCTGGAATGACAGTGCGGCATACGGTTTTCGCGCACCCGCGGTAGTGCCCCTGGCTTCGCCACGACGCGCACTCGCGGCGGTGCCCAGTGCCTCCACACGACCGACACCCACGCCTTCTACACCACCGGAAGCTTTAAAACCGACATCCCGGACAGAAGAGTCAGGACCGCAATGCCAATTGCCCTGTGAGTAGACGGGAAGCGCGGCCAAGTTTGCCCACACATTATGTGAATCGAGGCATTTCAGCCGAATTTTACGGCGGCTTTATTGACGACTTAGCGGTGAGAATGCTGCGCTGACGATCTCTCCTCACCATCCACTTAGCCCGGCTCCTGGCACGAGACCCGGGCTTTTCTTTGCCGGAATACACCCGACGGTTATTCGACGACTGTCGGGACCACTCGATCAAGCTGATGGCCCGGGAGAATCGCCAAGCAGAATGGGTGAATCGGGGACAAAGCCAGATTATTGACGGATCTCAAAGCACAATGGTTGGTCAGCAGTAATTCGTACGGGCCGGCTCTCTCCTAAACGCCTGCCTCAAACGCCGCCCTCATTTTCTGATCGCGAACGTGGCCGAGTACAAACAAGCGGATCGCCGACGACAGATTTCCCTGTTGGCGCGTCGTGTCGATCTCTGTAACCGTCTGCGCCAACGAGGCACCCTGGGCCTGCGCGATCTCCTTCAGCCCGCTCCAGAACTCGTCTTCAAGACTGATGCTGGTTTTGTGTCCGCCAACCACAACCGACCGCTTAATGATTGGTGATTTCATGGCGTCCTCCTTCGAGCACACCTGCAATTCTCGTAGCATCGTACCGTGATTCGCCGAAGCCAAAAATATTTGTTCGTAGGTGAGTGCTGCAATACGACGATGACGCAAGCAAATTGCCGCAGCGCCTTCAGACCCTTTCGTTTTTCGCGGCGCATCCGCGTGATGTTGTCGTGGATTTCATCGTTTTGTGCGTCGTAGCCCAGTGGCTTAAATCTGTAGTCCTTTGGACTATGGGTTATAGTCCACTGGCCTACGACCTTTAAATGAAAACCCGCCCCGGTGACGGCGCAATCATCTTTAGCGATCTGATCGGCAAGCTCGACCTGTTGCGTGTGTGTTGTGACAAGTGCGGCCGCGATGGCTGTTATGAGCTGATCGACAAGCTTGGCCGCGACGGCAAGATCATCGATTAGTAGGATCAAATCACGGCCGACTGCCCGAAGAGGTCAGCACACAATATGGGTGACCGGTGTGGGGCACGGTGCCCGGTTTTAGTGGCCGCCGCGATGGTGAAAAAGCGCCGACTCCAGCCACCGGACCAGACCAAAGGGGGCTGTCAGTCGGTGGCCACTAAATTAATCAAGCACCGCCGCCGACACAGCGTTCCTTGAATTTACGAGTTCCAGGAACGACGCTCGCCTCGCACAGTTAAATAACGGCCTGGCCTCCCGCCTCCATCTCTCGAAGAGCCGGTGGCACTGACGGGCCAGCAAGAGGGCTCCTGCGAACCGTGGCGCACCTATACCAAAATATACGCACGTATAGGTGCCGGTGGGCAGATGCGCGGCGCTACCGTGACGGTATGTGGAAGAACGTCCGTACCACCACGCTGGGTATTGCCGCGACAGCTGTTTGGTTTGCGGTAGTCACGTTAGGTTTTGGCGCTCAACTATGGCCTCTCTTAGAGGGAGTGCGATAGGTAATGCCAGCTCTCTCCTTCTTGGCATTTGTAGGTTTGGCACTGATTGCGTTGCTGTTCTATGGGAATGCAACGCTGGAGCCCATTTCACCTAAGCTAGTCACAACCCATCACGCCGTAGCACCAGCGGCAACCGACATGACCGCGCAAGTTGTACCTCCGCCCCAGTCCGCTCCTGATGCTCTGGCGAAGATTGGACACGCAGCGCGTGCGGCGCGGGCCGAAGCGCCACGCAAAAATAATCGCGTTTCGCAGACCCTCAACTACCAAGTGACCCCCTTGTTAGACAGATTTTCTATTAAGGGATATTAGGGCCGGACCCGCTGCCACTCGCGCTATTGATGGAACGTTTTAGATAATCTCATTTCCCGTGTACGTCCTTCAGTCGTTCCAATAGCGGGTCGACGAATCCATTCGTGCAGCGGAGAGTTCGCGTGTCGATAGCCCCGTCGCTTTCATCGCCGATGACCAGCGAAACGCCAAGTTCGGTAGCCCGTTGTCTGATCGCCTCTTGGTTGGTGTGCAGGATCACTGCAAGTCGCTTGAGGCCGATGCCGGCGACGGGCTGTTGTCGGATCAGCGCATCCTCTGACGGCGTGAAATTCTTTCTTCGATGCTGATTATTTATCCCGCGCATGTGATCTGGCATCGGGTGTTTCCTAGAAAAGCCTTCACGCCAACAGCTTACTACAGCAGTATCAGCAGCGGCGAGCACTCCAAGCCAATACGAGTGGTGGCTTTCAACACCGCTGAGGGATGGTCGCGTTATGCCACAGAGGATATTGCAGAAACATTGCTAGAGCGAGACGCGAGTGAAGGTGACCTCAGTGAATCTGCCACGACATTTGTTGGACGCGTGCTGAATACTGCGACCTGGTGTGCGGCGCTCGCTGGCGTGATGCCGACCCTCTATCACTGCGAATCGTCCAAAAGGATGAGGGGCATCGAGATCCAGGTGACAGGCGCTCCAGTGGCGATGGGATATTGCCACTGCAATTCCTGCCGCTCTTACTCCGGGAGTCCGGTGAATGCCTACCTCTTGTGGAAGGCAGAAGACGTAACAGTCACGAAGGAAAGGAATTCGTCGGCCACCTTAAAAAAACGGAAATGAGTGACCGACAGCTCTGCACGCCTTGTGGCGGCCATCTCACGACTCACCACCCGACGTTTGGCCTGACTGACGTTCACGCAGCAGTGCCTCCTCGCGTAACGTTCGAACCGGTTATCCACTTGCACTATGCAGAGGCCGTGCTGCCGATGAAGGACGGACTGCGGAAACTTCGCGATTTTCCGGTCGAGGCGGAGGATCCAGCGAGCTGGTTCCCGAGTAGCGGAGCCCGCGAGGCGACGGATAAACAAAGACAATGTCCGGCTTTACGCGCCCTTTACGCTCACACCCGGTGACGCTTCGTCGCACCGATCGTCGCAATCATAGCTGCTATGCGAAGCTGCAGCGCTTCTCACGCGTTTTTTAACATACAAATTATGGGCCGGATGATTCCTTAGCAGGTAGAAGTATTGCGGTCCTGCGAACTTTCTCTCGGGGCGTCAGGCAATGATCAACAGCAAGAACGTAGTGGCATCCCTAAGGCGCGACGCGACCTTCGTGTGGCACGCGGTTATCGCCGTCGTGTTCATCGGCTTTGCCAGCCTTGCCGTTGCGGCGGCTTTTCTCGACCTGCTGGCCATCCGACACTAACAACGGGTAGCGGTGTCGCTTCCCGTTGTAGTCTTCGACAACAACTTGCGCATGCCCATTTGAGCCGACTCGCTCGACGTAGTTCGGGCCGATGGGCGATTTGCCGTGGCCACCTGGAATGTCAAGCACGTAAGTCGGCTGGCACAGACCGGACAATCGACCGCGAAGCACCCGCATCAGTTCCTGCCCAATCGTCAGGTCCGTACGGAAATGGCTGGTGCCTGGCGCCATGTCGCCGTGATGCAAGTAGTACGGCTTGATCCGACATTCGACCAACGTGCGCATCAACTGACCCATCACCTCGGGCGCGTCATTGACCCCCGCGAGCAGCACCGTTTGCGACAGCAGCGGAATCCCGGCATCGGCAATACTGGCGCATGCCGCGCGCGCGTCCACCGCCAGCTCGCGAGGATGATTGACGTGCACGGTGACATAGGTGGTTTTCTTGCTGGCTTTCATCGCGCGTACAAGTTCGCGCGTCACACGTGTGGGCTCCGCAACCGGCACGCGGGTGTGAATTCGCACGACCTTCACGTGATCGATCTTTGCAAGGGAATTCATGATTGAGCGCAGCCGGCGTGCCGAAAGAATCAATGGATCCCCGCCGGTCAGAATGACCTCCCAGATTTCCCGATGTGTCCGGATATAGTTGAGAGCCCGCTCCATCGCCTCATGCGAGAGCACATTCGACTTGCCAGGGCCTACAATTTCGCGGCGGAAACAGAAGCGACAGTAAACCGCGCAGATGTGGGTGGGCTTAAGCAGCACGCGGTCCGGATAACGATGCACGATACCCTCAACCGGACTATGCGCATCGTCACCGATCGGGTCCTCGTTTTCACTCGTTTGATGATTGAGCTCTGCAATATCCGGGATGAATTGCCGTGCGATTGGATCGTGCGGATCATTGCGGTCGATCAAGCGGGTCAGCGCGTCCGGAACTGCGACCGCATAACGGTCGACGACTTTCTCGAGCGACGCCTGCCGCTCCTGTGTCACCAGACCGCCGGCATGGAGTTGCGCGGAGCTACGTAGCGTTGTCATCGGTCATTCCTTTTTACGTTCGTCTACGGCTCGACCACAGGCGCCCAGATCACCTGTTCGATCCGCTGGGCGCCGGTCGCCAGCATCATTAGCCGGTCGAAACCGAGAGCAATTCCGCTCGCAGGTGGCATTTGTCCTAGGGCGAGGAGAAAGTCCTCGTCCAGCGGATAACGCTCGCCATGGATACGTTGCTTTTCAGCCATGGCGGCCTCGAAGCGGGCCCGCTGTTCGGCAACATCTATCAGTTCACCGAAGGCGTTGGCGAGTTCAACCCCGCAGGCGTAAAGCTCGAAACGCTCGGCGACCTTGTTGCTACCCGGTTTCGGTCGTGCCAGAGCCGCCAAGGGCAGCGGATACTCATATAGGATCGTCGCGCGGCCGATGCCCAGCCGTTGATCGACCCGGTCTGACAGGATCCGACTGAAGATGTCGCCCCATGTATCGTCGCTTGCCGTAGCAAGGCCGATGCGCGCGGCTTCGGCTGCAAGCACGTCCCGGTCTCCCTGTCCATCGCTCACCGTGGCCAGCAAGTCGACCTCGGCGTAGCGCGCGAACGCATCAGCGACCGTCATTCTCTCGGGTGCGGCAAATGGATTGACCACTTTGCCGCGAAAGCGAAATTCCTTTTTGTCGGCGACACGCGCCGTCTCAGCCAGAAGCGCTTCGCAGTCATCCATCAGCACTTCGTAAGTCTCATTGGCTCTGTACCATTCGAGCATCGTGAATTCGGGATAATGTAAATCGCCACGCTCCCGATTACGGAACACCCGGGCAAAATTGACAATCCGGGTCTCGCCCGCTGCGAGTAACTTCTTGCAGGCGAATTCCGGCGAGGTATGCAGATATAATGGCCGCCGCTCGCCGCCCGGACCAATGAGGTCGGTGGCGAAAGCGTGCAGATGGGTCTCGTTGCCAGGTGAAATCTGAAGGGCGGCCGTCTCGACTTCCACGAATTCGTGCTGCGCGAACCAACCTCTCAGGGCGGCGGTGATGCGGCTGCGTGCCAGCAAGTAAGGCCTGCGGGCGGCGTAAGCGCCGGCGCTCCAGAAAGGCGGGGTTTTCGGCACTTTTACCTCAGCCAGATCACCGGCGAGAAAGGCTGGCATCGGGCGAGAAGATCGGTATGGTGCGCCCCGAAACCACGGCCCCCGCCGCCAATAAATCAAGGATCGTTATCGTGAAGGTCATCGCTTCGTCCCTCCGCAAGGGCAATATCGTCGACATTGACGGCAAGCTCTATGTCGTCCTCACCGCAGAGAATTTTCATCCTGGCAAGGGCACTCCAACCACCCAGGTGGATATGCGCCGGATTTCAGACGGCGTGAAGACCTCGCAGCGTTACAAGACCACCGACCAAGTCGAGCGCGCTCACGTTGAGGACCACGAATTCAGTTACCTCTACCAGGATGGCGACGGCTTCCACTTCATGAATCAAGAGACCTATGATCAGATCCACGTTTCAGCAGACATCGTTGGCGACTACGCGGTCTACCTGCAGGAAGGGATGGTCGTGAATCTCAGCGTCCACGAAGGCGTCCCAGTCGCCATCGAGATTCCACAGAAGGTCACGCTGGAAATCGTTGATACCGAACCGGTGGTCAAGGGACAGACCGCGTCCGGCTCTTTCAAGCCGGCCAAGCTTTCGAATGGCGTGCGGACCATGGTGCCAACACATATCACCGTCGGCACGCGGGTGGTCGTCAATACCAGCGACGGCTCTTACGTGGAACGCGCCAAGGACTAGACCCGGACGCTCGACCGGACTTCCTTCGGAAACAAATCGTCAGGCGTAAGTTTTCTAGCGGTCACGCCCTGTGCGTGGGCGAAGCGGCAAAACGCATCCAGCGTCTTGCGGTTAGCCTCGAGGCCATACGGGAACGGATCGGAGCCGAAATTCCGGCCTAACTCGGTTGCAATCGACGCTGACCAGGGCACCGGAAGACGTGAAGCCGTCAGATCCTGAATCCGCTCGAGGCTCCGCCTCTTGGCCTCCTCAAAGGCCTTGAACAGATTCATCGCGACCCACGGGTAGCGTTCAAACAGAACTCGGCGCATCGCGACCACGTGCATGATCGGGTAGATCCCAGTCGTAGCGTGGTACTGCATCTCCTCCGCGCGGTAATCGGGATAGAGTCGCACGATCTTCCCGCCACCTTTTTCGAATGCATCCGGGACGCGTGCACATATTGCAGCGTCAATCTCTCCGGACAGCAGCATTGCAGAGATGCTCGTGTCATGACGCTGCTGGTATTGCATGCTCTCAGGCAATTTGAGTTCGACCTTTTCGTCACGCCCGGGATCGTTCATCCCCGCCTGCACCCATTGGATCTTCCGTAAATCCACGCCGGCGGTCTCGGACAGAAATCCGCGCGCAAAGATGCCGGCGGTTTGCGCCCACTCTGGGATTCCCACGCGCTTGCCTTCCAGAGCCTTCGGCCCCGAAATGTCGCGATCGGTTCGCACATAGATTGCGGAGTGGCGGAACACCCGCGATGGAAAGACCGGAATACCGACAAAGGGAGAGTTCCCTTGCGAGGCATAGCCGATGAACTTGCCAAAGGACATTTCCGAAACGTCCCATTCGCGGTTTTTGATGAAGCGGTGGAAGATTTCCTCGACGGGAAGCACGAAGGCGGTGAGCACCATACCCTCAGCTCTGACAACCCCGTTTACCAGATCACGCACATGGTCGTAGTCCGTTATGGCAAGGGTCGCGTGCAGCCGTGCGGCGCCGCCGCTTTCCATGATTTCCGGTTCGCGATCGGCGCTTGAGGCCGCTGTCAAATTGGCTCCGTGCACTGTCATTTTTCGTACGTTCCTCGCCCGCCCGGCCGGGCGGCCCCGGGAACCCTACACCAAAGGATACGGCCCTTGTATGCCGCGATTCGATACACTTAACTCTTGAGTATGACTCGTCGGGGCTGGCGGGCAAAACGAAGGAAGCCGGATTGAAACGTGCCCTTCTTGTCGGCATCGCTCTGTTCATCGCCAGTGCCGCGCCAGCGGAGGAGATGAAAAGCCCACAATTGTCGCGCGCGCGCGTCGACTGGGACGCAGCCGCCGCGAGCCTCGCCGAGCGACTGCCGGGTGGCCCAGCAGAAACGTTTGCCAAGCTCAATATGGCCGCCGAAGTCGGGTTCCCAGGGATCACCAACAGTTCGGTGCCGGTCCTTCTGCCTTTCGATATTGATGGTTTTGCCAAGGAGATCACCGCCAATCCTGGACAGCCCCCCGACAGGATCGCCGTGAGTGCCGCGCGGTATATGCGAGCCGATTTCCAGCCAACGAAATTTTTCGTGACCGGTCCCGCCGGGTATGACGCCGCTTTCGCGCTGACGCTGGCGAACGTGCCGGACCTGTCGGACATCCGCTATAGCGACCCCGTCTACGTCCTGTTCTCGGGTCTCGCCATGACCTACCAGCTCGAGGGGCCTGCTCTTCCGGAGGGCGAACCGGTGAAATCGTTGCAGGACAATTTCTCGGGCATTCGTCGCTACCTTCATGAATCGTACATTCGCTACAGTTTTGAACGCTATGGTGTGACCTATGTCGCGGCCATCTATTGCCTCGACACGCGACCCCGTAAGAAAATCCTGACATGCAGGCAGGCCGACCGCGTGATGGAACGCTTTCTGCGAACGCTCCGGCTCGCGGGTGGGACACCCGCGGCCGAGCTTCCAGCCGAAACCGTGCCCGCCGACCGGCCGAAAGAAACATCGAAAGATTTCACCTATCTCAGCCCAGGCTCGATCATCCCCAACACGGGATTGAAAAAAGAGATCGGGGGCCGCGCCGATTACACCGTCTACGCGCGATTGCGCTTTCCGCTCAAGCAGGCGCCCGCCTTCGCCAACTCGCAATCGTTCAACAATTGGGGCGATTGTGACTTCACCGGTCGCTCGGTGCGCAGCCCGCACAGAAAAGACCAGCGCTATTCTTGCAATGTCAACGCAAGACCATTGGTATTCAACGAAGGCGCTCCGGCCAATTACTCTTATCCATGGCGCGATAATTTTTGTGAGCATCGCCGCTTTTTTGTCGGTCAATGTCCGGGGGGCGAAGGCCACCAGGGTCAGGATATCCGCCCAAGCTCGTGCGCGCTGATCAACGACGGCGCGGACCGTTGCCAGCCCTACCAGCATGAGGTCGTTGCCGCTCACGACGGGTTCATCCTGCGCGCACCCAAGCAGGAGGCCGTTTATCTTTTCATCAACACAACGAGCACCCATGCACGCGTGCGCTACATGCACATGAACCCGAACCAGCTCGACGCTGACGGCATCTTCAGCGGTAAGCTCGTGCACGAGGGCGATCGGATTGGCAAAGTCGGCAATTACAACAACCGGGAACGCGGGACGACCTACCACCTGCATTTCGACATGCAAGTGCCGACAAAGCTCGGCTGGGTATTCGTGAATCCATACATGACGCTTGTAGCATCATACGAGCGGCTGATCGGCGCGCGCGGCACCGAAATCAAAGATGGCGATACGGCTCCGCCGATCGCCGGTGTTCCGCCGGTGATCATGCGTCCGTCTGATATACCCGCGGTCGCACTGGCTCCTGTTGCGCACATGGAGGAATCTGCCGTGCGAGCAAAGTCCCACAAGGCGAATGGGAAGCCCGCGAAGAAACGACATGCAAAGGCCACGAAGAAGAAGCGCCGCCGCGGCTAGTCGCCGCATAGAGGTTTCTGCGTGCGTTTGCTCTGACTACACTATTGTTATGAATCGAATCAATCCGATGTGCTTTCCGTGCCGGTGTCTGAGCCGGCGCTCCGTTCTCACCGGCGCCCTCTCCATTGCAGCCGGCATCGCAAGCCGCGGGCGCGC
>Ga0182035_10000033_pt1 | contig 52818 bp, 56 predicted proteins | sample flu12Cox44000170_FD_125969 | JGI IMG/M metagenome (GOLD analysis project Ga0182035, IMG submission 125969) | Lab enrichment of tropical soil microbial communities from Luquillo Experimental Forest, Puerto Rico - flux4day.12C.oxic.44.000.170 | ecosystem: Environmental > Terrestrial > Soil >...
ATCGCGCCAGTGCCCAGCGCCATGCCCGTGAGCGTCACCAGGAAGGTGTATTTGCGGCCGATGCGGTCGCCCATCCAGCCGAACAAAAAGGCGCCGAGCGGACGGACCAAAAACCCTGCGGTGAACAGCGCGATGGTGCTGAGCAGCGCCGCTACCGGGTGGGTCTTTTCGAAGAACTTGACCGACAACACGGCCGCCAAGCTTCCGAAGATATAGAAGTCATACCACTCGATAACGTTACCGCCCGCCGCGGCGGTGATTACGCGTCGAAAATTCGGTGGGATGCGAGCAGCCATATTGTCCTCCCCTTTGTTCTCAAGGGCCCGTCACTGCCTGGCCAACGGCGCAAAACTCTTTTCATGTTGACGCGAGATTGCCGACCGCAAGAACCACATAGGCCAGGATCGCAACCCACGTTCCGTAGCTGGTAACGTAGGGCACCGGCGAAAGCGCGCCAATCACGGCGATAAGCGCGATGATCAGTGAAACCGTGAACCAACCCTTGGTCGGAGCATGGAGCTTCACGATCGTCCCCCGGTACCCTCTCGGGCCAGCTTCGTGCGCGAGTATCAGACCCTGTCCGCAAGGTTTTACCTATTCGACTTTGGTAGCAAGCGGCCTCGTGTGCAGTGCAAAATAAGTCAGCGGGGTTGACGCGCCAGAAGTTGGCACTCTGCCAGTACGGGACCGGGTTGATCTGTCCACCCCGAAGGCCGCTCGCGTCGGACAAAAAACGACGCTACATTCGGCTTTTCCGGTTTTCTGGGCGGTTTGAAATGTCTGGAAAAGCTTACAGTACGAAATGGGGCCGCCGCACGTGGGCGGTGTTATTCACGATTATCGTTGCGGGTCTCGTCGCCATCGCTATCGGGGAGCTCAGCGGCCGCAAAGACGATGTCATCGGCACGGTTTCGAAGGCCGAACCGCCCGGTCAACAAGACGGCACGGCCGCACATCCCTATGCGAATTCGAGCCAATGCCCGGCCAGTGTTGATCTCGTTGTTTGGCCAAGAAACGATCGCCCAATTCCAAATATCCCGCCCGGCATATCGGTCTGTTTCGTGGGCGATCAGGCGGCTAACGACGGTGGTCCGCAGCTACAAGTCCGCGACCGTTAGGAAGTAACGTCGCTGGGAAATAGCGACAACGCAGCGTCGCCATATTTGGTGTAGTTTGCTGCGCCTCATTACGCAGAAGTTGGGCACTCCATCCAGTCATAGGTCCAAAGAAACTTGCGCCCGATCGCTTGGATGCAATGTGGAAAAGTCGGAAAGCCACAGCCTCGACGATTGATTGCCGCAAAAACTCCCACGGTCGCGTCGATCGTTCCTTTGTCGGACTCAGGTGAAACAGCCGCCGCACGCATTACTGCCTCACTGTCGGTTCGACACCCGCGGGGGACGAAGGCAAAGCCGTTGGTGTTTACGGCCGACGGCTTTGCTGTCGTGATAGGGCCCGATGATGCTGCAGCTAGGGTGGGGGCGCAGCCTCAAGGCCGGTCAACCCACCACGCGTAAGCTACACACTTTGCGTTGTTGCGGTTTTCAGGTTCGCCGTTTCCGTGTCCCGCTGTGGAAAACTCTGAGAACTTGAGATTCGTCAAACTGTCGGCATGGACCCTCGGTGCAGTTTGAGGCGCGTCTGACACCCGGCCGTTTTGTCCCTTACTGATCGGCCGTGCGGGCGCGGGACTGAGGCCTCGACACAAGGGCCGTCGGGGCCTCTCCTTTTTCCACACGAAATAGCCGTCCGGGAGTCGCAAAGCCGTAAAAAAGCCGTCGCGTTGGTCGTACCTTGCCTTGTTGGACTAGGCGTCCCCCCTTTTGCGGAACGGAAGGCTGGGGACAGGGTGAAACAGCCGCTTCACTGCCGGTTCGACGACCCAACGATTGCCGTCCAAGAAAACGGCACGTCGGGGGACGAAGGCAAAGCCGTCGGTTAACCGACGGCTTTGCTGTTTGTGCTGTTGTTGCGAATCAGGATAGCTAGTCGCACGCGCCGATTGCCCGCGCATTTCCTTCCGGCGTTGGGCAGACGCTAGCGGGGGCTAGGCGCGACCAACTTGGGCCTCGACCGGTGTCGGGGCCCTTTTCATTTACCACACTGTTATGTGGGGAACTCCGCGAGATTTTTGCGGAGCTGGCAAACTCAGCTGAGTGATCCAACACCGCTTTACAAACTTTAGTGCCGCGTCTTGTTTGGAACTAATTTGGAACTAACGCTTCAACAGACGCGTTTTAGTTCAATCATGAAATTTCTTACATGCTAGGGCGATCGCTCAGCCTCGCCAGCTGCGCGCACTGATTGACCGCGACGCGCCGGCGTTACGTGGAAACGCGAACGTCAAGGCGCGTTACGCGAGGCTCGGACGCGACGACGCATCGGTTCGTTGGTGGCGCCAAAAAAAGAGGCCCTGACGAATGCCAGGGCCTTTAAGGACCTGCCCTTAATGGTCGCGCCTAGCACACGCGTGGCGCCTGCCGGCCGCCGGGAGGAATGCGTGAGCGATCAGCGCGTGGGTAATGCATACCGTGATTCGCATTCAAATCAAAAAGAAGGCCCCGACACCCTTGCAGGATCGAGGCCGAAGTTTGCGTCCGAAAACGGCCGATCATGACAAGGGGACGAACGGCCGCGGTGTCAGACGCGACATCGATCTGACCGCAATTTGATTTTTTGCGAAGTGACGGTCAGCACAAAAAGGCTGAAGTTCAAATAGCAAAGCCGTCGGCTGATGCGGCCGCGAGTCTTGGTCCCGATAGGCGCCGCTTTTTTGGGGGCAGTCATTGGGCGTCGAGCCGGTGGTGATCTCAGTCCCAATCCCGGTGCATTCGGGTCCCGCTTGCGGGTGGATCGATTCTCGCTCCCCGCGTCGAGTACACAATCGCGGGCACTCGGGGGTGCTTCGAGATCAATAAAAAGCAAGAGCCCCGACGAGTTGTCAGGGCCCTCAAGCCAAGCGGGTCATGACATCAGTTCCGCTTGGCGTGTAAGTAAAATAGTCCTCGTCTCCTAAAGTTCCCTAACCGCCGGCCGGGGTCAACATGGCCATTGGCGGCAGGCTGCCTCTATTCCGGCTTGCCGCCGCCGATTGGTCTGATAGACTCTTCAATTAGAGTCAGTCTGGGGACGGGCTCATGAATCGCAACGTATTCGCTTTGTTTGGAGCGGTGGCGGTGCTGCTTACCGCAACGGTTGCACTGACGCTTTTTCGCGCCACACCTTTGGCGAGCGGCATTGGCACTTTAAAGTGCTATGACGTTATAGGAGCAATCGAAAAACCGTGCGATCGACAGCCACCCATCGTTAGAACGAGCGTCCGAAACGCGCGACTAGACTAGAAAACACAGCAACAACACTAGTGGCGTCGCACAGCAAAACGCGAGCAAGATCTCGCCTGAGACGCGAAGCATCGGGCGCTGGTTCACGACATGCGATAAATAACTCATCTCGCGTTCCCCCGTGCTGTCCTCGTCACACAGTGTGGCCGACTTCCCACACAATCCAAAGTCAACATTGCCAGAGTAGGACTTGGCGTCAAGCGATTCCACGAGACACAGATCCTAATATCCGAGCGTGTTGCCCCTTGGACACATACGTTGCCCTTTGGCAACAACGGGAGGAGTGCTCGGTTGCAGTGTGCTGAGGGACTAATAGGATTTGATCGGCGAGGGGAGTCCTTGACGCGATTACCCGGCGGCGCCGTCACGTAGACTGCACGCCTGAAGTATCGCACGCGCGGTCAGTCATTTCGTTGGCGATCCAATGCGTGATTGAACGTTGCGTCGGTGACCAGCCTAGTCCACGCGCAGCTTTGCCGCGGACGCGACTGTTGGAGCCGAGTGAGAACACCGCCATATTTCGGCCCCAAGCGGCAATCGCTTCTTCGGCAGACCACGATTGTGGGGTACCAAGGCCCAACCGGACCGCGATGGCCTCGGCGATTTCACCAAGCGATTCCTCGCCACTCTCCACATACATGAACGTGCCCGCGGGTGCCTTGGCAAGCGTCAACACATACAGCGCGGCAACGTCAGCGATATGTACGTTGGACCACCGATTCAATCCCCGCCCGATATAACGCACGACGCCTGATGCTTTGGCTTGTCGAACCAGGGCGGGGATTTGAACGCTCTGCGCCGGCGGCCCCAAAGCATGGCCGTAAATCATTGTGTTGCAAAGCACCGCGGAGCGGATTCCGGGAGCCGCAAGCACCAGCTGATCAATCGAAACACGAGCCGCCTTTTCGGGCACCGGCGCAACCGCAGTCGCCTCATCAAAAATACGCTCGGACGGTTCGCCCATTGCGCGATCGGCGACAATGCTGCTTCCGCTTGAATGAATGAGCGGTTTGCCAGAACCGGACAGAGCGGTGATGAGGGCCTCGACCGCGCCGCGATGATCGCTTGAAGCAGCATTAACAACCGCGTCAGCGGTCTTTGCTTCAGCTTGCAACATTGCCGTGTCATCGAGCGAACCAATGACTGCTTCAATGCCATGAACTGCAATCAGTTCGGCCGTGGCCCTGCTGCGGACCAGGCCGCGAACTCTGTGGCCCGCTGCGATCAGCGCGACGGCAACTGCGCCGCCAATAAAGCCATTTGCTCCTGTTAGAAAGACGCGCATGTTTCACTCTGCCGTCCCGATGGAGGTAGCTGAATTCGGTAACACAAAAGAGGCCGTGCCGATCGTATGCGGTTCGTGCCAATTAACGGCATTGATCGTCGCCAACACGTCAATGTCCCGGCGGCAGAAACTTTATGGTCGCGGTTTTTTTGATTGCTTGGTCCATCTCATCTGTAGTCATAAGGACAATTATTTTACTCGTTACAAAGCCGCCTTGGTTTGCGATTATTGAAAGGGCGGCAGCGGAAGTGTTGTCCGGGACGTCAAAAATTATGTAGAAGTCGGCGTCGCCAAACGCGAAATAGATCGCCTCTAATTTTCCACCCGCGCTTTCAATCGTTTTTGCGATGTCGTCGCGTCGCCGCGAACTGCCCTCGCGTGTAAGTCCCTTAAGTCCGTCTGCGGTGTAGCGCCCTTCAACGAGATATTTTGGCATGACTCAGTCCTTTCAGAGCAATTATACGCAGGCGCGGATAAATTCTCCGGCGCTACCCAACGCGCGCCTTCCGGCTTCGAGGCGTGCATTCCACAGATGCCACGCATGAATCATGTGCGGCCAGATATCTAATCTCACGCTGACATCCGCAGCACCTGCGGCCGCGGCAAAACGGCTTGCATCGGCGAGCAGGGTTTCCGCAGAGCCGACCTGAATAAGCGTCGGCGGAAACCCTCTCAAGTCGCCAAAAAGCGGTGAAACGGTCGGGTCCATGCGATCCATACCAGCTGGAACATAGGCGACGGCGAGTTCCTCGAGATAGGCCCTATGGATGAGCGGATCGACGGCATCCTTGGTCGTGACCGTCGAACCGGACATGGTCAAATCGACCCACGGCGATACCAGCCACGCGCACCCCGGTAATTCTTCTCCAGCCGCTTTTAATCGACCGATCAGTGCGGCCGTAAGACCGCCGCCAGCACTGTCACCGCCGACGGCAATGTGGGCTGCGGCAATTCCCGCTTGCCGCAAAAACCGCCATGCCGAACAGGCATCCTCTAACGCCGCAGGATAAGGATGCTCAGGGGCCAAACGGTAATCGATCGCCAGGGTGCGCACCTTTGCGGCCCGGCCAGCCTCCGATACCATTCGTCGATGGCTGCGGATCGAGCCTGAACAATAACCGCCGCCATGAAAGAACAGAAGAACTCGGGAGGCGTCGCTGCCCGGAACACTTGACCATTCGCCTGCAACCCCTCCAGCATCGACTGGAACAACCTTGACATCGTCAGCCACCGGCCAGACCGAACCCACCTCGTCAAGGCGTTGGCGTCGCTCACTCCATCCGACGGGTCGAGGTTTCGATGCCAGCAACTCTCGGATAGTTTCGATTTCGCTTCGAGCCACGGTTTTAAATCCACAATTGCTGGAAATCTTGGGCAACAAAGGCAACACTTGAAGAGTTCTTCACGCTCTATCGCGATCCAGCTACTGGACGACCACTATCTCCTTCACAGCAACAACTGCGCGCAACTAGAGGCAGGGTCGATCTTCACAGTGGCCTACCGTTACCGGACAATACCCGCCCCGCGCCGCGAACGGCATTCCGAAATGCCTCGTCGTAATTGACGCCACTAACCGACCAGTGGTAGTGACGGCCGTTCGCCACTAATTCCCAGCTGGCGACCCATCCAAGCGCGGCATCACTCCATCGTAGGTTCCCGAGAAGCGCCAACTCGCTATCGGATGACTTTGCGATTCTGAACAATCGATCGCTCCGGATGGTCGTAAGGTGATCAATGGTGATTTGATTACTTTGCAGGGTAGCGACGCTCGGCAGATGGACTGATAAACCATAACGCTGCGATGCATTCGCCAGTGCCTCACGCATGTCAGGGTCGAACGCACCGTCGCTCGAAAGGATACCGCTATTCGTGCGGCCTCGCACAACGAGCAACATCACGAGCGGCGGCCTGGGCGCCAACCAAGGTTTACGACCCAAAGTTTTCAGAACACTATCAATCTTCTGTGGATCGAATTGGCATGTCAGAAAGTGCGGGCGGTCATACGTGCCCTGCTCGTCGTGAACCGGTTTTCCCTCAAGTCGGTCACGATACGAAAATGTGGAAACATATTGTCCCGCATTGGCGGCGAACGTCTCAAACCTGCTGTCCCACACGACGCTGGGATCACCAGTTACCTTGACGAGAACATCTTCGAAACAAAGCCTGAAGCCGAGAGGTCGGTTTCTTTCGTCTTTCCCGGTGACAACCGCGCGCGTGGTGTAGATATCGTCAAGGCTGTCCGGCCGGGCGGTCGAAGCACCAGCCCAAAGAACAAAGAGTACCCATAAAGCGATCTTCAGCTTGGTCACTTCTCTGCCAGTGACTTGTTGGGTCTGCGAATAACAAGCGGCGACAACAGAGTCACCGCGTTGCAAACATTCCGTCAGCCCGTCCTTGCCTTACCATTTCCCGGCAGTAAGCATAAAGCGCGTCGTAAATGATCCATTCAGCAGCGTTTACTGCATGATCGTCCTTGTAGCCGAGATAGCGAAAGCCTTCGGCGATAGCTTCCAGTCCCGGACCCTCGGGCTGTTGATATAGCGTGTTGTCGGTGTCGGCGCCGTTGACGATCTTGCCAAGCAGGACAAGCGCGCGATCATTGACGAGGTTGTATTTTTTCAGGATCGCCTCAAACGAGCATTCCTTGCCGTGGTGGCCCAATTCGACGTTTTTGACGTCGTAAGGAATGGCGTCAAGCCGCTTTGCCTCCTCCATAACTTTGTCGGGCGGTACGAAAACGAACTCCGCATCCTTGTCGATGAATTTCTTGATGAGCCAGGGGCACGCGACCCTATCGACCTTGACGTGTTCACGGGTGATCCATTTCATGGGACGTCTCCTTTGGACCGCAGTTCCATCTGCGACCTTTTCAATCGTTGAAAGGTCCTTCATCGCCCCAGACGTACTCCGGGTCTATTTCTGTAGAGTCTGGAATAATGCGCGATCGAACTTCATGTCGGCATCTCTTCGATTTGGATCGATCGGTAGTCAGTCCGGAGAGGCTTTGTTTGTCGGCCGGCAGGTCCGTTTTCAGGGCCGTGGTACTGCAATGCAGATCGAGGTCAACGACAGCGGTGCAGCAGGTCGTGTTATCGCAAGACATTTCTCATCTCCTTTGGGAGTGAGACAACGCTTGGCTGCACGCGACAGCTCACCGGGCGGTTGTCGAAAGCCCGGTGCCACGCCGCCAGCAGACGGAAAGGCTTGTGGAGATTGAACATATCGCCAAAACTCCTCTGCCCGGCGAGCGAGCGAGTTGCAGTTCTTGGGCGATATGCCTTGGGAAAGCCGGGCGACTGCAGTCTGGCCCGACAGTCGTTATGTGGCGAACGACGAAGGCAATGTCAATGCACCGCGCTTAACGGGCCTTAGAGGTGCACCAGCGATACCGCTTTCCCATCGGTAACTAGCAACTGTTTTCTACTGTCCCACCGGCATGGGCGGGCGCGGGGCGTCCTCGCTGCCTGCGAGCGGGTCGTGGCGCAGCATCTGCTCAAGACCAGAAAAAACGCCAGTCTCTTTTTCAGCCGGAGGGGTGGCCGATGGTAGAGCGGCCGGTCGAGACGGAACCTCAATCGTGATGAGCGGGTTCGGCTGCGTCTGCTGTGCAGGAGCTGGCCCAGGTTCGACGATAGTGCGGACCGCTGTTCCAGTCACCGCACTACGGCTTGAATCAGCGGGTAGCTGTGCCTGAGGTGGCGCCGCACTAGCGGGATTGAGTCGAACCTCACCCTGAGGCGGTACGGCAAGCTGGCCGGTTCGGTTGGCATCTATGGTCGCGAGCGCAGCGCGGACCCGCGCTGCAAGACTGTCGGCTGCGGTCGTGGCGGTCTCCGGGTGTTTGTGCGGAGGTGCAATCTTGGTGGCGTTAACGGGCGGCGCCGGTTGCGGGGCAGGAGAAACAGTGACCTCTTGCTTCTGGGCTGCGTGCTGATCATCCCGATCGCCGAAAATCGATGAAGGAAGCGGAGCGGGAGGTATGGGGTTTGGCATGTCCTCAATGACGGCTCGTGCCGGTAGCGGCACGGGAGAGGACAAAGCACCGGTGAGATGCGCGATTACATAGCCACTCACCGCAGTCGCAAGACCCGCTGCGATAATCTCGACGAACTTGACCACGAAACGCGAGAAAACGGAAAACTCGCCTGATACGGACATGCGGCAAACCCTTTAAGCCAAAGACGAGTCAAACGAGCGGTATCGGGCAAATTGAGTTCAAAAAAATGACGATGTGGCGGAAATGGAGAGGAGGAAATGGGCGCATTTTCGAAGCCGCGATTGCCAACTTTAAGAATTTGACGGGACCGGGGAACCACCGACTAGGAATCGCGTTCCGGCCAAAGAGAGATGGCGGCCTGAATGATCGGTGAAAGTCGATCCGGTCCGAGAAAGGGAGGGTCACATGGCAATTTGCGATGTCTGCGGCAACGACTACGACAAGGCCTTTAAGATCACGCAAGCGGGCAAGACCCTGACATTCGACAGCTTCGAATGTGCGATTCAAGCCATGGCGCCACGATGCGCTCACTGTCAATGCCACGTGATTGGGCACGGTGTCGAAGCCGGCGGCGCCGTTTATTGTTGTGCTCATTGTGCAAAACATTCCGGTGTGAAGGGGGTCAGCGATAGAGCCGCATAGCGAGGGGCGGGGCGGATAGGATTTGGGGATCCAGATGTTGACCTTGCATGTTCCTGGGAACGTTTTCGACTGGCTAATCGGCTTTAGCCTTGTCTCTGCCGTAGTGGTGCCGCCGAAAGACCCACATGACGACGAGGACGAGAATGGCGAAGACGAAGAGGATAACGGCGACGACGACGAAGACCCGGCAGTAATCAGAGAACCCGACGAATGTTAGTAATCGAATATTGCGGGTGTCCAATTAGCTTAGCGAAGCATCCTTAGTGAGGACGAGACCATGAGATTAGTACTGAGTGCGGCATTCTTATCTGTTGTGATTGGGTTGGGAACAGCCTGGGCGCAGACATCCGCTCAGTCCCCGATGAGTCAAGATCAGAAAAAGGCGATTTCAAAATCTTGCACCGATCAGGCCAATGCCAAAGGCTTACACGGTAAGCAGCGTAGGAAGTTCAGGTCCGAGTGCAAAAAGGCTGGCGGCAAGTCTCAATAGCCTCCGGGCAACCTACCGACATCAAAGCGCGCCGATCGATGACCGCTTTGGGCCAAAAGGGCATTTCGCCGATAAGGCGAGTCGATAGCGCGCTAGGCAGGTGCACTATTGCACTTGGGTGCCCGCGGTTCAGTTTGCGCCCGTGATTTTGTCGATCAACGCCATGACCGACCGGGGTTGGTTGAAGGCCGATCGACAGTGTAAGAGCAAGCTGTCGACATGCTCGGCGGCGACTGAAACTAGAACCCTGCGGAACTTCTCCTCAATCTGTCGTTCGTCGAATGGCTGCGTTGGATCGCCCGGCACCACGATGACCGATCGGTCACGCGTACCGCTAACAGTTTGAACAACCAACCTAGCGGGCCACGCGGTAGGATAATGGGTCAATAATTCTTGATCGGCCTTGACCGAAATCTTTTGCATAAATGATTTGATGTCATCGGCTAATTGTGTGGGCGAAGAATTGACGTCATACAACCGAGAGCGCTCGTAGGCGGCGAGAGCCACTCGATACTGAACGCTGGTGAGATATGAGGTGCGATTGCCAGCCTCCACGCCGTGGTCGATCATCCTGAGAAACGGCGGTGGGACGTGAACCTCAACCGCGACAATCTCCTGACGGGATAAGCCAAGCTCGATCATTTCCAGCAAACCTTGCGTGGCAGCGATCGTTTGACGTGCCGCGCACCAGGGCTTTATCGACGTGTCGCCGATGGCCCAGTGCCGACCGATGCCCGCAATAAAAGCGTTGATGTTGGGAGTGATTCCATAGACGCGGCTTAGGAAATCGCCATTGAGCAGATTCAAATCTGAGGTGAATCCGGCTTGCGCCGCCTGCGCGGCGGCGAAACCGCTATATGCGGCATGACCGAGCGCAAACCAACGCGATGTGCTCTGCGCATTATGGGAACCAACGCCTGGCGCTGCAAAACTTAGCGCTAGTCCCAGCGCATGCGCGGCCTGTATGGCATTGAAGTTGTACAAACGGGCCGCCACCGCGGCTACACCGAACGCAGTCGCAAAATATGTTGGCCAGATGCCGCGGTAAAGAATCGTGGGACCGTCAATGGCAATTCCGAGCCGAACCATCGCCTCGATTCCAGCAACAATGGCCTCAACGAGTGCATCGCTCGTTATCTCGCTCCGCGACGCTGCGATAGTCAGAGCCGCGGGGATCACTATACCGCCAGGTGTGATCGACGACGCAAGATGAATGTTGTCAACTTCGCTCAACCTTGCCAGCGCGCAATGAACAGCGATTGCACGACCAAGATGATCGTCGGCAATCGCACGCGCATTCGCAAGCAACCGCCTTCCTTCAGACGTGTGTGCTCCAGCGACCCAGGCGCCGACCGTGTCGGTCACATGCAAGCTCGTTTGTGCCCGTGTCGCCTCCGGCACCTGATTGCATACGCCCTCGGCGACAAACGAGCCCAATGCCTGCAATGCGCTCACGGCAGATTCTGCCACAATTCGCGGTTCTGTCCTCTGATAGCGACCATCGAGATCATAGCTGTCGCATTTGCTTCTAATTCTGCCGCCAACGCGCGAAATGAATCTCGGCCCGACGCAGAGCCACATTGAAGGCGATCGCCATTAACGCCAATACAGAAATGAGCCCGAGTAATTTGGTTGGATCGAAGCTTTCAGTAAACATCTGCGTGAAGTAACCGATTCCGGCAGTCGAGACGTAAAGCTCGGCGAGCAATACACCAAGCAGAACGCCGGCCATGCCAAGCCTCAAACCGGCAAAAAAACTTGGGATCATGTGAGGGAAGATTACCCAGCGGAAAATTTGCCAGCGTTTGGCACCCATGGAGCGCGCCGCGACAATCAGGATCGGCCTGATGTTCTGAACGCCGGCGACGACAGTCACGATGATGGGAAAGATGCCGTGACTCACGCCAAAAGCGATCTTGGAGGCAGGACCGATACCGAAATAGAGGATAAACAACGGCAGCACGGTGATCTGTGGCGTTGCGTAGAGCAGAAGAATGATCGGCATGAAGCTCCGACGCGACAGCCGCGAAAGCCCAATCGCTAATCCGACCGCGAGCCCGATCGCGGCTGATATCGCGAAACCCACCGCAAACTCACAGAACGCTATCCCAAGCGCCGCCGGCACGCCTTGAGTATCGAACAGGGATGGCAGCGAGAGAAAAACTCGCGAAGGCGGGCTAAGGAACTGTGGATCGACCCACCAGCGCGCCGCCGCTTCCCAGAAAGCCAGCAAGCCCGCGATCACTGTCAGCCGCATCAGCCAGAGGGGGCGGATAAGTGTGGAAGAGGTGTCAGGCATGTTTCATCGCCGCTTCGCTTGCCGTTCGAGAGAACTCACCAACGCATTGAGCCCGGCGGCGATCGCAACAGCGAAGGTGATGTACGCGAACATACGCACCGTTTCCATCGCGTCAGCCAACTGCGCGATGCGGTGGCCAAGGCCAGCAAATGAAGCGATGGTTTCGCTGCCGAGCACGGCAAGTAGCGCGATCGTAAAGCCGATGCGAAGTCCGGTCAGGACCACTGGCAATGCGGCTGGTAGCAGCACGTAGCGGAACATTTGTGCATTGGAAGCGCCCATCGAGCGCGCCGCCGTGATGAAGATGCGGTCGACATAGCCGAAGCCGGCAATCGTATTGAGCACGATTGGAAAAAAGCTGATCGTAGCGCCAAGGGCTATTTTCGACCACGGTCCGAGCCCGAAGAAGAGCACGAAGAGCGGTAAAAATAAAATTATCGGTATCGAGTACACGCTCGACAATAGCGGTTCGAACACGGCAATAAGATATGGGGAACGGCTGATTAGATAGCCGAGCGCGAGACCGCTAACGCAAGAAAGCGCGAAAGCGACCGCGACTTCGAAAAGCGTCACTTCCAGGTCGGGCAGAAACTCGCCGCTACCTAACACCTCTTTCAAGTCGTGCAGAACCATCACCGGGTTCGGTAGCAAGATGCCGCTGATGCCCCAATACGTCGTTCCCAAATACCATAACAGAAGGAGAACGAGGACGAATCCGATCTGCAAGCAGCGACTCAGCCATCTTTCCTGCTGCTCTTGCTGGCCGTTCACGAGTCTGGTCCCATCACGGCAGTGAACTCAACGCCTTTCCGAATTTCGTCGTGAAGCAATCCGTAAAGCTGATTGCGAAGCTGCGCGAATTTTTCGGTGGTTACGAAGCCGGGCTTCCGCGGATGCGGCTCGTCGATCTTGATAGTCGCCTTGATAGTGCCGGGCCGCGCGGAGAATATCGCGACGCGATCCGCGAGAAATACCGCCTCACCAAGCGAATGCGTTACGAACACAATGGTTTTTGCCGTGCGCGCGAGGAGTACCGAAAGGTCTTCACCCAAAATCATGCGTGTCTGTTCGTCGAGTGCTCCGAACGGCTCGTCCATGAGAAGGATATTCGTCTCCAGACTTAACGCCCGTGCCAATGCCGCGCGCTGCCGCATGCCCCCGGACAGTTGCTCCGGGTAGTATCTCATGAATTCGCTCAGGCCCACCGCTTCCAGCGAAGTGCGGGCGCGATCCTCGTGCTGGTCTTTCGAAACGCCCTGAAACACCATGCCGAGCCTGACATTGTCGATGATCGTGCACCAGGGAAACAACGCATTCTCCTGGAATACAAAAGCGATCTCACGCGGCAACGGTCCGTGGATGAGATTCGCACCCACCTCAACAGTGCCTGAGCTTGGTCGAATGAGGCCCCCGATCACGTTCAACAAGGTACTCTTGCCACAGCCGCTCGGCCCAATCAGACAGACGAGCTCGCCACGTAAAATGTCCAGCGACGCGTGCTGCAACACGCGCACGAATTGCGCATCGCCTGGTTCGCCGAATTGATGCGAAACATCTTTGATTCGTATCGCCACATCGCCAATCGTCATTCCCTGGCTTCCGGTTTTTATAGGCAAAGCAGCATCGCGGCGTAGACGCGAATTCACCTGCCTTTTTTGCCAATTCTTTTCGAACGCGCCTTCGTCTTCGGGCGGCTACCACGCCCTGATCTTAACCGTGACCGTAACCGGTTCGTGCCGGTTCCATCGAGCGTCAGGTTATTTCGAATGAGAACGCCGTAGAGGTTGCGCGCTGCTGCAAGTGAGATCAGGCCTTCGGCCACGTCTTGGCAAACCAACACAGGGTCACGCTCTAGCGGATCGCCCCAGCCACCGCCGCCGCCAGTGCGGACGATTGCCGCGGCGCCGATCGCCACTGGCACATGAGCGCCAGTCATGACGGTAAAGTCCTTTTCGCCCGGACGCCGCAGCAGATAGCCGCCAGCTTCCCCTGCGGTGCCGCCCCACAACCCCCATGGTGGACAGTGTTCGCGCCGGGCGTGCTCGAAATTCCATTTGCCCTCAACCAGATTGCGCACCTGCATGTCGATACCAAATCCACCACGAAACTTACCGGCTCCGCAGGAGTCCGCCCGTAACGCTCGGCTCTCAACCAGCACCGGGCATTTCAACTCGATGCCCTCGATCGAGCCATTTCGTACGTCGCCCTGGCAGACCGAAACGGTCCCGGACTCTCCGTCCTCGAATGGCCGACCGCCCCAGCCGCCGCCCTCGATGCTCTGCACCACGAACCGGCGGCCGGTCTTCGGATGTACGCCGAAGAAAACCACCGCGCCGCCTAATAGAGCGTGATGTCCAGCTGGCACCCGGTCGGGCATTGCTTTGGCAAGCGCGGTGACGATTGTGTCAACCACAGTCGGCACGATCACGCTCCAGCTCGACATCGGCGCCGGATAGCGCGCCATCATGACGTTGCCTTCCGGGACGATCACTTCGAGTGCGCGGAACGAGCCTTCGTTGACCGGATCGAGCGGACCGGTGAGTGCCTTGTAGGCGACGCGCGCCCCGGCCAAGGTGCGCGAATTGATGCCCGCTTTGCGCTCCGATGCGCAGCCCGAAAGATCGATCGTCATAGCACCGGCTTTGACTTTGACCTTGACTCGGATCGGCACCGGCACGCCCTTAAGTACTCCGTCATCGTCGATCGACGCCGAGGCTTCGTACTCGCCGTCCGGGAGCTGGGCGACCACGTTGCGGCATTTCTGCTCGGTCTCGTCGAAAACGCGCGTAATCGCCGCCAGCATGGTGTCGCGGCCATACCGTTCGAAAAGCTCGTCCATTCGCCTCATCGCCAAGCGGCAAGCAGCCATCTGCGATTTCATGTCGCCGAGCGAGGATTCCGGAAAGCGAATGTTGTCCTTGATCACGCGGTAAAGCGTTTCGTTGACTCGGCCCTCTTCGTAGATCTTGAGCTGGTCGAGTTGCAGCCCTTCAAGCCATGGATCAGCCACCTGCGGTCCCGCGCCAAAACCAGTCGACATGCCACCAACGTCTATCCAGTGGGCGCGTACCATCATGAACATCAAGAGTTCGCCACGGTAGAAATATGGCGTGTAGATCACCACGTTATTCAGGTGCTGCCCCGCCACCGCCTGATGATTGGTAATGACCACATCGTCCGGCTTGAAACCGTCCTCGCCATATCGCTTCATCCCATCGACGACGATCACGCCGAGATCAGCAACGAAGTGCGAGACGCCGCCCACGTTCTGGGAGATCAACTCGCCCTTGGTGTTGAGAAGTGCAGTGCAATAGTCGCGCACCTCGTAAATCATCATGTTGTAGGAGGTGCGCTGCAGGTCAGCCGCCATTTCATTGGCGACGGCCGGCAGCGCGTTGCGGATGACCTCGAGCGTGACGGCGTCAAGAGTCATGAGCCGCTCCGACAGCAATGATCAACTCGCCCGAAGCCGCGACCCGACACTGATCGTGCTCGAACAAGACAGTAGTCGAGCCGTGTTCCTGGATTAACGCCGGGCCCGGAATCTGCGCGCCGGCGCGAAGATCCTGCCGGCGATAAATTTTCGCCATCAACGGGCTTGCAGCAGAGCTGAAATAGATCGGGCGCTCGGCTCGTGGCATCGCTGCACCACTCGTTGACAGTGCAGGCAGACGCAATTTCGGCCGCTTGCCGATGGCGCTCAGCCGGAAATTAACCAGTTCTACTGGTTCGTCCGGCGAATGATGGGCGTAACGTTGATCGTATAGGCGGTCGAACGCGACGCGGATGCCGCTCCGGTCGCCGCGTTTGAGCTGGGTCAACTCGACCGGGATCGACAGCGTGAACTCCTGACCGACATAGCGAATATCAAGCTGAACCTGATATTGCGGATCTATGCCGTGGCGTAGCGCCGTCTTGGCCTCTGCCACCATGTCCTCGTGTACGGCGACGAGTTTGGTAAAATCGACGCTGGCGAGATCAGAATATATGGTGCGAATGAAATCGTGACGCTCGTCGGCCATCAACATGCCCAACGCCGAAAAGTGCGAAGGAAACAGGGGCACGATGACTGTCGGGATATGGAGCTCACGCGCGACGGCGCAAACGTGCAGCGGTCCCGCTCCGCCCGAGGCCACCAATGCAAAGTCGCGGGGATCGTAACCTTTTGCGACCGACACCTCGCGCACAGCCAGCGACATTTTGGAGTTGGCGATGTCGATAATGGCTTGCGCCGCTGCAATCGTTTGAAGCTTCAACGGGTCGGCTATTTTCTTTTTGATGCCGTGCGCGGCGCCGGCAGCATCGAGCTTCATGGTGCCGCCGAGAAAGTTGTCGGGGTCGAGCCTGCCGAGCACGACATTGGCATCGGTTATGGTCGGCTCCGTCCCGCCAGCGGCGTAACAAATCGGCCCGGGATCGGCGCCAGAGCTGTGCGGCCCCACTTTGAGGGCGCCTACATCGTCCCGCCAGGCGATGCTGCCGCCGCCGGCACCGACTTCCACGACGTCGATCATCGGCAACATCACCGGATGACCGCTGCTGTAGCCGCCGACGTAATAACCCGGCGCCAACGTCGGTTCGCCGGCGCGGACTAAACTGGCTTTGGCGGTAGTCCCGCCCATGTCGAAGGAAATCACGTTGGGAAACCCGAGCTGCACGCCGACACGCGCGGAGGCGATAATGCCGCCGACCGGTCCCGATTCCATCATCGCCACAGGCCGCGCCGTCGCAACCTCGGGCGTCATCACCCCGCCATTGGAGCGCATGATCGATAGATCGCCGGCGAACCCGATGCGACCGAGGCTAGCCTTGAGGTTTTTCACGTAGCCGCCGACTTTCGGCCCGATATAGGCGTTTACAACCGTGGTCGACAGTCGTTCGAATTCCCGGTATTCGCGCAAAATCTCGTGCGAGAGGGAAACGTAAGCCTGCGGCATCGCCTTCCTGATCATCGCGCCGGCGATTCGCTCGTGATCGGGGTTGGCGTAGGCGTGCAGAAAGCAGACGGCAACAGCCTCGATTCTGTTGGCTTTAAGAACTTTGCAAGCCTTCGCGACGTTGGCTTTATTCAGCGGCGTGCAGACTTCGCCACCGGCGAGCATTCGCTCCGCCACCTCTAGTGTAAGCCTGCGTGAAACCAGAGGCCGGTGGCGATGAAAGAACAGATTGTACGATTCCGGTCGGTTACCGCGGCCAATAACATAGACGTCGCGCGTACCGCGCGTCACAACCAATCCCGTGTTGGCGCCCTTGCGCTCAATCAGGGTGTTGATGGCGACCGTGGATCCGTGGATCAATTCGTCGATCTTGCCGGCATCGAGGCCGCTTTCGCGCAGGCAGTTGATGACGCCAAGAGTAAGATCGGCCGGCGTGCTTAGGCTCTTGGCTTGAACAAACGCCCGACTCCCGTCGTCGAATCCGATCAGATCGGTGAAGGTGCCGCCGATATCAACCGCAACGAAGATCATGTATTGCCGCTGGTACGCTGGTCTTGAGTAGAGAATTGGGCTTAAGTCGCAGCCGCGACGGGGGGACGCCGAACATATCAGAATCGCGGAGCCGCTCAATGCCAGCAACTTTTCGTCAGATTATCGATGCGGCGGTAAAGGATAAGCGATTTCTCATCGTTCCCGGGGCGCATGACGCGCTCAGCGCACGACTCATACAGAAGATCGGCTTTGAGACATATTTCATCGGCGGTTTTCCGGCAGTCGGCGCGCGCTATGGCGTCCCCGACGTCGGCCTCAAGGGGTTCGGTGAAATTTCCGCCTGCGTACGCGACATTATGGCGGCGTGCGACCTACCAGTGTTCGTCGACGGTGATGACGGCTATGGCGACGTCAAGAACGTCGTGCAAACGGTGCAGAGTTACGAGCGCATGGGCGTAAGCGCAATCCTGATCGAGGATCAGCAGTGGCCCAAGCGTTGCGGTCATATGGTTGGCAAGAACGTCGTCGCCACCGGGCTGGCGGAGGCGAAAATCAGGGCGGCCTGTTCCGAGCGGATCAAACGCGAAACCTGGATTCTCGCGCGCACTGATGCGCGTGCTGTTTTTGACCTTGACGAGGCAATGCGGCGCGCTGAACGCTATATCCGCGCTGGCGCTGACGGAATTTTCATCGAGGCACCGCGCAGCGTGAAGGAGCTCGAGATCATCGGTAAGGCTTTCGACGTCCCGCAAATCTGCAATCCGCTTATGGGCGGTCAGACGCCGATCCTGTCGATGGCAGAGCTTAAGCAACTCGGTTTCAACTGCGCAGTCCTTGGTCTCGACACCATTATGCATGCCGCCAAGGCTATCGAGGCGGTTCTGCTCGATATGAAGTCAGGCGAATTCGCCCATCGCAACGACGGTATGGATTTCGAGGACTACAAGAAACTCGTCGGCTACGACAAATGGCAAGACATTGACGAGCGGTTTGCGCCACCAAAGTAAATGGACGGGCGGGACAAGCCCGACCGTCAAAGATGCTCTTTGCCTTACGTAAGTGCCGGCTCGCGCTTGGTCGATTGCGGTTTCGCTAGATCGCGCAAATTGAGAATGCGCCGCGCGTTGTCGTAGAACAGCTTCTGCTTATCGGTCGCCGAGAGCGTGATCTGATTGATCAGATCAAGGCACGGCATCGGATCCCAACAGGGATAGTCGGTGCCGTACATGACGTGGTCGATACCGTAATAATCGATCGCGAATTTTATGCCCGCTGCGTGCGGAGACACGGTATCGGTGTACATTCGCTTCATATAGGTCTGGACTGATCTGGGCAGCTTTGCCGCCTTCGAGTTTTTGTCCATGCGGCCGGCCTGGTAGGGCAGGGCGCCACCGGTATGCGACATCACGATTTTTAAGTTGGGATGACGCTCCATCATGCCGGAAAAAATGAGCCGCATCGCGGCAACGCTCACTTCGATGACCCGGCCAAGGGTCAAGTGCAAGGCACCGTCATAGCCGTCGAGCATGTCTTGGAAGATGACATCGGTTGGATGCAGGAACAGTGGTAGGCCAAGCTTCTCGCAATGAGCATAGAACGGCTCAAGCCGGTCGGCGTCGAGGCGGGCGTCTTCGCCGACGCTGCCCGGCAGGTTAACGCCCATTAGGCCGAGCCGATTGACCGCGTCGTCGACCACTTCGATCGCAGCACGCGTGTCTTGTAACGGCACCGCAGCGCTTGCCCAGAGACGTCCGGCATACCTCTTCTGCGCACCCGCCATCTCTTCGTTCCACATCAGCGCGTAATCGCGGCCTTCGGACAGCGGCATGTCGGAAAACGCAACCGAGAAGGGACCAATCGAGCAGACCACATCGACCTTGTGACCGGTCTTGTCCATGTATTCGAATTGCTTGTCGAGATCGAACCACTCGGCCCAACTGTTGAGGTGCTGGCCGCTCGCGGCTCGCCGCACGTAATCGTAGCCGCCTTTTTTATTAATTTGAGCCCTGGGAAAATCCCGGCGCTTGCAGAGCTTGTCGAAAATCGACCTGGGCCACCAATGAAAATGCGAGTCTATGATGTGCACGGCAATCTCCTGCAACGGCCTAGGTGAGAATGATTCTAGTGACAGGAGCGTTACCGGTCAACGCAAGGCCCGCGCTGATGCATGGCAATGGGTACAAATTTCTGAAATGATCTCCGCACGTCCAGCAACAAGACTGAAGCTTGGGAGGATAGGGTGCGACGATTTCTTCGCTGGGGTCCGCCATTCTACCGGACATGCGGTGCTGTACTCCTGATAGCGCTGGCGATCGCACCGGCGCGAGCCGCTCAAGCGCTTCGCGTCGCCAAGGTGGTGCCGTTCGCTTGGTCCTTCACGCCACTGGATGTCGGCATTGAGATGGGCATCTTCGCCAAGCGCGGCGTCGATATCGAGGAATCGTCCTCGGCAGGCGACGCCAAGTTGCAGCAGGCGCTGACCGCCGACAGCGTTGACATAGGCATCGGCTCAGGGCCCGGCATGGCGTTTTCCGCAAAGGGCGTACCGGCGAAGGCGGTCGCAGCGATGTATGGCCTGCCGCGCAACATCGCGGTGATGGTCGGCTACGACTCCGACATTAAGACCATCGACGATCTCAAGGGAAAAAAGCTCGGCGTTACCACCGTAGGCTCGCTAACGGCGTGGGTCGGAGAGCGCATCAACGAAAAGAAGGGCTGGGGTGACAACGGCATTGTCGTGGTCCCGATCGGCGGCATGCCTCCGGCGCGCGCCGCGATCAAAACGCATCAGATCGACGGCTATATTGGCGCGCTTGAAACAGGCTACGCCCTTGAGGAAGCAAAGGAATGGCGCATCATCACAACCGCCCTGCCGTTCGTCGACCATTTCATCACACATGTCATCTTCGCTCGCGACGATTTAGTCGGGCAACATCCGGAAACGGTACGTGCCTTTCTCGAAGGTTGGTTCGCAACCATTGCCTTCATGAAGGCGAACAGAGACAAAGCTGTGGAAATCTCCGCCAAGGTGATCAACGCCAGCCCGGCCGTTGCCGCGCGCGCCTACGATGATCAAATTGGCTACTTCAGCACAGACGGCAGTTTCGATCCGCAAGGCATCGCAACGCTCAAACGATCCTATATCGACATGCATCTGTTGAAGGAAATTCCAGACGACAAAACCTTGTTCACGACGCAATTTGTCCCCGTGAAAGTCGAGTAATAGCGGCTGGGTTACATTCTGCCAGTAGTGAATGAGTGGCCGTCTACAATGAATGGCGCGCTTCCAATCCAAGGTCCCTCGTTAAGTAAAAGTATGATTGTAATCACGCCGCCTCCAACGGCGAGCGGCTCAAACCCTCGTGAGGCGCTCGAGGAAGCAACGACCGAGAGCGGATAGCTGCCGGTACAGGCTTCGACCGCCCAGCTGTTGATCCGCGCTCCGGGCAACATCGTCAGCTGAGTCGCAATTTGCTCCGCAAATGGCTTGTTCGGTTTTATCGCCTGGACCAGTCCCTCGAACCAGGCATTTGCGCGGGCAACCGAACTGTCTTTGGCGAAGGTACGGGTCCGACGGATCCAGCTTCCTTTGTAGGCAATCGACGCGCGCATAGCAAAACGTTCGGTTAGTTTTGCCGGTTTCGACACGCGGTTTAGCCGGTGGTCTGCGGTAAGATCGGGTGCGACCGCGAGGTAAATCTCTTCGGCACCAGCTAGGCGCACGTGCTTTTCGATCAGTGCGGCGAGCGCACCGGCATCTAGACTTTGTTCGATGTCCACTTGGTCAAACGCCGCGACAGCGAGCGCGTCCGCTCTCGCCAGCATCCGTTGCTCGGCTGTGTCGATGCCGGAGCGTGCTGTTGCGAATTGAGTGCTCGCGTCGACCCAGAGAATGTCTGGTGCGGCAGCGGAGAGGTCGTCAAAAAGCTCACAGGGCATCGCATCAATTTCCAGAATACCGATCTGGTTCGCCGAAACATCGCCGGCCAGACGTTCGCCGAGCAACGTGCCTGGTCTGGGCGTGCTGATGACCTCACTGACGGGGTCGTTCGACCTGATCCAGTCGGCGACGCGGTTCGACAGCGCTGTGGCAAAGACGGGTCGGTCGCGAATCGGTAAGAGAAGCAAACCCTCGGACCAGTACGGCGTGAAACCTGTCAAATAGTGTACAGCGCTCGGACGAACATTGTTTGTATAGATGATGAGGCCATTGAGGCCGGCAAGCGCGAGCTCCTTACGCAGCCGAACAATACGCGTCTCGAAAAGCTCTAGCGGCAGTTCGCGTGCATCCCAGTGCATCAATCCGCGGCGCATGGTTCTGGACCCATCAAGCCGGGATACTGAAGAGCTCGCGCGGCGTCTGAGTCAGAACCTCACAGCCGTCATCGGTAATTAGAATGCCGTCACCGAGTACAAGATAGCCAACAGCCGGATGGTAAGTATTGGGGTGGACAATGAGCGTCATGCCGGCTGCGATTCGTGTCGTGACGGTCTCGAGCAGATGCGGCTTGCTGTCGGCGAACAATCCCATGCCGTGGCCGCGCACGCGCGTATATTTGCTGGTGGTATATTCGCCCAAACCGTGCTTGCGAAACACATCGTTTTCCGCGCGTGCGATGTCGGCAGCGGCGACACCATCACGCGCCGCGGCAATTCCCGCTTCCATCGCTTCGCGAAAAAGCGCGTGCGCGGCGCGCTGTTCCGATGTCGGGTCGCCAACCACCAACGTGCGGCAGATTTGAGTGTAATACCCGTCGACGCTTGGCGTCAGCTCGGTTGTGACGAGATCCCCGCGCCTTAGGATGCGGCCGCTGGGCGGCGCCATGCCCTTAACGTCAGTGCCGCCGACTCCGATAATCTGAAAATTATCTTCGATGCCACACGCCCGAAAGTAGTTTTCAACTTCGGCGATGAGTTCGTAATCGACACGTCCGACGCACGCCGCTCCCATAAACACCTGATACCCCTGGTCGGCAAACTTTGCCGCGCGACGGATTGCGGCGATTTCCGAATCCATCTTGTCCATCAGCAGACTATCGAAAAGGGAAGTCTCATCGCTGAATTTGATTTCCTCAACGCGCGCTGCGATACGGCGGGGGAGAAGACGTCGGGGCGCAACACCGATGCGGTGGTTGCGCAATTGGCCAAGTTTAGCCTCCACCTCGACTGTGAGGTTGGGCGCGTAGATCACCTCAATGTCAGGACAATCCAACCCGATGCGGTCCGCTTCGAGTGGACTGTCCACATAAACGGCAATGTGCCTATTCTTATCGACAAGCGCCAGCGCCTGGCCTTCAAGGATACCAAAGTCAGTGGCGTAACGCAGATAATCGCACTGCCAGGCATTGCCATAGATGAGCAGCACGTCCAGTCCCGCTTCGGAGATAGCAGCAACGAGACGCGCGCGACGATCGCTCGCAATCATGATTCCTTCCCAGCGCCCTGACGGCCCTTACCATTTATGACGAACCCGAACTCGGTTAAGTCAAGCTCGACAGGTCTGTCCCTTTCTCATCGTAGCGGGTCAAACCAGCACATTGGAAGTGGTCGGCCGAACGCTCAGGGGCAGCGGCTAAACAGACAAGGTCGATCCGCGGGATCGGCAGAACGGCGTCGTCGCATTTTAAAGTGTGCACTAAATGATGAGACTCGATCGCGCAAAGCGCAGAGTTGAGGCGGCCTTGGCCGCGCAAAGAAATTAGCGGCGAAACTCCGCGGTCAGTACGGAGTCGGGGGGAAAGGTGATCACGGCAGCGATGCCAGCAGCTAGGGCGATCCAAACCAAGGCGAGCAAGAGTTTCCTCTTCATGGAGACCTCACACAAATCCTTGTCCGTTAGATTGCCCGATCCGGCTCTGACCTCCGTGACAACCATCACGTTTCGGATTTTTTACCCACTAAACCATCGGATTGGTTTTCGCCCAAACGACCGACCCAACCTTGTTCAGATGAGTCGCCGAGAACAGGAAGTCGTCGGCATGGCGGCTTGAGTTTTACTTAGATGCGCGCCTGCGACTGTGGCCAGCCGGGGATGCCACAGGAGGTTTTTGAATATGCCATCGAACAATCACACGCCGTCTACGTTAAATATCCGGACGGACTACAACGAGAGAGAGAGTGCGATGATCAAAGCTTTTATTTTCGGAACGGTCGCGTTGGCGCTTTCAGCGGCTAACGCGTCAGCTGATGGGTATCGGTACGGCTATGGGCATCACTACGGCTACGCAGTTCCTGTTTTTGAGTACGAGGCAGGCGCGTACTACGGCTTTCCAGCCCCCTCATATACGATGAATCCCTGGCCGATATACGCGGCAGTGCCAATACATGCAGCGCCCAGACCATATGACTACGCACCCGGGTATTGGGGCGGCTACGGGTATGGGTGGCGCTAAAGCCTTCGCCGGCAGCGGCAAACCTCCCGGGCGTTTAGGAATCTCGGCTTGGTGGCCCCCAGAAGGGGCAAAACACACTTCACGCCGACGGTGTCGCTTATTGACCCAAACCGTGCATAGGCACCGAGCTCTCGAAAGGCTCTTATCGGCCTTAGTTTTCCTGCATCAATCTGGCGAGGCCATCCGCGGTATTAAGCCGCGGCGACCAACCCAAACCCATTAATGCTGACGGATCCGCGACCAACGACCCGGATAAACGCCGATAGATTTCTTCATTGCCCATGGAGCGAAGCAGGATTTTGAGCAGCACTGGAGGTACCGGAAATACATTTCGCCGGCGCGCTAACCCATAGCGCATGGCCGCGATCATCTCTCCAACCGTGAGCGCCCCCGCATCGGCGGCAATGAAGGGCCGCCGAAGCGCTCCCGGCGCTTTCAGCAGCACATCAATGGCCAGCGATAGATTTTCTAGTGCAAGCACGGAGCGTCGGCCGCGGATGCTCCGTAATGGCAGCGGAAACGGCGAGCGCGCGAGCCGCATGAGTTGGGCCATATTCCCTCTGACGCCACGCCCATAGACAAGAGCTGCCCGTAGTGACACCCAATCGAGGTCGAGTTCGGCAAGGCCGCGTTCTGCTGCGAGTTTCGATCTTCCGTAAGCGTCGGTTGGCTTCGCCTCGTCTGCCTCTGTCAGCGCCGTTGCAGCTGTTGGTCCGCATTGCGCGCGGATTGAAGAAAGGAAAACAAAGCGTTTTGCGCCAGCTCGCCTCGCAGCGCGGGCGAGGCCGATTGTCGCCTCAGTGTTCAGCAAACGATAGTCGTCCTCTGGGATACCGGACATACCCTGCGTAAACCCTGCTGAATGGATTACCGCGTCAACTCCCTCAAGTGCCGCCGACATATTCCGCGGTCGAGCGAGGTCACCAATCACCGCACTGGCGCATTCCATCGGTACCGCAGATGGGTGGCGCAGCAACACGCGTAAGCGATAACCGCGTTTCGGCAGTTCACGTAGTAAGTGCTGTCCGATGAAACCCGTACCGCCGGTGAGCGCAAGCAGCATTCAAGTCTCTCATTCGGTGGTGCCACGCTCGATCGTGCCGACACTCCAAATCCGTCATGGGGCCGGCTAACTGATTTCGCGCGCCCAATAGTGTCCATACAGTGACAACCCGTGAATGTCCGCGCTATCGACGCTGAAACGGACATGAACTCAGGCCGAATTTCGTCCAAACTGACGCGTAAACTGACCTGGGCTGAGCCGGCGGAGCTGCTCTGCATTGGGCTGTCTCGCGGCATGGCTGCCGAACAGGCTAATAGCCACTTCGGCACAGCATCTTTACTCCTTTTGTCACGACGAAGGGACATGGAAAGGGATTGGGATTGGCGATCTGCCGAATGATCGTTGAGTATCATGGCGGCAAACTCACCGCGTCGTCGGACGATTGAGGTGGCGCGTCGTTCCAGTTCATCCTGCCAGTTGCAGATAAGGACACCGCTCGCGCGGCAAAAACTATTACCACCCCGACGCGCGTCGCGCCGCCCAGGCGTTAGCGCAAAATTGCCTACCAAACACAAGTTGCAGTTCTACGAGACCGCGCAATTTTAACCAAATTTTAAGCTTCAAGATGCAGCCGCAAGGAAATCTGGTAAAGTGTTGTTGTTGAGGGCGAAATTAAGTCGCTAGTCATCAGCCCAAGTGCCACCAAAACAAGCGAGCGCTCGCTGAATCCCCCGCGGGCGCTCACCTTGCACCGCCATGCCGTCTGCAATTGTGCGCTTCGAGTTTTTGTTCGTCGTCGTAGGCTGTGCTTTAGTCGTCGGGATGGCTTATTTGTTCTGACATGCGTAGCTTTGTCAGCGGTAGTGTCGTGGCGCGGTCACGACGCTATGGCCGTGTGGCGGCCGAGTCCGAAAGGCGACTTAAGCGACCAATTTCGGTCTTAAATGAACCAATCAAATTGCGATCAAACAAATATCTAACAAACAACAGAAAAAGAACAAACAAACAACAGACAAACAACAAACAAAAGAACCAGCAGATAACGAAAATTGTTGTGTAGTTACAATCGGTTGATCAAACACAAAAAACGACCGTTTTTGTTACAACGAACTGTCACATCATCGCCTGCACAATAGGGCGGATGGGAACGGGAGTGTGAAGTGAGTGAGTAGTGTAGGAGGATAGTGTCATGAGTGCGTCAAAGGGTGGACTTACTGTCAGTTCAAATGGGGGACTCACGGTCACTGGTCAGAAACGCGACTTAATGATCCAGGCCGCGATTTCCTACGACGAAACGCAAAAGCACATCGCCGATCTGGAGAACAAACTCAATCTAGCCCTGGCCGCCTTGGAAGCAAAAAACTCCGAGATCGACAATCTCAATTTGTTGCTGAGCCAGGAACGCAACCGCAATGACAACCATCGCAACGAGCGCGACCAGGCTTACGCCGAGCGCGCAGAAGTCCTCGCCATTCTCTGCAATGTGCGTGCGATGCTGGAGAAAACGGAAACCCCTTTGCACCTTCGCCGAAAGCGTAACGGCAACGTCGTTGCTGACAATGGGAGCGGGCAGGTTGTCATCGAGGGCGGCGGACGGTCCAGCGCAAAGTCGCTGGCTAACGCGGACACAAGCCGAGCAGAGCTGGTCTCATAGCCATCTCTACTGCACACCGAACAGCACTGCCGGGCTGCCATGCCTTTCGGGCAATGCCATTGCGATCTCGCAGCCGCGTCAGCACCGACCCAACGGCAGCCGACGCCGCCTTTCAACTTTCGGGCCATAGTGAAGGACGGCGGTACAGTGTTCGCCCGGCGAGGTGACCACTTATTACCCCTCGGTAATGAAGGAGCCAAAGCCAGAACCGGAATGGCTGACCCGATACCGGTGTTTAATTGGTCGCTGCTGATTGACGTCACCATTCCCAATCGGTTCGCGCTCTGGGACCCGCGGATCAGCGGCATATGAAATAGTTAGCGGGATGAGGACGCGATCATGAGATATGTGCCAACCTTGACGTTGGCATCGATGTCGGCGACGACGGGCATCGCATTTTTGATGGAATGGCGCGACGTATTCGCCGTGCTAGCCACGATTACACTGATCTTTATTGGCCTGCCGATCTTGAGCTTGGCGTCGAACTTCTGGTTCGGCGAAACGCCGCCGCGGCTTCATGTTCGCCACGACGAGGGTCGTGGCTCGAACAGCGCGACCGCAGGAGATGACCACCAAACGCGACAGCAAATTGAGCGCCGGTCGTGAGGCCTTTCTGATCGTGCGGGCTGATACGAGGACAAAGGTCGATGAGCGACGATAACGAAATCCAACGCCTGACGGAGATCGAACGCATAACTAACAGAAAACCAAGTTATCTCGACATGGACGCGGCATTCTGTGCCCGGATGCATGCGGCCATAACAGCGGGGCTGGAATGCGCGCCGTTTGGCGTTATCACCACGCCTGGAACTAAAAATCCCAGATACGTCCCGGACCTAACCGCCAGCTATCAACGCCAGCGCAACGAGTAGTAATCCGCCGCGCTGCATCGCGCGTCAACAATTTCGCCGCTGACCGCCGCCCCGCTCCTCCTCGCGCTTGGCCCGGCAGGCTGCTCGAAGAACTCAGAAAGGTATCGGCGCTGGTGTCGGCCGGATATCAAGCGGCTTAGGCTCTGCGGTGACGGTTTGTTGTGGCGTCGGCGGTGTCCATCTGCGATGACGCTGCTTGTAGTGCTGGCGCCTGCGATGACGTTGGTGTGTTGGCGGCATTAGCGCCTTGAAAGGTCCCGGCGCTATTAGTGCGTTGTTTGCTCCCGGCCGGAATATTGTTGTACGTGCGCCCGTTAGTTTCCATGAGGACGCGGTTTTGCTCACATTTCTCTAGGTTCTTGAGGTTCGAATCGATGCATGCTTGATACTCATCAAGCGACTTCTGGTATTCGGCGCGCGCATCCGCGCGTTCATCGATCTTTGCAGCGCCGCAGCCCGTAAGCGCAAGCGCCCAGACCACGACAAATATCCGTGTCATTGGATACCCCCGTCAGCAATGAGGTTATCATGCTTCCGGGCGACCATCGAGCCGCATACGCGCGCTTTTGTCCGTACGGCCCGTCCTTTACCACGAAGCGGTGTTCAAGTTCATCGACAGACCGCAGCGGCAGGGAAGCGGTGAGCTACACGCCGGTAACTTCCCTTTCCGCAGCCAATACAAAATGATCGAGCAGCAATTGCTGCCGCCTAGTCGACCATCCTGTCGGGTAAGCGGCGTGTCGCCATACAAACCGCACCACAATAGGATTCAACTCAAGGGTCTCACTCCCCCCGATCTCGTCGTATGCGGCCAAAGCCGTAATTCTAAAGAGCTTTGTTACCCGAGCGATGGTGCGGCGTCCATTTACGGGCATCATCGAATAGCAGCGATCGAGTTTAATTTGGTTCGGATTCATTTGCTGCGCTCTGAACGCTTACGTGGTTTTGGGGAAGTCACGGGGCGGCGGGCGGGCGCTCAATATCTCGAATCTTTCGGCGGCTCCCCCCATTCCCATTTGCCGGTCTGCCAGTTATAGCGGGCGACACCGCGCTTGATCATTTCGTCTCGCCAGTGATTGCGCGTAACAATGAAAGCCGCGAGGTAACCACAGCCGAAGCAAAGCGCGCCAAAGGCAATCACAATGAAAATCTGAGGTAACAGCCCGCTCATGGGACATCCCCAGTATCAAAATTGTGCCTATCGAGGTCACAATCAAACAGAGATAATGCCGGCCCCGACTCAGGTCGGGGTTGGGGGATGGGGGACGCTGAGGTCGGGGCCGCACTCTCGTAGGCCGAGAGCGGTCCCGATCTTATAATGGAAACGAGACGATTATTTAACGTTTGTTAATCACAACGACGCGATTTGGTTAACGGCTCAAGCGCCCAATCCCGCCCAATGCGGAGAGCGGCCAGAGCGGTAGGGCGAGCCAAGCCACTTCGACCCGATCCTCCGCGCAGCCGTGCACGCCTCGCGAAATCCCACTCGAAGTGCTCATCCACGATGATGCTCAGATGCGAACCTTTGAGCGGCTCCTCGATTGGGTCCCGTCGCAAGTTCCGACCGTCAAACTCAACCAAGCCAGGTTCGAAAATCCCAAATTCGAGGTCAAAATAGCTTCGCTCGATTTTCGGAACGCAGCAACGCTAATTAGATCGGCATGTTGTGGCATGAGCGTAGGCGCCGTTACTGGAGGATGTGCGTAATTCCTCTTGGCCTCGCTAAGTATCTGATTGTTATGGCGACCCCGGCAGGATTCGAACCTGCGACCTTCAGCTTAGAAGGCTGTTGCTCTATCCCCTGAGCTACGGGGCCTGGTGCCGCTTTTATCTGACGGAGCCGCTTTTATATAGATTCAAAGGGGAAAACGCCCAGTAAATTGCCGGCCGCGGCCGCGGAACTGCCCCGTAATAGTATTTCCCGCGAGTCTTCGCCCTGAGCTTTCCCCCCAGGGTCGATTTTACTATTGTCGGCGCGGCTTAGAGGGCGATCGCCGAGGTGCCGCCGGCAGTGGCGGGCTCCCATTTCCGACACGATCATTCGCAAAGCACGGGCGGCATGAGCACGACCAGCAGCTGGACGTCCCGGTCCTACTGGCCCGCAAAGGGCTTTGCTGCGCTGTTCGATTACGCCGCGGGGTCCAGCCGCCGCGCCATTGTCACGCTGGTGCTGGCGTCGCTGGTGGCATTTCTACCGGGCATTTTCCAAATTCCCCCAGTCGATCGCGATGAAGCCTACTTCGCGCAAGCGACCAAGCAGATGATCGAAACCGGCGACTATGTCGACATCCGCTACCAGGACGACGTGCGCTATCGCAAACCGGTCGGTATCTATTGGCTGCAAGCCGGCGTTGTAAATGCCGCGAGCGCGCTTGGCGTGCCCAACGCACGCACCAGCATCTGGCTCTATCGTCTGCCGTCCTTGATCGGGGCGATCGGCGCGGTGCTGGCAACTTACTGGTGTGCACTGGCGTTCGTCAGCCGGCGCGGCGCGGTGCTCGCCGCACTGATGCTGATGTCTTCATCGATCCTCGGCGTCGAAGCGCGTCTCGCCAAGACCGATGCAGTCCTCTTGTTCACGGTCGTGGCCGCGATGGCGGTGCTGGCGCGTGTCTACCTCGCGCCGCGCCGCGGCGATCCACAGCTCGGACTCCATCAACTCGCGATGTTCTGGACCGCGCTTGGCGTCGGCATTCTCATCAAGGGGCCGATGATTTTGATGGTCGTTGGACTGGCGGCGGCGACGCTGGTTGTGCTCGACCGCTCGGCGCGCTGGTTGTTGGCGCTGCGGCCGCTTCCCGGCCTTCTCTGGCTGCTCGTTCTCGTCTTGCCCTGGTTCATCGCCATATATGCACGTGTCGGCACTCAGTTTCTGATCGGATCGGTCGGTGAAGACATGCTCGCCAAAGTGGCGAGTCCGCAAGAAACTCATGGCGCGCCGCCGGGTCTCTACCTGATCTTGTTTTTTGTTACGTTTTTTCCCGCTTCGATCTTGGCCGGACTGGCGGCGCCCGCGGTTTGGGCGGTGCGGCGCGAAGCGGCGGCGCGTTTTCTGTTGGCGTGGCTCGTGCCGTCGTGGATCGTATTCGAGGCGGTCGTTACCAAGCTGCCCCACTACGTCCTGCCGCTCTATCCGGCGATTGCAATCCTCACTGCCGGCGCGGTCGAGTCGCAGGTTTTGTCGAAGCGGCCTTGGCTCGTGCGTGGCGTGGTGTGGTGGTTCCTGGTGCCGGCGATCGTCAGCGTCGTCGCCGTGGTGACGGCGATTATTATCCAGCGCGATCTCGCTTTGCTGGCCTGGCCATTCTTCGCCGCTGCGGTGGTTTGCGGCCTATTTGCCTGGCAATTGTACGATCAGGAAGGCGCCGAACGCGGTTTTGTTCGCGCGGTCGAAGGCGCGGTTCTCATGGCGATCGGAATCTATGCCATCGTTGTGCCATCGCTCGAACCGGCCTTTCCCAGCGTCGCGCTCGCTGACGTTTTGCGCGAGGCGCCGTGTTCCAATCCCGTTGCCGCCAGCGCCGGCTACGAGGAGCCAAGCCTGGTCTTTCTCGCCGGCACCAAGACCCGTCTCACCGATGCGGCGGGTGCCGCGGACTTCTTGCTCGCAGGCAGCTGCCGGTTTGCTTTTGTCGAGACCCGCCAACAACGCGCCTTCGCGCTGCGCGCCGAGGCGATCGGACTGCGCTATGATCGCGGCCCGCTCATCGACGGCTATGACATCAGCACCGGCAAACGCGTCTCGATTGCCGTGTTCGAAACAGTAGGCGCGCCGTGAACGCACCGAAGGCACGCGTCGATGGGCTGGAGGCACGACCGATAGGCGAGGGCACGCCCCGGCAATCTGTACTTGAGCACCTTGCACGCAACCTCCGGCTTAACGTTGCTCTGTCATTCCGCGCGCTCGTCCGACCGATACAATCGCCCGCGCCGTGGCGATCGCGCGCAATCCAATCGCACGCAATCATCATCTGGTCGATTATGCTGTGCGCTGCCGTAGCCACTTCGATGTTTGTTTTCGATACCGCCGCGCTCGACTGGGCGCGCCAGGAGCCGAACTGGTTTCGCAATGCGTTCGAGACAATTACAGATTTCGGATTGTCGGGCTGGTTCTTGTTTCCATGCGGCATCATTTTATTGTTCTTGGCGGCAGTGATCTCGCCGCGATTGGCTGCTCTCTCGCAAGGCGCGCTTGCCGCGCTTGCAGCACGGTTCGGTTTCTTGTTTCTCGCGGTCGCCTTGCCAGGATTGTTCGTCTCGATCGTCAAGCGCTTGATCGGCCGCGCCCGTCCATATGTCGGCGGCCACGAGAATCCATTTCATTATGTTCCATTCAGCTGGCGCCCCGAATTCGCCAGCATGCCGTCCGGCCATGCCACCACCGCAGTGGCGGCCGCAATTGCCATCGGCGCGATCTGGCCGCGCACGCGGCCGGTGATGTGGATTTACGCAGTGACGATCATGTTCAGCCGCGTCGCGGTGCTGGCCCATCATCCGAGCGACGTTATCGCCGGCGCAGTGGTGGCACTCGTCGGCACCCATTTGCTCCGGCGCTGGTTTGCCGCGCGACGCTTGGTATTTCGTGCAAGCGACCTTCGCGCCAAACCGGCGCCATCGATGTTGCGCATCAAGGCGACTTTGCGGCAGGCAATATCGGCAATCTGAACCGGCTAGCGGGTTTTTTCGCCGATTGAACCTCGCCGAGATGGGCTTTAGAAGCTTGCGGCATGTTGGATGAGGGCACCTCGCGCGCAGGCGCGGCGCAGCATGGCGGACGTAATGATCCGGCGGTATCCATCGTCGTGCCGGTGAAGAATGAGTCCGGCAATATCGCGCCACTGGTCACGGAAATTGCCGCCGCATTGGCGGGCCGCCCGTTCGAGATCGTGTACGTAAATGATGGCTCGACCGATGTCACCGAATACGAGCTGCGTGCTCTGATGCGGGACCATCCATGGCTGCGCCAGATCCGGCACGAGAGTTCGTGCGGGCAATCCGCCGCTATTCGTACCGGCGTCGCCATGGCGCGTGCCGAGCTTGTCGTCACAATGGACGGCGACGGGCAGAACGATCCCACTTTCATCCCTGCTCTGATCGCCGCATTCGAGGCCGGCAGACCGCGCATCGGGCTGGTCGCCGGCCAGCGCGTCGGACGAAAGGCGACCTGGTTTAAAAGATTGCAATCGCGCGTCGCCAACGCGATCCGCAGCACTATTTTGAAAGAGGGCACCCGCGACACCGGATGCGGATTGAAGGCATTCCGCCGCGGCGTGTTTCTGGCGCTGCCTTACTTTGATGGGCTACACCGTTTTCTACCGGCGCTTGTTCGACGCGAAGGTCTTGCGATCGGTTATGTCGAGGTGGTCGATCGGCCGCGGCGGTTACGGTTTTTGGGATCGGCTGTGGATTGGCATGGTCGATCTCTTCGGCGTGTGGTGGCTCATTCGCCGTAAAAACCGCGTTCCCCAATCGGTGGAGGTCACCCTTGCTCGTTGAGATGTCGCACGTGATCGGCGCGTATCTTACCGACGTCTTCATCAACCGGCTGGACTGGTGGGTGTTGCTCGGTCTCGTCGCCCAGGCGCTGTTCACTATGCGTTTTCTGGTGCAATGGATCGCGTCCGAACGCGCCGGCCACAGCGTCATTCCGTTGGCGTTTTGGCTGTTCTCAATCGGCGGCGGGCTATTGCTCTTGGTCTATGCGCTTTATCGCAGGGACATAGTCTTCATCGCCGGCCAAGCCTTCGGTGTGTTCGTTTATTTGCGCAATCTTCAATTCGTGATGCGGGACCGCAGAGCCAAGGCATCAGAGGCGTGATTAGCCAAGGCATCAGAGGCGTGATTAACCAAGGCATCAGAGGCGTGATTAACCAAGGCATCAGAGGCGTGATTAGCATTGTGCGAGGGCGCGCAATCATCTTGGTTTACTTCTTATAGCTCAGATTACACGGTGTCCGCCCAATGTTCGCTTCTCTGAACCGCTGCGGTGGAGTGGGTCAAACTTCGAAGTCGATAACTTGCACGGTTGGCGCGGAGTGCGCGTCGCACCGTTGGCGAAGGTCAATTCAACGAATCGAGCGGCTCGTGATCTGATAATGGAATCGAACTACAATCCGTGCACGAACGCTCACGCCGGATATGCTCCGGCCGCGCGCAGCGCTGCCACAATCCGGTCCGGTGTGAGTGGAGTTTCGGTAAAATGCACCTTGAACGGCGCCAGAGCGTCTTCAATCGCTGCGATGATTGCCGCCGGCGCTGGTATCGTTCCGCCCTCGCCGGCGCCCTTGACGCCGAGCGGATTAAGCGGGCTGATAGTCTCAACGTGGACGATGGTGCACATCGGCACGTCAGTCGCTAATGGCAGCAGGTAATCGGCGAACGTCGTCGTGAGCGGCTGCGCGTTCTCATCGTATTTCATCCATTCGAGCAAGGCATTACCAATGCCGTGAGCGACGCCGCCCTGCACCTGCCCATCGACGATAAGTGGATTGATTATGCGGCCACTGTCGTGGGCGACCGTATAGTTCAAGATTTTCACGCCGCCGGTCATGTGATCGACTTCGACCTCGGTGACATGCGTACCGGAGCAATAGACGGCCTGCGACGGTGTGTAATAGGCGGTGTGCTCGAGCCCCACCGCCTGTCCAGTCGGCAGCGACACGCCAGGTATACCCTGCGCTAGTCGCGCCAGCTCGCCAAGCAGAATTGTTGGCTTATTGCCGATCATCGCGACCGCGTGGCCGTCATCGAGATTAATATCGCTTTCGCTCACGCCAAGCGCGCGCGCCGCGAGCGCAATGAGCTGCGTGCGGACCGCTTGACCGGCAATTACCGCCGAGCAGCCCGCGTTTACTGCTTGGCGGGCGCCGAAGGCACCAACGCCATGGGCGATAGCCGCCGTGTCGCCGATCGTCATCACTACGTCCTCGATGCGGCAGCCGACCTGTTCGGCGACGATCTGCGCCAGTGTGGTGCGCGTGCCCTGTCCCTGGCTGGTGGCGCCAGTGGCGACCGCGACTTTACCGCTCGGCAATACTCGCACAGTCACGCCCTCAAACGGACCAAGACCGGTCCCTTCAACGTAATTGGCAAGCCCAATGCCGATGAACCTTCCTTCATCGAGCGCCACTCGCTGCCGCTCCCGAAATGATTCGTAACTGGCAAGCTCCAAGGCCGTTTGCTGGCCCTTCGGATAATCACCGCTGTCGTAAACTAGCGGCTTTCCGTCACGAAACAGCAGGCCGACCTCGTAGGGCATTTGCTCGGGCCTGATGAAATTGCGGCGGCGCACCTCGGCGCGATCAAGCCGCAGTTCCCGCGCCACGCGGTCAAGCAAGCGTTCCATCGCGAACACCGCCTGCGGCCGGCCAGCACCGCGCACCACTGTCGTCGGCACTTTGTTGGTGAAAACGACAACGGTTTCCAGATGGTACGCGGGAATCACGTACGGACCGGGCACCGTCACCGCGGCGATATAGGGCATGATGATTCCCCATGGCACGAACGCGCCGCCGTCATGCAACACGCTGCCTCGTACGCCAAGGATCTTGCCGTCGGCGTCGACGGCGATCGTCACAGTCCAATATTGATCGCGCTCCTGTGTCGCACAGAGGAAGTTCTCGTGCCGATCCTCGATCCATTTCACTGGGCGGCCGAGTTTTACGGCCACCGCCGGAATCACCGCCTCCTCTGGATAGAAGATCGCCTTTGGGCCAAAGCCGCCGCCGACATCGGGCGCGATCGTGCGGATCGATTCGATCTCGCGTTCAAGTAGATCGGCGAGCATGCGGCGGCCGATATGCGGCGTCTGCGTGCTGGACCACACCGTAAGCACATCGGAAACAGGATCGAAGCTCGCGAGCACGGCGCGGGTCTCGAGCGCCATCCCGCCGCCACGGTGTTGCCAGATCACTTCCTCAAAAACGTGCGCAGCATCGGTGAAGGCGGCATCGACATCGCCGTAGGTCGATGCAAATTTTGCGATAATGTTGGAGTGAAGGTCGCTGTGGGCGCGCGCGGCGCCGTCTTTGATCGCATCGCGGCAGTCGCCGACCGCGTCAAGAAGGTCGTAATTGACGATGACGAGGGCGGCCGCGTCTTCAGCAAGATAGCGACTATCGGCAATCACCACCGCGACCGGCTGGCCAACATAGTGGACTTCATCTCGCGCTAGAACCGTTTGCGTGCGCGCCACCGTGATTGCCGGATTTGGCAGCAGCATCGGCATGGGTTTGCTGCGCATCGGTTCAGGCAAGTCATCGGCAGTCAGGACGGTGTGGACGCCAGGAATGCCCATCGCTGGTTTCGTATCGATGCCACGAAGCCTAGCGTGGGCGTGAGGTGAGCGGACGAAGCAGGCGTGCAACACGCCAGGCAGCTTCACGTCAGCGACAAAGCGCCCGCGTCCGGCAACCAGTGCCGGATCTTCGAGCCGGTTCACGCGCGCGCCAAAAAGTTTTGCGCTCATCGTTCAACTCCGCAAGCATCGCTGCTGTCACTGAGACTTGGTCGGATGCCTTTTTTGAAAAGACCACGTAGTCAATCTCTTTTGAACCACTTCGACCACATGTGGCAGCGCCACTCGTCAATACAATGAATTCGCGTTACCTCATGGGTTGCCCGCAAACCGAGTACTGTCGCTACCAAACCATCAGGCTATTGTTCCCCCGTCAACAAACCGCGGGGATGCGATTTACGTTCGCATAACTGCGGCGAGCGCCGCAAAACCGCGCTCGAGATCGGCGATCAAGTCGTCGACCGCCTCGAGGCCGATGTGAAAGCGCACGGTGGGCCCGCCCGGTTGCCAATGGGTTGCCGTGCGCATCGGCGCGCAATCGAAAGGAATTGCCAGGCTTTCGTAGCCGCCCCACGATGCGCCGATTCCGAACATTTCCAGTGAATCGAGAAAGGCGTAATAAGCCTTTTGCGGTACCGGCTTGAGCACGATGCTGAACAATCCGGACGCGCCAGAGAAATCTCGTTTCCAGATGGCGTGACCAGGATGGCTCGGCAGCGCTGGATGCAACACCCGCAATACCTCTGGTCGCGCTTCAAGCCAGCGCGCAACCACCAGTCCCGATTGCTGGTGCCGTTCCAGCCGAATGGCCAAAGTGCGCAAGCCGCGCAATCCGAGATAGACGTCGTCTGGGCCTTCGCACTGGCCAGTATGCCGCACGGTATTCTTAAGCCGCGCGATCGTGGCCGCACTCGCCGATACGGTGCCGAGCATGAGGTCAGAATGGCCGCCGATATATTTTGTGCCCGCTTGAATGACCATGTCGACACCATGGTCAAGCGGGCGAAAATAAAGCGGCGTCGCCCAGGTATTATCCATGAGCACCAAGACGCTTTTGGCATGCCCTGCCTCGGCGATTGCAGCGGTGTCCTGCATCTCGAAACTCAGCGAACCCGGTGATTCAAGGTAAACAACGCGCGTATTCGACCTGATCAATTCGGCGACGCCGGCGCCGATTAGCGGATCGTAATAACTGACCGTGACGCCGAGCCGGGTCAGAATCTGATCGCAGAAAACTCGCGTCGGGCCATAGGCGCTGTCGGTGACGAGCACGTGATCGCCGGCGTGCACGACGGCGAGAAATGCGGTCGAAATTGCCGCAAGCCCCGACGGTAGCAAGGCCACGCCGGCGCACTGCGATCCTTCCAACTCCTGTAACGCGAGTTCGAGCGCCTCCGTCGTCGGCGTGCCGCGCCGCCCATATTGGTAGCGCGCCCGATGGGCGAGGAAGTCCTCGGCGCTCGGATAAAGGACGGTCGATGCGTGATAGACCGGCGGGTTGACGAAGCCGTGATACGAGAACGGATTGCGGCCGCCGCTGACGACCTTGGTCTCGGGTTGCTGGGGTCGCGGCTCCTGTTTTCGTGTGTCGTCCATAAATTTTCGTGCCTTAGTGCGCCAAATTGGGCCTACGACCGGCCCGGCAGGGCGATGTTCAGACATCTGCCCGGTCATTTCCGGGCATTATGCCTGTTCGTCAACCCCTTGACCTGACATTGCGATCGTTCTCAGATGACCGCGGATGGGCAATACCCCGCGCGCCATAGGACTGGGTCGTGCGCGCCTTCTCTCGAAAGGGCTGATCATGAAACCTTTAGCTTCGGCTTTCGCCATTGCAACGGTGCTTGCGTTGGGAGCGCAAGCGGCATCCGCGCAAACGCTCAAAGCGGTCCAAGATCGCGGTCAGCTGATCTGTGGCGCAAACGGCGTGGTCGGGGGCTTTGGCGCGCCCGATCCGCAGGGCAATTGGACAGGATTCGACGTTGATTACTGTCGCGCTATCGCCGCGGCGATCTTCAATGATACGACCAAAGTGAAGTTTGTGCCGCTTACTGCGCAGAACCGGTTTACCGCCCTGCAATCGGGCGAAGTTGATGTATTGGCGCGCAACACCACCTGGACCATGTCGCGCGATACTACGCTCGGCATCGATTTCGCCGCCGTCAATTTTTATGACGGCCAGGGCTTCCTGGTCCGCAAATCGTTGAAGGTAAATTCGGCGCTTGAACTCAACGACGCTGCCGTCTGCGTGCAGCAAGGCACCACCACGGAGCTTAATCTCGCGGACTATTTCCGCTCGAACAACATGTCGCTGAAGACCGTCACCTTTGCCACCGCCGACGAAGCGGTCAAAGCCTATGACAGCGGCCGCTGCGATTCCTATACCACCGATTCATCGCAAGCCTACAGCGAGCGGCTGCGGCTGGCCGATCCCAACGCACATATCGTACTGCCGGAGATCATCTCCAAGGAGCCGCTCGCGGTCGCGGTGCGGCAAGGCGACGATGCCTGGGAAGACCTAGTGCGCTGGACGCACGAGTTGCTGGTCAACGCCGAAGAGGCCGGCATCACACAACGCAACGTTGACGACATGTTGAAATCGAACGCCCCCGATGTGAGGCGTCTGCTCGGCGTCGAGGGCCAATTCGGTCAATCGCTCGGGCTGAGCAATGATTGGGGATACCGCATCATCAAGTCGGTCGGCAATTACGGGGAGATTTTCGAGCGTAATGTGGGGCAGGGCTCGCCATTGAAGATTGCGCGCGGTCTCAATGCTCTCTGGACCAAGGGCGGCCTGCAATACGGTCTTCCCGTGCGGTAGTGGGCGCAACGGCTGTCCCGCTCGACGCCAATGTCGAACAGGCCGCAGTACTTACGTCGCACGAGACAGCAATGGATCAATATTGCGCTTCAGGTGCTGCTCGCGATCATCGTCGTGGGTCTCATCTATGGGGCGGCTGTCAACGCGAGCAATAATCTAGCTAAAGCGAATATCGCATCGGGTTTTCGCTTTTGGAACAACACTGCCGGCTTCGACATCAGCCAGGCGCTGATCGATTATTCGTCGAGCACGTCGACATTCGGCCGCGCCATCTGGGTCGGCCTTCTTAATACGCTTCTGGTGGCCTCGCTCGGGATCGTGCTTGCGACGGCGCTCGGCTTCACCATCGGCATCGCCCGATTGTCGCGGAATCGGTTGGTCTCGCACCTCGCCGGCGGCTACGTCGAATTGGTCCGCAACGTGCCGCTCTTGTTGCAGATCCTGTTCTGGTACAACGCCGTGCTCAAGTCGTTGCCCGATTTGCGCGGCAGCATTGCGCTGCCGGGCGGCGCCTATCTCAACAATCGCGGGCTGTTTTTCCCGCAGCCGCAATTCGGCACGAATTTCGGCTATGTCGTCGGCGCGCTGGTCATTGGCGTGCTGGCCACGGTGATGTTGCACATCTGGGCACGGCGCCGCCAGGATCGCACCGGCGAACCGCCGCGCACTCTGACTTACGCTTTCGGGCTGATCGTCGTGCTGCCGGTTTTAGTATTCTTTGCCGCGGGCGCGCCACTGTCTTTCAGCTTTCCGGAGATGGCGCGATTCAATATCAGAGGCGGCACTGAAATCCTGCCGGAATTGGCGGCGCTTCTAGTCGCATTGACGATCTACACCGCGGCCTTCATTGCCGAGGTTGTGCGCGCCGGCATCCTTGCTGTAGCGCCCGGTCAAACCGAGGCAGCGCAGGCGCTCGGACTGCGATCGGGCGCCACGCTTCGGTTGATCGTGGTACCGCAAGCGATGCGCGTGATCGTGCCGCCGCTGACCAGCCAATACCTCAACCTGACCAAAAACTCATCGCTCGCTGTCGCGATCGGCTATCCCGATCTCGTTCAGGTCGCCGGCAGCGTGCTCAACATCACCGGGCAGGCCGTCGAAGTCATCGCCATCACCATGGCGTTTTATCTTTTCATCAGCCTGACGACGTCGCTGCTGATGAATCTTTATGGCTATCGAATCCGCATTGTGGAGCGCTGAGCCATGGCAGCCGCCGACCGCGTGTACCTACGCGACGCACCCGCGAAGCTGTTGCCGGCGCCGGTGGCGAGCACCGGCGTGCTGGGCTGGATGCGCACGAACCTGTTTTCGTCGCCGGGCAATATCGCACTGACGCTCATCTGCGTCGGCCTTGTTGTCTGGATCGTGCCGTCGCTATTGCGCTTTTTCATCTTCGATGCGGTGTGGTCGGGCGCCAACCGTGAGGCCTGCCTGCCGACGGAGCTGCAGCCGGAGCCGGGCGCGTGCTGGGCCTTCGTGCGGGTATGGCTCTCGTATTTTGTCTACGGTTTCTACCCGGCGAGCGAACGCTGGCGGGTTGATCTGTTTTTCGTTTTGCTCGCGCTCGGAATCGGCTGGCTGGCATGGCTTGGTGCGCCGCGGCGCGATCTCGGCGCCGTCTATTTCTTCATCATGCTTCCGATTCTGTCTTTTGTGCTGCTGAGCGGCGTGCCGATGCTGGGCTTGGCCGATGTGCCGACTTCGCTTTGGGGCGGCATTCTCGTCACCATCGTCGTCGCGACCGTCGGAATCGTAGCCTCGCTGCCGCTCGGCATTTTACTGGCGCTGGGGCGGCGCTCGGACATGCCGGCGGTGCGGTTGTTCTCGGTCGCTTTCATCGAATTCGTCCGCGGCGTGCCGCTAATCACCGTTTTGTTTATGGCAAGCGTGATGTTGCCGCTGTTTGTACCCGACCGCTTCTCACCAGATAAGCTTATGCGCGCCCTTATCGGAGTGGCCTTGTTCGCATCCGCCTATATGGCCGAAGTCGTGCGCGGCGGGCTCGTCTCGATACCTCGCGGGCAATATGAAGCGGCGCAAGCGCTCGCTCTGCCGTACTGGCGCATGATGATGCTCGTCATTCTCCCGCAAGCCTTGCGGGTGACACTGCCGAACATCGTCAACACCTTTATCGGCTTGTTCAAGGATACGACCCTGGTCTTCATCGTCGGCATTTTCGACTTTTTGCGGACGATCGAAGCTGCCCGCGGCGATCCGCACTGGGCAACGCCGGTGACGAGCGTGACGGGCTATGCCTGTGCCGCGGTGTTCTATTTTGTCTGCTGTTATGGCATGTCCCGCTATGCGCGAAATGTCGAGGCGCGACTGGCGCGCGCGCACCGTCGTTGAGAGGCGCCGGCATGACAGAATCACCGAACCAGACTAGAGGCGAAAAGGCGGGATGGGCCGTCGAGATCGTCGACCTGAACAAATGGTATGGCGATTTTCACGTGCTACGTGACATCAATCTCACGGTTTCGCGCGGCGAACGGATCGTCATTTGCGGCCCATCGGGTGGCGGCAAGTCGACGATGCTTCGTTGCGTCAACCGTCTGGAAGACTGGCAACGCGGTCGCGTTATCGTCGACGGCAAGGAGCTCACCGACGACCCTAAGCAGGTCCTGGCGGTGCGCCGTGACGTCGGAATGGTTTTTCAGCAATTCAACCTGTTTCCACATCTCACCGTACTGGAAAACTGCACGTTGGCGCCGATCTGGGTGCGACACATGCCCAAAAAGGAAGCGGAAGAGCTGGCCATGCGCTATCTCCAGCGCGTGCGCATACCCGACCAAGCCCTCAAATATCCGGCGCGACTATCGGGCGGCCAGCAACAGCGCGTCGCCATCGCGCGCGCATTGTGCATGAGCCCGCAAATCATGCTGTTCGACGAACCGACGTCGGCGCTTGATCCTGAAATGGTGAAAGAGGTGCTCGATACCATGGTGGAACTTGCCGGCGACGGCATCACCATGCTGGTCGTCACCCACGAAATGGGTTTCGCGCGCCAAGTCGCCGACCGGATCATTTTCATGGCCGACGGTCAGATCGTCGAAATTAACGAGCCGAAAGCTTTCTTCGAACATCCGCAGCACGAGCGGACACGGCTTTTTCTGCAGCAGATTTTGCACTGAACCGGTTGTTTCGATTTGTTAGGCGCGAACGCGAAGATTACGCGTTCGTAATCTTTTGCCCTTCGCACATTTCAAAACTTTAACTTGCGCGTCGAGCGGCCGCGCCATCTATTTAGCTCGCGTAGAAGATTCAGGAGGATCGCCATGTTAAAGCCAGTGATCACCGCGACAGCGCTCGCTGCGCTCGCCGGGTCTTCGCTCGCTTATGCTCAACATAGTTTCGGCGGCGACCGCGGCTTTGGCGATGGTCAACCGCGCGCCGAGCAGCGGCATCGGCCGAGTGCTGCGGATGTCTCCGCTTTTGCCGATGCGCGCATCGCCGCGCTAAAAGCCGGACTGCAGCTCACCCCCGATCAGGTCAAGAACTGGCCGCCGTTTGAACAGGCCATGCGCGATCTCGTCACGCTGCGGATTGAGCGGCTGCAGGTGCGCCAAGCCGGCGATCAGCAGCAGGCAACCACGCCGTTTGAGCGATTGTCGCGCCGCGCCGACAGCATGGCCAAGACCAGCGCTGCGCTGAAAAAGATCGCTGACGCCGGCGCCCCGCTTTACCAGAGCCTCAACGACGATCAGAAAGATCGTTTCGTGCGGCTGGCGCGCATTTTGCGCCCGCATCATATGCGCGGGGATCATGAGCACGGCTGGCGCGAGGATCGCCGCGACGGCTAGCTTTCGTGATCATCCCGGAATTGCTGGCGCTCGCCGACCCCCTCCCTATAGCGGGCGCAACGGAAGCCGCAGGATCCTTCCTGCTGCTTTCGCATGCGTTGTGACGTCGAAGCAATCGGTTCGGCTATAGCGCTTCCACGAATTGTACCATCTGTCGCCGCCGATCCGGATCGGGAAGCGCCCCGCGCATGGCGCCGAGATTGTCCATCATATGCGCAGGATCGGCGGTCCCCGGGATGACGGCGGTCACGCGAGTATCGGCCAAAAGATATTTGAGAAAAAACTGCGCCCAGCTGCCGGCGAAGCTTCGCGCCCAATCGGGCAGGGGGCGACCCTGCACGGCGCGAAACAACCTGCCGCGGCCGAACGGCACGGCGGTCAGCACTCCAGCTTTGACATCAGCCGCCAGCGGTAAGATGCGCCTTTCGGCCTCGCGGTCGTCGATCGAATAGTCGATCTGCACGAAGTCAGGCTTTTCGCGTCCCAGCATCGCTTCCACGGCGGCAAAGGCGCCATGCGAGGTCGAAGTAATGCCGATGTAGCGGCAGACGCCTTGTGCCTTCCATTCCTTGAAAGCACCGAAAGCTTGCCGCGAACTACTGACATTGTGGAGCTGGAGAAGGTCGAGCTTTGCGGTCTGCAGCCGGTTCAATGACCTTTTGAGCTCTTCAACATCGGGCGACTCCAGCTTGGTTGCGATGAAAACCTTGCCGCGTAACCTGGCAGGCACGATCGCGTCGCCAAGAATGCGCTCGGCATCGCCATAGGTGGACGCAGTGTCGATCAGCTTGCCGCCATTTTCGACAAGCGCGCGCACGACCGCACTAGCTTTTTGCAATGTAGATGCATCGCCAACGTCGAAGACTTCAGCGGTACCAAGGCCGACCGCGGGCAGGGGTTCGCCGGTGGAAGGAATTGAGCGGGCGATCAGTGGTGAAGCGGTCTGCGCGAATGCCGGCAAAGCCATGCTCGCCGCCGTCGTCAATGCGGCCGTGGGCAAGCTCGCGAATTGGCGCCGTGTGAATTTGGCCATCGACTATCCAGATTCGGCAGGAGCGCCGATCAACCTCGCGAGCCGCTCCTGCGCTCGACCTAAGCCGGCTGATAAAATCAGCCATACCGCCGCGACCGGTGCGGCGACAAGCGCGATCGGACCGAGCTTGAGCCCGAGAAGCTGCAAGCTGTCAAATACCCAGCCGTAGAGCGCGTCCGAACCGCGGTAAATCACCACGTCTATCAAGTTCTTGGCTTTGTATTTCTCTTCCCGGCCAAGCACCGTATAAAACACTTGGCGGGCGGGATTGGCGAGAGCGAAGTGTATCCAGCGTTGCGCCACTTGCGCGCCAAGGACTACCGCGAGCGTCGGCGCCGCAAACACCGCGAAAAATCCCACCACATATACCGCCGGGAGCGCCGCCGCCGTAACGCCGGTTCCGAAACGCCGCAGCAATTGTCCGGTCGCCAAAAGTTGCGTCGCCAGCGTGAGCAAGTTCACCGCAAGATCGACTGCGGCAAAGATGCGGGTTTGCGCGCCCGCGCCCTGGACCTCGGCGGCGACGATGTGGATCTGTTCGAAATAAAGAATGGTCGCGCAGAACGATTGCAATGAAATCCAGGCGGCAAGACCGAGCAGATAGGGCGAACGAACAAGTTCCGTGATCGCGGCAAAAGCGCCGCCGCCGAGACGCTCGTCATCCGCATGACTTGCGGTGCGCGACCGCGTCACGTTTTCGAGCCGCCAGACGCAGAATATCGCGGCTTCGATCAGAATCATGGCGGGGATTAACAGATTGGTTGGGCCAAACGGCACCGAGAGCCAAATCGTTATCACCGGTCCGAGCAGCGCGCCGGCGGTACCACCGGCGCCGATAAATCCGAACAGCCGCTTGCCTTGATCAGCGGTGAACAGGTCGGCCATGAATGACCAGAACACCGCCACCGAGAACAGGCTGAATACGGCCACCCACACGTAAAACATCCGTGCAACCAAGGCCGTGTTGATCTGCAGCGTTAGAAACAGCCAGAACAGGGCTAGATTGACGACGAAAAAATGATTGACGATCGGGATGAAACGGGCGCGCGGCAATTTCGCGACCAGCATGCCATAGAGCGGCTGCGCGACCAGCAGCGTGGCGAAGGTGGCGGTAAACAGCCAAGGCAGATTGCGCACGCCGCCTGCGATCGCCATCTGGTCGCGCAGCGGGCGGAGCACGTAATAGCCGGCAAGCAGCGCGAAGAAATAGCCGAACGACCACAAGGCGGCGGCGCGCTCCGGCGGCGTCGCCGGCAGTGCGCGCGTGATCCAGCGTTGCACTAATGCTACGGCGCCGCTCCGGTCGCCGGCCGTTTCCAAAGTCATTGCGACAGAGATAATTTTTGCTTCAGTTCCGCCGCGCTCACTTGCTGCCCGTAGCCCGGCCCGCCGCGCTGGAACAGCTTGGCGTCGGCGAGCTTGCCGACCACGACCGGATCAAAACCGGCGGTGCGCACGAGTGCCGCCGCGACACGGACCGCGTCGGCATCATCGCCGGCAATCGGCACCGCCAGTTTCGGGTCTGGCCGGTTCGCCTCGCTCGCAAATATTTTGTAGGACATCGTATTGAAGGCACGAACGAGCCGCGTTCCCGGCAAATATTTCTGCGAGGTCACGCCGACGCCGTTGGCTTCGACTTCATCGGCGATCGCGCCATCGCGGCCAACAACGGCGTTGCAGGTATCGAGGACGATTTTGCCTTTCAGCGCAGCGGCATAATCACGGCCGATCTGCGGCAGCGCAGAGTACGGTATCGTAATCAACACAACATCGCCGAATGCGATCGCCTGATCGACCGTACCGGCTTGCGCTAGCGGACCAAGGCCGGCCACCAGATCCTTCAATTCTTCGGGATGACGCGAGGAGAAGAAAACCTTGTGTCCGCTTTTGACCCATAGCCCACCGACCGTGCTGCCGATATGACCGGCGCCAATAGTTCCAATTGGCATTTTCCCGCCACTAGCCTGGGCGCGCGGTTCCGCCGGCCACAAGGCCGCGCCAAAAATGAACGCACTGCCGGAGGCAAGCACGGTCCGACGATCGGGAAAACTGTGTCGTGTCATCGAATCACTCATGAAAATGACCTCACGTATTGAGCTGCCTAAATTATAGGTTCTGCATCCGCGATGTTCATGAACACGCAGCGCATGGACGTTATGCGTTTAGGGCGGCGGGGTTTTATTGCCGGGTCTATTGCCCGAGCGGGCCGTTTGCTTTCTTCCAGGCGTCAATGCCGCCGGCAATATGGCATGCGGTCTTCAAACCGGCATCCTGCGCCGCCTGCACCGCCATGGCCGAGCGCTCGCCAAAGGCGCAATAGAACACCAGCCGTTTCGCCGAAGCGGAGGCGAGTTCATGCAGGAGACCGCCGGGAGTGATTTCGGTCGGCAATTGCGGGTAGGGCAGGTGCAAGGAGCCCGGAATGACACCGTGCTTTTCGCGTTCGCTTTTTTCTCGCAGATCGATCAGCGCGAGATCGGGCATACCGCATAGCGCCATGGCGTCAGCCGCGGATAAAGCCCATCCCTTCCGCGCCACGTCCTCCTGATGCAGGCCGACCCGCATATTAACCGGCACCGCGACATCCATCATTTTCGGATTCGGCAATTTCAGATTGTTCATCAGCTCGGCATATTCATCCATCGACTTTACCTTCAGCCGCGGATTGAACAGTTTCTCTTCGCCAATAGTGGAGACGGTGTCGCCTTTATAATCGTGAGCCGGATAAACGAGCGTGGCCTCCGGCAGCTTCAAGAGCTTATTGAAGATCGAGTCGTATTGCGCGCGCGGATCGCCGTTTTGAAAATCGGTGCGACCGGTGCCGCGGATCAACAGCGTATCGCCGGTGAAGACGCGGTCCTGAAGCAGATACGAGTATGAATCGTCGGTATGCCCGGGCGTGTAGAGCACGTCGAGCCGCAAACCTTCGATCTCGATCCGGTCGCCTTCCGCCACCCGCATCGACACCACGTCCGCATGAGTCTGCTCACCCATTACCGTGATGCAATGGGTACGGTCGCGCAGCGCGCCAAGCCCGGTAATGTGGTCGGCATGCAGATGAGTATCGACCGCTTTGACCAGCTTCAGATCAAGCTCGCGAATGAGTTGCAGATAACGATCTACTTTCTCCAGCACCGGATCGATGATCAGCGCTTCGCCGCCAGGGCGGCTGGCGAGGATGTAAGTGTAAGTCCCGGACGTGCTGTCAAAGAGCTGGCGGAAGATCATGCGTGACTCCTCACACCGGCACTATACACGATATGATAAAAATGATGGAGATAACGAGGTCACGGAAATGAACAAAATCAATCTGGACGAAAAATTTGCTGCGTTCAGCGAACATTGGCGCCCAAAGATCATCGCGGCCTTGAACGGCCAGGAGATCAAGCTTGTGAAAGTTCAAGGCGAATTCCCTTGGCACCATCACGAGCACGAGGACGAGTTCTTCATGGTCTGGCGCGGCCGGTTCCGCGTTGAGTTTCGGGATCATGTCGTGGTTTTGGAGCCCGGAGAATGTGTCGTCGTGCCGCGCGGCGTGGAACATCGCACCTGCGCCGACGAAGAGGCGGCGATTTTATGCTTCGAGCCGGCCGGCACGCGCAACACCGGCAATGTGCAGGATACGACCTATAGCGCGCCGAACGGCGTAGCCATCTAACGGCCCATTCGTGTCGCGCTGTTTTCACTCTTCGTAGATCATCTTGCGCGTCATCCCGCCGTCGATAACGAAATTCGCGCCAGTGACAAAGCCCGATCTTTTGCCGTCCAACAACCAGCCGACGAGTTCGGCGACATCCTCGGGCCTGCCGACTCGGCCTGCCGGATGCTGCAGATGGTCCTTGCGGCGCAACCCGGCATAATCCTTGGTTTCGATCCAGCCGGGACTCACGCAATTGACCCGCACGTCGGGCGCGAGGCTCATTGCCAGCGCGTGCATGAGCGCTACCAGTGCGCCTTTGCTGGCCGAATACGATTCGGTGTTGGGCTCCGACATCAGCGCGCGCGTCGAGGCAATCGTCACGATTGCGCCGTGCGCTTTGCGCAGCGGCTTCTCGGCCGCGCGCGCCAATAAAAATGCGGCAGTCAGATTGGTGTTGATCACACGCTGCCATTCCGGGAGCGTGAGGTGGCGGAGCGGTTTGCGGATCATGATGCCGGCATTGGAGACGATGCCATCGAGGCGGTGGAAGCGATGAACGAGCCCGTCGACCGCGTCAGAAATGGTTTTCTCGTCGCGCACATCGCCGTCGATAACGAATATGCTGCGCTCACGCGCATAAGCACGGCGGACGCCGCTGTCCGGCAGGTCGATGATGCCAACCTGCCATCCCGTTGAAACGAGTTGGTGAGCAATCGCGCGGCCAATGCCCTTCGCGCCTCCGGTAACCAGAGCCACGGGCTTTGTTGTACGCATGCTGTGGCTTTTGCTGATCAGTCGTGCTCGACCGGGAGATCGGGGCGCGCACCCCATTCCGCCCAAGAACCGTCGTAGAGACCCTTAGGTTCTTTGCCGAGCGCATTCAGCGCGAAGGCCAGCACTGCGGCGGTCACGCCCGAACCGCAAGTGGTGATGATCGGCTTGTCGAGATCAACGCCGGCGGAGGTGAATGCGGCGGCAATGTTCTCGCGTGATTTAAGCCGTCCGTTCTCGATCAGCCGGTCGTAAGGCACATTGAAGGCGCGTGGCATGTGGCCCGAGCGCAGACCTGGACGTGGTTCGGGCGCCTTGCCAGCGAAGCGTTCAGCAGAACGCGCATCGACCAGCTGAGCGCTGTCGTCGACGAGCGCCATGCGAACGTCATCGAGCAACGCCACTGCCCCGACGTTCATTTCGGCGGTGAACTTTTTAGGCGTTGGCTTTGCCTCGCCGGATTCGAGCGGACGACCCTCCGCTTTCCATTTCGGCAGTCCGCCGTCCAAAACGTAAACCGATTTGGCGCCGAACAGGCGGAAGGTCCACCACACCCTTGCCGCTGAAACTAAACCGAGGGCATCATAGGTTACGACCGTGTCGCCATCGCCAATGCCAAGCTTGCCGACTTCACTCGCAAATTGTGCGGGCCCCGGCAGCATGTGCGGCAGGTCGGTTGAATGGTCGCTGATCGCTTCGATGTCGAAGAACACCGCGCCCGGGATATGACCGGCTTTGTATTCGGCGTAGGCATCTCGCTTTTGCGTCGGCAGGAAATATGTGCCGTCGACCACGGCAACGTTCGGATCGCGCAAGTGCTCGGTCAGCCAATCGGTTGAGACCAGCCAACGGCTTGAGGCTGACGCGGGTGGAAAATTGTCGTTCGACATGACTGGATCAGATCGCTAACGCGCCTGCCGGCGCGAAGTTCATTCGTAGGGAATTTTGATATTCGGTTTACGCTGCAGCCATTCCGGGCCGGGCAATTTTTTCTCGCGCAGAAATTCCGGGTTGAACAGTTTCGACTGATACCTGGTGCCATAATCGGCAAGGATCGTCACGATCGTATGGCCGCGACCAAGGTCTTTGGCGAGCCGTACGGCACCGGCAATATTGATGCCGGACGAGCCGCCGAGACAGAGCCCCTCATGTTCGAGAAGATCAAAAATAAACGGCACGGCTTCGTCATCAGGAATTATGTACGGCTTCTCTACCTTCAGCCCGTCGATAATCGGGGTTACGCGGCCAAGGCCGATTCCTTCGGTGATCGAATTGCCCGGTGAGGCCTTGGCCGTACCGTGCGCGAACAGTTCATACATGGCGGCGCCGCACGGATCGGCGCAGCCGATCACCACGTCCTTTTTCTTCTCGCGCAGATAGCGCGATACGCCAGCCAATGTGCCGCCGGTGCCGACGGCACAGACAAAGCCATCGACCTTGCCGTCGGTCTGTCGCCAGATTTCAGGGCCGGTGCTCAGATAATGCGCCAGGCGATTATCGAGATTATTCCATTGGTCGGCATAGAGGACGCCGTTGGGCTCGCCCTGGCGCAATTGTTCGGCCAACCGGCGCGCGATGTGCTGGTAATTGTTTGGATTACTGTATGGTGCCGCCGGCACCTCGATGAGCTCCGCGCCGGCGATCCGCAGCATATCTTTCTTTTCCTGGCTTTGGGTATTGGGAATGACGATGAGCGTGCGATAGCCGCGCGCGTTGGCGACAAGTGCCAGCCCGATGCCGGTATTGCCGGCGGTGCCCTCGACGACAAGGCCGCCCGATCGGATATCGCCGCGTTTTTCTGCTTCCAGAATGATCTGGCGCGCCGGTCTGTCCTTGACCGATTGGCCCGGATTCATGAACTCCGCCTTGCCCAGGATGGTGCAGCCGGTCGCCTCCGAGGCCCGGCGGAGCTTGATCAATGGCGTATTGCCGATCGCTTCAACAATCCCGTTCTGCACTTGCATGGTCTAATCCCGAAGGCGGCCCGTGCCTGGCACAGTTAGGTCATAGCAAGGCGCGCAGTGGCCGCCAATTCCGGACCTGGCATGCACTGCCATGCATTGCCATGCGCTGACCGGTACCTGGCGCTGTCAGGGATGGAAAGGGGTGCGTTGCGCCTTTCGCTGAGTGCGCTATCAGTCTTGCCGCGCAAGCCAACGCAGGGGATGAGGGGATGAAACGCAGCACTGACCGTATTTTGACCACTCATGTCGGGAGTTTGATCCGCCCCACACCATTGCAGGAGTTTTTGCGCGCCAAGCAAGCCGGCAAGTCTTATGACCAGTCGGCATACGAGGCCTGCCTGAAAGCCTCGGTGGCTGAAGTGGTGCACAAGCAAGCGCAAGTGGGGGTCGACGTCGTCAGCGACGGTGAGTTCGGCAAGTCGATCAGCTGGTCGCAATATGTGCTCGAACGCTTGAGCGGCTTCGAGCGGCGGCCGATCAGGTCGGGCGCCAATCCCTTCACCCGCGGGGTCGACCGCGAACGCTTCGCCGAATTTTACGCCGAGCTTGACGCACGCGAGGGAGTGGCGACGACTGTGGAAGCGGTTTGCGTCGGCCCGATTACCTATACCGGAGAGGCCGAACTCAAGCGCGACATCGCCAATTTCAAGGCTGCGCTCAAGGAGGCTGGCGTCGCAGAGGCTTTTCTTCCCGTTGCCGCGCCGGCGAGCGTTATCCCCGATCGCAAGAACGAATATTACAAGAGCGAAGAAGACCTGATCCGCGCGATCGGGGCGGCGATGCGCACCGAATATCGCATGATCATTGATGCTGGCTTTGTGCTGCAGCTTGATGATGCGCGCGCGGCGGTCACCTACGACCGCATGGTGCCGCCGGCGAGTTTTGCCGATTATCGTAAGTGGCTTGCCTTGCAGGTAGAGGTGCTCAACGAAGCCATCGCTGGACTGCCAGCCGACCGGATCCGTTATCACGTCTGCTGGGGCAGCTGGCCTGGACCGCATACCAGCGACGTGGCGCTTAAAGACATTGTCGATCTCATCTTGCGCATGAATGTCGGCGCCTTGGTCATCGAGGGCGCCAATCCCCGCCACGAGCATGAATGGCGGGTTTGGGAGACGGTCAAGTTACCGCCGGACCGCGTGCTCATTCCCGGCGTGATTAGCCACGCCACCAATGTCGTCGAGCATCCCGAACTCGTCGCCGAGCGCATCGTGCGCCTGGCGCGGCTTGTCGGGCGGGAAAATCTCCTGGCGGGAACCGATTGCGGCTTTGCCCAGGGACCGTTCCACCGCCGGGTTCATCCCAGCCTCATGTGGGCGAAGCTCGATGCGCTGGTGCAAGGGGCGCGGCTCGCCAGTGGGCAATTGTGGGGTTAGGCGACCATCTGCCAGAAATCGCCCTGCGCGGGTGCAAAGCAGGCATCGGCGGCTGGCGGGTTCATCCGTGCCCGCGGAACTGTTAGGGTAGGGCCGGATTACCCTTCACTGCAAAGCCTTTGCCTCTTCGCCGCCAGGAGACCGATCATGCTCGACGTTGCCAAGCGACAGGACACCGCCCCGTTCGACACCGAGCGGCTGGACCGGTTGATGGATGACGCCGGCATGGATGCGCTGTTCGTGACCTCAAAGCACAATGTGCAATATCTGCTCGGCGGCCATCGCGCTTTCTTCTTCGAGTCGATGGACGCGATGGGTTTGTCGCGCTACCTGCCGGTCTTTGTTTATGCCAAGGGCGAGCCGGACAAAACCGGCTTCTTCGGCCACCGCTTGGAGAATTACCAGAACGAGGTGAAGCCGTTCTGGGTCTCGGAGCTTAATGTCAAAAGCTCCGGCTCGGTGGACGTCATGGAAAAGGCCGTCGAATACGCGCGTAAGCTTAATGCCAAGCCGAAACGGATCGGCGCCGAACTCGCATTTCTCCCCGCCGATTCCTCGGCCGTTTTGGGGCGAGCCTTTCCGGGGAGCGAGATCAAAGACGCGCTGTTCGTGCTCGAGCGCCTGCGCGCGATCAAGTCGCCCGAGGAGCTGAAGATGCTGCGCGTCGCCACCGATGCGGTGATCGATTCGATGGCGGCGGTGTTTCACAATTCCAGCGCCGGCGCCACCAAAGCCGAGCTCGCCGAAGCGCTCCGCCGCGAGGAGACCATGCGCGGGTTGACCTTCGACTACTGCCTGATAGCGGCGGGCTCGAGCCTCAACCGCGCGCCGTCGAATCAGCGCTGGGAGAACGGCGATGTGCTCTCGCTCGATTCCGGCGGGAACTATCACGGCTATATCGGCGACGTTGCCCGCATGGGCATCGTCGGCGAGCCAGATGACGAGCTGGTCGATTTATTGGCGGAAGTCGAAGCCGTCGAGCAGGCGTCAATGAAACCGATCCGTCCCGGCGCGCTCGGCAAGGAAATCTACGCATCGGCCAATGCGGTGCTGCATAAATCCAAGATCCACAACCACGCTCATTTCCTCGCCCATGGTATGGGCCTTGTCAGTCATGAAGCGCCGCGACTGACTAATGCCGGGCCGGTACCGTATGACGCCTATGACGCCGATCGTCCGCTCGAAACCGGCATGGTGGTTTCGGTGGAAACAACGCTGCAGCATCCGCAGCGCGGCTTCATCAAGCTTGAAGACACGGTCGTGGTCACGCCGAGGGGGCATGAGGTCTACGGCGACCGCATCCGCGGCTGGAACCGCGCCGGCGCCTGACTGCAGTCGCCTCTGCTTCACCGAACTGTGGTGGCCACTTCCTTGCGATCTAGTGGTCCCAGCCGTTGCAATGCGCCATTTCGTGACGCCGATACGCAGCGCGATTGTGCACAGGGCCGTTACTCGGGATAATCAGATGGCAGGCGCCATGGCTCGTCCAGGCGCAGGCGTCGGCGCGCACGCCTTTTTCACCACAAGCCTTGCGCGCTTGCGATAGCGGCAGAACGCGTTCGATGACAGGTCCATTGTAGTGACGGACGTATTGCACGGGCGGTTCGAGAACAAACAGCGGCATCGGATTTTTCAACTCGACACGGCGACTATGCATTGCCGGCTGTTAGGCTCAGTCAGCCAAACCACCTTGCACTCTGTCGGAAGAGGTGA
>Ga0182035_10000040_pt1 | contig 49680 bp, 40 predicted proteins | sample flu12Cox44000170_FD_125969 | JGI IMG/M metagenome (GOLD analysis project Ga0182035, IMG submission 125969) | Lab enrichment of tropical soil microbial communities from Luquillo Experimental Forest, Puerto Rico - flux4day.12C.oxic.44.000.170 | ecosystem: Environmental > Terrestrial > Soil >...
CTCACCGGCCAACCAACCAATCAATTAAGCTGTTTTTGTAAGGAATTAGACGGAAGAACGGGGGCGAGAGTTTCACATTTTTGACGGAAAATCTGGAACCGTGCTCGCCAACGCGCGCGCGCCGCGCACTCATTCTCCAGGCAATGCTTATTTGGCAAGATCCGGGGAGCGTCGAGTTTTTCGTCGGTTTGCGAGAAAATCAGAAGATCTTCCAGATTTTCTCGAGGTCGTTCTGGTCGTTCTCGGCCAGTTGTGGAAACAACGCGCCAGCAAGCACTGTGCCGTGTCCGCGAAGGAGAGACGCTCTCTCTACCTACCTCAACGCGATCAAATCGGAGTTCTAGCTAATGTATGGCGACCGTAATAATCAACGGGTCAGCAGTTGCTCGGGCGAGTTTTGCTGATTATCATAGCGCGCACCGATTCATGCAGAAGATTGGATTTGCCGAAGCCCTCGACTCAATCGTGGCGAGTGACACGCGTTATCAACGCGAGGCCTACATCTTTTTGCGGGACGCGCTCGATTTCACGACCAAACAGCAGAAGAAAGCGAAAGGCACGACTGTGCGTCACGTATCGGGTCCGGAATTGCTGGAAGGAGTTCGGCAGTACGCGCTCAAAGAATTCGGGCCGATGGTGATCACAGTGTTCGGCAGTTGGGGGATTCACTCGTGCGAAAACATCGGCCACATGGTTTTTAATCTCATCGGCGCGGGAATTTTTGGAAAGACTGACGAAGATTCGATCGAGGATTTCAAATCCGTTTACGATTTTCAGGAAGCATTCGTGAAGCCGTTCGCTCCGGAAAAGAAAGTCGAAACCCCGAAAAGTTTACCGACGCCCAAAACTGTATGATCGGCAAAGCGCCGCGGGTGGCGCTGGTTTGTGCAATTGCGTTTAGCATGGCGAACTTGAAAGCAGTTGATCGTTCTCAATCAAGACAAACTGTGCCGCCGAAGAACGGTGGTAAGTCCGACATCATCACGTTTCCGCCGAGTTCCGCGCAAAAATTTGTCTTACCGGACGGGCTCACGTTGATCGTTCAGGAAGATCGGAGCGCTCCAGTCGCGAGTGTTCAGGCATGGTGCGGCACGGGCAGCATTTACGAGGACGACAAGCTCGGCGCCGGTCTATCGCACATTCTCGAGCACATGCTCTTTAAGGGAACCAAGACGCAGAAAGCCAGCGAGATCGCGCAGAAAGTCCACGACGTCGGCGGTTACATTAACGCTTACACGTCGTTCGATCGCACCGTTTTCTGGATCGACGTCCCGAAAGACGGCGTGCAAGCCGCGCTCGCGGTTTTGTCCGATGCGATGATGAACTCGACGTTGCCGCCGGAAGAATATGCGAAGGAACAGGAAGTAATCCGGCGTGAGTTCGCGATGAATCTCGACGATCCGGATCGCATGGCGAGCGTACTCTTGTTCGCGGCAGCATATCAAAAGCATCCATATCGTCTGCCAGTCATCGGCGAGATGGAAATTTATAATCAGCTTACGCAAGAGCAGGTGATGCAATATTACAAATCGCGTTACGTTCCCAACAATCTCACTTTCATTGTGGTCGGCGATGTCAGCGCAGAGAAAATTCATCAACAGCTCGCCGATTATTTCAAAGATTATCCCGAGAAATCGCTGAAGCCGGTTTTCGTTCCGGAAGAACCACCGCAACTCGGCCGGCGCGACGTTCACAACGAGTTCGCAACTGAACTGAGCCGGCTCGCCCTTGCCTGGCACATTCCGGAAATCACCCACCCGGATCTTCCAGCTCTCGACTTGCTCGCTGGAATTCTTGGCGAAGGGCGCAGCTCGCGTTTGTATCGGCGCGTGCGCGAGCAAACTGGCTTCGCCTTTAGTGTCTCGGCGTTTTCCTACACGCCCGGCGATCCCGGATTGTTCGGGGTCGATGCGACGGCAGATCCAGAAAAACGGGATGACGTGCAAAAACTGATTTTGCAAATCATCGACGAGATCAAGCAGGATGGCGTCACCTCTGACGAGTTGATCAAAGCGAAAAAAATGTCGCTCGCACATCATCTCGACGCTCTGACAACGATGCGCGGGCAGGCGTCCGATATTGGCTCGAACTGGCTGCTGACGCGAAATCTGAATTTCAGCCGCGATTATCTTACGGCGGTGCAAAAAGTGACGCAAGACGACATCCGCCGCGTCGCCGCGAAATATCTTGTCGATCAAAACCTAACGGTGGCCTCGCTGAATCCAAAGGGCTCGCTTGGTGTGACACAAGAAACTTCAAAGCCGCCGGCGGTGGCCGACATTCAAAAGTTCGAACTCTCGAACGGCTTGCGTTTGCTCGTGCGTGAAGATCCGCGCTTGCCGTTGGTATCAATGACCGCGGTTTTCCGAAGCGGCTTGCTCGCGGAAACGTCGCAAACGAACGGAATCACCCGTCTGACTGCGCGCACATTGTTCAAAGGAACAAAGACGCGTACCGCGGAGCAAATAGCAGATCAAATCGAAGGCATTGGCGGTTCCATCTCGAGTGACGCTGGCAACAACAGCATGAGTGTTGGCGTTCACGTGATGAAGCCCGATCTCAAGACCGGTGTCGATCTGCTGGCTGACGTTTTGCTGAACGCCACCTTTCCGGAGAAGGCGGTCGAGCGGGAAAAACAGGTCCAGATGGCGGGCATCAAGCAGGAAGAAGAACAACTCACCACAGTGGCGCGAAATATTTTGCGATTGGCGCTCTTCACTGATCACCCCTACGCCTTGCGCGCCAACGGCTCGCCCGAATCCGTGCAGCACCTGACGCAGAAAGATTTGATTGCGTTCCGTGACAAATATCTCGTCGCGAAGAATGGCGTAATTTCCGTTTTCGGAAGTGTGAACGCAGCCGAAGTGAGGCAACTACTCGAACAAACACTTGGCAAAATGAATCCGGGTGAGCTGGCGTTGACTGATGCGCGACCGTCCGTGCCGATCACGAAGATCGAGAACGTAGAGAGCAATAAAGAAAAGGCTCAGGGGGTGATCATGGTCGGTTATCGCGGCGTCGACATGTTTAGCAGGGATCGACACGCGCTCGAGTTGATCGACGAAGCGAGCAGCGATCTCGGTTCGCGATTTTTTGTTCGCATCCGCGAGAACATGGGCCTCGCTTATTATATCGGCGCGACTCAGATGCAGGGACTCGTTCCTGGATTGTTCGCGTTTTATCTCGGGACCGATCCGCAAAAAATCGAGCCGGTGAAAACGGCATTGCTCGATGAAATTCGGAAGCTCGCGAGCGAAGGCTTGACCGAAGAGGAATTGAATCGGGCGAAAAAGAAATTGATCGGGCAACATCAGATTGCGATGCAAAGCAATGATTCGTTTGGCTACCAATGCGCTCTCGACGAGCTTTACGGTCTCGGCTTCGATTATTACAAAAAGTTCGAGCAGGAGGCGAACAGCGTAAGCCTTGATAAGATCAAGGAGGTCGCGGCAAAATATTTTCGCGATCAGCCGTACGTTTTGGCCACGGTTCGACCATCGGAAAAGAAGTGACGAGTGGACCCGGGCCGGACTGGCATTCTGATGAGTGACGAGAATGCTGTGCTGTGCTAATGAAAGTCGTCAATTGTCAATGATCACTTATGGCTGAAGTTCAAACCAGTACCCAGAGCGGCGAGCTTTCCCAGCGTTTTATCGAATTTGTGATGATGCACGCGCAGAACGCCGCGCTGTTTCTGGGCCAGATTCCGAATCCGAAAACCGGTGAGGGCGAAGTGAACCTTGAGGTCGCCAAAATGTTCATCGACCAGCTGGCGATGATTCAGGAAAAAACGCGCGGCAATCTGACGAATGACGAATCGACCGTGCTGCGCAACACGCTTTCAAATTTGCAGATGGCCTATGTCGAAGTTGCGCGGCACGCGACCAAAGGCGCGACGCAGCCGAAACAATCCGCCTCCGCCGAGGCTACGGCGCCCAAGCCCGTGCCAGGGATGGAGCAACCACCAATCACGCCGTCCAGTCCGGCTACCGAGGCGGAGTCGAAGAAGAAATTCACTAAGAGCTACGGCTCTTGAGTTGAACAGACGCGCTCCTAGCGTCGTCGAAGGATAAGCTGCCGCCGACTCATCATCGGGCAGCGAACTTACGCAGGTGCACGCTCGGGCAAAGAACGGAAACGGTAACGGCACGAAGCTTCTCACGGAAGCAATGGACGCGGCCGAGGAAGCCGGTCTGCGCTATGTCAGCGATGAGCGGCCTGGTTACACGCGAAAAGCGATCACTGACGAGTTTGAATTTGATACCGAAGGAAAAGCGATTCATGATGAGCAGCATCTGCTCCGCATTAAACGGCTCGCCATTCCGCCGGCATGGACGGACGTTTGGATTTGTCCGTCGGCGAACGGTCACATTCAAGTTACTGGCCGCGATGCGCGCCGTCGCAAACAGTATCTGTATCACGAGCGTTGGCGCGAAGTTCGAGACGAAAACAAGTACGATCGCATGATCGGCTTTGGGAAAGCGCTGCCGAAGATCCGACGACGCGTTGCCCGCGATTTGAAATTACCGGGACTGCCGCAAAACAAAGTGCTCGCAACAGTCGTGCAGCTGCTCGAGCGGACTTTCATCCGCATCGACAACGAAGAGTACGCCCGCGAAAACAAATCGTTCGGCTTGACCACAATGAAAGATAGGCATGTGGAAGTGAAGGGATCGGAGCTGCGTTTTCGTTTTCGTGGCAAGAGCGGACGCGAACACGAAGTGGACGTGACCGATCGCCACATCGCGAAGATTATTTCCAAACTGCAAGATCTACCCGGCCAGGACTTGTTTCAGTACATCGATGAGGACGGTAAAGTGGGCGACATCACTTCGCAGGACGTGAACGAATATCTCCGCGAAATCAGTGGCGAAGATTTCAGCGCAAAAGATTTTCGAACGCTTGCCGGAACGGTTCTCACCGCAATTGCCCTCAACGCACAGGAGAAGTTCCAAACCAGGAAGCAGGCGAAGGCAAACATCAAGACCGCAATCGGTGCCGTCTCAAAGATCCTCGGCAATACGCCGGCGATTTGCCGGAAATGTTATGTTCATCCGGCGATCTTCGAAAATTATCTCGATCAGAAATCGATCGACGGCCTGAAACAAATGACCGAGGACGCTCTGGAAAAGGAAGATGTCGATCTTCGGTCGAGCGAGAATGCCGTCCTGAAATTCCTGGAATCGCGATTGGCAAAAAAAGCCGCCTAGCGATTAACGGTCGCTATGGGACGGAGTTGCTTTTAGCTTCGCGCTCTTGCGAACAGTGATCGTGGCTTCGCTCGGAGTCGGCGATTTTTCGGGAGACTTTTTCGTGGACGGCCAGATCAATCGCCACGGCTGACTTTTAATGGTTTCGCTGAATTCGGCGATATTTTTTCCGGTCGGTCCGAGATCGTTAACGGTCAGTTTCAGTTTTTCGGACGAGGTCCGCAGATTTTGGAGCGTGATCTTGATATTATCGTTCCCGCTCAAGCTGTTGCTGATCTTCTCGATGTTGTTCAGTGACTGCGAAAGCGCGCTATCGGGCGCCGTCATGTCCGCAATGTGCTCGCCGAAAAGTTTGACCTGACCGAGCGCCTGATTCAGCTCCGAGTTTTCGTCGGTGATGTGATTCAAGTTTTGCGCAGTCTGCTGAAGATCTTTCATCGTGTTGGTTGCTTCGGCGGCAACCGGCTTGATCACTTCCAGCATTCTGGCGGCGGCTTCGCCGAGATCAGGATTGCGTTGGCCGGCAAAAATCTCGCCGTTGTGTGCACGCCCGGAGGCTTCAGTACCCTGCGTAATGTCGATCGCCATTTCGCCAAGCAGTCCGAGCTGCATCAAACGCGTCTTGGCGTCCCGATAAACAACCGCAGTGCGATCCACCTGAACGTCGATTCGCGCTTCATACCTTGGTTTACCCGTCGGCGGGGTAGGCGATGCTTCCGGCTCTTCTTGAGTGAATGCGGCGGCCGCTTCTTCTGCGCGACGCTCTTCTTCTTTCGACACCGGCGAATATAATTTTTGCACCTGACCAATCTTGCGGCCAGCAAGCATCACAACTGCCCCCGGCTTAATTCCGGCAGCGTTGTCCACGTAAATTCTGTAAGTGACGAGCGGCTGAAAAAGTCCCGGCGCGCCGAGCAACACCAGGACAAAAACGAGGACAGCCACGGTCCCAACCACCAACAGGCCGGTCATGATTTCATTTTTTTGCAATTGCATCTTGGCTTCCTTCGAGAATAGGACCTTCGGTGCTGCCGCTCAAAAACTGGCGAACGACTGGATCTCGCGATTGCTTGAATGTTTTAGGATCAGCATCTTCAATGACTTTTCCTTGATATAACATAGCCATTCGTGTGCCGATGCGAAAGGCACTGGCCATTTCATGGGTAACGGTGATCGACGTCACTTTCGATTTCTCGCTTAAGTTAATAATCAATTCGTCGATGACGGAGGCGATCACCGGATCAAGGCCGGCGGTTGGCTCGTCAAAAAGAATCAGCTCCGGTTCCAATACCAGAGCGCGCGCCAGGCTGACGCGTTTGCGCATGCCGCCACTCAACTCGGACGGCATCAGATCTCTCGCGTCCTTCATTCCGACGAGATCCAGTTTTTCATCAACAATCCCGTCGATTTCTTTGCGTGATTTGACGGTCAATTCCTCCAACGGCAGCGCGACGTTGTCTCGAACGTTGCGCGAGCTCAGCAGAGCCGAGTATTGATAAACCATCCCGATGTGGTGGCGCACTTGTTGGAGTTTTCGCCGCTTCAAACGCGTAATCTCGAATTGCTTGAAGAAAACTGAACCGGCGTCCGGTTGCAGCATTCCCAAAATCAATCGCAGAATGGTGCTCTTGCCGCTGCCGCTTTGTCCCATGATCACAAGCCGCTCCTCCGGCTCGACCGCAAGCGAAACTCCGTCGAGCACCCTCTTGTCCTCGAACTGTTTCTTGACCTCGCGCAGTTCGACCATGTGCGAATTATTCGTTCTCATCTCGGGAAAAAGTTGACGTAAACGATGTTGTACAGCGTATCGACACCGATCACGACGGTGATGGCCGTGACGACACTCGACGTTGTCGCTGTGCCAACCCCAGCCGCTCCGCCTTTCACGGTCAGACCACGATAACACGCGATCGCTGCGATCAGCAGTCCGAACAGGAAGCTTTTGAACACGCCCGTTACGATGTCGCGAATGAGCAATGCGTCGCGAACAAGATCGAGAAAGTAAGGAAAGGCGATGCTGAAATACGCTTTCGAAATCAAGCTAGTGGCGGCGACCGCGGAAATGTTTGAGATCGTGGAAAGACACGGCATCAGAAAAAAAAGCGCGAGCATCCGCGGTGCGACCAAAAAACGGAGCGGTCCGATTCCCATTGCTTCGATTGCTTCGACTTCTTCTGAAACCTGCATCGTGCCGAGTTCGGCGGTGAATGCAGCGCCGATTCTCGCGGCGAGCATGATCCCAGTGATCAGCGGTCCGAGCTCGCGCGTGAAACTGATTGCAACTAATCCGGGAACGAGCCGTTCGGTTCCGAATCGTTGCAATTGATAACCGGTCAGTAACGCCATGGTCAGACCGAGGAAAAATGAAACCAGGGCAACCAGCGGGACGGAATCGACGCCAGCGCGTTCTGCGTGCCGGAAAAAGCCGACCGCGCGAAACGGAACCCGTCCGCCACGCAAGCGTTCGAAAGTCTCCTGGAACGTCTGCGTGATGAACCAGAAGATACTCCCGACTTCGCGAAGGAAATTCGTCCAGAGGCCGCCAATCTCCTGAAGCACGATAGCCGGCGCTGCGATCAACCCTCTTTCGGTCGATTCTTGTTTTTCCTCAGCCATTTCAAGGGAGGAAATTGCCCTACTTCACGAGAGGGAAAAGTGATTTCTTCTCGCTGGCGCAGCCGTGAACTGCGGACTACTTGTTTTAACACGCGAATTTTATGTCGACGCGACGTCTTCTAGTTTGCGGTTTTGTCGCATTAACGGCATTAGCTCAGGCGCAACAGTTCGGAAAAATGAGTTCCATGAAGGAGAACAAAATCGGATTGGTCGTGCACGGCGGCGCCGGAACGATGGAGCGGGGGAAAATGACGTTGGAACGCGAGCGCGAATACCGCGCCGGAATTGAAAACGCCCTGCGCGCCGGTTGGGAGATTCTGCAGCACGGCGGTTCGAGTCTCGACGCAACCGAAGCCGCCGTGCGCGTGTTCGAAGACGATCCGCTCTTTAATGCCGGTAAAGGCTCGGTTTTCAGCGCGGCCGGGACCAACGAAATGGACGCCGCGATCATGGACGGAAAAACATTGCGCGCCGGCGCGGTCGCGGACGTCCGGCACATCAAGAACCCGATCAGTCTTGCCCGGTTGGTGATGGAAAAATCGCCGCACGTTTTAATGAGCGGTCCCGGCGCCGAAGACTTTGCCAAGCAACACGGCGTCGAGCTAGTCGACGCAAAATATTTTTTTACCCAGGAACGCTGGGAGGCGCTTCAAAAAGCTAAGGTCGCGGAAAAAGCGGGCGGCAACGGCGACAAGAAATTTTTTCTAACCGACCAGGACCTGCACGGCACCGTTGGCGCAGTCGCGCTCGATCGAGATGGAAACTTGGCTGCGGCGACTTCCACCGGCGGCAAGACAAACAAATTGAGCGGTCGCATCGGCGACACCCCGATTATTGGCGGCGGCACTTATGCGAACAACGCTACCTGCGCGGTTTCGGGAACTGGCGACGGCGAATTTTTTATCATGGCTACCGCTGCGCACGATGTTTCGGCGCTGATAGAATACCGGCGCGAGACCGTGGAGGAAGCGAGCGTCGCCGTGATCGACAAGATCGGCAAGCTTGGCGGCACCGGTGGAATGATCGCGATCGACAAGAACGGCAAGATCGCGCTGCCATTCAACAGTTCGGGCATGTATCGCGGATATGTTGATGCAAACGGGAAGTTCGTGACCGAGATTTATCGTTAAAATTTGTAGAGGCGGCTGTATCAGCCGCCTGTTTACTTGCTAGATGCTTGGCACAAGCGCCTCTACAACTCACCCGATGCTCCCGCCATTTTCGATCGCCATTCCGTGTTACAACGAAGCTGCCCGAATCGGCGACTCCGTCCGCGTGACGCTGGATTATCTCGCCGCGGAATCTTCGGACGGAGAGCTGATTGTGGTAAATGACGGGTCAACTGACGCGACGTCGACGATTGTTCGAGACACGTTGGAATGCGCAGAAGTGCGGACACGATTTCTCGAAAATTTTCCAAATCGCGGCAAGGGCGCGGCCGTCCGAACCGGTTTACTTGCCGCAACCAAACCGATCGGATTGTTTTTCGACGCGGATCTCTCCACACCGTTGAGTGAGATCCCGAAAGTAATCGAACCGATAGCGGACGGAGATGTCGATCTCGCGTTTGGCTCGCGCGCGCTCGATCGTAGATTAATTGGTATTCACCAACCTTGGCGACGCGAGCAAGCCGGGCGCATTTTCAATTTGATCGTGCGCCTCGCGACCGGGATGCCGTTTTGGGACACGCAATGCGGCTTTAAAGCCTTTCGAATGGATGTGTGCCGTCCGATTCTCGAAAAAGCGCACACCATCGGCTTCGCGTTCGATGTCGAACTACTCTTTCTCGCGTATCGGGCCGGTTTGCGTCTCCGCGAAATCCCCGTGCGTTGGAGCCACACCGAGGGCAGCAAGGTCCACGTGATCCACGACAGTCTACGGATGTTGCGTGAAGTGATCGCCCTCAGCATGTCGTCGTCGTCGTGAATCTGACGTGCGTTATTTCTTAATGACCTCGGCGTTCTCGAGCATCGCGATCCCGCCCCGCTCGGCCAATTTGCCTTTCAGCGTGATCGTTTTGCCACAGGAATCAGCTAGCGCGTCGTTCATCGGTTTGTGTTCGCCGACGACGAGATAGGCTTTGCCGTTTTCAACAATGCCGACCGGTCCACCGTTTTTGATGCACTTCGCGCCGCAAGCCGAGCCATGGCTGTCGCCCATGGCGTTGTGATCGACGTAGCACATCATATCGACGATCTCTCCGGTCACAGTTTTATCTGCGGCAGCGTCGGCTTTGCCGTGCTCATGTTCGGCGGCTAGTGCGAACGGTGCCGTGGCAAAAAAAGCGACGACGATAACTGAGAAGACAGTTCTGAAAGCTTTGAATCGGGTTGAATTAAACATGATTTATTTTCGGCTCGTCTTGCCTTCGATCAAATCCGTAAATTGTTGGAACAAATAAGACGCGTCGTGCGGACCGGGCGCAGCTTCGGGGTGATATTGCACACTGAAGATCGGTAACTCCTTGTGGCGCATTCCTTCGACCGTGCTGTCGTTCAGATTGATATGGGTGACCTCGACGTTTTTCGGGAGCGACTCTAGATCAACGGCGAATCCGTGATTCTGCGCGGTGATCGCGACCTTGCCACTTTTCAAATCTTTCACCGGCTGGTTCGCGCCGCGGTGGCCGAACTTCAGTTTGAATGTCGACCCGCCGAACGCGAAGCCGAGGATTTGATGGCCGAGACAAATTCCGAAGATTGGTTTCTCGTCCATCAAATCGCGAACTGTTCTATGCGCGTATGGCAAAGCCGACGGATCGCCAGGACCGTTGGAGAGAAAAATTCCATCCGGGTTCTGAGCAAGCGCTTGTTCGGCCGTTGTCGACGCTGGAACAACCGTTACACCGAAACCTTTCTGCCGAAGCAAGCGCAGAATGTTTTGTTTGATTCCGTAATCGTAGGCCACAATTCGAAACCGAATCGGCGGCAGCTTTGGCTTACTGTCGCCGTTGCCGTTCACGATCGACCACGGCTGACTCAATTTGTCCTCTGGATCCCATTGATAAATCGCCGGCGTCGAAACTTCCTTCACATAATCCATTCCGATCACACCTTCGCCGTCGATTGCACGCTCGACCGCCTGTTCGATCAATATCTGCTCGGTAGTCAGGCATGCCTTCATCGCGCCCCGCGTTCGCAGATGTCGCGTCAGCGCGCGCGTGTCGATTCTCTGCACCCCGGGAATATCGTATTTTGTCAAGTATTCATCGAGCGACATCTCGCTGCGCCAGTTGCTTGGTGCTTCGCTCAATTCTTCGATCACAAATCCGCGCACGTGCGGCTGCCGGCTTTCCTGATCGAGCGAATTGGTTCCGTAGTTTCCGATCAGCGGATAAGTCATCGCCACGATTTGCCCGCGATAGGAAGGATCAGTTAGTACTTCCTGGTAACCGGTCATCGCGGTGTTGAAACAGATCTCGCCGACCCGCGTGCCGGTTGCGCCAAATGATTCACCCTCGAAATATTTTCCATCTTCGAGAGCGAGCAGCGCACGCATCGCGGGTGATTGTCGATCTTAACGCGCGAATTTCAAACGCCGCGCGCAAAAAAATGCCCGAATCGAAAATTCGACTCGGGCATTCTGAAAATTTTACCCCGCTGGTGCCGTTCAGGTGATTCTCCCGTTCCCTTTTGGTAAAGGGCGGATGACCGTCGCCGCGGAAGCTGACTTCCAATCAAGGCGTGCCATTTTCCGCAACCACCAAGCCTCCTCTGTTCATCAACTATCGGTTCGGGGACGTCACCTTAATCGCGAACATCGCAGGGCAAATTCGAAAGCCGCTGATTGAGAGTTGAACGGAAAGCACTGGTTTCCTGCCCAACCCTCAACGAGCGGCTCTCAATTCAAAGAACTATTCGCGCAATTCCGCGCCGAGGTCGCTTCGCAATCGCTCGCGAATTTTCGCGTGTGCCGCATTCACTTCCTCGCTCGTCAGTGTGCGACTCCGGTCTCGATATGTCAATCGATATGCGAGCGACTTTCGGGATGACTCTATTTTTTTTGTGAATAAGTCGAACAATTCGACGCTTTCTAAAAGTGGATCTCGGGGATTTTCAATCGCGTGCAAAATTTTCGAATGCGAAATCTCCTCCGGCACAATCATCGCGATGTCGCGAACGATTGCCGGAAATTTCTCGAGCTCGCGAAACTTCTTCGCGGATTCATCGGGAGCCAAAAGCAGATCGGCATGAAGCTCAGCAACGAGCACCGGACCTGCCGCGCTCGATTTCGCTGCCGAAAGTTGTCCGCCGAAACCGATCATTTGGTCGCCGGACCAAACTTCGATCGCAAGCGCGAGATCAGGAAATTCTCCGGAGCGGAATGATAGATTCGGAACGACCGCGCCGAGTGCGCCTTTGAGGTCGAATAGATCGAGGCCGCGTTTGACTTGTGAGCGCCAATCCGGCGCGGTCGTGACATTACCGCAAAGCAAAATCGCCAAGTGCCGTTCTTCTTTTCCGGACGGCGGGATGAACGCGCGCCCAATTTCAAAGATCGCGACGCTTTCTGCGCCGGCGTTAATGTTTCGTTCCAGCACGCCGAGCAAACCGCCGATCAAGCTCGGACGTAGCGCGGCGTGATCTTCGCTTAGTGGATTGCGCAGCTCGAGCGCGCCTTCGCTGAAGGCGGACGTGTTTCGCGGAATCAATTTCGAGGTCCGCGCTTCGAAGAGTCCGCGCGCAACCAGGCGCTCACGCATTGCCCATTCCAGATCGTGAGCGCGGTCGGCCGCACTCGAGGGAGTGAATCGACTTCGGTCACTCCCCGGAATCTTCTCGGCGCCGTAGGCGCGAACAACTTCTTCAATAAGATCGACATCGCGCTCCAAGTCGCGGCGATAACTTGGAATTTTCCATTTTGTTGTTTTGGCCGCGCTCATCTTCCGCAAACCAAAGTGCGTCAGGATTTCGTCGATGATTTGCGGTTTGATCGGGATCCCAACGACGCGATTACATTTTTCGTAACTTAGCGAAACGTCCGGGGGGTTGGCCGGAGTTTTGCCAGCGATATTGATTTCCTTCGCCGGAATTCCGCCAGCGATCTCGTAAATCAACTCAGTCGCGCGTTGCGAGGCCCGCAAAACCATCTCGGGGTCGACGCCGCGCTCGAACCGGTAACTTGCGTCGCTCGGAAGATTTAATTCGCGCGCCGTGCGGCGAACGCTCGCCGGTAAAAAATAAGCGGCTTCGAGCAAGACATTCTTGGTCGATTCGGTAACTCCGGTTTCTTCGCCGCCCATGACGCCACCGATGCCGACGGTGCGCTCTTGGTCGGCGACGACGCAATTGTCAGGCTTCAACGAATAAGTCTTGCCGTCGAGCGCGAGAAATTGTTCACCGTCACGTGCGACTCGCACATTGATGTCGCCGCACAATTTGTCGGCATCGAACGCGTGCGTCGGCTGGCCGAGTTCGAGCATCACGAAGTTCGAGATGTCAACGATGTTGTTGATCGAACGAATGTCGACGCTTTCAATCTTCGCGCGCAACCATTGCGGACTCGGTCCGACCTTAACGTTGTTGATCTTGCGCGCGGAGAAAAATGGACATTCGGACGTTGAGCTAATCGTCACGCCCGTCTTCCTGAAAGCGATCTTTGCGTCCCGCGGCCTGGATCTTAATTTGTTGTCGGTAAGCGCGGCGATTTCTCGCGCGAGGCCGAAATGACTGAGCAGATCGCCGCGGTTCGGTGTGATCTCGACATCCAGAATCGTATCGCTTGGAAAAAGTTGGGAGATCGACGCTCCGACTTTCGCTTCCGGCGACAAAATCAAAAGTCCGGCCGCGTCCGAACCGAGACCGAGCTCAATCGCGCTGCAAAGCATTCCTTCGCTTTCGACTCCGCGCAGCTCGCTTTTGCGGATCTCGGTTCCGTTCGGCAACTTCGTGCCCGGAAGCGCGAGCGGAACTTTATCGCCCACTTTGTAATTGGTCGCGCCGCAAACAATCTGACGCTTCATTCCGCTGCCATCGTCGACTTCGCAAACGCTCAGACGATAAGCATTCGGGTGTCGCGATGATGCGGTGATCTGCGAAACGATCACGTCGTCGATCTTGGCGCCGCGCCTCTCGATGTTTTCGGTTTCGACGCCCGCGCGAGTTAACAATTCGGCGATCTCCTCCGGATTTTCCGGAAGATCGACAAGTTCTCGCAGCCAATTGACGGAGAATTTCATGCGAATTGGCGCAGAAAGCGCAGATCGTTTTGCGCGAAGAAACGAATGTCAGAAATGTCGAACAGAATCATCGCGAGACGGTCCATCCCAAGGCCGAAGGCGTAGCCGCTCCATTTTTCGGGATCGTAAGCTCTGTCGCCGCGCGCTTTGTTCACCGCTTCGAAAACGGCGGGATGCACGACGCCCGAGCCGGCGACCTCGATCCATCGCTCACCGCCCTTGAGCGCCTTCGATTTCACATAAACCTCGAGACTCGGCTCGGTGAATGGGAAGAAGTGCGGACGAAATTCCACTTCGGTTCCCGAGCCGAAAAGCTCGCGTATGAAAAACTCGAGCGCGCCTTTTAAGTCCGCGACACTGACGTTTTCGTCCACGTAAAGTCCTTCGATTTGGTGAAACTGCGGGCTGTGCGTGGCATCGAGTTCATCGCGTCGATACGCAGCGCCGGGGGCGATCACGCGGATCGGCGGAGGCGCGGCTTGCATCGTGCGAATTTGCACGGTCGAAGTGTGGGTGCGGAGCAATCGGCCATCCGGCAGATAAAATGTGTCTTGTTCGTTCCGCGCCGGGTGTTCCGGTGGCGTGTTGAGCGCATCGAAGCAGTGCCATTCGTCTTCAATGTCCGGCCCATCGGCAAGCGAGAAACCCATTCGCCGGAAAATTTCGATCGAGCATTCCCACATTTGCGTGAGCGGATGAAGCACGCCGATTTCTCGCGGCGTTCCCGGAAGTGAGATGTCGATCTTGCCAAGCGCGCCGGACTCTCTTTTGGATCGAAATTGCACCGCACGCGACTCGATCGCGTCGGTGACCGCGGTGCGAACTTGGTTGAGCAACTTGCCGACGACCGGTTTTTCGTCCTTGGTGAGCATTTTCATTTGCTCGCCCCAAGCCGAAATGCTGCCGCTGCGACCGAGATATTTTACGCGCGCGGCTTCGAGCACTTGCTCGTCGTCGGCGGATTCGATCTCGCGTAGCGCGTCGTCGCGCAGTTGTTCCAGCGGATGAGCCATCGAACGAAACGTGAACGTCTAATGTTGAACGTTCAATGAATTTTGTTGGGCGGTTGTGTCAGCCCTGGCGGCGTTTCTCAGAAACGCCCTACAATTAAGCCGCTTTCTTTTTCGACTTCGCTTTGTCTTCAAGCGCACTCTTCGCTTGATCGGCGATCGCTTTGAAAGCGTTCGCGTCGTTGACCGCGATGTCGGCAAGAACTTTGCGGTCGAGTCCGATCCCGCAGGCTTTCAACCCCTCGGCGAGTCGGCTATACGTTAATCCATTCGCGCGGGCGGCAGCGTTGAGGCGCTGGATCCAAAGATAACGAAACGTGCGTTTGCGGGTTTTGCGATCGCGATACGCCCAATACTGGGCCTTCATGGTCGCATCTTTGGCGTAGCGGAAAAGTTTTGATCTCCGTCCGCGATACCCTTTGGCTTTTTCCAGGACGCGTTTGCGACGCGCACGGCTGGCCGGTGCATTGCTGGCTCTTGGCATTGTTTGTTATGTCGTGAATTGTCTCACGACTCCTCGTTCAGCAGGCTGTTTGTTAATTGTCGATCCTTCCGACCTCGCTCGCTGATGAATCCCGCAACGCAGGACAGGTGGAAAGTCGATTTGTGAGCGGGTAAGTTATTCGGACAAGTCGAAATGACAACAAGAAATGACGACGAGAGCTTCCTTCTTCTATTAAGCATTCGTCATTCGTCATTTTCTGATATAATTCGCCCGTGCATTGGCTTCATCGCCATCGGCTGCTGATTCTGAGCCTGATCGCGCTTTTCTGGACCGGCTTGGTGTCGCTAGCGCACTTTTTCCCGAGCGCGCCGTTCCTTTCGACGATTTGGGGCGGTGAACGCAGTTTTGCCGATGTTTTACGGCGAGATGGTCGCAAAACTGTCACGCACAAAGATTTTGTTTTTGTCGGAATCGATCAGGAATCGCTTTTGCTGGACGCGCTTGATCCGAGCGAAATTGAAAAGGATCCGGCGTTAAAGTTAATGGCCACGCGGACCTACCCGTTGCCGCGAGGAGTTTGGGTCGAGTTGATGGATAAACTCTTCGGGGCAGGCGCACGGCTGATGATGTTCGACTTGGTTTTCAGCTCGGCGACCGATGTCGATCCTGCGTTTCGCGCGGCGTTGGATAAATATCACGACCGCGTCGTGATCGCGGCGAACTTCGTCGATCAGCCTAATTATCAGCTGGTGGTGCCGAGCAATACCTTGATTCCTGAACCGCAGGAGCAGGACGACCGCGTCGGCTTCATTAATTATTGGACTGATCCTGATGGCGTAATCCGGCGAACCCGTTTTCACGCTTCGGAGCGTCAACTCGCCGGGCTGCCCGAATATCCGGGCGAGCGGATTTTCACGTCAATGATCGCGCGGGCGGCGACGAAGTTGGGACGCGCCGACGCAGTGCCGAGCGATGTCAAAGCTCATGCGATTCGTTTCGGTTTGGAGGACGCGTATCAACCACTGCCATTGTACGAAATTTTTCTTCCGGTCACATGGCACGCCAATTACGGCGACGGGAAAATTTTTAAGGACAAGATTATTATTGTCGGTTCGTCCGCCGAGATTCAACACGACGTCGTCGCAACGCCAATTGATACGCGTTTATGGGGACCCGCTTTACACTTGCACGCGCTCGCCGCTACGCTCGATCACGAATTTCTCACCGAGACACCAATCGGTGTCGATTTCGTCCTAGTTGTAATTGGAGGATTGGCGGCTTGGACGATCATCGTTTTTTTGCGGCGGCCATTTCTTGCATTCGCCACGGTCGTCCTTGTCGCCGCGGCATATCTGGGTTTGGCGCGAATTGTCTACGACCGATTCGGCTTACTCGTCATGGTCGTGCCGCCGGTCAGCGCATTTCTCACAAGCGGCTTATCCGGCCTCGGCTTTGAGTACGCGTTGGAACGATTGGAAAAATTGCGCACGCGTCGCACGCTCGAGCGTTACGTTTCCAAAAACCTGGTCAAAGAAATTCTCGATAATCCGGACAGCTACTACAGCTCGATGCTCGGTTCCCGCAAACCGGTGACGGTTTTGTTTTCCGATTTGGTCGGGTTTACGAGTTTGTCCGAACGGGCTGATCCGGCCGCGCTCGTTTCGCAGTTGAATCGTTATCTCAGCGCAATGGTGCCGAATGTTTTCGATAACGGCGGCACGCTCGACAAGTTTATCGGCGACGCGATCATGGCGGTTTGGGGAAACGTGAGTAGCCACGGTTCGGCCGAGGATGCAAAGGCCGCGGTCCGTGCTGCGCTTGGGATGCGACATTCCATGGCGAAGTTAAATGAAGAATGGCGAGGGGAGGGGATCGATCCGCTTGCATTCGGCGTTGGGATCAATCAGGGCGACGCGGTGGTTGGCAACATCGGTTCCTACGAGCCGCACGAACGGCTCGATCCGACAGTGATTGGCGACGCGGTGAATCTTGCGTCAAGAGTGGAAGCGCTCACGCGACAATATCACGTCGATATCCTAATCGGCGCGACGGCGGCGGAACTTGTGCGCGACGAGTTCCATCTCCGCTCGGTGGACCTAGTGCAAGTAAAGGGCAAAACCGAACCGGTCCATGTGTTTACATTGATCGGCGCACGCAAGGACGACATTGATCCCGAATTCTTGAAGTGGTTGCAATTGTACGAACAAGGAATCGTGAAATTTCGAGGCCGCCACTTTACGGAAGCGAAAATCTTGTTCTCGCAATTTCTGGAATTTTATCCGGACGACTTTCTAGCCAAAATGTACCTCGAGCGCGCGTTGCGATACGAGAAAGCTCCACCCGATGAATCGTGGAACGCCGTCGAGGTTTTCACGAAGAAGTGAGTTCTAGAGGCGCTTCTACCCGAGCGCCTGTTCGCTTGGTTCGGCGCTTGAGACAAAGCCCTCTACAACTTTGCTGGCGCAATGGCCCATGCCGAGTAAAAGAACAGGCGTGACCAAAAACGCGCCGCAAAAATTTCACTTCATCGGGCTTTGCGGGACGGCCATGGGCTCGGTGGCGGTGGCCTTACGCGAGCGCGGATTCAAAGTAACCGGATCGGATGAAAATGTTTACCCGCCGATGTCGACGTTTCTCGAGCGACATGGGATCAAACTTCATCAGGGCTACGACAAGAAACATATTCCGGCCGATGCAGATGCGATCGTGATCGGCAACGCAATGAAACGTGGCAATCCCGAAGTGGAAGCCGTCCTGAACCGAAAACTCTTCTACCTCTCGCTCCCGGAAGTCTTGAAGACTTATTTTCTTCGCGGGAAACACAATCTCGTCGTCACCGGTACGCATGGAAAAACCACGACCACGGCGCTGCTGACCTGGATCATGGAAAAAGCGGGGTGCACCCCGGGCTATTTGGTCGGTGGCATTCCAAAGAATCTCGGCGAGGGCGCGCGGTTGAGTGATTCGAAATACTTCGTGATCGAAGGCGACGAATACGACAGCGCGTTTTTCGACAAGCGCTCAAAGTTCGTTCATTATCTGCCGGAACTCGTGATCGTGAACAACATCGAATTCGATCACGCCGACATCTTTAAGAATCTCGACGAGATCAAGCTGAGCTTTAAGCACTTGCTCAAGATCGTGCCGCAAAACGGAATGGTCTTGCTTAACGGCGACGATCACAATTGCGTTGAAGTGGCGAAGGACTGCCTCGCGCAGATGGTCGAGGTCGGTTTCTCAAAAAATTGTGCGCAACGGATCCGCGACGTCGCTTATTCGGCTGGCGGTTCGCGATTCAAACTGGGCGATGACGTTTACGATATTCCGATGGTCGGCGAATTCAACGTGCGTAATGCGGCGATGGCGGCGACGGCCGCGCGATTTTATGACGTGCCGAAAGCGAAGATAGACAAGGCATTGAAAACTTTTGCCGGTATTGCGCGGCGACAGGAGGTGCGCGGTGAAGCGGGCGGCGTCAAGGTGATCGACGACTTCGGCCATCATCCGACGGCGATTGCGCAAACGTTGGAAGCGCTTCGCCATCGTTTTCACGGACACCGGCTTTGGGCCGTCTTCGAGCCGCGGTCGAACACAACGCGGCGCGCGGTTTTTCAACATGAGCTGCCCGAAGCACTCAAGCGCGCGGATGGCGTTTTCATCGCCCAGGTAGCGCGCTTGGAACAAATTCCGGAGGCGGAGCGTTTGCATCCGGAAGAAGTGGTAAAGGAAATCTTGGCGGACGGCCGTCCGGCATTTTACGAAAAGAATGCAGACGCGATTGTCGAGAGAATCGTGCCGCTTTTGAAAAAGGAAGACGTCGTCGTAGTGTTCAGTAACGGTGGCTTCGACAACATTCACGAGAAGCTGCTTGCGCGGCTAAGATTCTAGCGCGTTTCTGCGAAGCGCCGGCGTCTGAACACAGTCGCCTAACAAATTAACATGTAAGTCAAAACCAATGTGGCGTTCCCCCGAAACAGCAAAGCGAATTACGCCTTGCGCGGCAAGTTTCCGGGAGACTTCGTAATGCGATATTTCGCTTCGATGGTCGCATTGAATAATTTGTGTAATGCGCAGTGTGATAGGTGAGCTCCGTCGGTTGCGCTCGGGATGACAAGACGCGCCACAAAGCAAATTGACCCCGCATCGGGCATCTGATAGCATCCTCCCTCAACCTTCACGTTGTGCATCGATTTCTCGGGCTTCTGTTGCCAGCCATGGTCGCAGCCGGCTTGTCCTACGCTCAAGTGGCGCCAGTAGCGAGGCCCGGCCAAACGCCGGCGAAATCGAATGATGACGACGATGATGAAGAGCTAGTGACGCCTGCACCTGCCCAAACGCAGGGCTCATTCTACGCGCAATCGGCTCAGGCAGCGCCCGTGGCAAGTCAACCGCGTCCGCAAGTTGGCCAGCCGCCGGTTAATGCGTCCGCGAACACACAATCTGGCGCGCCGCAAATGGTGCGGCTCCAATTTCCAAACAGCGATGTCGTCGATGTTCTCCACGAGTACGAATTGCTAACCGGGAAAAAGTTGGTCATGGACAATTTCGTCCAGGGCAAAGTCAACATTTTCATTGCTAAAGACGTGCCGCGGGACGAGGCGATCAAAATCATCGAGATGAATTTGCTACTCAACGGCTATTCACTCGTGCCGGTTGAGGGCAGCGACATTGTCAAAGTGATCGGCACGGGAAAAAATCCGCGCACGACCGGTGTTCCGATGATTTCGGACGAAAGTGAGATTCCTGAGGGCGATCATGTAATCAGTTATTTGTTCAAGCTGCGCTACGCCGATCCGCAGGAATTGCAGCAGGCGCTTGGACAATATCTCTCGCCGCCGCAACCGTACACTTCTTTTCTTGCGTTGCCAAAAGCGGGCGCAATTCTAATCACCGAAAATTCGAGCGTGATCCGAACACTCGCGCGAATCATCGATCAGGTGGACGTGCCACCGGCGGAAGTGGTGAGCGAATTTATCAAACTCGAGCGCGCCGACGCGAGCAAAGTGTGCGAGATGCTCAAAGACATCTTTGAAAAGAGCGAGAAGGGCGGAACAGGTGCTACTGTGCGCGGCGTTCGTCCGGGCGCGCCAAATGTTCCGGTGCCGGTTTCCGCAGAAAGTGCTGAATTATCTGGATTGACGGCGCTGACAGAGGACGCGGTCATCGTCGGTAAGATCAAAATTTCCGCCGACGTTCGCACTAATCGGATTCACGTCATCACCCGGCCCGTGAACATGCCGTTTATCCGGAGACTGATCGGCGAGTTCGACGCGAATGTGGAATTTGCCAAGCCGGTGACGCGCGCGCTCAAATATATTTCGGCAGCTGATGTGTTGCCAGTGATCGTCGAGGCATTGAGCGAGCATGAAGTTACGACTGAGGCCGGGGCGGCCGGAGCTGCACCCGGTGCGAGCCCGACCCAACCTCACCGAGCCACGACAGCCACGGCGACCGCTGGCGGTATGGCTGGCACGACGACTTCGACGGCAGGCGGCGGATACGGCGGCGCTTACGGCGGCACAAGCGGGAGCACTCTTAATATTTCTGAAGAACTTTCGACCCAGCCGGTCGATACGACTCCGAGGGCAGTCGTTGTGGGTAACGCCAAGATCATCGCCGATCAACGCGCGAACACGATCATCATCCTTGGGAGCCAGGAAGTTGTAGTAAAGGTCGAGAAAATTCTCGACGAGATGGACGTTAAAGCACCGCAGGTCGCGCTCACGACGGTGATTGGCGAATTGACGCTGAACAATGACGAAGAGCTCGGCGTTGATTGGTTCGCCAAATACGATCGAAAGGTCGTCGGGATTTCTCGCAACACCAGCGCACCAATTCCAAATCCGGTGACGAGTGCAAGTGGTTCGACTGGTTCAACTGGTTCAACTACTGTTCTCGGCAGCATTCTCGATCCCGCGGGATTGGTGAATTTCGGCAACGCGCTCGCGAACATTGCCAATGGAACAAACGTCTACATCGCGGCCGGCAATTATTTGGCCACGATTGTGCACGCGCTTGAGTCGACGGGGAAATTCAAAGTCATCTCACGGCCAATGGTCTTTACCAGCAATAACAAAAAAGCGATCATTGCGTCGGGCACGGAGATCCCTATCCCAGTTAATACGTTGAGCAACGTGGTCAACACCACGACAACCGTGGCCACGGGCACCGCAGCGGTTGCCTCCAACATCGAATATAAAAAAGTCGCGCTCCAGCTTGAAGTCGTTCCGCTGATTAATTCCGAGAAGGAAGTCTCGCTCGATATTTTGCAGAAGATCGACAGTCTGGTTGCCGGCCAAAATGTAAACATCGGCGGAAATTCTATTCCGACGATCGCGACGCGGTATATCCGAACGAACGTTTCGGCTGGTAACGGTTCAACTATCGTGCTCGGCGGTTTGATTCAGGACAACAAGGAAAAGAGTTTCAACGGCATACCGATTCTGGACAAAATTCCGTATCTGGGCGCTGCATTTCGCAGTACGGTCTATACCCGGAGGCGGGATGAATTGATCATTATGATGTGTCCTGAGGTCACTTTGACGAAGCTCGATTTGTATCGGTTGCGGGAGAAAAATGAGGACAAGACTCATTTCGGTCCGGAGCTTGATCAGGAAGGATGTCCAGATTGTCCGCCTCGGGCACGCGAAGGGAAGGAGCTCGACAAACATCTGCCGCCGCCCGATCTTCCTTTTGGAAACGAAAACATCAAAGGGCACTAATATGAAAAAACTAATCGCTATCGTGTTCGTCCTCAGTTTGCGCGCAGCATCGGGCCAATTCTTCGAGACGTTATATATCGATCAGCCCTTTTTTCATCACACCGATTCGCTGGCCGCGCGGGACGATCTCGGATTGCTTCATCAAAGCCGCACGACTGTTTACGAAACCGATTTTGCGCCTCGATATGAATGCCGGGCGGCTTATTACTTTATGTCGGAGCGCGAATTGATCGCGCAGCCGGGCTATGTTGGCGCCGTGCAGCGCGACTTAGCGCGGCTCGGCTATTACTGTGGCCCGATTGATGGCTTTTTTTCGGACGACGTAAGGGCTGGGATTGCGACTTTGCAGAAGAACTATTCGATGCACGTGACCGGTACGTTGACCATCCCGGTCCGGCGTGTGCTGCATTTACCGTAATTTAGGTTAAAATAGCGGCCGTGAATCAGACTGCCAGCCAGTCAGTGGTCGATCTATTGCTCGCGAGCGGCGTGGAGTCGCGCGAGGAAGCGGCCCACCTTGCCCAAAATATGAATGGCGGTTCTTGGACGGCGCAGGTGCTCGATTCCGGCAAAGTCGACGAACATCGTTTCCTGAGCGTCATCGGAAACTTTTTCCGCGTCCCGGTGATTTCGATCGATCCGAAAACCATCGAGCGCGACACCTTGTCGATCCTGCCAAGCCGGTTTGTTTTCCAACATCACATTCTGCCGCTCGAAGTGAAGCAAGGTTCAGTCGTGCTTGGGACTTACGATTTGTTTAACTCGTTAGGCCGCCAGTTGGTTCGCCAGCTTCTGAAGAAACCGGCCGAATGGGTGCTGGTGCCGCGCGCGCAGCTCCTACGCGCCATGAAAACACTCTACGGCGTCGGCGCGGAAACGTTCGACGAAATTCTTAAATCGAAGCGCGACTTCGAGATTTTGCAGGAAGGCGAAACCGCGACCGATATCAACGCCGACGATCCGGAAGCGTCGGTGGTGAAGTTCGTGAACCAGATTATTCGCGAAGCGATTGTTGAGCGCGCGACCGATATTCACGTCGAGCCGCTCGAGGACGACGTTCGGATTCGGTGCCGGATCGACGGTATTCTGCATGAAGTGGCGGTGCCACCGCAATTACGTTTGCTCCATTCGGCGATCATCTCGCGCTTGAAAGTGATGTCGCATATGGACATCGCCGAGCGCCGTTTGCCGCAAGACGGCCGTATGAATCTGCAGGCGAACGGTCAGGAGATCGACGTCCGCGTTTCAACAATTCCGACTGTCAACGGCGAGTCGATTAGCTTGCGATTGCTCAGCCGTGGCGGCCAACAATTCGGATTCCAACGACTAGATCTGAGTAAGAAGCAGGAAAAAACGATTCGCCATCTGCTGACGCAGCCCAACGGAATCATTTTACTCACTGGCCCAACCGGCTGCGGAAAATCGACATCGTTGTATTGCTTTTTGAGCACGATCAATTCGGTGCAGCGTCGTATCATTACGATCGAAGAACCGGTCGAATACAAATTGCCGGGTGTTTTGCAGATGGACGTGAAGCCGGAAATCGATTTCACGTTTGCCAAGGGGCTGCGCCACATTCTCCGGCAGGACCCGAACATTGTGATGGTCGGCGAGATTCGCGACGTGGAGACGGCCGACATCGCGATCCGCGCGGCCATGACCGGTCACCTTGTGTTCAGCACGCTCCACACAAACGACGCGGTCGGCGGTATCACGCGCTTGCTCGACATGGACGTGGAGCCGTTCCTTCTGGCGTCAGTGGTGAAATCGTTCATCGCGCAACGATTGGTGCGCACAATCTGCCCGGAGTGCGCCGCGAAGGTGGAATATCTAGCTGATTATCTTGCTGAAATCGGATTTCCGGTGAAGGAGCTCGGTACGCAGTTTATGCGCGGAAAAGGCTGCGAACATTGTCGACAGACCGGCTATCAAGGTCGCGCCGCGATTTACGAAATTTGTCTCGTTACTGAGCCGCTGCGGAAATTGATCATGCAGAAGAAAGACGGCGGCGAGCTCAAGCAAAACGCGATTTCCGAAGGCATGGAAACTTTGCGGCAGGATGGTTGGCGTCGGGTTGTGAAAGGTGATACGACCATCGAAGAAGTCGTGCGCGTCACTCAAACTGACGAAGTGATGGCCGAAACCATCGAAAGCGACAGTTAACTTCCGCGCAAATCACGAATCGCTTTCGTGTAATCGTCGGCTTTGAAGATCGAAGTCCCGGCGACCAGAACATTCGCGCCGTTTTTAATTGAGACCCGCGCGGTCTCAGGATTGATGCCGCCATCGACTTCAATGTCTATCTTGTGCTCGCGCGATTTGTTCCACTCGACCGCGCGTTTCACTTTGGGCATTTGGTCGGTACGAAATGGTTGGCCTCCGAATCCCGGATGAACCGTCATGACCAGCAACATGTCGATCTTGTCGAGAAACGGTTCGACCAGTTTGAAATCGGTTTCGGGATTTAATGTGAGTCCAACGCGACAACCGGCAGCGCGAATTTGTCGTATTGTTTTTCCGACGTCGTGTTTCGTTTCGGGTTCGACATGAACGGTGATCGAGTCCGCGCCGGCATCGACAAAGCGCGGCAAATAGTGATCGGCGTGCTCGATCATTAAATGCACATCAAGTAGCAGCTTCGTTTGTTTACGCACAGAAGCTACAATCGCCGGACCAAAGGAAATGTTGTCGACGAAATGGCCGTCCATGATGTCGCAATGGATCCAGTCCGCGCCCGCAGCCTCAACCTTGCGAATTTCGTTGGCCAAATTTGAGAAGTCGGCCGCGAGAATCGATGGAGCAACAATGACCTTCGGCATTCGAGGCCAACCTTGAACGGCTTGGCCCGCCTTCGCAAGGCAGCCGTTCAATCGCTCTCTCTATATATCTATATTATTATTAAGAGCTTGACGGCGGGATACGCCGCTGCACCTTACCGCGTTTAAGCCGGTTAGAATCGCGCTCCGAGGCGCATAGTTTGCTGCGAAGACGGCGTTTCCGAGCGGGCTGAAACAATAAATTCATGTTCAACGGACTCTTCGGCTTTTTATCGAACGACATCGGGATCGATCTCGGAACCGCGAACACGCTGGTTTACGTTAAGGATCAGGGAATTGTTTTGAGGGAACCGTCGGTCGTCGCCGTGCAATCCGGCACCAATAGAGTGCTCGCAGTCGGCGATGAAGCGAAACGCATGCTCGGCCGCACGCCTTCGAACATCGTCGCTGTCCGGCCGCTGAAAGACGGTGTCATTGCGGACTTCGAAGTCACCGAGGCGATGTTGCGTCATTTCATTACGAAAGTGCAGAACCGCCGTGTGCGTGCAAGACCGCGCGTCGTGATCGCGGTGCCGTCTGGAATTACCGAGGTCGAGAAACGCGCGGTGCGTGAATCGGCGACACACGCCGGCGCACGCGAAGTATATTTGATCGAGGAACCAATGGCGGCGGCAATCGGTGTCGGACTTCCGGTTCAAGATCCAGCTGGCAACATGATCATCGACATCGGCGGAGGCACGACCGAAGTTGCGTTGATTTCGCTATCGGGAATTGTTTTCAGCCGAAGCGTGCGCGTTGCAGGCGATGAGCTCGATGAGGCGATCGTTCAATACATGAAGCGCGCTTACAATTTGATGGTGGGCGAGCGCACGGCTGAAGAAATCAAAATCAAAATCGGTTCGGCTTATCCGAGCGAGAAAGAAACCAGCGTCGAAGTGAAAGGCCGCGATTTAGTGGCCGGATTGCCGAAGACGTTGATGATCACGTCGCAGGAAGTTCGCGAAGCGTTGCTAGAACCGATCAATACAATTGTCGATTCGGTCCGGATCACGCTGGAACGTTGTCCGCCGGAACTTTCGGCCGATTTGGTGGATCGCGGTTTGGTTTTGGCAGGTGGCGGCGCGCTTTTGCGCGGTTTCGATAAACTTTTGAGCGAGGAGACTGGTTTGCCTGTCCATGTTGCGGAAGATCCGCTGAGTGCCGTGGCCGAAGGAACGGGCAAATGTCTGAATGAACTTAAATTTTTGCGTCAAGTGGCTGCGGCAGATCGCCAGTGGCGATAAAAATTTCGAATTTCGAATTTCGAATTTCGAACTTGCGGCGCAAATGACTGCGCCGTCATGAGCAGGACCAGCATTACTGCGTTGCTAATCTTCGGGGCCATTCTCGGTTATTTCCTGAGTTTCGGCGCGGACACGACGCGGAAATTCCAGGCGAACGTTTATCAATTACTTGCGCCGTTCTTCACAACCGGCTCCGGCTTGCAAAAGCAAATCACGTCGGTGCGGACGGGCCTAAAGTCCCTGGAAGAGTTGGAGAAAGAGAACGCTGCTTTGAATGTGGACAATCGGCAGCTGCGCGCGACCAATTCTGCGCTCCGCGATGTCGAACACGAGGTGAATCGGTTGCGCCACGCGCTCAACTATCGCGAGCGTTCGGTCTTCAAATTGATTCCAGCCGAAATTGTGACCCGCGATGCATCGACATGGTGGCACACGGTCACTATCAATCGCGGCAAGGAAGACCACATCGAAAGCGATATGCCGGTGGTGACCGATGAGGGCCTTGTTGGAAAAACGACAACTGTCAGCAACACGATCGCGGTTGTGCTTTTGGTCACGGACGAAAACTGCAAAGTCGCCACGTCGGTCGAAGGTAGTCGCGAGCAAGGAATTGTTTCGGGCGAACGCGTTTCCGGCGGATTGACCCCGTTGCTCGATCTGAATTTTTTGACGAAACAGGCGAATCTGCAACCGGGGCAGAAAACGTATACGTCCGGTGTGGGCGGTGTTTTCCCATCGGGCTTGTTCATCGGGACGGTGAAAAGTTTTCGAACTCGTGAGCTGGATGGCCAGGCAAAGCTCGCGCCGGCCGTCGACCTTTCGCATTTAGAAGACGTGTTCGTGGTTACGGGACGTAAATGATTTTCTTTTTTGTACTTCTGGTGTTGGTGATGATTGCTCAGATCGCGGAATTTTTCATTCCACCGCTGGATTGGATGTATCACGCACACATTTACATCACCCCGGTACTTGTATTTTACGGCGCGATGGCATTGCCGTTTCCTTTAATGCTCGGACTGACGTTGTTCGCCGGAATTTTACTCGACGCGCTGACCGTGCAGGTCGTTGGTAGCAAAGTTGAAATCTCCCTCGGCTCGTCGATACTTATTTACGCTGTGCTAGCGGGAATTATGCATGGCCTAAGGCCTCTGTTCATTCGCGGCCGCTGGGAAGTTCATTGCGTGCTGACCGGCATCTGCACGTCGGCGATCATTTTAGCGCAATATCTCATGATCACTTTCCGGCGCGGGACGGTTATGTTTACTAAGGAAGTCTGGTGGCAAATCGGCAGCCCGGGTTTGATGGCGATGCTGATTGCCCCGGTAATTTTTTGGATATTGAACTGGATCGCGCGAATGACGCGTTATCCATATTTGCCCGAGAGGAGTTTTGAATGAATCGGCGTCGTCCGCGTCCGCAATTACGAATTCAATTTGTCGGTTTACTGATGTTGCTCGGAATGGGCGCGCTCGGGCTCCGGCTGTGGTGGATCCAGGTTGCGCACGGCGCGGAATGGACGGCGCAGATTCGTGGCAGCTCGCAGGCAACGGTGCGAATTCCATCTGTGCGCGGGGAAATCAAAGACCGTAACGGGCTCACGTTGGTGCAGAATCGCGCCAGCTACGAAGTCGACTTTTATCTGCCTGAAATGGTGAAGGGCTATCGCGAGCGTTTCGGGTCGCCGCCGCTCGCCGAACATCGTGCGATCATCAGCGGAATGCCCAAAGACGTAACGGAGCCGGACATTATCAAGATCGTGAATAGCGGAATTGTGCCTCGTCTGAACGATCTCGATCTTGCCCGCGATTATAATTCCAAGCAGCTCGAACGCCATTATCGCAACGACACCGAAGTTCCGTACTCCTACATCAAGGACATCGATTTCCCGACGATGGCGAAATTTTCGGAACACGATGTCGGATTGCCGGGAGTCGATATCGCAATCAAACCCGTGCGCTCTTACGTTTACGGCGCGTTGGGCGCACACATCCTCGGCTACGTCGGCGCTCCGGGCGACACGAATATGGAAGAAGCAAAGAAGTTCACCTTCTATCAGGGCGACGCGGAAGGGAAATCCAACGTCGAGAAATCGATGGACGAATATTTGCGCGGCAAACCTGGCGTCCGTTATCTGCGGCGCAACGCAAAGGGCACAATCGATGGCATATTGAAAGAAGATCCGCCGCAACAAGGCGCGAATGTTTTTCTAACCATCGATGCTCGGATCCAGGCGATCGCGGATGAAGCTTTGCGTGCGGTCGGTCGCGCGGCAACCGTCGTTGTCGATCCAAACAACGGCGACATCTTGGCGATGGCGTCGGTGCCGTCGTTCGATCCGAACACGTTTATTCCCAGCATCAAAGCGAAAGACTGGAAGACCCTGCAAAAAGATGAAGGCGATCCGTTAGTCAACCGTGCGATTAGCACGTTGCCGCCAGGATCGACTTTCAAGTTGATCACGTCATTAGCTGGCCTGCGGAAAGGTCTAACGAACGCAAAATTTAGTTGTGGCGGCGGCGTTAGTTACGGCGATCACTTTTTCCAATGCTGGTCGAATGAAAAGCACTTTACCCACGGGACCCTCGGTTTGGCTGACGCGATTAAAGTTTCTTGCGATTCATTTTTCTACCAATACGGCAACGCTGCCGGCATTCAGTCGATTGATTACATCGGCAAAATGTTGGGCATTGGAGAAGAGTCGGGTCTGCAATTGACCGGCGAACAAACCGGAAACATGCCGGGGCCGGAGTGGATGCAGATTCATCATCCGCAGGAAAGATGGTCTCAAGCGCAGACGGCCAACGTTTCGATTGGCCAGGGCTACACACTGGTCTCGCCGCTGCAACTCGCGATGGCTTACGTAGCGATCGCGAACGGCGGAACCTGCTATTACCCCCGCCTGGTCGATAAAGTTTTGAATCAGGATGGTTCCCCGGTTCTGGACGAGCAGGGCAAGCCGGTCGTGTCCCAGAAGCCGCGCGTGCGCTCGGATTTGCGGCGCGAAGTCATGCCGGACCAAATTGCGCTGGCGCGAAAAGGGTTCTGGAAGGTTGTGAATGAAGACGGCGGCACCTGCAGCAACGCGCGGCTCAAAAATGTTGTAGTGGCCGGTAAGACAGGTACCGCCCAGGCGACTGATCGCGGACATAAAGACACAGTTGCGTGGTTTACGTGTTTCGCGCCGTTCGACAGTCCGAAATACGTCGTCGTAGTAATGGTGCAGGGTGGAGAACACGGCGGCAGTGTGGCTGGACCAATCGCAACTCGAATTCTCGAGCGCTCGTTGGCACTGGATGAAGGAAACTTTGATATGCAGGTGGCGTGGACCGCGCCGGCGCACCACGCGAATCCGTTTCAAATGGTGAAGGCGGTGAGTTACGCCGGAGGAAATCTGGGCGGTAGCGACGAAGAGAGCAATGACTCCTCTAGTGCCGACGTCCAAATGGCCAACGACAATGCCTCACCGGATGTCGAGCAGGAGCCCGACGCGCAGGGTCAGGTTTCTAAACGGGCGCGCGTAGTTCGCGCTGGTCCGGCGTCGGCACCGCGTCCGCTGAACTTTTTCGAACGCCTCTTTGGAGTTAAACGGCCCACACCGCCACCGGCGCCGACTCCAACGCGTCGTCGCTTTTAACAGTCAATGTCGATCTAAGGAGCAATGAAAAGTTTCTGCGAACTATTACCGCTCGGGATCGCGCAATCTTTCGTAATTTATGTTAGACAGAGTGAAGAAAATTTTAGGTCTCGGGTCACGCCGGACCGGAAACAAACTAGTAATCAGTGTGGAGAAGCTCGAGCGTCGCGTGGCGTTGCTCGAGAACAATCGTCTCGAAGAATATAGTGTCGAGCGGAGTGGGTCTCGACAGATCGTCGGCTCGGTTTATAAGGGCCGAGTCAAAAACATCGAGATGGGTTTGAAGGCGATGTTTGTCGACGTCGGCCTCGACAAAAATGCTTTTCTCCATTTTTGGGACGCGTTGCCGGCAGCGCTCGATAGCGGAATTGAAGAAGTCGATCGACCCTCGAAGAAGCAGCGCAAAAAAATTACGGTCAGAGATATTCCGAGCATCTATCCAGGTGGCTCCGAAGTGATCGTCCAAGTCACGAAAGGCCCAATCGGAACAAAAGGTCCGCGGGTGACGACGAACTTGAGCTTCGCCGGTCGCTATCTCGTTTTGATGCCGTTTAGCGACCGCAGCGGAATCTCGCGAAAGATTGAAGATCCAAAAGAGCGCATTCGGCTGCGGAAAATTCTGCGCGACCTCAATATTCCGGAGGGCATTGGTATCATCATTCGCACGGTTGGCGAAGGCCAGCGGGCCCGCTACTTCGTGCGCGATCTGCGCTTTTTGCTTGATCAATGGGCGCAAGTGGAACAACTGATTCGCGAGAAACCCGCGCCCTGCCGAATCTTTGAAGAACCCGATCTGGTTGAACGAACGGTGCGCGATTTTCTGACCGAAGAGATCGACGAAGTGCTTTGCGACGACCGCGAGGCGCTCGACCGGATGACTCAGCTGGTCGAAAAAATCTCCCGGCGCGCGCGGAACCGTTTGAAGTTTTATAACGGCGCTACGCCGATCTTCGAAGCGCTCGGGATCCAAAAGCAAATCGACGACGCGTTTCACCGCCAAGTTTGGTTGAAGTGCGGCGGTTACATCGTGATCGACGAAACGGAAGCGCTGGTGGCGGTCGACGTGAACACGGGCCGAAACAAAGGTGGACGCGATGTCGACAAGACAATTCTGCAGACAAACCTGGAAGCAGCGGACGAAATCGCGCGTCAATTGCGACTACGAAATATCGGCGGCCTAATCATCGCTGATTTCATCGACATGAAGAACCGAAAAGATCAGCAGGCCGTATTCAATTTGATGAAGGAGCGGCTGAAACGCGATAAAGCGAAAACGCACGTGCTCCCGATTTCACAGCTCGGTTTGATGGAGATGACGCGGCAACGCGCGCAGGAAAGTTTGAGCGACACGATTTACGAAAATTGTCCGTACTGCGGCGGTCGCGGGGTGGTCAAAACTTCAATGACCACGAGCGTGGAACTTCATCGCACTCTGAACACCGTGATGCGAAAGTATCAGGACAGTGTCCATGATTTTCGCGTCATCGTGAATCCAGATGTCCTAAAGCGTTTGAAAGAAGAGGATGAGGAGCTCCTCATCGAGCTCGAGCGCCGTTATGCGGGGCGTTTAATGTTTCGCGGTGATCCGACTTATCACCACGAGAAATTCATTGTGACCGACGCGAATACCGGCAGCGAGTTAAAATCATAGCTAGGCAGCGGCGGCCTGCGGCCGATTTATAGAACTTATAAACGATTGATATTCAATCGCTGCACCTCCCTCGTTTAGCTGGGAATGATTTTTCGGGTTGACCTGCAGACGTCGACTTGTTAGAAGCGCCGGGAGTGGGGCAAAAAAAGGCTAAAATTTGGTGCTTGACGCCGGGTCTCCGTTTCGTGTTAAAAGCACGGGTGCACTGAAAACACCCAATTTGGTCCTGATTAGCCTGAAACAGCCTGTAAAAAAGAATTGATTTTTTTATTGACCAACTTCTGCAGAAACCCTAAACGCATAGCCAAGTTATGAAAAAACTGACCTTAACCTTTTGCGTATTATTCGCACTCCTTGTAGTGGCGCCGGCTATTTACGCCGACGGTCCGGAGAGAACTTCCGGCAAAGAAAAAGAAGTGATGCAGCCGGCACCGCCGGTGTGCGATTTTTATCGCGCTCACGAGTGGGACCTGGGTATTTGGGGCGCCTACGCCTTTGGCGGCACGACCGGCCAGTTCGATGTGCCGAATGAGGACCCGTTCTTGACCAGCATCGGGGGAGGACCATTCGGTCCGGAAGCGGATCCAACCCTTAACGGGCATGAGCCGCAAACCTCCAACTTTAATGAGCATATCAATATCGGCCAGGTCAGTCAAAACGAATTGTTTGGCCGCGATGATGTGTTCGGCGGCGGTGTCGACGTTAAATATTTCTGGAGCCGATACTTTGGCGCCGGTCTCGAAGCTGTCGGCCTTGCCGCGAAGAGGAATTTTGCCGGGGGCGGTTTGGCCACGATAACGGCCCGCTATCCGTTGGGCCGCTTCGCGCCATATGCCACTGGCGGTCTTGGTTTCATTGATGGCGGTTCGACGGAGTTTAAGTTTTTCAACGAGGACCTCACCTTTGCTGGCGGTAATGTTTCGCACGAGCGCGAGTTCTGGACAGTTGATCCTGTTAACAATCACCATCTCAGAGGGCTCGGTCAGATCGGTGCCGGCATGGAATACCGCCTAACCTGCCACATTGGCTTAATGGCGGACTTCACTTGGAACTTCGTTTTCGGTCAGGAAGATCATGGGGATAGATTTCGAGCCGTGACACATCAGGCTACCACGGACACCGATCAATTCGGAAATCCGATTAGACCAGCCGTAAATGTGACCAGGGCATTTGAATTGATACCCGGTCACGGCAGTGACGATCAAGATTTCGGGATGGCACGATTTGGTGTCACCTTTTCCTACTAAGGCGAGAAAAAGCGTAATTTAAACGCCGGAACGCTTCCAAGCGTTCCGGCGTTTTGCTTTTGTAAGCTTCCGTTCGGCGCGTGAAGGTCGGCACGTCTACCCGGTGGAGTCGGCTTGGAGGTTTGCGAAGCGCGTCGGCCGCGCGAAATTGAAGCGATGTCCTTTGCTTCAACGCTCGATAATCTGGCTCTGCACAAGTCGACTGTGGTTCGCCGCTTCGAGCAACTGATTGCGCCCAAATCCGATTCCGAGCTGGAGTCAATGGCGCAAACTTCTCGAGCGCTCACGCTTCAACATTTCGGCAGGACGATGCGTCTCTTTGCGCCGCTCTATCTGTCGAACGAATGCATCAACAATTGTCACTATTGCGGCTTCTCGCGGGACAATCCGATCTTGCGAGTGACGCTTAGTCTGGAGGAGGTCGCGGCTGAAGCCCGCTATCTTCAAGAAGCCGGCTTTCGTCAGATCTTGCTCGTCTCGGGCGAGCATCCAAGATTTGTTAGCGACGATTATCTCGTCGACTGCGTTCGCGCCCTTGCGTCCGACTTTTCATCGATTGCGATCGAAGTCGGGCCGATGCCGACTGAAGCTTATGTCGCAATCGTTTGTGCTGGCGCGGAGGGTCTTGTCGTCTATCAGGAGACCTACCAGCGCGCGGTTTACGCGGAGCTTCATACCGCAGGTCCAAAGCGCGACTTTGATTACCGGCTGGATTGTCCGGAACGCGCATACGCTGCGGGATTTCGCCGGATCGGTATCGGTGCGCTTCTCGGCTTGTGGCGTTGGCAGGACGAGGCAGTGGCCCTGGCGGCGCACGTTGACTATTTGTTGCGCCGCTGCTGGCAGGCTCAAATCACCGTAAGTTTGCCGCGGCTACGACCTGCTGCCGGCGGATTTAAGCCGCTGTTTTCGATCAGTGATCGCGAATTAGCACAATTGGTTTGCGCGTTGCGGATCAGCTTTCCGCAAGTGGGAATCGTCTTGAGTACTCGCGAACGGCCTTCTTTGCGGGATGCGCTCGTTTCGTTGGGCGTGACAATGATGAGCGCTGGCAGCCATACCGAGCCGGGCGGCTACACCCGCCGTGGGATCGAGCATCTCCACCAGACCGTCCGCGGCCGGATCATGCCACCGGAATTTCAGGGCGGCGAAGACCAACTGGCTACCGGCCAATTTGAAATCAGCGACGACCGGCCCCCGGACAGAATTGCAACCATCTTGCGCGAGCGCGGCTTCGAGCCGGTTTGGAAGGACTGGGACCAGGCAATTTCCAAATGATACGGATCTCGCTCAATGGCGAGGCAACAGATTCGCGCGGCGCGCAAACCGTGGACGATCTCGTTCGCCGTTTTGAGCTGCCGCCCGAGGCAGTCCTAATTGAACACAACGGCGTCGCATTGCACCGACGCGAGTGGCAGCAAAGAGCGTTGGCGGAAGGAGACCGGATCGAAATTATTCGCGTTGTCGCCGGCGGTTAGCGCGCCGCTTTAACGACCACCCGCATTCCATCTCGTCGGACCACCTTTATCGAAGTGTTGGGCGGAATGAATTCGCCCTGCGTTACGACGTCAACGGTTTGATCGAGAAAACGCGCCTTGCCGCTTGGGCGCAGGATCGACAACGACACACCTTCCATACCTGGCGAAAGATCGATCGCTGTGACAAACTCGCGCGGAACGCCGGCCAACGATGGCCCTGGCGGATTCGAAATCATCAGCGCAAACCGCCGGTAGACACTCGTCTTCGGTAAATATCTCGCGAGCAAGGCAATCACAATCGCGGCGCCGATCAGTGCTAGGAAAAGATTCAGGAGCGGCACGGCCACCGTTCGTCCAGTCGGAAAAAATGTTTCACCTGGATAGCGATCAATCATCGCCCAGAACAACGAAGCCAAAATCAGAAAGACACCCACAACTCCAAAAACGATTGTCGTGTGCGCGAAGAAAAGAATTTCAATGATCACTAGAATTACGCCCAAGATGAAAAGCGCCATCACTTCCCAGCCCGCCAGGCCAGCGAGATAATGGCCGAGAAAAAAGAGCGCGAAGCAGATCGCCGAAATGATTCCGGGCATCGTCGCACCGGGAATCTTGAATTCGAGATACGCTCCGAGAATTCCGCCAAGCAGCAACAACGGCGCGAGAGAGGTGATCCAAAAAGCCAGCTGCTCGAAACCGGTCGGCCCGAGTGAAATAGCCTTACCTTTCAGACCGGCTTTCTGCATGAGACCGACAACGGAGTCGGCGATACCGTCGGCGAGCAACGGTTTGCCATTGAACTTCTCGGTTGCTTCCTGCGCGTTCAATGTCAGCAACGTCCCTTTCGGATGCACGACCCGATCGCCGATTTTGACCTCCTTATCTTTATTCATAAACGCTTCGCCAACGTCCGGACTATGACCATTTTTCAAGGCGGAGCTGCGGATCAATGCCGACCAATACGAAATCGTCTTCTCACGCTGAGTAACCGGAAGATCTTCGCCCGTTGGCAACACTGGCGCGGCCGCGCCGATCGCGCTGACCGGCGCCATGTAAATGTGCTGCGTCGCTAAAGCGATCAGCGCGCCGGCCGATCCGGCATTCGAATTGATAAATGTATAAGTCGGAATCGTTGCCCGATTCAATGCGCTCGAAATTTCTTCGGCACTGTCAAGTCGGCCGCCGTAAGTGTTCATCTCGAAAATAATAGCGCTCGCCCCGCTGCTTTCGGCGACTTTCTCCGCCCGGCGCAAAAACATCAGGAGTGACGGCGAGATTTCTCCGCGGAGCGGGACGACTACGACGTCACCTTTGTGAACTACGTCCCGCGCTTGAGCGATGCCCCCTGCCGACAGGATCGCGATCAGAACCAGGCTCGCCAATTTCTTCATTACTTGGAAACCGCTTCAGCGCTGAGTAAATTTTGGCATCGCTTCAGGGAGCAAACGAGCGAAAAATAAAAAGCCCACGTGATTCCTTCAGAAACAGTTGAGCAAGTCGCGGCCGCAAACGACATCGTGGAAGTAATTGGCTCCTACTTTCCGCTGAAGCGCGCCGGGGCGAATTTCAAGGCACTCTGCCCCTTTCATCAGGAAAAAACGCCATCGTTTCATGTCAGTCCACAACGCCAAACGTTTCACTGTTTTGGCTGCGGTGTCGGGGGAAGCGTCTTCCGTTTTGTCATGGAATACGAGCACGTCGATTTTCCGTCGGCTGTGCGGAAATTGGCGGCGCGGGTCGGAATTCCGATTGTGGAGGAACGAGCGGGCACCGACGGAGATCGACAACATGAAGTGCGCCGGACCTTGCTAAAGTTGCACGCCGAAGCTGCCGATTGGTTCCACAATAATCTTTTGAAGAAACAATTCGCGGAACCGGCGCGCGAATATTTGAAAAAACGCGGTATCGACAAAACGGTGGCCAAAAATTGGCAGCTCGGCTTTGCACCGGACAGCTGGGATACTTTCTTAAAATGGGCCCTTGAGCGCGGTTATTTCCTGACTCAGCTTTTAGAAAGCGGACTGGTCAAGCCGCGCGATGAAGAGCGCCCGGGTAACGAAGTTTACGACCGGTTCCGCGGCCGGATCATCTTCCCGATTTGCAACGATGTTGGTGAAGTGATTGCCTTCAGCGGTCGTTCGCTCGAGTCTGATCCTCAGGTCGCGAAATATTTAAATTCGCCGGAAACGCCGCTCTTTCGGAAAGGGCGGGTGCTTTTCGGGCTGCACAGAACCAAGCGAGCGTTGATCGAAGCGAACTGCGCGATTGTTTGCGAAGGGCAGCTCGATCTCATCTCCTTGTTCGAAGCCGGAATCAAGAACGTTGTCGCGCCACAAGGCACCGCATTCACCGAACATCAGGCCCGAATTCTGAAGCGTTTTGTTGATGAAGTTGTCCTTTGTTTCGACGCCGACCAGGCGGGACAAAAAGCGGCCGCGCATTCACTCGACGCGCTCCTCCAAAACGATCTTGTTGTTCGCGTAGTCGACATGCCGCCAGGTGAAGATCCCGATTCGCTTGTTCGACGGGATGGAAAGGAAAATTTCGAAAAGCGGGTCGCGTTGGCACGGGATTTTTTTGATTATTGGATCGATCGGGAACTGGTGAATGTCGATTTAAGCTCGCTGAGCGCTAAAATGCAGGTCGCACGCAAGCTGGCTGAAATCCTGGGGCAGGTTCGTGACTCGCTGATGCGGGGAGAAGTGTCGAACAAGATGAGTGCGCGACTTGGCGTTCCTCGGTCCGAGTTCGAAAGGCTTATTCCAAAGCCGAGAATGGATGGAGCTCGGGAAAGTGCGGCCGCGAGCCCTGACGGCAGTGTGTCGCCGCGCCACGAGATCGCCGTGCTTTGCTTGCTCGCATTGCGCGATGACGCGGCTCGTAAGTTTCTTCGAGAGCAAAACTGGCGGGAAGTGTCGGAGCAGATTTCGGGGACAGAGTTATTGGTTCGAATTCTCGAGGCGGACATTCGCCCAGACGATCCGGCCTCTCTCAACTCGTTCATGTCGCAATTGAGCGCAGAGCAGGAGGGTCTGGTTTCTGCTTGGCTGATGCAAAAGATGCCGGCGAACGCGATAGCAGTCGCAGAAGGGTGGTGGAGAGGCCTAATTCGGGCGACTTTACGCCGGCAGCTTGAGGTTGCCGAAAACCGAATCCGCCTCCCCCAGTTAAGCACGGGTGATGTCGTTAATTTGCAGAAAGAAATTGTTGACCTGCGGGAGCAACTCCACCAGATTTCTCAGCTTTCGTCTGTTCCCGAGGCCGGCCAGTAACTGGCGATCTTATTGGGGCGTTGATCGAAGGCCGCGAACCTTAACCCACAAGTCTTGGCTAGGCACTCGAAAGCGATGAGACGCTTTCGCCGATCACCGGCGAAGCGCACCAAATTTAAGCGGGCGCACCGCAAGGAAGTGCCAAAAATTTCCGCGCCACGACTACAGGGCGCGACAACAATTGCGGCAGTTAAATCCGAATCGATTACCAAACTTGTGTCCGCGCGTGGAACCAGCGCGGACACATTGTTGAACGCGAAAAGGGAAGCGGGCGCCGCGAACGAAATTCAGATTCGCCTGCGTGAATTGATCAAACTTGCTAAGGAACAGGGCTATCTGACGTTCGATGATCTGAATGAAGCTCTACCGGATGGAATTACTGACGCGAACGAGCTCGATGCGATTCTGACGCGGCTGCGCCGAATGGAAATCGACGTCATTGACGCGTCCGACGTCGACCGCCATAAGGAAGTTAAGAAGGACCTCGATGAGGAGGAGGAAGAAAAGCCCGAGACGAGGCTCGACATTCTCGACGATCCGGTCCGGATGTATCTGAAACAAATGGGTCAGGTACCGCTTCTGACCCGGGAACAGGAGGTGGAAATCTCGAAGCGCATCGAAGAAGCGGAAAACATGGTGCAAAAGCATATTAATCGCTTCGGATTCACCGCCCGCGCGCATCTCGATCTTGCCCAAAAACTCACGGAGGGCCGCGAACGATTCGACCGCGTCATTCTCGATAAGAAAATCGAGAGCCGCGAACGTTACATGAAAATTCTTCCGCGCTTGTGCAAGCAGGTGGAGAAAATAAGCGACACGATTACGCAGAACTACGCGAAGCTCTCGGGCGGTCCGAAAAAAGACACAAAGCGGCTGAAAGCATTTAATCGAACACTCGCAGCGGTCCAACGTCTGTATCCAAAATTTTATTTTAAACAAAAGGTCACCGAAGAATTTGTCCATCTGGCGGACGAGCACTATCACACCCTACTGACAGTCCGACATGAAGGGGCGAAGCAGCGGCGTGCAGGGGCGCGTTCGCCCACGGGAGTTAAATTGCGTGAACTCGAAAAATCGCTCTGGCTGTCAGTCGATGAATACGCGGACCAATATCAGTCGCTAAAAAGCTGGCTGCGAAAGGCGCTTCGGGCCAAGACCGAAATGGTTGAGGCGAACCTTAGACTCGTCATCTCGATCGCCAAAAAATATACGAACCGCGGCTTGTCATTTTTAGACCTCATTCAGGAAGGCAACATGGGTCTGATGAAAGCGGTCGAGAAATTCGAGTATCGCCGAGGCTACAAATTTTCGACCTACGCCACTTGGTGGATTCGCCAGGCCATCACTCGCTCGATCGCCGATCAGGCGCGGACCATTCGAATTCCAGTGCACATGATCGAGACGATCAACAAATTGATGCGCGTTCAGAAACAATTGGTTCAGGAATATGGACGTGAACCCACCCCAGAAGAAGTGGCGGAGGAAATCCTGTTGCCGGTCGATCGCGTACGTGCGGTCTTGAAGATGGCGCAGCAACCGATTTCGCTGCAATCGCCAGTCGGCGAAAGCGAAGAGACGAACTTTGGCGATTTCATCGAAGACAAAGGCGCCGAAAACCCGTGCGACATGACTGCGATTGTGCTGCTCAAAGAAAAGATCAAAGACGTTCTCGAGACGTTGACCGAACGCGAGCGCCAGGTCCTCGAACAACGTTTTGGCTTGGTAGACGGGTACAGCCGAACTTTGGAAGAAGTTGGTCGCCAATTCAGAGTGACCCGGGAGCGCATCCGGCAGATCGAAGCGAAAGCTTTGCGCAAGATGCGGCATCCGACGCGTATTCGTCAACTCGAAGGCTTCTTGGAAGCGCCTGAAGTGTAAGACGTTGTCGGACGGACAACGCGCGCAACTTTTGGAAGCAGAATTTGTTCAATTCGCGACGATGAAACGCGAAGACGACCAGCAACTGTGGGATCTCCTTGGCCAAACGCAGACAGCGGAGCTTTCTCCTTTGTTCGCGCGCAACGTTGTTCGGACAGTTCGGGAACGGCCGCAACAGTCGGAATGGCTGCGCGGTTGGCTTAGCCCGAGAAAACTTATTCCGACGACGGCTTTGGCGGGGGCGGTGCTCGCCGCGATGCTACTAATGCATCGGTTGGCACCTCTCAAGCCGGCGGATAGGGTCCCGGATGCCGTTGCAGCGATCGATCCCCAAGATTACGACGTCGTAGCGGATCTGGACGAATTGATGGCCGCAGACGAGAGCAGCCTGTGGGAAGACGATACGCAAACATTGTAAGCACAATCGCAGTGCTTGAGGTTGTGGCTTTCGGCTCGGAGCTGGCGAATGCACAGCCCAAGGGCGGCAATGCTGGCAGGATGCCGCCTCCACACCATGGCCCTGATTTTCGAACTACGCACGACCGCTGGATGGCAATGCCTCCAGAAGATCGACAAGCTTTTCGCAGAAACGCCGAACGCTGGATGCAGTTGGGGCCCGAAGAACGAATGATCATGCGCGAGCGCGAGAAGACTTACCGTCAGCGCGTCCAGCGTGAAGTCGACGCTGCGTTGCGCGATACGGGTTTGCGTTTGGAGGGCGAAAAGCGCGCGCAATTCGAACAGCGTTATATGCAGGAGCGGCGCCGGATTGAACAGTCGCTGCAGCAGGAGATCGATTCGAAGCGCCGGCAACAACTGCCGGCATTGCAGGAACGTTTGAAGAACGAATTTCAAGAACCGTCGCCCGCGGCTGCGTCGACCTCTGCTCCGACTGGCTCCAGCTCCCCTAAAAAATAGCCGCCGCCCTGAGTTCGTTCCTCGCCGGCCGTGAAGGAATCTGAGCCTAAGCTCGGTTTTAATGCCAATACCGGTAATGCCGGTAGTACCGGTGCGGATAGTAGTAGTGGTGACCGTGGTACCAATGGAATGACGGTCCAATGTAGACGGAAGGCCCATAATAGCCGTAGTACGGATATGGGTAGCCGTACCCATAATAAGGATAATATGGATAGGCGATCGGGTATCCGAACCCAATACCGACCGCAACACCAGCATTAGAACTCGGCGCCAATGCAAATGCGAAAGCACCCATGGCCAACGCAATCAAAGTCAACTTCTTCATGTTTTTTTCCTTCACCGTCCCAAAGCTTCAGCAATTGAACCAAATGTGAGGCGAAAAGTTTCTTGGATTATTCACGCCGCGGCGGCAGCCACGTATTTTGGGTAACCGGTGATGCAAATATCGCCTCCGATTTTGTCAAACCTTACTCGCTCGAGACGCGCCCCTGCGCTTGTTCGAATCGCGCCTTGGCCGGCGAACGCGGGAATTGGACCGCCTGTGAAAATCGGAGCGATGTAAATCTGCACCTTGTCGATTAGTCGTTCGTCCAGCGCTTCACCGAGAACGTTTCCGCCGCCTTCGATCATCACGCTCGTGATATTTTTCGATCCAAGGTCTGCCAAAATGGTCGCCAGCGTTTGATTTCGATAAACGCGCGTGTCCTTCCTCAAGCGATCGGTAAAAACATGCGCATTGCGCGGCAGTTTACCCGAACGGGTGATCACGACCCGCGCGGGCTGGCGCGTTTTCGATCCGGTCCGCGCAGTTAATCGAGGGTTGTCGCGCCGAATCGTTTCAGCGCCGACGAGAATCGCGTCGATTCGTGCGCGCAGCTCGTGCACGTAACGCCGCGCGCTTGGACTCGTCATCCAGCGCGATTCCGTTTTCGGGCGAGTCAGTCGTCCATCCAAACTCATACCGCATTTTGCAATTACGAGCGGAATTCCGGTCGCAATCCATTTATTAAATGCCTCGTTTAAAACAGCGCATTCTTCCGCGAGCACGCCCGTTCTGACCTCGATGCCGGCATTAACCAAAAGGTCGCTGCCAGCGCCGCGATGTCGTGGATTGGGATCTGTCGCGCCAATTACGACTGTCTTTATTCCTGTGCGAACGATTTCATCTGTGCACGGACCCGTCTTGCCCTTTGTCGAGCACGGTTCCAGCGTGACGTAGAGGGTCGAGTCTTTCGGAAATTTTCCGCGGACCTTTCGAATGCATTCAATTTCCGCGTGAGGTTTGCCCGCCTGCCGATGGTGTCCGCGTGCGATGATTCGATTCTGAACGACTAGAAGCGCGCCTACTGCGGGGTTTGGGCTTGTTTCTCCGAGAGATTTCCGCGCCTCGGTCAGCGCGATACGCATGAATCGCTCATCGTCGCTCATATGCCCTGCTGAAATATTGGAGCAAGCAGACCATGAGCAAATGTTTTTGGCTGTGTGGAACTTTGTCCCTTCCGGATCGATCCATCGGGCAGATGATGTGACGCGATGTCTCAACCATGATGCAGTTCTGCAAATTCAGATAAACCCCTAACTGGATAGTGTTAAGCCACTTATGTCTTACGTTGACTTGCGATCAGAGCCGGTACGCTGCGAGCTTGGGCGAAGAACAGCTAATTTTTTCATTCAAATAAGAAAAACCTATGCATCTAATTCGTTACCAAACTCCCGAGCTGTTGAATTGGTCGGCACTGGATCGCTGGAGCAATCTGCGCGACGAGCTTAATTCGCTCTTCAATCTGCCGTTTTGGGCAAACTTCAATCGTCAGGACCTTATCAGCGGATGGTCTCCGGTACTCGATCTTTATGAGAACAACGACAACGTCGTGGCTGTTCTCGAGCTGCCCGGACTGCGCAAAGAGGACATCGAGATTTCGCTCCACGATGGAACTCTGACCATCGCAGGCGAGCGCAAAAGCTCGTCATCCAACGGCGAAAAAGTCGAGCGCACCGAGCGCTATGTCGGCAGTTTTCACCGCAGCATCACCTTGCCTGCTCAAGTCGACGCCAACAAAGTGGGCGCGACCTATCGCGACGGCATTTTGACGGTGACATTGCCGAAAGCGGAGGAAGCGAAACCGAGGCGTATCCAAGTCGCAGGTTAAGCAGCAAAAACAATTCTCAAGAAAGGAACAAGTCCATGAATACAACTGTCCGTAAAACTGGCCAAACCGAACAGTTCATCGCTCCGGCAGCCAGCGTGCTGGAAAACGGAGACGGCTACCTGTTGCAGGTGGAAATGCCGGGTGTGAACAGGGACGGCCTTGAAATTTCGACCGAAGGCAACGAGCTGACCATTACCGGCCGGCGTTCGCCGCCGATGATTGATGGTTCATTGATCCATCACGAATCGCGCCGGGAAAATTTTCGTCGCACGTTCGAAATCGATCCATCCATCGACGCGCACAAGATCAAGGCGAAGATCGAGCAAGGTCTTCTGACGGTCACGCTGCCGAAAGCCGAGCACGTTAAGCCACGAACGATCACTGTTTCGTAAGGGTCGACATCTTTCAGACGAAGGCTGCGGGGAAACTCTGCGGCTGCTTTGATAGTTTCTGCTTGGCGAATCTCTCGCGGCAGACTTAGTTAGGGGTGATCCCCCCCAATTTTTATGGCCACGAAAACTGAAGAGAAATCCGGCGCCGACAAAGTAATCGCCGCACGGAATAAGAATCTTGATCTTGCAATTCAACAGATTGCGAAGGATTACGGCGAAGGCGCGATTATGCGTCTCGGCGGCGAAAAGATCGCCCACATCGATGTCATCCCAACTGGCAATATTTTGATTGATCGAGCGCTGGGTGTCGGCGGCTTTCCGCGCGGCCGGGTTGTGGAAGTTTTCGGCCCGGAATCGTCCGGTAAAACGACGCTCACCCTGACCGTCATTGCGCAGGCGCAAAAGCGCGGTGGTCTGGCCGCGTTCATCGACGTCGAGCATGCGCTCGATCCGCGGTACGCGAAGAAGCTTGGCGTTAATCTCGATGACCTGCTTGTCTCGCAGCCGAGTTCCGGCGAGGAAGCTCTCCGGATTTGCGAAACGCTCATTCGTTCCAACTCGCTCGATGTAATTGTCGTCGATTCAGTCGCGGCCTTGGTGACGCGAGCCGAGCTCGAAGGGGAGATCGGCGATGCGACCGTTGGCGCGCAAGCACGATTGATGAGCGCCGCGTTGCGTAAATTGACCTCGCTCATTTCCAAAGCGCGCACCTGCTGCGTTTTCACGAACCAAATCCGTGAAAAAATCGGCGTGATGTTCGGCAATCCCGAAACAACGCCGGGCGGCAAAGCGCTGAAGTTTTACGCGAGTGTGCGGATCGACATCCGCCGAATCGGCGCGATCAAACAGACTGACGGGAGCGTGATGGGCAATCGCACGCGCATCAAAGTTGTGAAAAACAAAGTCGCACCACCGTTCACCGAAGCGGAGTTCGACATCATGTACAACGAAGGCATCTCCGCAACCGGATCGCTGCTCGATCTCGCCCTTGAAAAAGGAATCATCGAGAAACGCGGATCGTGGTTGAATTACAAAGGCTCGCAGCTCGCGCAGGGACGCGACGCCGCCAAGGAAGTGCTGAAAGAGGACCGCAAACTTTACGAGGAAATCGAAGCAGGTGTGAAAGCTAAGTTGAACGAAGACAAGGAATAGAGCTTCTAAGATCGAGATGATCCGTCGATTTTTTCTTGGGGCCGTTTTTTCGATTCCACTGATTGCCGCCAGCGCCGCGACCAAAAACCCAGTGCCGTCGGCGCGTTTGATGTCTGGACTGGGCGAAGTTCATCATCCGGTCTCGACAAAGAATCGTGAAGCCCAGCAGTTTTTCGATCAGGGGCTCAAATTGGTTTACGGTTTCAATCATGACGAAGCGCGCAGATCTTTTCGGCGTGCGGCCGAGCTAGATCCGAAATTGGCGATGGCGTGGTGGGGCATCGCACTGACGTTGGGACCCAATTACAATTTGCCGGTCGATCCTGAGCGCGAAAAGGCCGGTTACGACGCGGTGCAGCGTGCGGCTTCTTTGAAGGAAAATGCATCCGAGCCGGAACGCGGTTATATCGACGCCTTGACCGTGCGTTACTCGAACGATCCAAATGCCGATTTGCACGCGCTCGATCGCGCTTACAAAGAGACAATGGGCAAATTGGCCGCGCGTTATCCGGACGATCTCGATGCGGCGACGCTTTACGCCGAGAGTGCGATGAATCTCAATCCGTGGAAGCTGTGGACCGCGGAGGGAGAGCCGGCCGAGGGAACGGAAGAAATCGTCGCCACGCTCGAATCCGTCTTGAAACGAGATCCGAATCATCTCGGCGCCAATCATTATTACATTCACGCGGTTGAAGCGTCGCCGCATCCCGAGCGCGCGTTGCCGAGCGCGGCGCGTTTGGAAAAATTGGCGCCGGCCGAAGGGCATCTCGCGCATATGCCCGCGCACATTTACGCGCGAGTGGGCGACCACTTTGCGTCGGCCCACTGCAACCAAACCGCCATTGCCGCGGACAAGAAATTCCTAAGTGAGACGCACGAGGAAGGTGTTTACAAACTAATGTATTACAGCCACAACATGCATTTCCTCGCGTTCGCGTCGTGCATGAACGGCAATTTCGCCGAAGCCAAGGACGCGGCCGCGAAACTGGTTGCCAATGTCGCGCCCGGCGTAAAAGCGATGCCCGACCTCGAAGGATTTTTGTCTACGCCGATGATTGTGCTGGCTGCATTCGAAAAGTGGACCGATCTCTTGAAACTCTCCGCGCCGGATCCGTCGTTCATTACCACCAATGCCGTATGGCACGCGCTTCGTGGCGTCGCGTTCGCAAGTACTGGAAAAACCGCAGAAGCCGAAGAGGAGCAAGAAAAGTTTCGCGAGACCGCTGCAAAAATTCCTGGCGACAAAATGTACGATCAGCTCAACAAAGTGGAGGCTGTTTTCAAAGTTGCAGATAACTTGCTCGTCGGCGCAATCGCGCACAGTCGGCATGATGACAACGCGGCGGTTGAATCTCTGAAGCAAGCCGTCGCGGCCGAGGATGCGCTGAGTTACAGCGAGCCGCCCGCCTGGTATCCCCCGGTTCGCCCAACGCTTGGGAAATTATTGCTCTCATTAAATCAGGCGCCCGAAGCGGAGAATGTTTTTCGCGCCGACTTGGAGCGAAATCCGCGTGACGCGCGCTCTCTTGGCGGTTTACGCGACTGTTTGAATATGCAGGGCCGCAAGTACGAAGCCGATCAGGTCGATCAACAATACCGCGCGTCGTGGAAAGTTGCGGACGCGACGACTGCGTCTAAGCGCTGATCGATCCGCATGGTCGACATCGAAGTCATTGCGATCGAAAGCGGATCGTCTAGAACGCGACTTCGTTTTGCCGATCCAGATCCGGCGCTATTTCGACGTTCGCGCCGCTTTTTTGGAGCTGGTTTGCTGGTTTAAGTATATGACATCGTGCTTGAGCACGTTGTATTCGGCTGGGTGCGCCAGACAGATATAATTCGGATCGGCCGGCAACGGCGGTAGCGTTTGATTAAAATCCCAAAACGGCTCCGATAGCTGCGGACTGCCGGTGAGGAAATCGAGCTCCTCGTTAAACCCCCAATCCAGACTGACGGTTGTTAAATCGGATCGGCTTTGACTTTCGCGGCAGAACTGGTTCAAGCTTTCGCTCCAGCGCCCGCGTCCGCGGGTTTCGCGACTCAACTTTTGAAGTCGCCGCGATCGAGCGGCGTCCACCGAGACAAACAAGCGCCACCGCGATCAAGGCGATCGTTCGCTGGAATCGCTGCTGTGAATTCCAAGTGAGGCCGATGATTGCGGCAATGATTAGATGCGGCAGCGGAAACACTAGAACCGCGTGATGAATTCGTACTGCATCTGGTAGGGGAAATACGCCGAGGGTGATCAGAATTCCACCGACAAAGAGAAAAATGATGCGATCCGTGTTGGCCCGACTCTTATCGAAAACGAAAGCAGGGCCAGAAGAGCGAGCATCAGCGCGATTCCGATCGCCGCTCTTGGCCCCAACGGTTCCCGTCATAGATTCGTTCGAACACGCCGCGGACATCCATTAATCGATAGGTGAGGTTTAAGATTCCCAGAATTCGTGTTTATTCGTGATCATTCGTGGTTAAAGAAATTCCGTGACCTCGGCGCAAATCCGGCAATCGTTTCTCGATTTCTTCCGCGAGAAGAAGCACAGCATTGTGCCGTCGTCGCCACTTTTGCCGGACGCGCCCAATCTCCTGTTCACAAACGCGGGCATGAACCAGTTCGTACCGATTTTTCTGGGACGACAAAAGCCGACGTGGAGGCCGCCGCGCGTCGCTGACACTCAGAAATGCATTCGCGCCGGCGGCAAACACAACGATCTCGAAGACGTCGGACTCGACACTTATCACCACACGTTCTTCGAGATGCTTGGCAACTGGAGCTTTGGCGATTACTTCAAAAAGGAAGCAATCGAGTGGGCATGGGAACTAGTTGTCGAGCGGTGGAAATTTCCCGCGCAGCGACTTTACGCGACTGTTTACAAACCTGGGCCTGACGAGCCGAGTGAGTTCGATCAGGAGGCGCACGATCACTGGGCGCGCTTGTTTCAAGACGCCGACCTCGATCCGAAGATTCACATCGCTGGTTTTGGTACAGCCGACAATTTCTGGATGATGGGCGACACCGGTCCGTGCGGGCCGTGCTCGGAGCTACATGTCGATCTCACGCCGGATGGCGACACTCGCGGTGCGCTCGTGAACAAAAATGATCCGCGCTGCATCGAGATTTGGAACCTAGTGTTCATTCAATTCAACGCACATCCGGATGGAACATTTGCGCCTTTACCGCGACGCCACGTCGACACGGGAATGGGTTTCGAGCGTACAACGGCAATCATTCAAGGTACCAAAAACCTTACGGATTTCTCCGGAACGGTCTCGAATTACGAAACGGACATCTTTCGCCCGATCTTTGATGAAATTGAGAAACTGAGTGGCAAGAGATACGCGTCAACCCTGCCCAAACATGTAAACGCCGGTGAGAGCAAAAAGGATAAGATTGACATCGCCTTCCGAGTAGTCGCCGATCACATTCGCGCGCTCAGCTTTGCAATCGCAGACGGAATCATTCCGTCAAACGAGGGCCACGGTTATGTGTTACGCCGGATTTTGCGACGGGCAATCCGTTACGGCCGCGGTTTGGGTTTCCATGAGCCGTTCTTCTTCAAACTCGTCAATGTTCTTGCGAAAGCGATGGGCGAGGTTTTTCCTGAAGTCCGCGCCAAACAAAAGACAATCGAAGAAACAATTCGTCGCGAAGAGGAATCCTTTAACAAGACTCTCGATAAAGGGATTGAACTCTTCGACTTAGAAGTCGGACGCGGTGTCTCGAAAATCTCCGGCGCGTTCGCGTTCAGACTTTATGACGAGCAAGGGTTTCCGCTCGATTTGACTGAACTGATGGCGCGCGAACGCGGACTCACTGTCGATGTTGTTGGATTTGAGAGATTGATGGAGCAGCAACGCGACCGTACGCGCAAAGCTCATAAAAAAGAAATGATCGCAGTTGAAGGAGAGTTGACCGCGGCGCCGACAAAATTTCTCGGCTACGATTTTATTGAAACGGAAGCGGTGGTCGAATCGGTTTTGGCGGGACAAAAACCGGAAGAGCTCGCGATCGTTCTCGATCAAACGCCGCTGTACGCCGAGATGGGCGGCCAAGTAGGGGACCGGGGCTTGTTGCACGTTCCGGGACACGATCGCACGGAAGTCGGTCAGCTTCGCGTCATCGATACTCAAAAACGCGGCGATGTTTTTGTTCACCGCGCCAAATTGATCGACGGACGCGCTCCTGAGCCGGGCGAGGCGGTGCGCGTGTCCGTCGACGTCGCGCGGCGACAATTGATTCAAGGCCATCACACTGTGACGCATTTGCTGCATTGGGCGCTGCACCAAGTTGTGAGCAAAGATGCGGCGCAGAAGGGAAGTTACGTCGGACCGGACAAACTGACCTTCGATTTCTCGAGCGCTGCTTTGACAGCCGAGCAAAAGCGCGACGTCGAGAAATTGGTGAATGAAAAGATCGCGGAGAACGCGTTGGTTTCGTGGATAGAAATTTCCTACGCCGAAGCAAAAAGGCGCAAAGAGATTCAACAATTCTTTGGCGAGAAATATGGCGACAGGGTCCGTGTCTTACAAATTGGCGGCGATCCGGCAAAGTTGAACGGCTACTCGATGGAATTGTGTGGCGGCACGCACGTAAGATCGACGAGCGAGATCGGTCCGTTCCGGGTCGTGAAAGAAGAGGCGATCGCCGCCGGGACGCGACGCATTGAAGCCGTCGCGGGCGATGCAGCGCGCGTTTGGGCGAAGGAAGAAGCGAAGCGTCAGCAGGAAAAATTTGAGACGCTGTTGCGCAAGAAGCCGGACCTCGCGGCATTGCCTGTTTTCACTGGCTCAGTGCCAACCACGGAGATGTTGAAGCAAGTCGATGCGCGTGCGACCCATCTCGAAACATTGGATGTCGATGTTCGCGAGTGGGAGAAGAAACACGCAAAAGAAGCGGAAGCCGAGTTGCGAAGTCGCGGTGCGCAAGTCGCGAACGAACTCGTGTCATCCAACGCTGGTCAGAAAATCTGCGTAGCCAAAATTCGGGACGCTGGCGGGAAATTGCTTCAAGCCATCGCCGACGCGCTGAAGGCGAAGTTTGACGGACCGATCGTTCTCGCGGGCTCGCAAGAAAATAATGTCGCGCTTATCGCCGTCGTTCCGAAACCTCTAACTTCCAAGATTCAGGCGAACAAGATCATCCAGCAGATCGCGCCGATCGTGGGCGGCAAGGGCGGCGGGCGTCCGGAAAGCGCACAAGGTGGCGGCACCAACGCGGCGAAGATTGACGAAGCGTTGGCGAAAGCGCGAGAGCTTTTGGGTTAGCACGCGCTCGGCGTGGCTGCATGCTTCGTGCGGGCGAGTTGTGAAGAGGATCTGTTTCCTGTCGGCAGTCCAAGCTTGGATAATACGAGTTGTCGCTCGGGACGTCTTTAAAGACGGTTACGTTTCCTGTCGCCACGTGGACCACGGCCATGTCACGTACGACCGAACTCTCGCTCTTTCTTTCAACGATGTTGAACGCTAGGCGAGTTCTATCGGGCGATATTGTCGGGAAAATACCGTCAGCAAGCTTTTTCTCATCGCTGCTGTCCGAGATTTGCGATCCAGACGGCATCATCGCGTTCAAACGTGATCATTTGCGGACCCGGCGAAGAGGTGGCCGCTCCGAGCGAGACAAACATCATTTGGGACAGGATTTTCGGGTTCATGGGATTGCCAGGGTGA
>Ga0182035_10000050_pt1 | contig 46060 bp, 40 predicted proteins | sample flu12Cox44000170_FD_125969 | JGI IMG/M metagenome (GOLD analysis project Ga0182035, IMG submission 125969) | Lab enrichment of tropical soil microbial communities from Luquillo Experimental Forest, Puerto Rico - flux4day.12C.oxic.44.000.170 | ecosystem: Environmental > Terrestrial > Soil >...
CCGGCCACGACGTAATCCGTCTTCTTACTGACCGAGCCCGAGACGCGGCCGCCGGCATCTTCGATCAGCTTCTTGGCCTCATCGCGCGAATAATTAGCCAACGTCCCGGTTAAGACGAAAGTTTTCCCAGCCAGCTTGGTTCCTCGTTCTCGTTTCTTTCCCGAGAATGTCAGGCCGGCGTCGCCCAAGCGCTTGACCAGTTCGCGATTGCGCGGCTCGTCGAAGAATTCCCGGATGCTCTCGGCGATCCGCGGGCCGACTTCTTTCACTTCTTCCAGCTCTTCCTGGCTGGCGTTCATCAGCACGTCCATGGCGCCGAAGTGTTCGGCGAGGAACTGGGCGGTGCGCTCGCCCACCATGCGGATGCCGAGACCATAAATGACGCGCTCGAGCGGCAGCGTCTTCGACTTCTCGATTTCATCGAGAATGTTCTGCGCCGATTTGTCGGCGAACCGCTCCAGCCCCAGCAGGTCTTTCTTGCTGAGGTCGTAAATGTCGGCCACATTCTTGACCAGGCCGCGCTCCAGCAGTTGTGCCACCAGCGCCTCGCCCATGCCGTCGATATTCATGACGCCGCGCGAGGCGAAATGCAGGATCGTCCCCATAAGCTTGGCGGGGCAGTTCGCGTTGACGCAGCGGTAATCGACCTCGCCTTCGGTCTTCACGACTTTTGTTCCGCATACCGGACATTTCTCCGGCATATGGAAAATCCCGCGTCCGCGAGGATGCTCTTTATCCTCGATGACCTTGGCGACTTTAGGGATGACGTCGCCGCCGCGCTCCACCTGGACCCAGTCGCCGATTTTCACGCCCAGGCGCTCGATTTCGTCGATGTTGTGAAGGGTCGCGTTGCGCACCGTCGTGCCGCCGATAGCGACCGGGGCGAGTTCGGCCACCGGGGTGAGCTTGCCGGTGCGGCCCACCTGGACGCGGATGCCTTCGATTTTCGTGATCCCCGCTCGCGCCGCGTATTTGTAAGCGATGGCCCAGCGCGGGGCTTTCCCGGTAAAGCCGAGCTCGCTCTGGAACCCGGTGCGATCGACTTTGATGACGACCCCATCGATTTCGTAGGGCAGAGTCTCGCGCTTTTCCTCCCAGTGTTGGATGAATTTCCAGACCTCTTCCATGTTCTTGGCGAGCTTGCGATGCTGATTGACCTTGAAGCCGGCGGCGTCGAGGGCCTCGAGCGTTTCCCAGTGGCGGTCGAAATAGGTGCGGCCGTTTTGCAGGAGGATGTAGGGGAAGAAATCGAGACGGCGCTGGGCGGTGATGCTGGCGTCGAGCTGGCGGACGGTGCCGGCGGTGGCATTCCGTGGATTGGCGAAGAGAGAGAGCCCCTTCGCTTCGCGGTCTTCGTTCATCTTCTTGAAGCCCGCGGCGGGCATGAGCAATTCGCCGCGGACTTCAAAGCTCAGGGGCATATCCGCTTTTTTCAGGCGCTCTTTCGCGATGATGAGTGGAATCGAACGAACGGTACGCACGTTGAGCGTGACGTCTTCGCCCACCGAACCGTCGCCGCGGGTGACACCACGAACCAGCTTTCCCCCTTCATAGAGCAGCGCGAGCGACATGCCATCGAGTTTCAACTCGCACACGTACTCGACGTCCCTGCGGCCGCTGAGCTCGTGGACCCGCCGTTCCCAGTCACGCAGTTCGTCCTCGCTGTAAGTGTTATCGAGCGAGAGCATGGGCGAGGAGTGCTGTACCTTGACGACGCCCTCACGCGGCTTCCCGCCGACGCGCTGGGTAGGCGAGTCGGGCGTGATCAGTTCGGGATGCTCGGCCTCGAGCTGCTTGAGCTGCTCAACCAGCTTGTCGAAGTCGAAGTCGCTGATTTCCGGGTCGTCGAGAACGTAATAGCGGTATTCGTGATGGCGGATCCGGTCGCGCAGGGCCTCGATTTTCTTGTCGACATCTTTGCTCGGGCTGGCCATGGGAAGGAAATTATATTCGTCATGCCGGATCGGCCGCTTGGGCTGAAAATCCGGATCGAAATTCCCCGCGCGTGGTGTAAACCCAGGCTAGCATCCAAGCAACGGACGCGAACCTGGGAACCCATCGCATATGACCATGAAGGTCGTTCTTGAAACGCCGCGCCTGGTGCTTCGCGAGTTCGTGCCCGCGGATGCGGACGCGCTGGCGAAAGTGCTTTGCGACCCTGAGACCATGAAGTTCTTTCCCATGCGCTTTGACCGGGCGGCGGTGGAGGAATGGATCGCGCGCAATCTTCGACGATACGACACCGACGGGCATGGGTTATGGGCGATCGATCTGAAATCGATGGGAGAAATGATCGGCGATTGCGGGATCACCGTGCAGGAAGTGGGAGGAGAACCTCTGCTGGAGATCGGCTACCACCTTCGCCGCGACCTGTGGGGGCAGGGGCTTGCGACCGAGGCCGCTCGCGCCTGCCGTGATTTTGGATTTGCGGAGCTGCCAGCCGACTGCATGATCTCGTTAGTCCGGCCTGAGAATGTCGCGTCCTGCCAGGTCGCGGAGCGCAACGGCATGACAATTTGGAAGGAGACGAAGCGCGTGGGTCTGCGTCACTCTGTCTATCGAATCCTCAAAGAAGAATGGGAGGCCGGTGCGGCCTCCCGCGATTGATGCGCGTTGAAAACGAACGCGGAACTAAACCAGGTCCTCCATCTTCAAGGTATCCGTCCCGCCCTTCCACGACGCATTGAGCTGCTTCTCGACGAAACTGGCGTCGTAGTCGCGACCCTGCTTCTTTAGCGCCTGTTGCAGGCCATAGAGCGAACGCGGGTTGCGAGGGTTGCGGTCGAGGTCGTCTCGGAACGTCTTTTCAGCGCCCGCCGCGTCCCCCTTCATCAGCAAGGCTGCTCCCAGCGACTCGCGCACCGGGAAGAACCAGTCGGGCGGCTCGCCGTATTTGAGCGTGTCTTGTATGGCAACGGCTTCCTGGAGCTGTGCGATGGCGCCTTCGGTATCGTGTTTGGCCATGGCGACTTTAGCGCCCAGAACGCGCTCGGAAATTTTCATGATGTCCTTGGCCTTGTTGTTGACCGGCATCGCGAACACCATGTCTTCGGGAGTCGCCTTCTCGGCGTCGGCGACGATCTTGTATTCCGCTTCGGCCTCCTGGACCTTGCCCTTTCCGGCGAGCGCCATGCCGCGCGCAAAGTGCCAGAAGACAGTCGTGATCTTCATCTCGGGATCCGGCTGTTTGCGGGCGAGGATCGCATCCCACTTGTGAAAGCGCAGGTCGACCGCAAGCGGAATCGTCATGAAACCCTCAAGCGGCGGCATTTCCTTCACGCCGGGCCCTACGTGCTGCTCGAGCCGGTCGGCGTTCTCCTTCGCCTCGGCGTAGTTGCCGTTCATCGCGGCGCACATGGCGATAAAGTGCAGGTTGTGGCTGTAGTACATCATCGGGTAGATGCCCTGCACTCCGCTGGCCTCGATGTAGGCGCGATCGACCGCCGCTGCCTGTTCGTTGGTCTTCACCGCTGATTCGTAATCGCCGGTGCGAATGTAGACGTGGGCGGGCATGTGCACCAGGTGTCCGGCGGCCGGGGCCATGGCGGCCAGCTTGTTGGCGCCAGCCAGGGCGCGTTGCGGACTCTGCGAGGCTTCGACCGCATGAATGTAGTAGTGGACTGCTCCCATGTGATCAGGATCGCGCTTCAGCACTGATTCGAGCGTAGCAACGATTTCCTGGGTACCGTCTTCCGGGGTGCCGTCCACGTGCCACAGGCCCCAGGGATGCAGGTTCATGCCTGACTCGGCGAACAGCGTGGCCGCGTCGAGGTCATCGGGAAAGGTGCCCACCACCTCCCGCATGGCGTCGCGATAGTTCTCCGCGGCTTTGCGGCGGTCAGCCTTGGGGTCGGCCGGAAAGCGTTTCGCCATCGCCTGGATGTAGGCCCTCTCGCTGGGCGAGGCGCCGTCGGAGAGATCTGACGCTTTCTGGATCGCCTCATGTGCCTGCGCGAATCGCTCGTCGCTCGCGGGATCGTTGTAGTTCGGGCCGACCGCCTCGGCGATGCCCCACTGGGCGATCGCGAGCTTGGGGTCCAGTTCCGCAGCGCGGCGGAACGAGCGGGCTGCCTCGTCATGGTTGAAGGCGTAAATCAGGCGCAGCCCCTGGTCGAAAAACTGCTGCGCCTGCGCATTTTTGGTTGCGACAGGATGGTGCAGGTTGCCAAGGCCGGTCATCATCGTTGCCGGCTTGGCCGCGGCGGAATCAGCGGCATGTTCTTGTGCCGCCACGAGAGCGCAAAGACACACTACCAGCAAGGCAAAGCCGAACTTCTTCACGCGAAGGCCCATTACAAGTCCTCCCCTTCGGATTTTGCATATGAGTGCCGAGACAAGCTGAGGGTTCGGCGCCGGAACCCCAAAACCTTAAGACTGCCCAAGAGTAGACAAAGCCCAAGACTAGACAAAGCTTAGAAGAAACCTCTGCCCTCACGCAATAGAGATCGCTGAGTCCTGTTAATCTATGGGGCCGCGATTTCCATGCCGGACGAGCAACGAACCGTGACCTACCTCACCACCCTCTCGATCTCTACCGCTTGCACTGTGGTTTGCTCCTGCGAAGCCAGTCGATGGGGTCGGGACTGAGCCCATGCGCAAGGCGGCTCTGCTTTTCAACGCGCGGTCGGGTGGGCGCCGCAATCATCGCGAGCGCGATCTCGAACGCGCCTTGGAAATCCTGAGCGGGGCCGGAGTCGAAACCGTCCTGGTCCGCACGCAGTCCAGCCAGGATGCCACGGATCAGGCGCGGAAGGCCATCGCCGATGGGTGCGACACGATTTTCGCCTGTGGCGGCGACGGAACAGTCCACGACGTTCTGCAAGCCCTGGTGGGGTCGGGCGCGTCCCTGAGCATCGTTCCGATGGGCACCGCCAATGCGCTGGCCCACGATCTGAGGCTGCCACTGCAGCCCTCGCAGGCTGTGCGCGCGGCGCTGTTGGCCGTTCCGCGTCGAATCGCGGTGGGGAGGATCAATGCGCGCGGGCTCGATGGAACCGCTGTTTCGCGCTTCTTCACGGTGGCGATCGGGGTTGGCGTTGATGCGCACTTGTTTTACAAACTGAAAACATCAACCAAGCAGAAGCTGGGCATGGCCGCCTACTATGCCAAGGCATGGCACCTGTGGTTCACCCATCGCATGGAGCCCTTCCGCGTCGAATGGAGCACGGGAAGCGAGGCTCCGGAAATTGGCGAAGGGGTGACGGAGTTGCTGGCCGTGCGCATCCGAAACTTTGGCGGGGTTCTGCGAGAGCTGGCTCCGGGGGCCTCTCTTGAGCGCAACGACCTGCGCCTGGTGATCTGCCGCACTTCCAGCCGGATTTCCTACCTGCTTTACGTGGTGCGTGGCTTGCTCGGGCAAACGTGGAGCGTCCCTGGAGTCGACCTGGTTCACGTGGATTCGGCACGCTGTTCGTACGCTTTGGAGGACAACACCTCCGGCGGGGGATCGAAGATTTACGTGGAAGCCGATGGCGAGTTGCTCGGCACCTTGCCCGCCGAAATCAGCGTCGTGCCTGACGCGCTGACGATCCTCTCGCCGAGGCCGTAGTTGGGCGGAAACCGCGCGAAGATTCTCGTGATGTGCCCCAGGTTCGCGGCCGTTCTTTGGGCGCCATCCTGGGTTGCGCGCGGGGCTAGGCGCCGAACTGCCGGAAGTGATGGTCCATGTGCAGGTATCCCCAGCGCATCCACTCGGTCTCGGACAAAGGCCCGAAGATCGGATGCGGGTCCCACTCGAAGTCTCGCGGCTGGCGGGTGAACCGCTGCAGCAGGCGAAGCAATTCCTGGCGATCGTTCTCGAAGTCTCCTGGCTTTGTGCCGCCCGCCTCGGCGTCGACTTCCGGGCGCGTGGGCGTTCCCTGCGGCCACTGCATGGGCAGATCAAGGGCAACCCATCTCAGGAACCACAGGGGTACCGGAATGGGCGTTACGCGCACGCGTGCAAGCTGCCAATGTTTTTCGCCGATCGTGACGCGGAAGGAGTCGGCAAGATGGCACAGCATTTGCGCGGCCGTCATCTTTCCCCACTGACGAGGGCTCGTAGCTTGAATCGTTTTCAGGCGTGCGATGATCTGTTGCTTGTCGGCTGGATTGCTTAACGTGCACTTCGGCATAAACGCATTAAACGCACGAACGGCGCTCCCGGCAAGGGCCTGACCCAAGAATTGCGTTCTCGAGTCCGCATCGAAGCTCTGGAGGACCTTGGAACCGATCACACACTTCCTCACCGGCGCGTGCATGGGGCGCGCCGGTTTCAATCGCAAGACAGCGCTTGCCACCGCCACCATGACCCTCGCCGCCGAGGCTCCGGACCTGGATGTATTCACCGGATTCGGAGGCCGGGTGTTCGGATTTGCACATCACCGCGGGTTTACCCACTCGTTTCTCGGTCTCATTCCCGTGTGCGCTGTTGTGGTCGGGATTATTTATCTGCTCTGGTTGATGCGCGGGCGAGTGACCCGCAACCCGGATCTGCCGCCGCGCTGGGGCCTGCTGTTCCTCTTCGCCTACACCGCCGGCCTCAGCCACATTCTGCTCGACTACACGAATGGTTACGGCGTGCGTCCTTTCTGGCCGTTCTGGGAGAAGTGGTATTCGGGGGACATCGTGTTCATCGCGGAGCCGCTGCTCTGGATCGCCCTGACCGCCGGGCTGGTGCTGCCGGGCTTCTTTGCGCTCATTGGGCAAGAAGTGGGGGATCGGCGCCCCGGCTTGCGAGGCCGGATGGCCGCGATCCTGGCGCTGGCCGCGATGGTACTGCTGTGGGGCGTGCGTGATTTTGAACATCGGCGGGCGCTGGCGGCTTTGCGAGCGCGAACCTACGAGAGCGCCGATGCCCTGCGCGTGGGCGCCTATCCCACGTATGTCAATCCGTTCACCTGGTATGGGGTGGTCGAGACCAGAGATTTCTTCGCCCTCACGGAAGTGGATTCGCTCCGTCCTGAAGTCGATCCGCGCGCCAAGATGGAGATTCTCTACAAGCCTGAGGAGACCTCCATCACTCTCGCCGCCAAGCGCTCGTATCTGGGGAGGGTGTATCTCGACTGGGCTGCCTTCCCCATCACCGAAACCACGACGAGACCTGACGGTGGTTGGATCGTGGAATTTCATGACCTGCGATTCGAAGGACCGCTGCGGGTCGGTGGGAGGCATCCGCTGGCCGCGGGGGTGTCGTTGAATCGCGAGGGGAAGGTACAGGCGGAGTTCATGGGCCCGGTGCCACAGCCAGCTCCGGATTAGACCGTCGCGCAGGGTTGCTTCACTGAAATCAATTTTCATTTTCTTAAAGCTTATGCTTGCGTCAGGCTGCCCCAGGAGCCGACGATTGAGCCCCCGGACGGGGGCCCCCTTCCCCCCACCCCTGAAATACGCCTATAAGCGCTCTAAACGCAATTCGCGGGTATTCTAGATTCGTGTGGCCCGGGCTGTTTCCTGGGCCAAGAAACACCCTGAAAGGTGAAATCTATCCATATCATAAAGCTAAGTAGGTGAATCATTGAGACTTGATTTTGGATTGCACTGTCCGCTGTACAGAATCCAGATGGGTCGCCCAGAAGCCGGCGACCACCAGGATGGGTGGCCTTCGGGAACTCGCCCCCGAAACGAGCGACGCGATGCGGACGGCGGCTGGACCCGGCTTGACGCTTTCGGCGCACCGCGCCACAATCGTAAGTCTGAGCTCGAGGTGATCATGCTGGCTTACTTGTTCGTTGCGCTCGCGGTAGCCGTCCGATTGATGCCCCATCCTCTGGCGTTTACCCCGGTCACGGGCGCATTGCTATATTTCGGGGCGCGGGGCCCGCGGCGACAGGCATGGGTGCCGGTGGTGCTGCTGATGGCATCGGACCTGCTGCTGAACAAGTTCGTGTACGCCTATCCGTTCACCATGGATCAGGTGGCGAGCTGGATCTGGTACGCCGTGATGTTGTGGGTCGGGATGCGGATGCGGGACCGGGTGAATCCTCTGACCGTGGTGGGCTCGGCGTTGGCAGGATCGGTTTCGTTTTTCCTGTTCAGCAATTTCAGCTCGTGGCTGACCTGGACCGACATGTATCCCAGGACCCTGGCCGGGCTGACGACTTGCTATGCCGCGGGCCTGCCCTTCTTCCGCCGCGCGCTCGAAGGGGACCTGCTGTTCACCTGCGCGATGTTTGCCCTGCCGGTGGTTCTGCACTCGCTCGCGGGCATATTCGAAAAAGCGGGTGATCGTACGTCGGTCGCGTAATCTGGAGTGGGCCCCCCTCCCTGTTCCAGTGCGGCGCGCGCTCGGTTCGGCCTTACGCTTCAGGCGGCGGGTGTGGTACTGGCGACAGTGCCCAGTTCTTCGAGCAATTGCTTCAGCCGGCTCAACACTTCATCCGCGGTGGTCGCCTTTTCCAGGAATCTCAGCGTTCCGTCTGGCGTGAACTGGCGGCCGTTCTGTGACGCGACAAAGCGGGCCAGGCGCTCGGGATCGACCGTGGCATTCTGCCGGAACTTGATACTCACCTGATCGCGCTTGCGCTCGATCGCATTCACGCCTACCCGCACCGCCAGCAACTTCAGCTCCGCGTAGTCGAGCAGGTTGCGCACCGCCAGCGGAGGCTCGCCGTAGCGGTCAATCAATTCGGCGCGCACGTCGTGCAGTTGCGCCTCGCGTTCGACTCCCGCGACCCTCTTGTACATGCGCAAGCGCTGGTTTTCTTCGGGTATGTATTCGGCGGGAATGCGGATGTTGAGCCCGAGGTTGAGTTGGGTGGCAATCTCCTCCTCAGGCATTTCCCCTTTCAGTTCGCGTACGGCGCGGTCGAGCATCTGGGTATAGAGCTCGAAACCCACCGCCTCGATGTGCCCGCTCTGTTCCCCGCCCAGCAAGTTGCCGGCTCCCCGCAGTTCCAGGTCGAGTGCAGCGATCTTGAAGCCGGCGCCGAGGTCGGAAAATTCCTTCAGGGCCGCGAGTCTCCGTCGTGCAATCGGAGTCAATTCAATTTCCGAAGGCAGCAGCAGGTAAGCATAGGCCCGCCGGTCGGATCGCCCCACCCGTCCGCGCAACTGATAGAGCTCGGAAAGTCCAAGGCGCTCCGCGCGATGGATGAGAATCGTATTGCAGAGCGGAATATCGAGTCCGTTCTCGATGATCGTGGTGGCCACCAGGAGGTCGGCCTCGTGATGCATGAACTTCAGCATCACTTTCTCCAGGTCTCCCTCCGACATCTGTCCATGCCCGACCAGAATGCGCGCCCGGGGTGCCAGTTCCTGCAGTTTGGCCGCAATCTCCCAGATGCTCTCCACCCGGTTGTGCACGAAATACACCTGTCCGCCGCGTTCGAGTTCCTGCTCAATCGCCGACTGGATGAGCTTGTCGTCCCAGCTTGCGACCACCGTCTGGATCGCCATCCGGTCTTTGGGCGGCGTTTCAATCACGCTCATGTCGCGCAGCCCGACCAGCGACATATGCAGCGTGCGCGGTATGGGCGTAGCCGACATCGTGAGCACGTCCACTTGTTTGCGCATCTGCTTCAGCCGCTCTTTGTGCCGGACGCCGAAGCGCTGTTCTTCGTCAACGATCAGCAGGCCGAGATCCGAGAACTTGATGTCTTTCGAAAGGATCCGATGTGTGCCGATGAGAATGTCGACCTTGCCAGTCTCTGCTTTCTGCAGGATTTCTTTCTGCTGTTTCGCTGAACGGAAGCGGCTGATCATCTCGACCGTGACGGGGAACGGCGCGAAGCGCTGCTTGAAGGTTTCGTAGTGCTGAAAGGCCAGTACCGTGGTGGGCGCCAGCACAGCCACCTGCTTGTTGTCGCTGACCGCTTTGAACGCGGCCCGCATCGCAACTTCGGTCTTGCCGTAGCCGACGTCGCCGCACAGCAGGCGGTCCATCGGGCGGCCCGATTCCATGTCAGCCTTCACATCGATGATGGCCTGGGCCTGATCTTCGGTCTCGGTGAACTGGAAGGCGTCTTCAAACTCCTTCATCCATTCGGTGTCAGTCGGGAAGGCATGGCCTTGGGCCATCTGCCGCTGCGCGTAGAGCTTCAGTAGTTCGTCGGCCATGTCTTTCATGGCCTTGCGCACGCGTGCCTTGGTCTTGGCCCAGGTCGCCGTGCCGAGATGGCTCAGGACCGGCTTGGCGCCTTCCGACGAACGGTATTTCTGGATCAGGTCGAGCCGCGTGAGCGGGACATAGAGCCGCGACGCTTCGGCGAATTCCAGCAACATGAACTCCGCCGGACCATCGCCCTGGTTGAGCTCCTTGAGTCCCTGGTACTGCGCGATGCCGTGCTCCACGTGCACCACGTAGTCGCCCACCTGCAGATCGCGGAAATCAGAGAGAAACGCCGAGACCTTCGACTTCTGCCGCTGCGGGCGCGCCGCAACGACCTCCGATTCATCGAACAGATCGCGCGCGCCGAAGATCGCAAGACTCGCATCGGGCAGGAGGACGCCGTCGGGAACGTAAGCCTTCACCAGGGTGGCCGCGGCAATTTCTTCCGCGAAGTATGCGGTCTCGTCGGCGAAACTCTCACCTCCACGCGTGCGCGTGCCCAGTCGGAACGAGACGTTGTACTCGCTGAAGACGTCCGCGAGCCGTTCCACTTCGCCCGTGTTGGGCACGGCGAACACCGCCGTCTTGCCTTCACCCACCAGCTTCTGCACTTCCTCCAGCATTGCCGGGACGGACCCGTGAAAACGCGGGGACGGCTGGGAGGCAAACGCGATCGACTCACCCATCCTCTCTGGCCGCGTGATGCCGAGATGCTCCAGGTCAGCGCCGGGCAGAGTCGCCAAGGTGCTCCACCATTCCTCAGGTGGAAAGTAAAGGTCGGTCGGGCGAACCAGGTTGCCAATCAGGCTGCGCTCGTGCGCTTCCTCGATGCGCGCCCAAGTGCGGTCCAGTTCCTGCTTGAGGGTCTCGGGTTCGTCAGCGAAAACCGCGGCGTGCGGCAACAGTTCGAACAGGCTCCGGCTCTCGCGCGCCACGGGCGCATAGAACTCCCATCCGGGAAAGACTGTCACTCCGCCGGAACGCACGGCCTGCTCGATCACTTCCGCGCTCCCGGCCACGCGCTTACCCGACAGCCGCACATGGATCGCGCCCAGCAAATCTTCGCGCACCGGAGTTTCGGTGAGGGGCAGCAGGAGCGCCTCATCGACGGGATTCGACGACCGTTGGGTCGCGGGATCGAACTTGCGAATCGATTCGACCTCGTCTCCGAAGAACTCGATGCGCAAAGGCCGGTCGGCTTCCGGTGAGTAGACGTCGAGGATTCCGCCGCGCAACGCATACTGACCGGGCATCTCGACCACATCGGTCGCGTCGTAGCCCACGGTGTTCAAGTGCTGAAGAAGCGTTTCTGTATCGAACGCCTCGCCTCGACGAATGGTTCGCGCCAGATCGGTGTAGTACTCGCTCGAAGCCAGGCGGATGGTTGTCGCCGCAATCGGGGCCACCACCACCGACACCGCTCCGGTTGCGATCTTCCACAGAGCCGTCGCGCGTTCTTCCTGAATTTCAGGATGCGGAGACAGGTTCTGGAACGGCAGCACGTCGCGGGTCGGCAGAGCGACGATCGAAGCCGGATCCGCGGAAGCCGTGAGATCCGCGAAGCCCTGCAGCAGGGGAACCAGGTCGTCCGCTGCCCGATTGTCGCTAACCACGACGATCAACGGCCGTCCGGCGGCGCTCTGCAGCAGTACCACTAATAGGGCCTTGGCCGTGGGAGTCAGTCCGGACACACTTATCCGCCCCGTGTTCTCTTTCAGGCGGGAGATTACACGCGAAAACGCAGGCAACTTTTCCACGTCCGCGAAGAGTTCGCGAACGAACGGTAGGGACATTGCTCTTCCATTCTATCAGCCGACTCGCCTCGGGTTTTTTCACGACTTGCGTGTGTTGTCGGTGCTCTGGCAGACCACGTCCTCCGGTACCGATTCTCGGGTCGAGAAAGCCCCATATAAGAATCCTCAGGCTGTTCTCTACCAGGATCGTCCATGAAGACTTGTTGGTCGTTCCTCGCTGCACGAAATGGTTTGCACCGTCATTCTCGCGCAAGCGCAGCAAGAGCCGCCGCGGCCGGAAAGCTTTGAGTGGGACCACCAGATCAGGCTGTGGACCGAGGCCTACAACAACGAGAACTATGCCGAGGCGGAGAGACTCGGTCGACGAGCGCGGAAATCGTCGAGCAACTCGGCCTGGGCGACCTGCAACGCGCCACAAGCTTGATGTGCATTGCCGAAAGCCTGCGGCGGCAAAAGCAATACACCGGTGCCGAGCCCCTGTATCGCGAGGCCCTCGCGATCCGGGAAAAAGCGCTGCCGGCGATTCCCGTGCGCACCGCTTGCGCCTTGCAGGGGTTGGGTTTTACCCTGGGGGGACTCAACCGGCAGGCCGAAGCGGAGCCTTATCTGCGCGCCATCGCGGTCTGGGACCACGTGAGCGAGGAAGAACAGGAGAGCTGTCGCCACGGAGTAGCGCTTGATGGGCTGGGCCGCGTGGCCGACAAAAAGCCCGCGGAAGCATTGCCCCCGCTGCAGCAGGTCGTCGCGCTTCTGCAAGGAGCCGGCGCTAGCAAGAGAGAACTCCTGCTCCAGTCCTTAACGAATGAAGTCACTGTGTGACATGAACTCCACCGCGATAACGTGCCTGCCATTCCCGGCCAAATCGACGCGATAGCCGCGTCAGTCACGCACTAGCGGCCGGGTTAAACACGTCGGCCCGCCCGCGCCGTTGATGCAGATTTCCGATCCTGGAAACGTGCGCACGTCGAAGCCTGCTTCGCGCAGACGTTGATTTGTTTTCACATTTTCCTCAATCGCAATCAACCGGCCGTTGCCGAGCGCCAAAACATTGCACGCCAACGTGTCCCGTTCCGAGGGATCAATCTCGATGAACTTGTATCCGCGGGACCGCAGCAGTTCGACGGTTTCCACCGCCATCCTCGGCAAATCCACCAGAGTGGTGGCTTCATCCAGCAGGCTCATCAGCGACATCAGGTGCAGAGATGCCTCGGGCCCAGGGCCATAAGGCAGGGGTGCGCTCAGCACCTCAACTCCGTGCGCCTCCAGTACGCTTCGGATCTGACCGATCCCTTCCGCGTTCGTGCGATAGCCTTGCCCGACAAGCAAACTCTTCTCGTCCAGCCAAACTATGTCGCCAGCCTCCGTTTTGCCGGGCGCAGTTACCGCTCCCAGGATCGGAATTCCCACCGAGCGAAAGTAGTCGCCCTGGGCAGCGGCCTCGTCCACGCGATTCTTTTTCCCTGGCCGCATCAGGATCACGCCAAAATCGGTGGCCAGCGACGCATCATGGGCGTATACCGCGTCGAGCGTCAGCGACGCCGACGCCGGCAATGACAGCACCTCAGCCCCCGCATCCTCCAGCAACCGGAACAGCTTGCGGTGCTGCTCTTGCGCAATCGCAAACACTGGCGGTAGAGGAAACCCCAACTCGCGGGACGCAGCAACCCGCTCCGGCGCATTCCATCCCGCCATCTCCGGCGTGCAAACCATCACCCTGCGCAACACGCCGACCATGGAATGACCGTTGCATCTCTGAGTGGCGGTAGCCGTCGTCATATTGAAACCTGTCTCCCGAGCAAGGAATCTAAATCGAGTGTTATGGCAAAAGCAATCTGGGAAAACACGGTTCTTGCGGAAAGCAATCGCACCATCGAGATTGAGGGCAACCAGTACTTCCCGCCCGAAGCAATCAAGAACGAGTACTTCAAGCCAAGCAGCCGCCACACGACTTGTCCCTGGAAGGGTCTGGCCAGTTACTACGACCTCGAGGTGAATGGCAAACAGAACGCCGGAGCGGCCTGGTTCTACCCCGAGCCCAAAGCGGCAGCCAGCCAGATCAAAGGCTACGTCGCGTTCTGGAAGGGGGTGAAGGTCGAGAAGTAAGCAGCGGCAAGCTACGAGCTCGAGCCGTGAGCAACCCACGGTTCGTATCCGAGCGCCGCTTTAGCGGCGCCGCATCCGCCCGCTCGATAAGCCCCTTCAGGGGCCGGACTCCACGAACGCAAAAAGTCAGGACAGCCCGGAGCCCCCGAGGCTGTCCTTATAAACCCTCCCGGTTAGAAGGGCGTCACTGCCAGTACATTAACCTTCCTATGTTTCGGAAGTGTTGCCAGTGCGTGAATATCTGATGAAAACATTGGCGTTGCGAGGCTGTAGCGGCTGTCACACGCTGCGCTGACCAGCTCCGGTGCTGGTCGGCTCGCGCTGCTATAGTTATTTTCCTGATACAGAAACGAACGCCAGGAGGAGTTGTGGGCCGCAAACTCGAAGAGTCCCGCAAGCTGCAAAAGCGCGCCGAAAAGCTCATTCCGGGCGGCGTGAACTCGCCCGTGCGCGCCTTCCGCGCCGTCGGCGGAGACCCGCCCTTCATCGTTCGTGGCGCCGGCTCGCACGTTTGGGACGCCGACGGCAACGAATACGTCGACTACATCGGCTCCTGGGGACCGATGATTCTCGGCCACTGCGCTCCCGTTGTGCTCACCGCTCTCGAAGCAGCCATGGGCAATGGCACCAGCTTCGGCGCCTCCACTCCGGCCGAAGCCGATCTGGCCGAACTGGTCGTCTCTGCCTTTCCGCACATGCAGAAGGTGCGCTTCGTAAGCTCCGGGACGGAAGCCACCATGTCGGCCATCCGCCTGGCACGCGCCTACACCAAGCGCAAGTACATCGTGAAGTTCGAAGGCTGCTACCACGGACACGCCGACGCCCTGCTGGTGAAAGCCGGATCGGGCGTGGCCACGCTCGGAATCCCCGGATCGGCGGGGGTTCCCGAAGAATTTACCCAATTCACGCTTGCCTTGCCCTACAACGACACCGATGCGCTCGAACAGGCGTTCACGAAATTCAAGAGCCAGATCGCCGGCGTGATCGTCGAGCCGGTCGTTGGCAATATGGGCTGCGTCCCGCCTGCTCGCGGCTACCTAGAAGCCCTTCGCGCCGTGACCGCCAACCACGGCACGGTGCTGATCTTCGACGAAGTGATGACGGGCTTCCGCCTCGCCTTCGGTGGCGCGCAGGAAATCTATGCGATCAAGCCCGACCTCACCACCATGGGCAAGATCATCGGCGGAGGCCTGCCCGTCGGCGCTTACGGAGGCGCGTCAGAAATCATGGACCTCGTAGCGCCGCTCGGCCCCATGTACCAGGCGGGCACACTCTCTGGAAACCCGCTCGCCATGGCAGCCGGACACGCGCAGCTTCGCTATCTCAAAGAGCACAAGGAAATCTACGCCAAGCTCGACAAGCTGAGTGGGGACCTTGTCGCTGGCGTCGCCGCCGCCGCGAAGTCCGCCGGAGTCGCCATGACCCACAACCGCGTGGGCTCGATGTTCACCTGGTTCTTCACCCCTGGCCCGGTCACCGACTGGGAGTCGGCGTCGAGGTCCGACACCGAAGCCTTCGGGCGCCTGTTCCGCAACCTGCTCGATAGCGGAATCTACCTGCCGCCTTCGCAGTACGAGGCTGCGTTCCTGGGGGCGGCTCACACCGAGGACGACATCAAGAAAACCGTCGCTGCAGCGAAACAGGCGTTCGCGATGGTGGGGGTGTAGGATTTGCGGAGGATGGTTGCGGGGTCAGTGAGTGTGTTGCCTGTTATGACTGGTACGCGAGGAAGCCAGATTGTACTGCCACGGGGAGAGTGCAATTCCGAAAGTTACCGAAATCACGTTTCCTCAAATCTGCGACCAATACTCTTGTCGTCTCGAAGAATCGTCCCCATCACCTCCGCCACCGTCACGAACTCACACCCTGACTGGTGGGCGCTCAAGCGGGATTTCAAGGTTCAACCGTCGAAACCTAAGCTGCGACGTTTGGGGCAGCCTGCGCCTGTGGCGGAGCCAGTGGCAGCCTGGCTTCAATCGCTGTGCCCGTTGCGCTTGAACGGACGTCTAACGAACCACCGAGCTGCCGCATTCTCTCTCGCATACCCCGAATGCCAACCCCCGGCGTGCCGGCGGACTCGAGTTCATCCAGCTTCCCTACCGGGATCCCGCTGCCGTGATCTTCCACATTGAGCTGAACCTGATCCCGTGAGCGAGCAAGGCGAATGGCGGCCACAGTACTTCCCGAATGACGGTGAATGTTGGTGAGGCATTCTTGGACGGTTCGAAACAGAGCCGTTTCCATTTCTTGCGATAGTCGACCAAAATCTTCTGGCACCACCAAGTCTACCTGTATTTTGCTGCGTTCCGAGAATCCTTCGGCGCACCATCGCAGTGCTGAGGCAAGACCGGCTTCGTCGAGCAGTGGGGGATGGAGCAGGTAGGAAACGGTGCGCACCTCCTTCGTCATTTCCTGAGCCAGCGCGAGGCTGTCGGTTACGGTCTTTGCGGTCTGGCTGAGCCGTTCAATGTCCGCACCCACTGTCGTCAGATTCATGGTCAGCGCAGACAACGTCTGTCCGACACTGTCATGCAGTTCGCGAGCAATCCTTCGCCTTTCTTCATCCTGCAACTGCAGCAAGCGTGCGCTAAGCTCGCGCAGGCCTTGATTGGCTGCGTCCAGTTCAGCAGTCCGTTCTTTGACACGGTCTTCCAAATCTCCTTGAGCCCGACGGAGCGCTTGATTTTGCCGACGAAGTGACTCTCCCATCACCACGACTACCGCGGAGATGAGCAGCTGTGCGCCCAGGGCTGCAATCGCTTTCGACGTAGCGATTCGAAGCGTATAGAGAGGAGGGAGGAACCAGAACTTAAGCCCGAGTAGACTCGCGATCGTCACCGCAACTGACGGTCCAAGGCCACAATACAAGCTGGAGAAGGCTAGCCCTAACAGACACAGAGCATAAGGGATGAACTCGCCCACGCGCGCACCGAAAAAACCTCCCAATAGGAGGGCAGTCGCGAGCGCAAACAGAGCCGCCACGTAGCGCCCCCCAGCGTTCGTCCCAAGCTCCGCGGTGGGGGATTCACTGGATGCCATTGCCCTCCCCTCCTTACTTTTGGATTCTTGGCCAGAGAGAGGAACGAACGTGGCGAATTGAGTCCTTGAAATTGTAAACCGAACGTACCAGGGAAAACTGCGTCAAAAGTTTCGGCATCCCTCAGTTCCCCCATCGCGGGATGACAACTTGACGGGAGATGCACAGGCTGGTCTTAGTTCCCGACACCGGGTTGCTTCCAATCGAACCGGCTATGCCAAGTTGGATTGAGCCGCAGGAACGAGAGCTTCAAAGAAAGACTGTCGACTAAGATCCGCACGGTTACTTCCCAGAGTTCCTGCTTGGAACTAGCCGACGAGCGATGATCGCGGGCGGACGACCATTCCTGCCATCTGCGGCACGGTCACAAACTCATACCCCTGCGCCTGGTAGCGCTCCAGCAGCATCCCCGTAGCCAACACGGTTTGCGCGCGGTCGGCGCCAAAGGCGTCGTGGCTGCCGTCGTGCATCAGCATGACGTCGCCTCCGCGCATCTGCCGCATGCAGGTTTTGACAATCTTTTCTGCTGGGGGAACCTGCCAGTCGTAGCTAGTGATATTCCACATCACCGGCTCGAGTCCCAAAGAGCGTGCGATTTTCAAAGTTGCTGGTCGCCGTCCGCCGAACGGAGGACGAAACAGCCGCGGCGCCTCTCCCGTGGCCTCGAGAATGGCGCGCTGGCACTCTTTGATCTGTAGCTTGTTCTGGACCACGCTCGCCACTGCAAGATTGGGATGGGTGAAAGTGTGATTGCCGATCGCGTGCCCCGCCTTGACCACTTCGCGCACGATCTCGGGACGCTGCTGCACGTAGCGTCCGATGAGGAAGAACGTCGCCCGCGCCCCACGCTTTTCGAGCATCTCGAGCAGCCGATACGTGTGCGGATCGTTGGGCCCGTCGTCGTAGGTGAGGGCGATGCGCTTCGATCCGCGCGGTCCGCTCGTGAACGTCGCGCCATACCATTGCCCCGACGGAGCCATCGCCTGGTAGGCGGCCGCACCTGTGGCGGCCACAACGCCAGCGCTGATGAGAGAGCCGAGCATGGTGGGCATTGTAAATCGATAATCAGTCGTTGGTCGTTGGTCCTTGGTCGTTGGCCAAACTCAACTGCACCCTCGTCCTGCCCCACGCACGACTTTGTCTGTTAGCCAACGTCGGATCGGGCCGCGGCTGCGGCACCTTGCCAAGGATCAACGACGAACGCCAACGACTAGTCTTCTCCTGTTAACTTTTCCCGCAATTGTTTCCAAAGCGCGCTCAGGATATTCTCCCAAGCGTCAGCCCCGGAGCCCATGGCCAACCTTTTTGAAAGTCCCCGCTACATTGCAGTCGAAGGTCCGATCCGAGTCGGCAAGAGCACCCTGGCCCGAATCCTCGGCGAGCGGCTGAACGCGCAGCGGGTCATCGAACCGGAAGACAACCCATTCCTGAAAGCCTTCTACGAAGGCGAGCGCGGCGCTGCCTTCCAGGCGCAGTTCGCGTTTCTGATCCGGCGCTTCGAACAATTGCGCGCCCTCGACCTCGGGGCCCGCTCCCCGCGCACCGTGGTCGCCGACTTCATTTTCGAAAAAGACAAGCTGTTCGCCTGCCTCAATCTCACCGACCAGGAACTCGATACCTACAACCGCTACTACAACTTCTTCCGCGAGCAACTACCCAACCCTGACCTGGTGATCTACCTGCAAGCCACGCCGGAGGTTCTGCGAAAGCGCCTGAAAAAGAAAAACGCGCCCAGCGAAAAAGCGATCAACGATGACTACCTCGAAGAAGTGGTGAAAGCCTACGAGCACTTCTTCTTTCACTACACCTCATCAGACCTGCTGATCGTGAACACCTCGGAGATCGACTTCGTCGAGCACAACGAAGATCTGAAAGAACTTCTGCGGAAAATCACCGAGCCCATCAAGGGCACGCAGTATTTCCTGCCGCTGGGGAACCAGGAAGCGGCCAGCGCATGAGTAGCTGGCGGCTCGTGGCTGGCGGCTTGTAGCTTAGAAGCCAGTCCCGACGATGGACTCGCCTGCCTCCTCTAAGTGTATGATTATAAGCACGTTGAATGCCGTTTGTGGGATTTTGCTGCCTGCTGCCCACGGCCGGCTACTGGCCAAATCGCGCTATGGCGTGATTCGTCTTTTCGATCTAAACTATCCTGGTTCGAATCAAGATGTAGACAGGCTCTATCCGGCCGGGCCGGAGGGGCACTGGAGGACATCGTGAGTCTCACCCCGATCGGCGAACCTCGCCACAAGATCACCGTCGCTTCTCTCCGCGAAAAAAAGCACCAACGCCAACCGATTACCTGTCTCACCGCCTACGACTACTCAAGCGGCCGTCTGGTTGACGAGGCCGGCATCGACATCGTGCTGGTGGGCGACTCGCTTGCCATGACAATGCTCGGCTACGAGAACACGCTCTCGGTCACGCTCGACGAGATGCTGCACCATGTGAAGGCCGTGCGCCGGGGCGTGAAGCACGCGCTACTCATCGCTGACATGCCGTACGGTTCCTACCACGTGAGCGCCGACGATGCCGTGCGCAATGCCGCGCGCTATGTAAAGGAAGGCGGTGCGGAAGCCGTGAAAGTCGAAGGCGGAGAAAAGCGCGCTGACCTGATCCGCCGCATCATCGATGCCGAGATCCCGGTTGCCGGGCACATCGGCCTGACGCCGCAGTCGGTCAACATGATGGGCGGCTACAGAGTTCAGGGCAAAGACCTGACCGCGATTGAGCACCTCATGCGCGATGCGGTCGCGCTCGACCGCGCCGGAGTGGCCTGCATTTACCTCGAAGGCATCCCGCGCGAAGTCGCGGCCATGATCACCACCGAGGTAAAGACGCCAACGATCGGCATCGGCGCCGGGCCCGACTGCGACGGCCAGGTTCTCGTCTTCCACGACATCCTGAACCTCACGTTTCAGCAGCCGGCCAAGTTCGTGCGTCGCTACGGCGACGCTGCCGCCGAGATCACGCACGCTGTGCAGTCCTACCGTGCCGACGTGCTCTCGCACCAGTATCCGTCCGACGCTGAGTCGTATCATCTGCCCAAGGAAACCAAGGCCGCGCTGGACCCGATGCTCGAGCGCAAGCACGCGATGCGGAGGTAGGCTCTAGCGCCCGTGTCCCACCGGCTGTCGCGAGAGCCTGACCTGAGCTTGTCGAAGGCGCATCTTGCCCTCGCGTGTCTCTGTGGTGAACTAGCCGTTCACGCCTCGAATGAAGATTCTCGAAACGATTGACATCATCCGCGCTGCCAGTCGCGCTGCGCGGAAAGCGGCCCAGCGCGTGGGCCTTGTTCCCACCATGGGCGCGCTTCACGAAGGCCACCTCTCCCTCGTGCGCATCGCGAAGGAAAAGAGCGATTTCGTTGCGGTCTCGATCTTCGTGAATCCCCTGCAATTCGCCCCCACGGAAGACCTCGCGAAGTACCCGCGCGCGTTCGAATACGACTGCGAAGTGCTGAAGCAAGAAGGCGTCGACCTGGTCTTCGCTCCATCCGTGTCCGAAATGTACCCCAGGCTGAACCTCACCTACGTCAACGTGGAAGGCCTCAGCGAGCGGCTCGACGGCAAATCGCGCCCGGGGCATCTCCGTGGAGTCGTCACCGTCGTCTCCAAGCTGTTCCACATTGTCGAGCCCGACGTGGCCGTCTTCGGGCAGAAAGACGCCGCCCAGCTCGCCGTCATTCGGCGCATGGTGCGCGACCAGAACCTGCCAGTGGAAATCGTGGCCGGGCCCATCGTCCGCGAGCCCGACGGCCTGGCGATGAGTTCCCGCAATGTGTACCTCGACGCGCCGCAGCGCTCGCAGGCGCTGGTCCTGTCGCGCACACTCAAGCGAATCGAAGATTTGTTCCGCCAGGGCGAACGTTCTGCTGCTCGGTTGCTGGCTGCGGGACGGGAAGTTTTCTCCGGTGAGCCCGACGTCCGCCTGGACTATCTCTCGGCCGTCGACCCTGACACGCTCGAACCTGTGGATTCGATAGAGCGCCCCACCTTGGTCGCCATCGCAGCCTACGTCGGCACCACCCGGCTCATCGACAACACAGTGCTGCAGGTTTAGTCCAGGATCTTTTTTCCCGACACGAACGGACTGCCGGCCACAACGTAGCGCAGAGGCCGCTCCGCCCCCTTGGTGATCCCGATTCGTGTGGTGACCTTCACTTGCGGCCGCGAATCACCGTCATCCGCAATCCACAAATCCGATTTTGCCGAAGTCAAGTCCTTTTCGTTATCTCGCTGCTTGGTAATGCCGAAGGCCTCCGCCAGCCTTCCCGGACCGCTCGTCAGCCAGCGCAACTGGCGCTTATCGCTCAAGTCTATGTCGCTCAGATCGCGCCTCCGCGCCATCTCGCGAATCCCAATCAACGGCTCGACCGCCCGGAAAAGCACGCCGCCTGCAACGCCATCCGGTAGGCACGAAACATTGAAGAGATAGTGGTTGCCGTAGATGAAATACACGTAGGAAATGCCCGGAGGCCCCCACAAAACGAAATTCCGGTCCGTTTTGCCGATGAACGAATGTGCCGCGGGATCGTCGTGCAGGTAAGCTTCGACCTCGACGACCCGGCCCGCCAGAAATCGCTGGCCTTCCCGCCGCACTAGCAACTTCCCCAACAACGCGCGCGCAACCCGCCGTGGATCGCGATCGTAGAAATTCCTGGGCAGGCGCGGCCACTCCCGCACCCCCAGTGCTTTTCCGGATTCCGATCTCGTCACCGCCTGCGAACCTTGCATGCTTGCCTGTAAAATGGGGGGTATCAATTCCAGCGCCACTTCCTACACAGCCTTGTTGAAGGAGAAATCATGCTCGGGACAAGTGTAAAGCTCACCGCCCTGACTGCGCTGCTCGCCCTTGTGGCAGCCGCGCAAACCATCCCCGCCGGAACGCGCGTCAGTGTTCGCATGGGCCAGCAAATCAGCTCCGGTACCGCCAAAGTTGGCGATCGCTTCGACGCAACCCTCACCCGCGATCTCGTGGTGGACGGAAGAACGCTGGCCAAGGAAGGCGCTCCCGCCCGCGGCAAGGTTACACTCGCGAAGTCGAGCGGACGTCTGCATGCGCCCGGCCAGATCTCGGTCCGCCTGACTTCAGTTGAAGTCAACGGCAAGATGGTCTCGGTCTCTACCGGCAGCTACCACCTTCAGGGCAAGAGCCACACCAAGAGCAACGTCACCAAGATTGGCGGCGGAACCGCGGTCGGTGCCTTAATCGGAGGGCTTGCCGGAGGCGGAAAGGGAGCCGCCATCGGCGCAGGAGCCGGAGCCGCCGCCGGAACCGGAGTCGCCGCAGCGACCGGAAAAGAGGAAGCTGTCATCCCGGCCGAGAAAGCGCTCAGCTTTACGACCACCAAGGCCGCCACCGTGAACTAGCCAGGTGATGTTCGAGGACATCCCCACCCTCCCGCGAAAGCGCGGGAAGGGTGGAGCACCCCGCTGAGAGCTTGGAACTGCCCTACTGGGGCGCCCCACCCCGAACGTCACGCACTTTGCGACGTCAGCATGGGTTCACTGCTTCAAGTACTCCAGCACTTCCTCCGAGTGCCCCTCCGGCTTCACCTTATGAAACACGTGCCGGATCTTCCCGTCCGGTCCGATCACGAACGTACTCCGCACCACGCCCATGACTTTTTTGCCGTACATGTTCTTTTCCTGGATCACGCCAAACGCGTTGCACAGCTTCTTGTCAGCATCGGCCAGCAAGGTAAACGGCAAGTGATACTTCTCCTGAAATTTCTTCTGTGCCACGGGTTTGTCCGGAGAAGCCCCGAGCAGCACCACGCCCATCTTTTGTATTTTTTTGTAATCGTCGCGGAACGAGCAGGCCTCCTTGGTGCATCCTGGAGTATCGGCGCGCGGGTAAAAATACAGGACCACGGTCTTCCCCTTGAAATCCTTTAAGGAAACCTCTTTGCCGTTCTCGTCCTCTAATTTGATGTCGGGAGCTTTATCATTAACGTCAAGCATGGTTGCCTTTCCAATCAGGACATCGTTATACCGCAGCGCGCTGTGGGTCGTCATCTGCGCGGCCGTCAGCTTTAGCCTCGCGCAAATCGCGCCCGCGCAGATCGCGCGCAAGTCAAAGAGAGATGCTGGCCCGCGAGCTCTGGGTTTGGTCGAACTCTCCTCTGAGGGCAAGGCTCGCCTGATCCCCGTCTGCATCATGATCGACGGCAAGTTCTACGACGCCGGCGCCTACAAAGCCTCGCCTGTCCCCCTCGCGCTCTGGACCGACACCGTGTATGAAGGCGAGAAGACCGGGGTCCCGCAGGGGCTGTTCACCGTCGCTGAAGCCGGCCACAACGGCAATGACGTCTGGTTCGGGGTCGGCAAATGGACGCCCGGCGGGTCAGATTCGGGAGCGCACTCAAAAGATAAGGGCAAAGGAAAAGGCAAAGACTCCAAGCCGAAGCTCGACGGGGACGAAGGTCCGCCAAAACTGCGCCGTCCCGAAATCGAGAAGCCGTCTGACTCCGGCGCTCCTTCCTCGGACAAGCCGGCATCTGTACCGCAGGACAACAAAGCCCCTTCCACTTCTGCGGGCACCGCGTCGCCGCCGACCACCGACAATCCCGCTTCCCCTACACCGGCATCTCCCGACGACGAGAAGAAGCCGGACAACACCTCGAGCGCCGCGAACGACGAAGACCCCAATCGCCCCATCCTCAAGCGCGGCCAACCTGAGACCGAGCGTATGGAGCGTCCTCTGGTTGGCGCCTCGACCGGCGTTCCGCGAAAGCCCGTAACTCCTCCATCAGCTGGCACCGCCAAGAAATCTTCGCCCCAGCTTCTACCCGCAATTTCCGACGCCGGCGGCCCCGACCCGCGCCCGTACACGTACGAACTGAAACCAGCCGAAGAAGAGAAATACCGCAAAGGGATGCTCGCGCTCGCCGCCGACGCGTTCGCCGCCAAGCTGCGCGAACTTGCTCCGGCACCCGCGAGCACGGGATCCAGCACCCGCAAGCCCGCTCGTCGTCCTCCAACAAAGGCTTCCCAGCCCACGTTCGATGATGTGCAATTCCGCGCCTTCGACCTGTGGAATACGAACGAACCTGTCTTCGTGTTGAGCGCCACCGCAAAGGCACCACCGTCCTCGACCACCTCGACCGAGAACCCAGACCAGAAGTACTACGTCACCGTCGTTGCCAAGAACAACATCTACGACGAACTCCGCAGGCTCTACGCCGGAGTAACCGACGCACGTCATCTCGACGTGACTCCTCGTCTTGAGCTGATCGACGCGGTCGACGCCGATGGCGATGGTCGCGGAGAGCTGCTGTTCCGCTCCACCTCCGACGTGGGCAAAGCCTGGGCCGTCTACCGTGCCGGGGCCGACCAGTTGTTCCCGTTATTCGAAGGCACCCCGCCAGAAAACAAGCCGCCCAGCGAGTAGGGAAAGGACTCTAACCGCAAACTAGGTCCCACCTACTCAGATCTGCCCCATCCGTTTAGAATTCTCCGGCACATCTCACCTAGGGTGACTTATGAAAAGACTGCTGCTCGCGATCTCTTGCCTTCTCACGCTGTCCGCTCTTGTCGCCGCTCAGGACCAGGACTTCAGCAAGGTTCAGATCAAAGTGACCAAGGTTTCCGGCAGTGTCTACATGCTGCAGGGCGCCGGAGGCAACATCGGTGCCTCGGTGGGGGAAGATGGCATCGTGGTTGTCGACGATCAGTACGCGCCACTCGCCGAGAAGATCCAGGCCGCGCTCAAGGGCGTCACCGATAAGCCGGTGCGGTTCATCATCAACACGCACTTTCACGGCGACCACACCGGCGGCAACGCATATTTTCAGAAGCAGGCCCCGGTCATCGCTCACGATAACGTCCGCAAGCGCCTCGAAGAAGGCGGTACAGCCGGAAACCTGGGTTCGGTTTCCATAGAGCACAAGCCCGCCGCCAAAGACGCTCTGCCGATCCTCACCTTCGACCACGACGTCACCGTCCACTTGAACGGCGAGGATATCCGTGCGCTGCATTTCCCCGCCGGCCACACCGACGGCGACGCGATCATTTTCTTCCCCAAGTCGAACGTCGTGCACATGGGCGACGATTTCGTCCGCTACGGTTTCCCCTTCATCGACCTTGGCAGTGGCGGCAGCGTCGAGGGCATGATCTCCGCCATGCAGGAAGTCGTCCCGAAGCTCCCGCCCGACGTCAAAGTGATCCCGGGCCACGGCGAGATCGCCAACCTGGATGACGTCCGCGAATACACCAGGATGCTGGTCGACACGCGTGCCGTCGTTGAGAAAGGCGTACAGGCGGGCAAGACGCTCGATCAGCTAAAGCAAGAGAAGGTCCTGGAAGCTTGGAAGAAGTGGAACGGAGAGTTCATCACGACAGACGTGTTTATCGAAACGCTCTACAACGACCTGACGGGGAAGAAGGGCGGAAAGTTCATCAAGCACAATTGAGGCTTTCGCGGGGGCGTGATGGGCTGGAACTACTTGTTCGTCAGCACCACTTGGCCGTTCTCAACCTTGATCCCGCCCACGCCGTCGGGCAGCTTCAACCGGTCCCGCTGCTCCGCCAGCCGCTTCTGCAACTGGTCGTTCACCAGCGACACGGGCACTTCCAGATCTCCAATCTTGATCTTCGTCGGGTCAAACGTCGCATAGCCATCCTTTGACCCTAGGTGTCCCTCGAGCGTCACCCACACATCCTTGCCCGCGATGTGCGTCAGAAATTGCCCTTTGGCTACGTCGCCATCGAAGTTCACCTGGTAGTCCTTGACGCTGGCCTCGCCCGGCCCCAGATCGCCCGAAAGAGGATTGCCGCTTCCTTCGCTGCTCGCGCTGCCAGAGCCAGCCTTCTCCGTAGTCGAACCGCCCGAGCTACCACCGGGCGAAAGCATCCCTGCAGCCTGCGCCATCGCCGCCGCAACTTCCTGCGCATTCAGCCGGACTTCCGCTCCCGACTGCCCCGCCGCCCGAGCGTCGTCAAGCTGCTGCATCTTGCTCTGGAAGGATTGGGCGTTCGCCGCGACGGCTGCGGGCGGCTGCGGTGCCGGGGCCACCGGCATCGGCCGCTTGAGCACAAGAAACAGCGCCACCGCCGACGTAGTCAGCGTCGTCAGACTGATGATGCGATCAAATTTGATCTTCATCCATACTCCTGCTCACTCTCATGCGTGGTCATTCCCCCGCTCAATGGGTTGTCATCCTGAGCGAATTGAGGCAAAGCCGAACGAAATCGATGGACCCCGTGTTCGCCGACGTCGTCAACGGCCCGGACGGGAATTCCCCTGCACGAACTCAGAGCGTTAGCCAACGACCAACGACTCAGAATCAATGCTAGCCTCTCCCCAGCCCCCCTTCACATCACCAAAGCCGTTGTCCGCCCGCTAACCCCGCACGCTGCGCTCCCGCACCTGCTCCGAGGTCAGCCCATACAACGGAGGCGTCTCCACCCCCAGCATCGCCAGGTACAGATAGATCTGCCCGCGATGATGCGCCTCATGCTCGATCATCGCCCGCAGCCATTTCCAGCAGGTAATGGGAGCGCCGTCGGGAGTCGCCACCTTGCGGTTCAGGTCGTCGGGAGCGAGCCGGGAGAAAATCTCCACCGACTCGCGATGCAGCCACTCTGCAAACTCCATCACCGCCCCGTACCCCTCGGCCAGATCCTTGCCGCAACCGGCATACCGGCTCGGCCGTCCGGACACGGTCTCCCCATACATGTAGCGATTGATGGTCGCAATATGCCGTACCAGGTCGCCCAGCGTGAACCGGCCCTCGCGGTAGGTCCATTCAATCTTGTCGGCAGGAATGCAACGCGCCACGCGCATGGTGCGCTGATGGATTTTGTCGAAGTAGTCGAGGAAGGTGCTTGCGTCAGTAATCTGCATCAAAATCTAACTCGGGGTCTCAGCGGCTCTGGCGGTCATCGCAGGGCAATTCATTCAGGGGGGCAGTGGTACTCGTCTGTGAAATCAAATTTGATTCTCGGAAGCCCGCCACGACGGCAGCGACAACCAAAAACCGATGCCCACGACGATGAACCCAAAAACCAGACCACGAGCCTAACAAAATTATCCCTCCAGCTTCCTCACCAGCACCTCATTCACCAGCTGCGGGTTCGCCTGGCCCTTCGACGCTTTCATCACCTGTCCCACGAAGAACCCGAGCATCGTCTTCTTGCCCGCGCGATACTGCTCCACCTGCTTCGGGTTCGCGGCGATGAGTTCATCGATGATCTTCTCCAGGGCCGACGTGTCCGACGACTGCACCGGCCGGCCTTCTTCCTGGTACACCGCGCCAAAATCCTTGCTCCGCTCGAAGCTCAGGTCGTAGAGGTCCTTCAGCATCTTGCCCGAGATCGCGCCCGACTCTACCAGGTCCGCCGACATGGCTACGCCCTGCATCGTGATTGGCGACTGCCCGATCTCCAGGCTCTTCGCCTTCAGCCGCCCCATCAGCTCGCCCTGCACCAGGTGCGCCACGCGTTTGGGATTCTTCGCTGCCTTGGCCGCCGCCTCGAACTGGTCGGCCAGCTCTCTCGAAAACGTCAGCACGTTCGCGTCATACTCGGTGATGCCGTAATCGTTCACCATGCGCGCCCGCCGCGCCTCGGGCAATTCCGGCAGTTGCTTCGCCATCTCCGCCTTCCATTTCTCGTCGACCACTAGCGGGAGCAAGTCCGGCTCGGGAAAATATCGATAGTCATGCGCCTGCTCCTTCGAGCGCATTCCGTAGGTTCGGCCTTCGTTCGAGTTGTAGAGCCGTGTCTCCTGCTGAATCTTGCCGCCGCCCTCGATTACTTCGACCTGACGCGCAATCTCGTACTCCAGCGCCTCGCGCACGAAACGGAACGAATTCACGTTCTTGATTTCGGTCTTCGTCCCAAACTCTTTCTGCCCGCGCGGCCGCACGCTGACGTTGGCGTCGCAGCGCAGCGAGCCTTCTTCCATGTTGCAGTCGCTCACGCCCGTGTACAGGATGATTTCCTTCAGCAGCGTCAGGTACTCGTAGGCTTCCTCGGGCGTCGATATGTCGGGCTCGCTGACGATCTCGATCAGCGGCACGCCCGTGCGGTTCAGGTCGATGGCCGTTTTCTGGTCGGCGTCGGCGAAGCCTTCGTGCAGACTCTTCCCCGCGTCTTCTTCTAGATGAATGCGCGTGATCCCGATCTTCTTGCCCCGATTCTGCTTCAGCGCGATCCAGCCAAACTCGGACAGCGGCTTATCGTATTGCGAAATCTGGTATCCCTTGGGCAGGTCAGGATAGAAGTAATTCTTGCGCGCAAAAATCGACGTCTCGTTGATGCGGCAATTGAGCGCCATCGCCGCCAGCACCGCGAACTCTACTGCCTTGCGGTTCAAAACCGGCAGCACGCCCGGCAGCCCCAGGCACACCGGGCACACGTTGGTATTCGGAGGATTCCCGAACTTCGTGGAGCACGAGCAGAAAATCTTCGTCTCGGTCAGCAGCTGGACGTGGACTTCCAGCCCAATCACCGGCTCATATTTGGCCAGGGCCGCCACCATCGCGTCAGATGCGGTCACCATATCAAGCGATTATAGCCGCCTCTGTCGTCGTGTCCCACGCGCGCTATTCCCGCCTGCCTTACGGTTTTGCTATTCCGACGCCGAGCGAAGCGCAGGCAGGAGGAATCTGTCGTGCCCCGGGGCCGCGGCCGATGCTAAGCAGATTCCTCACTTCGTTGGGAATGACAGGAACGTCAAGAATAACAAGAACGTCAAGGCAGCCTGGGCAAAACTCAGTAGCACAGGAAATGGACGAAACCGAACCCTACTTCTCAAACGGAATCTCGAAATAAAACAACTCGCTCCCCTTGGCATCGCGCACACCGGTCATGTAAAACCGTCCCCCGGCCAGCGGAGACCCGGACAGCCCGCTTACATCAAAGAACACAAACCCCGACTGTGTCGAATGCGGCTCGACTGCCTTCGCGCCGAACTGCGCCGCGTCCATTTCGTCGAGCGCTTTCTTCCCCACCGCGCCCTTCACCCGGTTGCGTGGAAAAGGAATGGGCAATGGCGCGGTTCCTCCGGCCGAAATATGCGCCAGCCTCCGGTACAGTTCGTCTTTGGTGGCCGCGGTAATCTTCTCGCGCCGAGCCGTGATCAGCTGTGCCTTCAGGTTGCCGAGCGTGACGGGCTGATCGCCATCGTTGGTGATCACCAAGAACACCGGCAGAAAGCCGTTCTCTGCCCACTTCACGTTGAAGATCTGCTGCTTCTCTGGCGTGTCATAGGGATCGATGCCGGCGGCCACCTTCTCATCGCTGTGGTTATCATGAAGGGGATACGTCTTGGCAGCCTTCGCTTCGGGCCGGGTGAACTCCTTGGAGAAGCCGGCCAGAAGCGCCACTCCGCACACCAAAAGCAGCGCTGCTACCCAACGCACGTGGGAGCGCGTCTCACAATGCAATCTCGACATGTGTCGATTATAGCCGTGCGATGCGGAGCGTGTGGCCGCCGGAGCCTAGCTGGGCGATTGCTGGACCGCCGTCGAGTGGTGCGAGGTAGCTAGACCGACCAGTGCGCCGCCCACCAGTCCAGCCAAAATCGACAGCAGAACCACAGTCAGCATCTGCCTTCGGAAGTGACTCCTGCGTCGGATGACAATGGTCATATTGCCCTCCTTCGACACCACTCTGCGCCAGATCTGATTGCTAATATTCTAAATCGCCTGTCAAAGCTGAATCGGGTAATTTCCGCATTAGAATAGCCCCTTCCATGTACTTGCTTTACAGCGCGCTTCTGGTCACGGCCCTGTTCGTCAGCCTTCCCTATTGGATCTACCAGATGTTGCGCCATGGCAAGTACCGTGCGGGTTTCCATCAGCGTTTTGGCGCCCCGCCGACTCAACTCTCGCGCAAAGTGGGCGACCCCACCATCTGGATCCACGCCGTTTCCGTCGGCGAGGTCCTGGCCGTCAGCTCGCTGGTGGAAGCCTTGCGCGCTCGCTGGCCGGCGTGCGAAATCTTCGTTTCGACCACCACCGACACGGGACAGAACCTGGCCACGAGCCGTTTCGGCGCCGAACATGTCTTCTACTTCCCCATCGACCTCGGATTCGCCATTCGCCCCTATCTCGACGTCCTGCAGCCCCAACTCATCGTGATCGCTGAGACCGAGTTCTGGCCCAACTTCCTGCGCCTTGCCAAGCGCAGCCGGGCCCGCTTGGCCGTGGTGAATGCGCGCCTCTCCGACCGCTCACTACGTGGATACAAACGTCTCCATTGGTGGTTGCCGAGTGTCCTCACCCATGTCGATCTCTTTCTCGCCCAAAGCGGGGAGGACCGCAAACGCCTCATCGAGATCGGCGCACCGGAATCCCGCGTTCAGGTCACCGGCAATTTGAAATTTGATTTGCAGCGGGGGAACGAACCGGAAGTCCTTCCCAAGCTGCGGGAGAGCCTGCGCTCCGAAGGCGCCAGCCCGGTACTGGTCTGCGGCAGCACCGTCGACGACGAAGAGGAGCGCATGCTGCTGCAGGCCTTTCAGAGCATCCTCGCCAGTTATCCCAAAGCGGTGATGATCCTGGCCCCGCGCCATCCTGAACGCTTCGTCCCGGTGGCCGCGCTGCTCGAGAGCTTTGGCGTGCGTTTTCTGAAGCGTTCCTTGTGGAGCGGCGAGCCGCTCGCCGGCAGCGTCCTGCTGCTCGATACCATCGGCGAACTCTCAGCCATCTATGGACTCGCCGACATCGCCTTCGTCGGTGGCAGCCTCGTGCCAAAAGGCGGTCACAACATCATCGAACCCGCCCGCCACGGCGTGGCCATCGTGGTCGGCAACCACTACGAAAATTTCCGCGATATCATCTGGCTCTTTCAGAAAAACGATGCCGTGCGGGTGGTGGGCCCGGCTGAACTTCCGCTGGTTCTGATGGAACTGATCGCCCATGACACCGAGCGCCTCGCTATGGGCCGCCGTGCCGCAGAGACATTGCAGTCACAGACGGGGGCAACCGCGAGGACGGTGGAGGCCCTGGAACAGTTGCTGAGTGGCGAGCGGGCGGCAGCCGCAACTCCTAAACTTTGAATCCACTTTCCCCCATTTACGGCCTGGCCGTTGCGGCGCGAAATAAGCTTTACGACCGGGGCGTCCTGCCTGCACGCGGTGTGCGTGGCCCGGTCGTCAGCGTCGGCAACCTCTCCCTCGGAGGCTCGGGCAAGACGCCGTTCGTCATTCTTCTGGGAGAACTGCTTAAAGTCCGGGGTGTGCAGTTCGATGTGCTTTCCCGAGGCTACGGCCGCCACACGCGTGGCGTGTTTGAGGTCGATCCCGGAGGAGCCTCCGCTCAGTTCGGAGACGAACCGCTGCTGATCGCCCGCCGCCTCGAGGTCCCAGTCGTCCTCGGCGAAGACCGCTACGAAGCCGGGCAGTTTGCCGAGCAAAAATTCGGCCCGCAACTCCACCTGCTCGACGATGGCTTCCAGCACCGCGCCCTCGCCCGCGATTTTGATGTCGTCCTGGTTACTGCCGACGATGCCCGCGACTCGCTCCTTCCCGCCGGGCGCCTGCGCGAGCCGCTCACCTCGCTTAAGCGCGCGGACGCCGTGGTACTCACCGCTGGCGCCGCTCCCGAAAACTTCCCGCTCCATGGCAAGCTTGTCTGGCGTGCGCGCTGTGGGATCCTGCCCAGGAACATCCCCAGCCGCCCAGTCGCTTTCTGTGGTATCGCTCGCCCACAGAATTTCATCCTGCAACTTCGCAAAGCCGGCGTAGAGCCCGTGGCCGAAGCCGTCTATCGCGACCACCACGCCTATGTCGAAAACGACATCCGCGACCTCCTCGCACTCAAAGCCAATAGCGAAGCCGACGGCTTCGTCACCACCGAAAAAGACGCCATCAACCTGGGAGGATTTTTCTCTGCCCTCGGTCCCATCTCCGTCGTCCCCGTTAAGATGGATCTCGAAGACGCCGCTAACGCCGTGGATACCATGCTGCGGATCGTCAACGAACGAAAGAACCGGGCATGAGAGAATCACTGGCGACTGTAGCGCCGGCGTCCCGCCGGCTGTCGCCAGGGCATCTTGCCCTCTCTAACAAATGTGTGAAGCGAGTTAACAAAAACTAGCCGGATGACGCGCCATCCCAAAGAGGCTGACCGCCTCAAGAAAATTCTCGACGCTTTCCCCAAGCTCACCGTCACTGTGCTCGGCGACCTGGTGGCTGACGAATTCGTCTACGGCGAAATCTCCCGCGTCTCGCGCGAGGCACCGGTGCTCATCTTGAAGCACCGCGACCGCACCGTCGTTCCCGGCGGAGGCGCCAACGCCGTCAACAACCTCGCCGATCTCGACGTGAATGTGCTTCCCGTCGGGCTGCTCGGCGACGACGAAGCTGGCCGCCTGCTCATGAAGGCATTCCGTCACAAGCGCATTCCGGTCAGCGGCATTCTCAAAGACAAAGCCCACATCACCGTCACCAAGACGCGCATCCTTGCCGGCATGACGCACTCCGCGCGCCAACAGGTCGTGCGGGTGGACCGCGAGCCCGACGATCCGCCGAATGCTCACTTCACTCGCGAGCTGGTGCTTTCGGCCCGGCAATACGCGCGCGCCTCTGACGCGCTCCTCGTTTCCGACTACGGCTACGGCTCGGCGACGCCTGCAATCCTCACCGCGATCCGCGCCAAGGGCCTGCAGGGTATTCCCGTCACGCTCGACTCGCGCTTCCGCATGTTGGAATATTCCGGAGTCACCGCGGCCACGCCGAACGAGCCTGAAGTCGAAGCCTGCCTCGGCATCCGCATCGGTCAGGACTGGTCCAAGCTCGTCTCCGCGGGCGAGCAACTGATGGCCCGCATGAAACTGCAGTCGCTCGTGATCACTCGCGGTCGCGACGGCATGGCTGCCTTCGCCGGACGCCACAAGCCCGTCGACATCCCGATCTTCGGCTCCGATGAAGTCGCCGACGTCACCGGCGCCGGCGACACTGTGATCGCTGCCTTCACCGCCGCGCTGGCAGCGGGAGCGACGACCGAGGAGGCCGCCCAGCTTGCCAACTACGCGGGCGGTATCGTTGTCATGAAGCGGGGCACCGCCACCGTGTCGCGGCAGGAACTGCTGCACGCAATCGAAACCGCGCCCCCCGCCACCCGACCCCATTGACCGAGCCCACCTCCAAGATTTTCGACCGCGACCAGCTCCGCCGCCAGGTGGAAGCCTGGCGCCGCTCCGGTGATCGCATCACCCTCGCCAACGGATGCTTCGACCTGCTCCACGTCGGCCACGTGCGCTACCTGCACGCCGCCAAGGAACTCGGTGGTCGTCTGATCGTCGCCATCAACTCCGACGACTCCGTCCGCGCTCTTAAAGGCGAAGGCCGCCCGCTCATGCCCGCCGGAGAACGCGCTGAAATTCTCGCCGCCCTCGCCGACGTCGATGCCGTCGTGATTTTCCCTGAGCGCGACGTGCGCGCCCTCATCCACGAAATTCATCCCGACATTCAGGCCAAAGGCACCGACTACGCCGCCGAGTGCGTCCCCGAAGCCGAGACCGTGCGCGAGTATGGTGGGCGCGTTGCCATCGTCGGCGACCCCAAAGACCACTCCGCCAGCGAAATCATCCGCACTCGTCTGACTCCGAAGGCCGGCACGAAATGACTGCCTCCGATTCGCCGCGGTCCAGCGCGTGCTTCGAGCGCGTCCTGATCGTCCGCCTCAGCTCGATGGGCGACGTAGTCCACGCTCTGCCGGCAGCCGTTCTGTTGCGTGAAGCCTTCCCGCACGCCCACATCGGCTGGCTGATCGAAGAGCGCTGGGGCGAGTTGCTGTGTGCGATGTCCACGGTTCGATCGGGGCCGCTCTCCCAGCAGCGCCCGCTGGTCAACGCGATTCATACCGTCCACCTAAAACATTGGCGTCGGACACTGACTTCCAACCTGACCTGGGAACGCATCGGAGCCAGCTTGAGCGATCTGCGATCCCATCGCTACCAGGTCGCCGTCGATCTGCAAGGAGCCGCCCGCTCCGCCATCCTTGCGCGCTGGTCTGGAGCCCCTGCGATCTTCGGAGCCGCCCGTCCCCGCGAGAATCTGGCCAGTATGTGGTACACGCGTCAAGTTATGACCGAGCGTCCACACGTGGTCGAGCAATATGCCGAGATCGCCAGTGCAGTCGCAGGTCAAAACCACCCCATCCCCGACGCGATCTTTCCTTCCGATCCCGCCGCGGAAGAAGCCGTCGTCAAGCGCCTCGCCGAACTGGCCCTTCGCGACTTCGTGATCCTCAATCCCGGCGCAGGTTGGGGAGCCAAGCAGTGGCCCGCCGAGCGCTACGGGGAAATTGCCAAAGCCCTCGCTGCTCGCGGTGTCCCCTCGATCATCAACGTCGGCCCGGGCGAAGACGAACTCGCCCAGATCGCCGAAAAGGCCAGCGACGGCGCGGCACGTGCACTCTCATTCTCGGTGGGCGAACTGATCGCCCTCACCCGCCGCGCGCGCCTCTTCATCGGAGGCGACACCGGCCCCATGCACCTCGCCGCCGCGCTGCACGTTCCCATCGTCGCCCTATTTGGCCCGACTGATCCCGCACGCAACGGCCCTGTTCGTACGCGCAGCATCGTGCTGCGCAATCCTGCGAGCCGCGCTTCCCTCAGTCACCGCACGGAGCCCGATCCCGGCCTCCTCGCAATCACCTCCGAAGAAGTCCTCGCCTCCGCGAACAAATTGCTGGAGACCTCGCGTTTGGAGAACTCGCGTGGCTGAATGGTCACTGGTCGCGCGCCGCATTCGTGTCCCCCTGGGATTCGCCTTCGCCATCTTCTACCTCTGGATCGCCCGCCCCACGTGGATCTCGATCGCTCTCGGCACACTCATCGCACTCCCTGGCATTGCCCTTCGCGCCTTCGCCTCCGGACACGTCAGGAAAAATGAAGAACTCACCACCTCCGGCCCCTATGCCTACACGCGCAATCCGCTTTATCTCGGATCGCTGATCATGGCCGCCGGCTTCGCCCTTGCTGCGTGCAGCGTCTGGGTACTCGCCATCATCGTTGCGATGTACCTTGTCATCTACCTGCCTGTGATCCGTCACGAAGAGGCCTACTTGCGCGAGGTTTTTCCCGCCTTCGACGAGTACGCCCGCAACGTGCCTCGGCTGTTCCCCCGATGGAAGCCCTATGGCCAACAGGCGGGAGAGTTTTCTGCATCTTTGTACTGGCAGCATCGCGAGTACAATGCTGCCTTGGGCACTGTGGCGCTGATGGCTGCCCTGGTGGCCAAACTGCTGTGGGGTTTCCGCTAGCGACGCGGTTCGCCGCCACTCCTCAAGGTCTCGAGCGCTTTTGATTCGTGCCCTCTCCAAACTCGTCCGACCCCAGCGGAGAAACATTGCCCACACCCTCGCCTTCTTCAGCGCAGTCTTCTTTCTGTATCCCGCACGCGCCACCGAACAAGGCTCGATCGTCACCATTGGCCCACCTGCGCAGGGCTCGATCGTCACCATCGGACCCTTCGCCCAGATCATGGCCCCCGCCGCCACCTACAGGTTTCCCGACGGACAGGCCTACGTCTACAACGCCGAATGGCATTTCTTCACCGCCGGCAACTCGACCGTACGCATGGAGACCAACGGCACCGAGCAGAGAGTCACCGGCATCGCCGACTCGGCCGGCATGGCCAACGTGCTCTACGCCGTGCACGACCGCTTCGAGGCCCGCTTCGACCGCAAGACGTTCTGCTCGATTGAAGTCACTAAGCACATCGAAGAAGGCCCGCACAAGCGCGAGACGAAGATCACCTTCGACTATCCGAAGCGCAAAAGCTTCCTGAACGAACGGAACCTGAAGAACGGGGACTCGAAGTATCAGGAGAACGACATTCCGCCCTGCGTCACCGACGTGGTCACCGGCTTCTATTACCTCGCCTCGCTCCCCCTGCAGCCGGGCAACACCTACACCTTCCCCGTCAACGACGGTGGCAAGACCGCCGAAGTCACCGCCCACGTGGAAGGGAAAGACAAAGTAAAAGTACCCGCCGGAACGTTCCAAGCAGTGCGCGTCTCCGCCGAAGCGACTTCAGGAAATCTCAAAGGCCGCGGCAAGATCTGGACCTGGTTCAGCGATGACCTGAATCACACACCGGTGCAGATGCGCGCCAAGCTGACGTGGGGGACGCTACTGTTCCGGCTGCAGCGGGTGGAGCGGCGCTAAACCAAGTTGCGTCCCGAAACGCGCCGGGGCAGACGCCCTCGGTTGCCCCTCAAAGCCGTCATCGAGAGCGAAGATGCCGCGCGCCGAAGCGAGTCGAGGGACCCCGCGTTTCTCCACCGTACATCAGGCCGCGATGATTTTTCCACGATGCAACCCCCGGCCGTCGTCCGTCCGGGCAGACCAGGCGTCTGCCCCTACGCGGGTCACTTCGCCGCTACCAACCCCTTCGCTCGGCTCAGCTCCGGCCTGTCCGAGTTCGATCCCGCGCACACCTTCACCAGTTCCGCGTAGTACTTCGTTGCCTGGTCCTGCTTGCCCGCGGCCTCGGCCGCCTGCGCCGCGCCATACAGTCCGTTGAAGCGGTTCGGATTGAACTTTAAGTCTGTTTCATATTCCGCCAACGCTTCCACCGGACGCTTCGCCATCATCAGAACCTCCGCCACCATCTCGCGTGTCGGAATTCCCGACGGCTCCTCGCCCAGCGAATCGTCCTGATCGGCCAGCGGCCGCAGGATCGCCAGCGCTTCGTCATACTTGCCTTCGGCCACCTTCAGCCATGCCAAGGCCTGCTTGTGCTCTTCGTCCACCGACTCGGCGAAGTCTTTCTTCTTCTTCGACACGAGATCGCTGTGGATCGCATCGATCTGCTCCGCATCCTTCTTCACCTGCTCCGAATGGCCCAGGTGGGCCGCCCCGATCGCACGCGCCCAATACACAGCCGAATCCTCGTCTGGCCCCGCCACTCCAGTCGCAGTCAGAGCCGCGGCATCCGCCCAGTGATGCATTTCAATCGGATACAGCGCCGTAAAGTTCACCTGCGTTACCGCTCGCGGGTTGTAGTCCATGCCGTACATGTTGTGGATCGTGTCCGGCATGGCCTTCACTTCCTCGATCAGCGCCCGCGCCTCCGCGTCGCGCCCGCTCTGCATGTACGCGTAGAACAGGAAATCCATCGCATGGAATTGATGCCCCTCCCCGCCCATGTGCATGGCCGCGGTCTTGCGCGTCGCCGCCACGGACGCCAGGTTCGACTGGATGTCCTCGTCCCACATGCCCACCCGTGCAAAAATGTGCGAAGGCATGTGCAACGCATGCGGAGCCGCGGGCGCCACCTGCGCGTAGCGCCGCGCCGCGGGAAGCCCAAGCTGCGCCAGCTGCGGCTTGTCGTACGCATGGATCAAGTAGTGCGCCACGCCCGGATGGTCCGGCTCAATCGCAAACAGCTTCTCCAGGATGGCCGCCGCCTTCTTGTCATTGGCAAACGTCGGGTCGTTCCCCTCGTTCGCCGCCAGGATCGACAGCGCATAAAACGCCGCTCCCTCGTGATCGTCCGGATAGCGCTCGTATACCTTCTCCATTGCCTTCGAGTAAGCCCGCGCCCGCGCGAAGAAGTCTCCCTTGCCGCCGTAGAACGCCTTCATCGCCGCGATGTAGTCGCGCTCCCGCGGAGTCACTGCGTGCAACTTGCCGCCCTTCTTCGCCTCCTCGAGCCCCTTCTTCGTGACCGCCGCATCCGGATGGTTCCACAACTGGTGCCATTGGCTCATCGCCAGTCCCCACTGCGCCATCGCGCACTTCGGGTCGTCCTGGGCGATGTCGGCAAACTCTTTCTCCGCCTCCTCGTACCAGAACGAATGCAGCAGCGCCACCCCGCGCGCAAAGGGTTTCTGCTCCGCCGCCGCGCACGACACCGGAAAGTGCACCGTGCCCAGCTGCTTCTCGGTCAGCTCCTCGTGATGATGGCCTTCCTCATCGGCCACTGCCCAAAGCGCGCAGCCCAGCAGGACTGCCAGTGTCCAACCCAAAGTTTTCATGCGAGGACCTCGTCAGGAGTCTAGAAGGCGGGGTTCCGCCGCGTCAACGAGGGTAGCGGGCGGTGTACTGAGACGGCAAAATGCCTCGCATGGGCTCAATGAGTGCCAACTGTTTACAACCATTAAGCCTTAGCGACGAGCCTGCCCAGAATGAACTCTCTCAGCCGACATTGGCGTGGAATCAACTACACTCATCGACCTGACTGTGGGTAACCCCACGACAGAACAATACTGCCGACATAGCAGGCCAAAGAAATTCCGACGCCGATGAAAGACGTACTGAAAAAATACAGCTTGCTCAGCACAACAAGACCGCCAAGCATGGCCAGCCCGACCACGGGCAGAAACGGTGAGTGGAACAGGAGCTGGCTGTGCGTCAACGCGAGATAACCGAAAACCAGGCCGAACAAAATCAGCCCCATGCCGTGGCTGGCATTGAAGCCTACCCAACACCGCCACATGGTTGTTTCCTTCGTAATGACAGGTGAAATCTGACTCATGGTGACTTGCAGCGCGGGGTCGCGGGGCGTGAGCTTCGTCCCCCAGAACGTATAGACAAGATGAACGACCCCGAGCGCAAAGACAATGCTGGCACTAAGAACCATCAGAATTCTTGCAGCCAAAATGCTCTCCCTACGGGGCGAGCCGACCCCAGAGTTGATCCGCTAAACGCTAGCGCTAAGAACAACCTTACCGCCGCAGCAACGCTGCGGTGACTCTTCTCATTGCCGCATCTGCGTGTTCACCACTGTATACTCCTCCCACAGTGCGGCGCGAAAAGCTTATCGTCCTTGCTTGCGTAGTCTGCTACCTGCTGCTCGCAGTCCTGCTCGCCAATGTGCGCGCGCCGCAGAGTGATGAAGGCCACTTCGCCGAAGGCGCCGTTAATCTCGCCTTCCACGGCCGCCTGAGGCTGCCCACCTGGACCCCATGGATCTCCACTCTCGACCAGAAGGTCTACGCGGTCATGCCCCTTTACTTCTTCGGACTCGGGGCCTGGTTCCGTATTTTCGGCGTCGACATGCTCACCATGCGCTACTACAGCGTGCTCTGGGGATGCATCCTGGTCGTCTCCTACTATCTGCTGCTGCGCCAGACGTCGAAAAATCTGGTCCTCGGAGCGCTCGGCCTGTTCGTGCTCGCCTTCAGCTACGACGTTGTCAACCTGACCACCGCCCGCTACGACGCCATGGCCGCCGGACTGGCCGCCCTGGGCCTGGGATTGTATGCCGTCCTGCGCCGCTACAATCTCGGCACCGCGATCCTGGTCGCCAACGCCTGCATCGCCGCCGCCGCCATGGTGCATCCCTACGGCGCCTTCGGCTTTGTTTATTTTGTGATCTTCTTCCTGGTCCTCGACCGCGATCGCTTCCGCTTCAGCCAGTTGCTCCTCGTCGCGCTCCCCTACATTGTCGCGCTCGCGCTCTGGGGGCGATACATCGCCCAGGATCCCGCGATGTTCAAAGCCCAGTTCGGCGGCAACGCATCGGCGCATACGGTCTCGGTCCTCCATGCTGTAGCAGCCGTCAGCTCCGAACTCCGCGCCCGCTACTGGCCGGCCTTCGGAGGCGAAGGCCGCGCTTCCGCCTACGCCCGCCTGCATCTCGCGATTCTCGCGCTGTACATCGTTGCTTACTTCACCAGTCTGCTCACGCCCGCTATCCGCAGGGAGAAAGCCAACCTCGCCGTGCTTCTCTGCGCCACCTTCGGATTCTTCGCGCTCACCTTCGCCGAGGGCTCCCGAGGATACGTCTACCTGGTCCACGTCATCGGGTTTTATTCGCTCGTGGTCGCCATCTGGCTCGGGCACCTTGTTGCAGCAGGCAGGTGGCAACGTTGCATCGCGTTCGGCATCATGGCGGCCCTGGCCCTGTTCGCGATCGCCACCATCGCATTTCGCGCCCGCCAGAATTCTTATCAGAAGGCCTTTGTGCCGGCGGCCAACTATCTCCGGCAACATCTTCGTGAGCATCAGCTCGTGTTCGCAGGCGGCGACTTCGGCATTCCCCTCGGCTTCGCCGACCATGTGCTCGACGACCGATTCCTCGGCTCCCGCAACCACATCCGCCCCCACTACATCGTCGTCGATCGCGACGTCGCCAACAGCTTCCAGGAGGAAAAACTCCACCGCCCCGAAGTCTACGAAGCCGCCATGCAGGCGCTGAACAGCTATCAGCTCGTCTTCGAGCGGCAGGCTGGCGCCGACTTCTACCGCATCTACGCCCGCCCTGATCTAAACTCCCCCCAAGGCCATGTCGACTTCAGCGCCCCGTCCACTCCCTGAACTCGCCTCCCTCCAGGCTATCCTCACCGACGTCGACGGCACCCTCTATGATCTGCACCCCGTGCGCCGGCACATGCTCTCCGCGCTCCTGTGCGCGCACCTCACAAATCCGCTGCTCGGATGGAAGACCGTTCGCTGCCTGCGCGCATTTCGTGACGCCCAGGAGCATCTTCGATTCGCTGACCGGAATTCGGCAGAAACAGGCAGTGCCTCCCATTCTGAGCTGCAATACACGCTAGCTCAGCAAGCCACGGGATACTCTGCGGAATTTGTGCGGCAGACCGCGACTCGCTGGATGGAGCGCGAGCCGCTCGCGTCGCTGCCATCCGCCGCGCACCCGGGCATGCGTGATTTTTTCGTGTGGGCCGCTACTCGCGGCATCAAGCTCGCCGCCCTCTCCGACTATCCCCTCGACGCGAAACTGAACGCGCTCGGCGTCGCCGAACTGTTCCCGCTCGGCGTCAGCGCCAGTCATCCCGAAGTCCAGCGCTTCAAGCCGCAGCCCGCAATCCTGGAATTCGCGCTTCGCCAGCTCGAGGTCGCGCCCGAGCATGCTCTTTACATCGGGGACCGCCCCGATGTCGACGGAACCGCCGCCCATCGCGCCGGCGTCGCAGCCGCGATCCTTTCCCCGCACACCAGCCCCGGACCGCATCACGGATTGCTTTACGTGCGCTCTTTCTCAGAACTGAGACAGCTACTCGAACAACGAACTACGGTGAAGGATGTACAGGAGAAGGCGGATTAGCATCGAGCAGGACGGTAGCGCTAGCAGCCTGCCCCGAGCCAACGCAGTGAGCCGAAGGGTTTCGCCCCCGCCCCAAGCCCACACCCAATCCCGCACCCCTGCCTCCGGTGTGAAGAGCCCTGCACCCTACTAGACAGCGCCGTCCGCCCACGCCTGTGTTATCAATAGCAACGGCGCAGTCCGGCTGGCCCCCGGATTGCTCGTGCAACCGGCAAGCAGTCCGCCATTCGTCTGGCTCCTATTCCCTATCGGCAGAGGTTGTTTGCATGGCAACGGTTTCTCGCCACCTGGCGTCGCAGACGAACAAAAGGGCCGGTATTCTCCCTTACCTCCGCATCGCCCGCTTCGATCACTGGATCAAGAACGTCTTCGTGCTGCCCGGTGTCTTGGTGGCCCTGACCGTCTCCGATCACGTCCGCTGGATCACCCTGCTCGAGAATTTCGTCATCGGCCTGCTTGCCGTCGGCTTCGTCGCCTCCAGCAACTACGTCATTAACGAAGTCATGGACGCGCCTTTCGACCGCCACCACCCCACCAAGCACCTGCGCCCCATTCCTTCCGGGCAGGTCGCGCTACCGCTGGCCTACGCAGAGTGGCTGGTCCTGATGGCCCTTGGCCTCGGCCTCGCCTATCTCGTCTCGCGCCCGCTGATGCTGACGCTGCTGGTGCTCTGGATCATGGGACTGGTCTACAACATTCCGCCGCTGCGCAGCAAAGACCTGCCTTACATCGATGTGCTCTCGGAATCGGTGAACAATCCGCTGCGCATGCTGGCCGGCTGGTACATCGTGCGGCCCATCTCCGCTCCGCCGCTCTCGCTGCTCCTCAGCTACTGGATGATCGGCTGCTTTTTCATGGCCACCAAGCGCTTCGCCGAATATCGCGAGATCGCCAACCCCGAGCGCTCCAGCGCCTACCGCCGCTCGTTCCGCTTCTACAACGAACAGCATCTGCTGGTGTCGATCATGTTCTACGCTTCGTTCGCCATGCTGATGCTCGGAGCGTTCATCATCCGCTACCGCCTGGAATGCGTGCTGGCCTTCCCGCTCGTCGCCCTGCTGATGGCCGTTTATCTCTCGCTCGCCTTCAAGCCGCACAGCGCAGTGCAGCACCCCGAGGGCCTGTACCGCGAACCGGTGCTGGTCTCGGTGGCTACCGCAGCCTCCGTCGCGCTGACCGTTCTGCTATTCGTCGACATCCCCGCGCTCTACCGCTGGTTCGCGCCTCTGAAGGCAGGGCTGATCCCGAGAACGTAGGACGCTCTCGAGTGCGGCACTCTTCACTGGGCAGGATCGGTCTGCACCGCCGACAGAAACTTTCCCACGGAGACACCCTTCGACTTCGCTCCGGGCAAACTCGGGCACTGAGAAAAGCTGGGCGCGCCTCTGGGGATTCGTGCCTCCGTGGTGGATCTTCTGTGAGGGAATCGCCTGCTCCCCTTACCATCCCCCCGTCCCCTTCCTTCCGACCCTTCCCGCACCGCCACCACCACCATCATTCGCCCCGTATTGCCGTTCTCCGCGCGATGCGAAAACAGCAGATCGGTATTGCACGACGTGCACAACTCCGACGCCCATACGTTGCGTCGCGACAGCCCCGCATCCAACAATTGCCGACGATTGGCCTCGACCAGATCGAGGAATATGTTGACTGGAAGCCGGCTGTGCCCCGGCGGACGCATCGTCATAAACAGCAGCGGATACTTCTCGCGCACCGGATCCGACTCCTTGATCTCATGAAACAGCGTATGCGCATAGCCAAACTGCGACTGAAAATGCTCCCGCACTTCTTCGCCGACTTTGTAGCAGCAGTTGTGCACGCCCGGCCCGATGGCCGCCCGCAGGTCCGCGGGCCGGCTGCCAAAATGCATCCGCATCCGTCCCACGCCTTTCTCGACGATGCGCTTCACTGTGCCCCGCCACCCGGCATGAAACACTCCCACAGCCCGCTTCTTCCGATCGACGACAATCACCGGAAGACAGTCAGCCACCAGCACTCCCAGCGCTAGGCCGGGCGTATCGCAGATCAACCCATCGCCTACCAACGGCTCAGCCGCTGGCTCGGTCACATAATGAATGACATCGGAATGGACCTGTCGCACCGTGGCCAGCTGCTTCGCGTCGGCCATTCCTAACGAAGCGAGAAACGCCGCCCGATTGCGTGCCACCGCCGCCCGCGAATCGTTTTTCGTGAACCCCAGATTCAGCGCCTCCCCGCCGTACACACGCGAGAAGCCTCCGCGCCGCGTGGAGAATCCATGAATCAGCCAGGGCCATTGCAGCACGTCCGATTGCAGAGGGTGAATTCCAGGTTTGGAGGGAGCCCGCGTCGGCACGAAATCATCTTATCGGATGCCGGGTAAAGAGAACTCACCATGAAGACACGGGGTCACGAAGAACAGCCACTTGGTTTTGCTCTGGCCGCGGCTGCCTTGAGCGAAGGCGAGGGTGTCTCGGTGGTGAAAAAAGGTTTCGCGCCGTAAGGCTCTTCTCCGTCCCCCCGTGTCACTGTGGTGAAAGAGACCCTCATGGCTGCCCGCAAAACCCATCTTCTCAGTGCCATACAGGCCCGCCCGGCCCTTCCCGGGCGTCTGTGATACCCTTAATTTGAGCTACTTCGCGCCCGGAAGTATCCTCTGAGGAACAATGGAATTTTTGCTCAAATCGTGGCGTTTTCTAGTGGCGCTGCAGCTTCTGCCGGCACTCGAAAGCGGGGAAGAGACCCTGGTCGGCGGCCAAGCCGTGCTGGAAGGCGTCATGATGCGGTCGCCCCATGCCTGGGCGATCGCCGTGCGCAAGCCGTCGGGTGAAGTGGCCACTCACAGTGAGCCCCTGGAGCGTCCCTCCGACAAACACAAATGGATGGGCTGGCCGGTGGTCCGCGGCGTCATGACGCTGGGTTACGCGATGGCGCTCGGCTTCCGTGCCCTGCGCTTCTCGGCCGACGTTGCGCTCGAACACATTGCACCCGCAGAAGAGCAGCCCAATAAGAAGAAGCTGGAAATCAGCGGCTGGGTCGCGGCCATCAACATCCTCCTCTCGCTCGGCTTCTTCATCGTGATGTACAAGTTCCTGCCGCTGCTGGCCGCGCGCCAACTCGGCCACTTGAGTCCGTTCTTCGCCAAGCCCAACGTGGTCATCCTGTTCGATGGCGTGATTCGCCTCGGCCTCTTCCTGCTGTTCATCTTCAGCACGTCGCTGTTGCGCGACATCCGCCGCGTCTACCAGTACCACGGCGCTGAGCACAAGACCGTCTTCGCCTTTGAGAACGGAGACCCGCTCTCTACGGGCGCAGTGCAGAAGTATTCGACCTATCATCCGCGCTGCGGCACCAGCTTCTTGATGACGGTGATGATCTTCTCTATCTTGGTCTACATGGTCGCGAACGCGGTCGTCCCGGTTTCGACCTTCGCCGCGCAGTTTGCCACGCGCATCATCCTGCTGCCGCTGATCGCCGGGCTGTCGTACGAAATCATCCGCTTCGCCGCGAAGCACCGCGGCTCGCTCTTTGCCCTGATGACCGCCCCCGGCCTCTGGCTGCAGCGCATCACCACGCAGCCCCCCTCCGATGACCAGGTCCACTGCGCGATCGTCGCCCTCGACCGCGCCATGGAACTGGAAAAACAGAATGGCGGGGAACTGGTGATTGCCTAGCGGCTCCCGCCGCGAATCTCGTACTCCTTCCCGATCATTCGTACGATAATGAAAACGTTGCACGAGTCTTCCATTCTGCCGTTTTGGCTGAATGCTGATTGCTGAGACCTGACCGCTATGTTTGAACGCCTTTCCCAACTCGAAGCCCGCTACGAGGAGCTCACCCAGGCCCTCGCGTCGCCGGAAGTCATCAGCGATTCGGCGAAATACCAGAAGACTGCCAAGGCCCATAGCGAGCTCACCGACATCGTCGAAAAGTATCGCGAATACAAGGACCTGACTCGCGGCATCGCCGAGAGCAAGGCCCTGCTCGCCGACGAAAAAGATCCCGACATGCGCGCCTACGCACAGGAAGAACTCACCAAGCTCGAAGCCCGCGTCGGCGGCGTCGAAGAAGAATTGAAAGTTCTGCTGCTGCCCAAAGACCCCAACGACGAGAAGGACATCATCCTCGAAATCCGCGCCGGTACCGGAGGCGACGAAGCCACGCTTTTCGCTGACGAGATGTTCCGCATGTACTCGCGCTACGCCGAGTCGCAGGGATGGAAGGTCGAAGTGCTTTCGACTTCGGAATCGGCCGTGGGCGGACTGAAAGAAGTCATCGCCATCATCGAAGGCAAGCGCGTCTACTCGCAGCTCAAATACGAAAGCGGTGTGCACCGGGTGCAGCGTGTCCCCGCCACAGAGCAGCAAGGGCGCGTGCATACCTCCGCGGTTACCGTCGCCGTGCTACCCGAAGCCGAAGACGTCGACATCAAGATCGAAGCCAAGGACCTGCGCATCGACACGTTCTGCTCTTCCGGCCCTGGCGGCCAGTCTGTAAATACGACGTATTCCGCTGTCCGCATTACGCACATTCCGACCAACACAGTCGTCAGTTGTCAGGACGAAAAATCGCAGATCAAGAACCGCGAAAAAGCCATGCGCGTGCTGCGTTCGCGCCTCTACGAAGTAGAAATGCAGAAGCAGCAGGAAGCGCTCGCGAAGGAACGCAAAGCGATGGTCGGCACCGGAGACCGCAGCGAAAAAATCCGCACCTACAACTTCCCGCAGAACCGCGTCACCGACCACCGCATCGGCCTGACCATCCACCAGCTCACCGAAGTCATGGACGGCAAGCTCCAGCCCATCGTCGACGCGCTCGTCACCCACTACCAGGCCGAGAAGATGAAAGCCGAAGCAGCTGCGCCGGTAGCGTAAGCACGTATGCGCCGGACACTGCTGTCCGCCCGAACTGAGCGTTGAACTTAAGTGATCCTGCTGGGCGAGCTCTTCGGGAGTTCCTCAAGACACTTTTGCTCGGGTTGTTCTCGTGCCCGCAAGCGGTTGAAAATAGGGCGGCGCTTTGGCGCCTGAGGTTCGCTTTTCGATCCCTGGAAGACTTTTCCCGCAGCCTGCTAGTACTACTGTGTTATAAAAAGGGAGCTCCACAAAAAGGACAACCTGAGAGTTGCCGGAGCAGAACCCTGGCAATGGTTTGTCGAAGGGTGGCAATGGACCAGGGGTTATGCCGCTC
>Ga0182035_10000051_pt1 | contig 45939 bp, 49 predicted proteins | sample flu12Cox44000170_FD_125969 | JGI IMG/M metagenome (GOLD analysis project Ga0182035, IMG submission 125969) | Lab enrichment of tropical soil microbial communities from Luquillo Experimental Forest, Puerto Rico - flux4day.12C.oxic.44.000.170 | ecosystem: Environmental > Terrestrial > Soil >...
CTTCGAGTCGAATTTGCCGCCCGCGTGCAACGTGCACATGATCACTTCAAGCGCGGACTTGCTCTTGAATTTGGGGTGGGGATCGACCGGGATACCGCGGCCATTGTCCGTCACGCTGACAAAGCCATTTGCCTCCATCTCGACTTCGATCCAGTCGGCGTGGCCGGCCAGCGCCTCGTCCATGGCGTTGTCGATGACTTCAGCGAACAGGTGGTGCAGCGCCTTTTCGTCGGTGCCGCCGATATACATGCCGGGGCGTCGGCGGACCGGCTCGAGTCCCTCGAGGACCTCGATATGCTTGGCGGTATAGCCGGCTTCCGCGCTCGATCCCCGCGCGGAGGACTTCGTGCGGGCGCGCGCCGATGCCTTCGGTGCCTTGCGCGCCGACGACTTCCCGCTGCGGGGTGCGTCGAAAAGATCTGGCTGTTTTGAGGGTTTGTTCTTGGTCGCTGTCTTGGCCATAGAAGCCTTCAGATAGGGTCACGGCGAATCAGTTGCCAGCCACTATATGCCATGGCTGCAAAGCCTTGACGGCACAACCTCCGCTGTGCCGCTTAAGGGAGGGTTTAAAGAGGCGTTTTTTACGGCAAAAGCCCTGTGGAAAGGGGGCCGGCAACCAAAAGGAACTTCGCCCGTTATCTTGCCCATGGAGGCAGGTGTAACCAAGGCCAAGCCGCGGCGCGTCGAGAAACCGGCAATCCGCGGTATGCGGGAGGCTGGGTTTTCGCTGGCCGTCAACGATCCGCAACCAATGGCCGAGGTTGCGCGATTTTGGCGAACCGCCGCCCAGTCGGCCACGATCGGAATGTTCATCATCCTTCTTGTGGTCGCGCTCAGCCTGGCGCGACCACTTCTGCTTCCGGTGGCATCGGCCTTTGTGGTGACCATGATGCTCGGGCCACTGTCTGCACGGGCCGAGCAATACAAGATACCGTCTCTGTTAGCGGCGATCGTACTTTGGCTTCTTGTCATCGCAGTCTGCTACGCCGTCATTATTCTTTTGGGAGCGCCGGCGGTTGATTGGATCGGCAAAGCACCTGAGATCGGCCGGATCGTTCAGGAAAAACTGCATGTGCTCGATCGACCGCTGGCAGCATTGCAGGAACTGCGCGACGCGCTGCTGCCGTCCGACAAAAAGGGTAGCCTCGGCGTCGATATCATAAGTTTCGTGCAGCCTGCGCTCCTCGTCGTGACGCCGGCGATCGGCCAGACGTTCATATTTTTCGGCACGCTGTTTTTCATGCTGCTCGGCCGTTCGCAACTTCGGCGGATGCTGGTGGCATTTTTCGACGAGCGGGAAGCGCGCCTGCGCACGCTGAAGATTATGAACGACATCGAGCACAACCTGACCGGCTATCTCAGCATGGTGACGATCATCAACGTCGCTGTGGGTATCTGCGGTGGCGTGGCCGCGTGGGTAGCGGGTCTGCCGGATCCCATGGCGTGGGCTGTACTCGGTTTCATCCTCAATTTCATTCCTTATATCGGGGCGCTCATTGTCGAAGTCGCGATGTTCATGGTCGGGCTCGTCACTTTTCCGACGCTCACCCAGGCGCTGCTTGCGCCAGTGCTGTTTCTCGCGCTCGCAACGCTGGAGGGACATTTCGTCACGCCGAGCATTATCGGCCACCGACTGACACTGAACCCGCTCACCGTATTCTTGTCGCTGGTGTTCTGGACCTGGCTTTGGGGGCCGGTCGGCGCGTTTCTGGCGGTGCCCTTGTTAATCATGGCATTGGTGGTGATCGGCCATCTCTTTCGTGAGGATGAGCCCGAACTGCCGACCTAGTGTACTGGCGCGTCTGTCTCTGCCGGGTTACACAAGTCTGACAGCGCTCGGCCCAACCCTCCGATGGACCTTCAAGCGATTGCCCAACACGTCGTTGAATTCGTCCACAACAACGGAGGGTGGGCGGTTCCCGTCGTTTTTGGTCTCGCGTTTGGGGAGTCGCTGGCTTTCATCTCGTTGCTGATTCCGGCTTGGGGTGCCTTGGTCGCAATTGGTGCGCTGATTGGCCACAGCGGGATCAGCTTCTGGCCGATCTGGGTTTCGGCTTCGCTCGGTGCGGCCTTCGGCGACTGGGTGTCCTATTGGGTCGGTCTCAAACTTGAATACACGGTTGCGCAAATGTGGCCGCTGTCGCGCCATCCTGATCTCATCCCGCGCGGCGAAACCTTCGTGAGGAAGTGGGGCGTCGTCGGAATTTTCATTGGCCGGTTTTTTGGTCCGTTGCGTGCTTCCGTGCCTCTGATCGCCGGCATCTTCGAAATGCCGTTCTGGCAATTCCAGATTGCCAATTTCATTTCAGCATTTATCTGGGCGGCAACGTTGCTGACGATTGGCGACGTGATATCGAAAATGATCATGTGGCTCTGGTGACAAAAGAATCCGCCGGACTTTCGCCCGGCGGATTTGTTCGCGGATACGCTGAATCTATTTCAGAGCGGCCGCGCCAGCCTGCGACACGACATCGTCCTGCGAGCCTGTGCCACCGCTGACGCCGATTGCGCCGATAATCTTGCCGCCGACCATAAGCGGGTTTCCGCCGCGCGATGCTATAACGTCGTCGAGCGTTGGCAGATAAGCGAAGAAGCTGCCTTTGCCGAGCAGGCGCTCAAAAACCAGTGTCGGACGCCGATAGCGGGCCGCGGTGCGTGCCTTGTGTTGCGAAATCGTGACTGAAGCGAATTGGCAATTGTCCTGCTTTTCGAAATAGACGAGGTCTCCGGAGGGCCCGACGATTGCCACGCAGAGACCATTCCAATTCCGCTTCACGGCTTCCGCAATTGCGGCCGCGGCCGCTTTCTTTGCGGTCTCAATGTTGATTGTCTCGCCGTAGGGCGGCTGAGTCATCGCATCAGGCACGGCTTCGTTCGGATTGTTCGGATCAGCAGGAACTTGCGCGAAAGCGGCCGAGCTCATCAGCAGCGCGGCGCCAAAGATGCCCGCCATCACACTCAAACGATGCATTGGACTTCCTCCCAAATGATTGATTTTTCCAGTAGACCCGGCTGGGCTCCTGTCCCGCATGAGGTGCGGCAGGACGACCCCGGGTGGCAGCTTATCCAACTGCCTGGCATTCGCCTATATGCCCATCTGGCGGTCTTTGCCTGCGGACGCTAGTTGACGAGGCAGCGGACGGGCCCTATATGCCGCGCTCATGAAAACGCTAGTTGCAGCAATTTTTCCCCGCCGCCGCCGTGCCACCTCGGCACGGGCGTAGCGTTTGCATCGCCGTGCCGCCCGGATTTGAGGCTGCGGCAAGGCTCCCCAAAGAATTCTCGCCGCTGGCCATCTTCCGGTAGTTCTTTAAAACTTCTGGATAAGGATCGACTATGGCTACAAAAGCGAAGATCGGGGTGCTGGGTGCTTCGGGTTACACCGGTGGCGAACTGGTCCGTATTCTTTTGCGCCATCCGCGAGCGGAAATCGTCCTGCTTACGGCGGAGCGCAGCGCCGGCAAAGCGATGCGGGATGTGTTCGCGCATTTCTCGCCGTTCCCGCTGCCACAGCTTGTGGCGATCGATAGTCTCGGCTGGGCCAGCCTGGCTCTCGACGTCGCGTTCTGTGCGTTGCCGCACGCGACCACGCAGAAGGTGATCAAGGAGCTTCTGGCAACATCCCCCGCGACCAAGGTCATCGATCTCTCTGCAGATTTTCGTCTGGCTGATACCGCGGCTTACACGAAATGGTACGGCCACGAACATCACGCGCCCGATCTGCAGAAGGAGGCAGTCTACGGCCTCACCGAGATTCACCGACGAGAAATCCGCAAGGCACGGCTCGTTGCCAATCCCGGCTGCTACACAAGCTGCGCGCAATTGCCTTTGATCCCGCTGCTCAAGAACAAAGCGATCGAGCTCGACGAGATCGTCATTGACGCCAAGTCCGGGATGACTGGAGCAGGGCGGGCAGCGAAGGAATCCATGCTGTTTTCCGAAGTGTCTGAAGGCTTCCACGCATACGGCGTCGGACATCATCGGCACATGGCGGAGCTCGATCAAGAATTTTCGCTCGCGGCGGAGCGGGAGGTGATCGTTTCTTTCACGCCCCATCTGGTGCCGATGAACAGGGGAATCCTCTCGACCATTTACGTGAGAGGTCGTCGCGGACGGACGCCCGAAGATCTTCATGCAATACTTTTAAAGTTCTACATGAAAGAGCCTTTCGTGCATGTCTTGCCGTTTGGCGAGACTCCACAGACCAGACATGTCCGCGGCTCGAATATGACCTTCATCGGCGTCGCTAAGGACCGCATCCCGGGGCGCGCGATCGTGATATCGGCGCTCGATAATCTGGTGAAGGGCGCATCGGGTCAGGCAATTCAGAACATGAACCTGGTCATGGGCTGGCCAGAGACAACGGGACTGGAGCAGGTCGCCCTGTTTCCCTGATTCAACTGATAGAATAGGGCGTCTTTGCCGGAGTGTCGGGATGTTCGAGGTCCAGAACCAGCCGCCGCCGCTCGAGCCCTATAATTTGTTTGCCAGCGACGCTGTGCTCGGCGAAGCCGTGCAACGCGAGGGTGCGGGCTGGGCAAAAGGCGAGTTGATTGCTTTGGGTGCAACGCTCGGCAAGCCGGAAACCATCCGGCTGGGCTTCGATGCCAACAGATTCACTCCGCAATTGCGCACGCTCGATCGTTACGGTCATCGCCTGGACGAGGTCGAATTCCATCCAGCTTGGCACGAACTTCTCACGATCGCTCTCGCAGCCGGTCTGCATTCAAGTCCTTGGGCGGACCCAAAGTCCGGCGCTCACGTCGCGCGCGCGGCGGGAACTTATATGCTCGGGCAGGTCGAAAGCGGCGTCTATTGCCCGATCGCGATGACTTACGGCTCGGTGCCGACATTACGTCACGCTCCGGTCATTGCGTCCGAATGGCTGCCGCGAATTTTTTCACGCGACTACGATCGCAACTTTCGTCCCGTAAAACAGAAAACCTCGGCGCTCCTTGGCATGGGCATGACCGAGAACCAGGGCGGCTCGGACCTGCGCACCAATACCACGCAAGCAGAACCAGCCGACGATGGCAATTTTCGTTTGCATGGTCACAAGTGGTTCATGTCGGCGCCAATGTGCGACGCGTTCTTGGTGCTTGCACAGTCGCCGAAAGGCTTGAGCTGTTTCCTGATGCCACGCTGGACACCCGATGGTGAGCGCAACGCCATCGAGATCCTGCGTTTGAAAGACAAGCTCGGCAATCGCTCGAATGCTTCAAGCGAGGTGGAATTCCGCGGTGCGTATGCGCAGCTCGTTGGGGAGGAGGGGCGTGGCATTCCCAACATCATCGAGATGGGCAATTACACCCGGCTTGATTGCTGTATCGGCTCGTCGGGCCTGATGCGACAGGCGGTCGTGCAGGCGGTTCATCACGCCACATATCGCACGGCGTTTCAGAAGAAGCTCATCGACCAGCCGCTCATGACGAACGTGTTGGCCGATCTTGCCCTTGAATCAGAGGCCGCGACTGTACTTACGATGCGGCTAGCGCGCGCCTACGACGAGGATAACGAGGCGGCACAGGTCATCCGGCGCGTGGTCACTCCCGCGGCGAAATTCTGGATCTGCAAACGCACGCCCTTTGTGACCTACGAGGCAATGGAGGTGCTCGGCGGCTCCGGTTACATCGAGGAAAGCATCATGCCGCGCCTCTATCGTGAGGCGCCGGTCAACTCGATCTGGGAGGGCTCTGGAAACATCATGTGCCTCGACGTGCTGCGCGCCATCGGACGGACCCCGAATGCGGTCGATGTGTTGCGTCATGAACTGGGCGACGGCAAGGACGCCCGGCTCAAGGACGCCACGACGCGCCTGGAGAAACGGCTTGCTGCACACGACCGCAATGACGAGTCGCAGGCGCGGGCTCTTGTGCGCGATCTGATCGTGACACTTCAGGCGGCACTGCTGGCGCGGCATGCGCCAGCGGCGGTATCCGAGGCCTTTTGCGCCTCGCGCCTGAATGCCAAAGATGGGTCGGCTTTTGGCATGCTGCCGCGCGGAGTTGACTTTCGCGCGATCGCCGACCGGGCGGCTTCCCGAAACTAGAGCTTGCCAAACACCGCAAAGACCAGCGCAACCTGCGCCAGAAATCCGACTGTGAATGCCAGCGTGCGCAGGATCGGCACGCCCATTGTATAGACGACGGCGTGTACGAGGCGTGCCCAGAAATAGACCGCGCAGGCGATCACGGTATTTGGGGTCGAGTGGCCCTGGGCGTCGAGAATGAGCACCAAGGGTGCAAAAATGATCAGGTTTTCAACCGCGTTGGTATGAGCAAAATAGAGACGCTGCGCCCATTCCGATTGCGGCTTGTCCTTGCGCGAAGGGTTGGCCATGGTGCCCATCAGGCCACGGACCATGATGCGGTCGAGGATATAAGGGACCCACATTAGCCCGGTCAGGATGATCGTCAGCGTCAGCCACAGCAGTTCCTTGGTCATTGCTGTTCCCCGATCTTGATGCTTTCGGCGGGGAGCATAGTGGATGCTGCGCCCGCTGTCCCGCCCGCCGACGTCAGGTCCAGCTTTTTACTTTGACATAGGAGCCGGGCGCGTCTTCCGTCGGTTTGAGCTTGCCGCCGCCGATCTTGCGCGCGGCAACCGTTTTCTTGGCGTCATGCGACTTCAGCCATTTTAGCCAATCCGGCCACCATGAGCCTTGATGCTCGGTTGCTCTCTTGAGCCAGTCATCGACATTTGAACCGGTCGGCTTTCCACCGGTCCAATACTGGTATTTCGGCTTGCTGGGCGGATTGACGACGCCGGCGATGTGGCCGGAACCGGCGAGTACGTATTTGACGGGACCGCCGAAGAATTGCGATCCGAACAAAACCGATTTCGCTGGCGCAATGTGATCTTCGCGGGTCGCGAGATTGTAGACCGGCACCTTCACTTTTTTGAGGTCGAGCTTGATTCCGCCGATTTCCATCTCGCCTTTTGAAAGCTTGTTGTCGAGATAGCAATTCCGCAAATAGAACGAATGATTTCCCGCCGGCATGCGCGTGGCATCGGAATTCCAATACAGAATATCGAACGGCATCGGCTTCTTGCCGCGCATGTAATTGTTGACGACGTAAGGCCAGATCAGGTCGTTGGATCGAAGCATGTTGAAGGTGTTGGCCATACGCGAGGCCTCGAGATAGCCCTGTTCCTTCATGTGTGCTTCGAGTTGTTTTATGCGTTCTTCATCAACGAACACCATCAGGTCGCCGGCATAGGTAAAGTCAACTTGCGCTGCGAAAAACGTCGCGGACTTGACGCGATTCTGTTTTTTCGCGGCGAGATAGGCGAGGGTGATCGACAGCAGCGTGCCGCCGACACAGTAGCCGATGGCGTGAACCTGTTTTTCTCCGGCCACCTTCGCAACCGCATCGAGAGCCGCAATAACGCCCTCGCGCATGTATTCTTCGAAGCTTTTTTTCGCGAGCCGCGCATCGGGATTGACCCAGGACAGGACAAAAACCGTGACGCCCTGACTGACGCACCACTTGATGAAAGATTTTTCCGGTGTCAGGTCGAGGATGTAGAACTTGTTGATCCACGGCGGCACGATCAGGAGTGGTGTTTTCAGGACCTGCTTCGTCGTTGCTTCGTACTGGATCAGCTGCAGCAACTCGTTTTGAAATACGACCTTGCCTGGCGTGACCGCGAGGTTGCGGCCGACATCGAACACGGAAGGGTCGGACTGGCGGATTTTCAGCGTGCCTTGCCCGGCCTTGATGTCTTCCGAAAGCATATGCATGCCGCGAACAAGATTTTCGCCATTTGAGGCGAGCGTCTCGCGCAGTAATTCCGGATTGGTGAAGACGAAGTTGGACGGCGAAACCGCATTCGCGATTTGCTTGACGTAGAACTCGGCCTTCTTGCGGGTCGTCTCATCGACTCCGCCAGCATCCTTGACTAGGCGTTCGGCCCATTGCGTGCCGAGCAAATAGGCCTGCTTCAAAAAATCGAAGAACTGATTTTGCGACCACTCGGGATCGGCGAACCGTTTGTCCCGCGGGTCCGGGGCGACGACCGGTTCGGCCTGCTCGCCCGCCATACGCTTGACCGTGCTGGCCCACAGCTCGAGGTAGGCGCGACCCAGGCTGGTCTGGACCTCAAGCGCGCGGCGGGGGTCCGACAACCAGTATTCCGCCACGCGGCCGACCGATTTGACCACATCGGTGATGTCTTCGGCGGTATCCCCCTTAATCTTGCCTTCCTCACGCGGCTTCAGATACGCGGCGAGCGCCTTGCCGCCTTCTTCGATCAGACGGGCAATGTTGTGCGACAGGGCCTCGACATCGACATTGCCGACCGTGGCGGGTTCTGTGGTTGGCTTGTCCATACTTGTGCCCCCGCAGACAGAAGTGGCCCGGCCCGCGTCCTCCTGCAAGCAGCGTTTCAGCGCATGGTTTCGCCCGGCTTGCCGCGGCAAGACCCTAACCTTGCTGTGGCCATATTAGCCGGATATCAGGATCATGCTATAATTCATTGAGTCTACATGGATTTCCGGTCCGGCTGGCAAGCCTTGGCGAGCATGGCGCGCGCGTTGGTGAAGGTTCTAGGGATCGCTGGCCTGGCCCTGGTGGCTGGGCTCGCGGGGTGTTCGGCCGGGTCCATGGTCGACAAGCTCCCCGCCGATATGGGTCTGCCTGCCGGCGCGCCCGCACGCCCGGCAGTGCCATACGAATATCCCGCGGTGCACGACATGCCGCCCGCTCGCGCGACGGTACCCATGACCGAAGAGGAACAGGTCAAGCTCGAGAAGGAGCTGGCCAATGTTCGCGACCGCCAGGAAGGCCGTACACAATCGCCTAAGAAGTCTGCTCCGAAGCCAAAAAAACCGCCAAATGACGGCGAAAGCGGGCAAACCGCTGGCGCCAAACCGAACCCATGATAAAAGCCAGCCGGGGTAACTAGCGGGCTGGATAGGGCAGCCGACCTTAAGGTTTCAGCCGATGGATGAGTTTTACCGCATTCTCCGCTTGCCGCCGTATGTGTTCGAAGAGGTGAACAAGGCGAAGGCGCGAGCCCGTAATGCGGGGTCCGACATCATCGATCTCGGCATGGGCAATCCCGACTTGCCCGCGCCGGCGCATGTGATCGAAAAGCTCAAGGACACTTTGGGCAAGCCGCGCACCGATCGCTATTCGGCCTCGCGCGGCATTCCCGGCCTCCGAAAGGCGCAGGCGGCCTACTATGATCGCCGCTTCGGGGTGACGCTCAACCCCGATACGCAGGTCGTTACCACGCTCGGTTCAAAGGAAGGCTTTGCGAACGTTGCGCAAGCCATCACGGCACCTGGCGACGTCATTCTCGTCCCGAACCCGAGCTATCCCATCCATGCCTTTGGCTTTCTGATGGCGGGCGGCGCCATTCGCTCCGTTCCGTCTGAACCGACGCCGAACTTCTTTCACACTTTAGAGCGTGCGGTCGTGCATTCCATCCCGAAACCGACTGCCGTGGTCGTGTGCTATCCGGCGAATCCGACCGCGTATGTTGCGACGCTCGACTTCTACAAGGACCTGGTCGCTTTCGCCAAAAAGCATGAGATCCTGGTGTTGTCAGATCTCGCTTATGCGGAAGTTTACTTTGATGACAGTCCGCCGCCGTCGCTACTGCAGGTTCCTGGAGCGAATGACGTGGCGGTTGAATTCACCTCCATGTCGAAGACCTTCTCGATGCCGGGCTGGCGCATCGGCTTCGCGGTCGGAAACGAGCGCATCATCGCGGCGCTCGGACGGGTGAAATCGTATCTAGACTATGGCGCATTTACGCCCGTGCAGGTGGCGGCAACCGCCGCGCTGAACGGCCCCGACGACTGCATCAAGGAAATGCGGGCCACATACAGGCGTCGGCGAGATGTGCTGGTCGAAAGCTTCGCCCGTGCTGGATGGCACGTGCCAACGCCGCGGGCATCGATGTTTGCCTGGGCGCCGATACCCGAGCCGTTCAAAGAGCTCGGCAGTGTGGAGTTTTCCAAGCTGCTGGTGGAGAAGGCCGACATCGCGGTCTCGCCGGGCATTGGCTTCGGCGAATACGGCGAAAATTTCGTTCGCATCGCGCTGGTGGAAAACGAACAGCGTATCAGGCAGGCCGCGCGCAATGTTCGCCGCTTTCTCGAACACGCGCCGGAGCAGTTGCATAACGTCGTTCCGCTCGCGACGCGTCGCTGACAACGGGCAAGCATCATGGCGCAAGCCCGAGCGCATGATCCCAAAAAATGGGAACCGGTTTTCGGATAACGTCATGCGCAACCCATCACTAAAAGTCGGTGTTGCCGGATTGGGCACTGTCGGTGCCGCGCTGGTCTCCCAGATCGGGCACCAGCACGATGCGCTGAGCGCGCGTTGCGGTCGGGCCATCGAAGTCATCGCAGTCAGCGCGCGCTCGCGCGCCAAGGACCGCGGCGTCGATCTCAGGAAAATGAAATGGTTTTCCGACCCGCTCGCGCTTGCGCGCGAGCCGGACATTGACGTGTTCGTAGAGCTGATCGGCGGCGCCGGTGATCCGGCAAAAGGAGCAGTCGAGGGTGCGCTCGCGTCCGGAAAGTCGGTCGTAACTGCCAACAAGGCCTTGCTTGCCCGACACGGCGTCAAGCTTGCCGCGATTGCGGAGAGCAAACACGCCGCGCTGAATTTCGAGGCGTCCGTCGGCGGTGCCATTCCCATCGTCAAAACGCTGCGGGAGGGAATGGCGGGTAATTCCTTCGAGCGGATCTATGGAATTCTGAACGGCACCTGCAATTACATCCTCACCAGGATGGAGCAGGATAAAATGACGTTCGAAGCGTGCCTGAAGGAAGCGCAGCGGTTGGGTTATGCCGAGGCCAATCCCAGTTTCGATATCGAGGGGCACGACACTGCGCAGAAGCTGGCGATTCTTGCGAGCCTCGCGTTCGGCACGAGGGTCGATCAAAGCGCGATCTATGTGGAGGGCATTTCCTCGATAACGCCGGCCGATCTTTCGGCGGCCGATGAACTTGGCTACCGCGTGAAACTATTGGGTGTTGCCGTCAAAACGCCGAAAGGCATTGAACAGCGCGTGCACCCGACGATGGTGCGCAAGGATTCCGCGATCGCTCAGGTCATGGGTGTGACCAATGCGGTCACGGTTGATGCCGTTGACATTAACCCACTGACCCTGGTCGGGCCCGGGGCAGGCGGGGCCGCGACGGCTTCGGCGGTGCTGTCCGACATCGGCGACATCGCGCGGGGCGTCCGAACGGCGCCGTTTGGACGGCCCACGGCCCGACTCACGGACGTTCGAAAGGCGCCAATGCAGCGCCATGAAGGTGGCTATTACATACGCCTGGTCGCGCGGGACAAGCCAGGCACGGCGGCGACTATCGCCAAACGCCTTGCCGAACAGGAAATTTCACTCGAATCCATTGTGCAGCGCCACGACCCTGCCCACCTTGGTCGGGACACCAAGGCAGGCTCCGTCCCCGTTATTCTTATCACTTATGCAACGACCGAGGACGCGGTGCGAAAGGCCCTTGCGGCGGTGGGGCGCGATAGGGTGATCTCAGGGCGACCACAGGTCATTCGCATCGAAAAAAACTGAGGAGCCCGGACAACGAGGCCTGCGCCTCTGAGGGGAGCGTCAAATGCCGAGCATTACCGTCCAGCCGGAGTTTCTGCTGGAGCGTATTCTCAGTCTCGAGATCGTACGCGTCACCGAACGGGCCGCGGTATCCTCGGCGCGCTTGCGCGGTCACGGCAAGGACAAGGCCTCCGACCAGGCCGCGGTCGATGCCATGCGCCGCGAACTCAACAAATTGCCGATCGACGGCACAGTCGTGATCGGCGAGGGCGAAATAGATGAAGCGCCGATGCTTTTCATCGGCGAAAAGGTTGGGACAAAGCACGGGCCGAAAGTCGACATCGCGGTCGATCCGCTTGAGGGCACGACGCTGTGCGCAAAGAACATGCCCGGGGCGATCGCGACGATCGCGATGGCGGAAGCCGGAACGCTGCTGCATGCACCCGACTGCTACATGCAGAAGATCGCCATCGGCCCTGGCTTTCCCAAGGGAACTATCGATCTCGATGCGCCGGCCGATGAAAACATCGCGCGTCTGGCGAAGGCCAAAGGCGTCAAACCTTCTGAGATTACCGCCATTCTCCTCGATCGGCCTCGTCATGCGGATATTATTGCGGCGGTGCGCAAGACCGGCGCCGCGGTCAGCCTGATCAGCGACGGCGACGTGGCCGGCGTGATCCATTGTGCCGAACCGAAAACCGGCATTGATATTTATCTCGGCATCGGCGGGGCGCCGGAAGGCGTGCTCGCGGCCGCGGCTTTGCGCTGCATCGGCGGCCAGATGCAGACGAGGCTGATCATTGATACCGAGCAATTGCGCGAACGTACTCTCAAGATGGGTATCAAAAATCCCAGACGTAAATACGAAATCGAGGACATGGTGAGAGGCGATTGTCTTTTCGCGGCCACCGGCGTTACCAGTGGCGCCATGTTGAGTGGTGTTAAGTTCGGCAAGGATGTAATCGAGACTGAAACAGTCGTGATGCGTTCCGTCACCGGTACGGTGCGACGGGTCATGGCCGAGCACCGGCAATTCGACAAGTTTCATCTCGACTGAACCTGCCGGCGGCCTCGCCGAGGTCAGCTGTGAAGCTCATTCAGTAGTGCGTCCCCGTGCAAACGCGTAATTTGGCCGCCGTAGTCTGGCAGTCGAAGACGATGGTAATTCCGCGATGGCCGTTCCCGCCGTTTCATTGAAGAATCTCGACCGCCACTTTCTTGGCGTCGAACGGTCTTTGACCGGCCGGGCGTGGCGAGAGCGCCTCGATGAACGCGGAGCGGCGCGCGCGCTGGCGATCGCGCAGCGATATGGCATCGACGAATTGCTTGCGCGCGTCCTCGCGGGCCGCAATGTTGATGTCGACCAGGTCGATAGTTTCCTCGATCCAACCATCAAGCGCCTGATGCCGGATCCATATACGCTGACTGACATGGAGGCGGCGGCGACGCGAATCGCGGACGGCATCACACGGAGCGAGTCCATTGCCATTTTCGGCGACTACGATGTCGACGGCGCCACGGCATCTGCGCTCCTGTCCCGATACCTGCGCCACTGCGGGTTGGACCCGATCGTCCACATTCCCGATCGCATTTTTGAAGGCTACGGCCCGAACGCGGAAGCAATCCGATCGTTCGCCGAGCGCGGCGTAAAGCTGCTGGTCACCGTGGATTGCGGAGTCACCAGCGTCGAGCCCTTTGCCGAAGCCAAAAGACGCGGTCTCGAAACGGTGGTGATTGATCATCACCAAGGTGATGAGAAACTGCCGGAAGCCGTAGCGGTTGTTGACCCCAACCGCCCCGACGACCTTTCGGGCCTCGGCCACCTTGCCGCGGTCGGATTGGTATTCCTGACTTTGGTCGCTGTGGCGCGAGAGTTGCGTCGGCGCAATTTCTGGTCGGACCTGCGACCCGAGCCCGACCTCTTGTCGCTCTTGCATCTTGTGGCGCTCGGTACTGTTGCCGATGTCGTGCCGCTGCACGGCCTCAACCGTGCCTTTGTTGCCAAAGGCCTGATTGCACTGCGGCGACGCGAGCATCCCGGACCGACAGCTTTGATGGATGTTGCGCGCCTGAGTGGCCCGCCCGAGCCTTGGCATCTTGGTTTTCTTTTGGGGCCCCGCATCAACGCCGGTGGCCGCATTGGACGAGCTGATCTCGGCGTGCGCCTGCTCCTCGAAGAGGACCCTGGCAAGGCCGCGCGGATTGCAAGCGAACTCGATCGTCTCAATCGCGAACGGCAACAGATTGAACAGGCGACAGTGGCTCAGGCCGAGGCCGAAGCGCTCGCTGCCCTCGGACTGGAGGAGAAAGGTGCGGTGATTGTCACCGCAGCGGAAGGCTGGCACCCCGGAGTGGTCGGTCTGGTGGCCGCGCGCTTGAAGGAACGGTTCGGCCGTCCCGCGTTTGCGATCGCGCTGGAGCCAGGTGGTAGCGGCACGGGTTCGGGTCGCTCGATTGCCGGCGTCGATCTCGGCCGTGCCGTTCGACGCGCGGTGCAGGAAGGTCTGTTGCTCAAGGGTGGGGGCCACGCCATGGCCGCCGGCGTGACGTTGAAAAAGGATCTACTCGGGAATTTCCGTGCATTCATGGAAGAAACCCTGGGGGGCTCGGTAGAAGTGGCGCGGCGCGACAGCGCTCTGTTATTCGATGGTGCCGTTTCCGCCGGTGCTTTCAATTTTTCGCTAGCCGATCTGTTGTCGCGGGCGGGGCCATTCGGTGCCGGCAATCCGGAGCCATTGCTGGCGCTTCCCGCGCACACGCTGGCCCATGCCGATCCCGTTGGCGACGGCCACATTCGCGCGCGCTTTCGTTCCGGTGACGGAAAATTTGTCAACGCCATCGCCTTTCGCGCGATGGGTCAGCCACTCGGCAGGACCCTCCTGGAAAATCGCGGCCATGCGCTACATGCCGCGGGTCATATCGCAGTCGACCGCTGGCAAGGCGAGGAGCGCGTTCAGTTGCGATTGGTGGACGTGGCCGCGGTTTGAGCCGCCGTGAACGACAGAGCTCCCAAAGATGATAACCTTATCGATCAGGGCGATTCGTGCGCCTGGGTTCGTGTGGCGTGTTTGCGCGTCATCGAAATGAACCTATTCACGGGGGCAATGCATGCCACTGGATTTTCATCCGGCACCAGTTAAGCAGGGAGAAACCGGCGTATATACCGACCGGCAGGAGCAAGTTGTTACCGTGATCGTGGCCACGGCGGCTATTTTGGTTGTTGCGGCGATCGCTGTCCTGATGGGCATGGCTTAACGCCAAAGGAACGGTTCCACGCATTTGCTATATTTAAAGCGGCGGGCGCCGGCAGGCGACGCGCTTGAGTGCTTTTGGCGGCTCTGCCAGCATGACGGCAGTTGGGAGACAAACCATGCCGCAGAACATCACGACCGGATACAAGGCGCTGTGCGAGGACGCCGAGCGCGAAATCGAAACGCTGTCGGTGGATGAAGCAATCAAACTTGCGGGCCGTGACGATACGGTGCTTGTCGACATACGAGATATCCGCGAGTTGGAACGCGACGGCAAGGTGCCCGGCGCTTTTCATTGTCCGCGTGGAATGCTGGAGTTCTGGATTGATCCACAAAGCCCGTACCACAAGCCGGCTTTCGGCCAGGACAAGAAGTTCGTTTTTTTCTGTGCCGGCGGTCTGCGCTCGGCCCTCGCGACCCAGACCGCGCAACGCATGGGGTTGAAACCGGTTGCGCATATTCGCGGCGGTTTTGGCGCGTGGAAAAAGGCGGGTGGGCCCATCGAATGACCCAAAGGCCCAAGGCCTAGGGCGTATTTCCGAACCTGTTCGCAAGCATCAGAACTATTGGCTTGTCGCCCGCACATGCCTGCGGCAGTTTCGCGACCATGAATTGAGTGGAGTGGGCATGGCTCTGAAACTGATCATCGGCAACAAGAACTATTCATCGTGGTCCATGCGGCCGTGGATAGCCATGAAGGTTGCAAAAATTCCATTCGAAGAGACGGTGGTTTCGCTCAATGCGCCCAACTTCAAGGATGTTCTTGGCCCGGTGTCGGGGACCGGCAAGGTGCCGACACTGATCGATGGCGATGTGCGTGTGTGGGAGTCGCTGGCGATCCTGGAGTATCTCGCGGAGAAATTCCCGAATGCCCGGCTTTGGCCGGCGGACAGCGCGGCGAGGGCGCTTGCTCGTGCCGTCTCGAACGAGATGCACGCGGGCTTTCTCCCACTGCGTCGACACATGCCGATGAACTTGTCGCGGCCGGTGATCAAGCGTGAGCCGACGCCCGAGGCGGCGGCCAATGTGAAGCGCATCGAAACAATGTGGTCCGATTGTCGGGCGCGTTACGGTCGAAAGGCCGACGGGCCGTTTTTGTTCGGAATGTTTGGGGCGGCCGATGCCATGTATGCGCCGGTCGTTGCGCGGCTGCATACTTACGGTGTCGATGTGAGTGCCGCGACCAAATCCTATATCGACGCCGTCATGGCCCTGCCGGCCTGGCAAGAATGGCACGCCGCGGCACTCAAAGAAACCTGGGTGCTTGCCGAGGACGAGGTCGACTGGCCGACAGTTCATCGCGTCTAGATCTTGAGCCGAGCCACCAGTTCTTCGATGAATTGTCGCTGGCCTGGCAGGATTTTCCTGCGGGCGGTCTTCAGGCTGAAATAGGCGACGCGATCGATCTCGGGAAAGCTTCGCTGCTTTCCCGAGCGCGGTGGCCATTCCATTTCGAATTCGTTGCTTGAAAAGGTCGAAAGATCGAAATCCGCTTCGATTGCAAACGCATGGACGACCTTTCCGCTCTTCTGCTTGAGCGGCGTGAGCTCGTCGAACCGCCCCTTCGCGCGAAGACCGGTTTCCTCGTCGAATTCACGTTTCGCGCAGGCAAGCAGATCATCGGATTCGACAATGCCCTTGGGAATTGACCAGGCCCCATCGTCCTTGTTCTGCCAGTACGGGCCACCTGGGTGCGCAAGAAGAATTTCGAACCGCGGCTTGCGGCGATAGGCGAGGATTCCCGCACTGATTTCAGATCGACGGGACACCCTTTCTCACCACGGCCGTTCCAGCGAATTGGTCACGTGCTCGCGATCCGGCGACGTGAAGCACACTCCGACACAGAGATAGGGCAGTTCGGGGTGCGGATTATGCCCGCGGTGGAACTTGGCAATTGGCTCAGAGTAGCATTCGCCGGCTTTCGCCTTCACCAGTGTGCCTTCCTGAAAGTGCGCCTCGAAAAGACCCTGCAAGGCGACGAAAAACGCCGCGCCGTTATGACAATGCCAGTTCGTATAGCCTCCTGGCACAATTTCCGCGTTGTAGATCTGCACCTTCACCTGCGGATCACGGGGAAGCGAACTATAAAGCGCATCGAATAACAGGTTGCGATGGAAACCATGCCCGGGCGGCACCAAGCCATCCAGCTTGAGCTTGAGATCCTTGTAGTTGTCGAGCCGCGCTTCCATTGTCCTGCTCCGCGTTCGGAAAGAGGCAAGACTAATATCGTGTGGCGGCGAGTTGAAGCACAAAGCCCGGCCAGAAAGCCGGGCTTTGCAGGGTTCGTATGTGAGCCCATGCCGAAATTCGGGGCAGGCTCAACTTGTTGAAGAACTATTGCCGCGAACCTGTCGTGCTCTTGTTCGGGTTCGGCAAGCAGTTGAGATTTTGCGGCTTCGCGTCCTTTTCGCATGCTGCCATGCTTGCATACTTGCAATTAAGTCCACCGCTCGCGGACATGTTGATGCAGAACGGAGAGTTACCGATCGTCTGCGACTTTTGCATGGTGGTTCCGGGTGAGGGCGAACCCATGGTGCCCTGTGCCTGCGCGAACGACACGCCTGCGACGAGTGTGGCAATGGCGGTAAAGGTGGCCAACGTCTTCATCGTTTGACTCCTGGTTGGGCTGATGCCGGCTTGCGGCATTCCAGACAACGAGGGCAGCGTGATCGGTGTTCCCGGAACCGGCAGCAATTGTGAAAAATGTTTCAAGAATGTCGGCGGCCGGGAGTTCCCGGCCGCCGGTACAGGATTGCCACGATTGAGAGATTACGCCTCGATGACAGCGACAATCTCATGGGTGCGTGGATTGATGATCACGATCTGCTCACCAACCAGGATGTAGTCGTAGCCACGCCACTCCGGATAGATCACGATGACCTGCTGTGGCAGCGGATACAAGTGCACGGTCGCGGGGATGCGCGTCCCGACGCTTACCGACACGTTCAGATTGACCCGCTCAGCCTTCTGTTCCCTGATGACCGAACTGATCTTGGTGCGTTGTTCGGTCGTCAACCTGGCTGAACCAGCCGCACCCTGTCCTGTTGTGGCGCGATTCTGCTCCGAGCTCGATTTGGTGGACGAAGAAGCTCCCGGACTGTTGTCAATGTTCGACTTGTTTGCGCCGCTGTTCGCAGGGCTGGACTCCGGCGTGGCTCCGCCAGGCCCGCGCTGGCCCATGTCGGACTTCGGCTCCGACTTCGGCGCCTGACCGGTCGTTTCTTTTGCCCTGCCAGACTTGTTTTCGGGTGTTGCCTGGCCGTTGGTCTGCGGAGCCTTGTGGTCGCCGTTTTTCATGCTCGGTGCGACCTTTTCCGCCGGCGCGCTTTGCTGCGCTGCAGGCGCGCGTTCAGGGGTATCCTTGCCCATGCCTTGCGCCGATGCGGCGCCGACGCCAAACACCAATGCGGCGGCTACGGTCGACAGCAACTTAGCTTTCTTCACTGACGCCTCCTCTGGATGCCCCTCGAATTCTCACTTGAGACCTCGTGACAAAACGTCCAGTGCCAAGGCTCGGTTCCGTTAGTTACGAAATCGCAATGAAGGGGCCGCCATTGCGTTCTGAGTTCCACCAAGGCACCTTCAATCCGACCGGGGAGGTGCCTTTTGGCGATTCTTTCGTCATCCATCGATAAGAATGGCGTCGAATTTCGTACCAATAGCGAGCGCATGCATGCATTGGTGGCCGAGTTGCAGGCGCGCCGCGGTGAAGCGGCTCTCGGCGGCTCGGAGAAGGCTCGGGAACGGCACATCGGCCGTGGCAAGTTGTTGCCCCGCGATCGGGTCATGAATTTGATCGATCCCGGATCGCCGTTCCTCGAGCTGTCGCCTCTCGCTGCCAATGGCATGTATGAAGATGCCATTCACGGTGCGGGTCTGATCACCGGGGTTGGCCGGATCGAAGGTCGCGAGTGTGTGGTGATTTGCAATGATTCCACCGTCAAGGGCGGGACCTACTATCCAATGACCGTGAAGAAGCATTTGCGCGCGCAGGAGGTCGCGCGCGAGAACCGTTTGCCCTGTATTTATTTGGTCGATAGCGGCGGCGCCAATTTGCCTCACCAGATCGAAGTGTTTCCCGATCGAGAACATTTCGGCCGCATTTTCTACAATCAAGCAACGCTATCGTCGCTTGGCATTCCCCAGATCGCGGTGGTGATGGGCTCGTGCACGGCGGGCGGCGCATATGTGCCGGCCATGTCTGATGAAACGATCATCGTCAAAAACCAGGGAACGATCTTTCTCGGTGGACCTCCTTTGGTGAAGGCGGCGACGGGAGAGGTGGTGAGCGCGGAAGAGCTGGGAGGAGCAGACGTGCACGCTCGCAAGTCAGGCGTTGCGGACCACTACGCGCAAGACGATCACCATGCCCTGAGCATTGCGCGCCGCATCGTCGCCAACCTCAACACGAGAAAGAACGTGGACATTGCGTTGCTGAAGTCGCGTGACCCCGCTCTCGATGCGACGGAGTTGAACGGAATTGTTCCGGTTGATCTGAAGAAACAATACGACGTGCGCGAAGTCATTGCGCGTATCGTCGATGCGTCAGAATTCGACGAGTTCAAAGCGCTGTACGGCACAACGTTGGTTGCGGGCTTTGCGCATTTGCATGGCATGCCAATCGGCATTCTTGGAAACAACGGGATTCTGTTTTCCGAAAGCGCGCTTAAAGCCGCGCACTTTATCGAACTCTGTTGCCAGCGACGAATTCCTTTGCTGTTTTTGCAGAATATCGTCGGCTTCATGGTCGGTCGTGACTATGAAGCCGGCGGGATTGCCAAAGACGGAGCAAAGATGGTGACCGCAGTGGCATGCGCGCAGGTACCCAAGCTCACCGTCATCATTGGCGGATCTTACGGGGCGGGCAATTACGGAATGTGCGGGCGCGCGTATGGGCCACGGTTTCTTTTCACCTGGCCCAATGCGCGCATCTCGGTGATGGGGGGCGAACAGGCGGCCAGCGTGCTCGCAACTGTCAGGCGAGACAATATCGAAGCTACCGGCGGAAAATGGTCGGAAACCGAAGAGGAAGAGTTCAAACAGCCGTTGCGCGACCAAATCGAAACAGAAGGCAATCCTTACTTTGCTACGGCGCGTCTTTGGGACGATGGCATCATTGCGCCGTCAGAAACGCGTCGCGTGTTGGCGCTCGCGCTTTCCGCGACACTGAACGCGCCAGTCGTCGATACAAAATTCGGAGTATTCCGGATGTAGCGGTGTTGGCTCAACGTTGCCATCACGCTGTCATATTAGAAAAATTCCAAAGTTGTTTCCAAGGTCTTGCGTCTGATGCGGCGCAGTGTCAGAAATTTTCGGGCATTCAGTGAGGAGGTTATCAATGGTCCGCCGTATAATCGGCATTGCGTTTGCATCGTGGCTCTTCCCGCTGGCGGCCGGAGCGCAGGCGCCGGCTCCGCCGGCGGCAAAACAGACTCCGGCTGAGGCGAAAGAAACGCCGAGAAACTACGTGCCCGGACTTGAGCAGTTCATGGACGTGATCCTCATCGAGCACAACAAGCTTTGGTTCGCCGCGCGCGAGCGCAACTGGCCACTCGCCGCTTATGAATTGGGAGAGATCAAGGAGATTATGGGCGACGTTCAGGAGCTCGTTCCGACTTTCAAGAGTTTACCGCTCGCCGAAATGCTCGACGCCGTTATCACGAAAGAGATTGTCGCTCTGGAAAAGGCCATCGAGGCGAAAGACTTAAGGGTATTCACAGCTGGCTACGACAAACTCACTGCCGCCTGCAATGCGTGCCATCAGGGCACCGATAATGGATTTATCGTCATCAAGCGTCCGACCCAGCCGGCCTTCACCAATCAGGACTATCGGCCGCGCAATTGAGGCGGCGTCATAGCCTGCAACATTGGCGCATGTTAAACGCTGGCGTCATGACCAACCCGGCCGATCTCAAACAGCTCGCACCCACCGGCAAACTTCGCGGCGGCGTCGTTGCGGCTCCGGCTGCATCCGCTTTCTTCGCGATCAGGGAGGGTAAGGGCGAAGTCAGGGGGGTCACTGTCGATCTCATCCGCAGCTTTGCCGCGGCTTTGAAATTGCCCCTTTCATTGCAGGTCTACGACAATTCCGGGCAGGTCACCGACGCGGTGGCGAGTGGCGACTGCGATGTCGCGTTCATGCCGCAAGATGCGGAGCGCGCAAAGCGGGTCGATTTTGGCTCGACCTATTATTTCATCGAAAGCACATATCTGGTGCCGGCAGGTTCGACCATCAACACCATCGATGAGGTCAATCGGCCGGGACGCCGAATTGTCGCTATCTCCAATACGACGACGGCCCGAAGCGCACGGCGGACCGCGCCACACGCCAACGTTGAGGAAGTGCCCAGCGTCGACAAGATGACGGAAATGGCGAGGCTGGGGCAGGGCGATGCTTTCGCCCTGTCGCATGATTCATTCGCAGGGCTGCTTCCAAAACTTCCGGGCGCCCGCGTCCTGCCGGGGCATTTTCAACAGACCGGCATCGCAGTCGCGGTCCCAAAAGGGCGGCCCGCTGCTCTGAAGATTGCGAGCGAACTGCTCGAGGTTGCGAAAACGTCAGGCTTGGTGCGCCGCGCGCTCGACGCTGCCGGGTTTCCGGAAGCTGCAGTCGCACCGTAGCGCGTTGCAACTTTCAAAAAGCCAAAACGACATTGCCAATGCTTCCGCGTTCGACGGCTTCGTGCGCCGCCGCGGTTTGCTCCAATGAAAATGTTGGACGCGCCAGGCGGTTGATGAGCGTCTTGTTTTTCAGTGCTTCATTGATGCCTGAGACGGCGCGCTCGCGCTCTTTCGCATCCAATTCGTAGACGAGGAAAAATTGCAATCGGACCGAGTTGACCAGGCAGAATGCTGCCGGCAGCTCGGCTTCAGGTCCGGTGCCATAGACGACGACCGTGCCCTTTGGCCGAAGGACAGATGGGATGAGCTTGGCATTGGCCGAGAGGTCAAGCTCAATGACGGCATCAACGCCGCGTTTGCCGGTGACGTCCATGACGCGTTCGCCAACATTTTCCTTTTTGTAGTCGACGACGTGGTCGGCGCCTGCCTCTCTGGCTACATCGGCCTTCTCTGATGAGGATACCGTTGTGATCACCTCTGCCTTTTTCGCTTTCGCAAATTGAATAACGTACTGGCTGACGGCGCCGGCGCCGCCCGATACCAGCAACGTTGTATCCGCGGATGCATTGGCAAGGATCACGGCGTGTATAGCTGTCATCGCGGGAATTCCGAGACAGGCACCGGCCTCGAAGGCGACACCGGCCGGCAGAGATACCGCATGCGAGGAAGGCAAGGCGATGAACTCAGCGGCGGTGCCAAATGCACGTTTCCACTGACCGTTCCAAACCCATACGCGTTCGCCGACGCGGGACTTGGGCACGCCCGTGCCAACTTCATCGATCACCCCGGCGCCATCGCTATGCGGGACGACGCGCGGGAACGCTATTTTTCTCGTCGTGCCTAATCTGGATTTGACGTCAGACGGATTGACGCCTGAGGTGGCAAGCCTGACGCGGACTTCGCCTGGTCCAGCGTGAGGCGTTTCGATTTCGCCGACCTGTAAGACCTCGCGCGCAGTACCGTTACGCTCGTAATACGCCGCCCGCATGGACCGACCCCCTCGACGGGGAACGTATAGCACGCCGGCCCGTGCAATATGGGGCGACGAACCTACATACCTGTCAGGCGTTAGTCCGGAACAATGGGTGGGAGGCAAAGTAGGTTCGCGATGCACTACCGCGTCTACAGTGGCCCCAAAGGTTCACCCGATTTGTCGCCGTTTGAGAAATCCCGGATGCTGTTCAAGGAGTTCACGGTTCTTGATGACGCCCTGTCATGGGCGCGCCATCTGGAAGGAACGGGTCGCATCTCCCTGTTGATCGAGGGCGATGACGGCACGCGCATGAACCGGCGCGCCATCGTCGATACGTTGCGGGTAGGGATGCGTGAGCAACTGGGCGAGTAGTCGGCTCGGCAATGGCTCAAGTCTTGGAAGCGAGCCGACTCCATTCGGCCCGGGCTCGCGCCGTGAGATGGTTCCATTTGTTGCCGACAACATCCCAGTTCACCATTGGACGTTGCGCGACGGTCGCGCTGTCGGAATTCGTCACCGCATGGCTTGTGTCATAGAGATAGGCGCCCCCAACCGTGATTATGGCGCCAAGGATGATGCCGATAAGGACACGCATGATGAAAACTCCTGGTTCCCGATCTCAAACGCGGCTGACAATCCCGAGTTCCCGGCCGTCCGGCGGTGCTGGACAAGCAATTGTGACAGCCAAGGCGCACAATTTGGGGCGCGCGCCGTTAACCATCTACCGCTCCATGTTGCGTTATAACTCATTGAAAACATTAATGTTCCACGCCAAAAAACTTTGCCCGCAAACAAAATTAGCTGCTATATTGAAAATATGAGCAAACATTCAGCCAAAACCGCCGGACGGTCGGCCAAAACGACGAGCCGGCCCGCAAAAAAGAACCCGAAGAGCGTTCGGGTAATGGCAAAAAAGACATCGGCTCGTCTGCCGGTTGGCAAGGTGACGCGCCCAACGCGGATGATTGCGCCGCCTATTGTCCCGGTAAAAGCCACAAAAATGATCCGCACGCCTAGCCCGCCGGTCCAGCCGGTGGCGATGCACGAACTGCCGATGCGCTTGCATAAATACCAGGTCGGCGAGACCGTCTATTACACCTCCCCGACCTTCGGACGTGCGGCCGCCACCGGAAGCTATATTGTGGTCAAGCTCCTGCCGTCCGAAGGTGACGACTATCAGTACCGGATCAAAAGTTCGGGCGAGGCGTTCGAGCGCGTGGCCAAAGAGAGCCAGCTCGATCGCGCCTGACCCCCGGTTCGAGGCTTCCTGTCGCTATTTTGCCGTGGCTGCTCCGTATGCTGCGCGGAACACTGCGGTTTGCTGCGCGAGAGGAGGCCGGGCATGCCAATTTACATCACGCAGGGGCGGTACACCCGTGAAGCCATAAAGGGAATGATTGTAAAGCCGGAGGACCGGGCCGATGCCGTTGCGCGCATCCTGTCGAAAATCGGTGGGCGACTGTTGGGTTACTACCTCACATTTGGCGAATACGATTTCCTGACCATTGCTGAAGCGCCCAACGACGTTCAGATGGCGGCCGCGCTTTTGGCCGCGGGGAGCGGCGGAGGTGTGACCGGTTTGAAAACGACCGTTGCAATGACGTCGGTCGAGGCGAAAGGAGCGTTTGCCGCGGCGAGCGATCTGGCGCCAGGGTTTAAATCCGCTGGCGGGACCTAACGAGAAAAAACGACGACGTAACCAACGAACACTTTGAGGGGAGACCCATGCGCGTCTTTTTGCGTCTGGCTGCGGTGCTGTTTGCGATCTTGCAGGTTTGGCCGGCTGCGGCACAGAACTATCCGAGCCGTCCCGTTAAATTCATTGTTCCTTTTGGAGCAGGTGGGCCTGCCGATGTATTTGCCCGCGTGCTTGCCCAGCACCTTTCAGAGGAAACCCAGCAGTCATTCATCGTTGAGGACCGCCCCGGCGCAGGTTCGATCATCGGTACTGATGCGGTCGCGAAATCGGCGCCTGACGGCTACACACTGTTGGTGATGTCAAACACGCACACGACCAACGAGTCTTTGTTTCCCAATAAGCCGTTCCAGTTGATGCGTGATTTTGTTCCGGTGGCGACAATCAACTACTCGGACCTGCTCATGGTCGTTCATCCGTCCGTTCCGGCAAAAACCGTGAAGGAGTTCATAGAACTGGCGAAGAAGGATCCGGGCAAGCTCAACTACGCCTCGTCCGGTCCGGGCACGCCCTATCACATGGCAGGTGAACTCTTCAAAGCCATGAGCCAGACAGACATCGTGCACGTGCCGCACAAGGCTTCCGGTGACGCGCGCAATAGCGTGGTTTCCGGAACTGTGCAGATGATGTTCGATGCCGTGACGACCATGACGGAACTCGCCAAGGCCGGGCAGGTGCGTGCACTGGGAACAACGGGCCTCACGCGCTCGCAGCTGACCCCGGACCTCCCGACGATTGCCGAAACGGTCCCCGGCTACGAAGCGACGATCTGGCTTGGCGTGATGGCGCCCAAGGGCACGCCTAAAGAGATCGTCAATTTCTTGAACGCCAATATCAATAAGACCATTAACCGGCCTGATGTGAAGGAAACCTGGCTCAAGCAGGGGGCGATACCGCTCGTCAAAACGCCCGAGGAATTCGAAGCCTTCCTGGTAAAGGACATCGAAAAATGGGCGAATGTGGTAAAAGTCTCGGGAGCGAAAATTCAATAGTCGGAACCCATGTCGATCGTCGATAGCGCGTCTGCAAACGGGCTGCTTTCAACGCCGCTGGTGCTTCCGGCTCCCTTGGCCGGTGCGTTGGCGGCCTTGGTGTTGGTTATGGTGGTGATGTTGCTGCGCCGCTCGGACAGCGCCACCGTTCCGCGCCTGCTTATTCTGGTCTCCGTCATCGCGGTGTGCATTCTGGTGTCAACCGCGATCCTCGACCGACTGGAGATGAGCGAACGGACGGCCGAACAGCGAGCGCTTCTGCAGCGCGAGGCACAGCTCAGCGTCAGCGCAATAACATCTGGTTCGCTCGCTTGTCTTGATGGCGTCGCCGGTGAGCAGGTCGAGAATGCCTGCGAGCAATCCGTGTTTGCTGACGCCCAGAGCACGGCGAAGGCTGTAGCCTACGTCAGTGCACGGCTGTCGTTGCTTGCTGACGTCGCTGCGACCGCGCGCGGCGATCGTGATTTCCTGACCGCGTTCGCCACCGGACGCCGCGCTATCGAGCTTGATCGCTATGGGATTGCCGCTCACGTCCTTTCTGTTCGCGACGGGTGCACCGCCGAGCGTTGTGCGGCCTTGGCGATGTTTGAAGATAGCGCAGCGCTCAAGGCAAATCTGAAGGTCCGCGCTTTCGAAACCTATGTCACCCGGTATGCATCCGCGTGGGAGAAACCCGGGGCCGCAGCCGACAAAGAACCACAGACCTCTTCCGCGACGCCTGCGCCGGTTGCCAACGCGGCGGAGCCCCCTTCAGTGGCCCATCCGCTCGACCCAAAATACGATTTCCCCTCGTCTGCCTCTATTCCGGCGGTCAGCATCATGAATGCTGAGCCGCCGCCGCCGAAAGAGCAGAAGGAACAGACCGGCACAGCCACCGCCCACCCGACGGGTGAAAAGCCGGCTGCAAGCGCTCCCGTGCCACCAAAACGTCCACAGGCACAGGCGGCGACACCGCAACAGCCGCCGGCGCCACGCTAATATCGGCCCGAATGGCGCTGGGCCCGAAATGTTCAAATCCGTCCTGATTGCCAACCGCGGTGAGATCGCCTGCCGCGTTGCCCGAACCGCCAAGCGGTTGGGATTACGCACCATCGCAGTCTATTCGGAGGCTGACGCGCATGCATTGCACGTGCGGTTGTGCGACGAGGCGCACGCCATAGGCTCTTCGCCCGTGGCACAAAGCTATCTTTCGAGCGAGAAGCTGCTCGCGGTGGCAAAATCGGCGCGTGCCGAGTGCGTCCACCCGGGTTACGGCTTTCTGGCTGAGAACGCGGATTTTGCGCAGGCCTGTGCGCAGGCTGGCATGGTTTTCGTTGGTCCACCTCCCGAAGCCATTCGAGCGATGGGCCTGAAGGATCACGCCAAAGCGCTGATGGAGAAGGCCGGCGTACCCGTGGTCCCCGGCTATCATGGCGATCTGCAGGACCCGAAATTTCTCAGGCAGAAGGCCTATGAGCTCGGCTATCCGGTTCTGCTGAAGCCAGTGGCAGGCGGCGGCGGCAAAGGCATGCGGCGTGTCGATCGCCATGCCGACTTCGAGACGGCTCTGGAAGGTGCCCAACGAGAAGCGAAAGCCGCATTCGGCGACAGTCGCGTCTTGATCGAAAAATACGTCTCAAGTCCGCGACACATTGAGCTGCAGATCTTTGCGGATCGACAGGGCAACGCCATTCATCTCAATGAACGCGACTGTTCGCTGCAGCGGCGGCATCAGAAAGTGATGGAGGAGGCTCCGGCCCCCGGCATGAGTGCGGAACTGCGCGCAGCCATGGGCGCGGCGGCGGTCGCGGCCGCCAAGGCGGTCGGCTATGTGGGCGCGGGTACGGTTGAATTCATCGTCGATGGGGCGAAGGGTCTCAGAACGGATGGATTCTGGTTCATGGAGATGAACACTCGGCTTCAGGTCGAGCATCCCGTCACTGAGGCAACGACCGGGCTTGATTTGGTTGAATGGCAGATTCGTGTCGCTGCCGGCGAAAAAATGCCGTTGGCGCAGCAACAGGTGAGGCTCGAGGGCCACGCAGTCGAGGCGCGGCTCTACGCGGAAGATCCGGAACGGGAGTTCTTGCCCTCAACTGGACGACTGATTGCCCTGCGGTTTCCGAAAAATGACAGCTTGCGCGTCGATAGCGGTGTCGAAACAGGCAGCGAAGTGTCGCCGTTCTACGACCCCATGATCGCCAAGCTGATTGTCCACGCCAAAACGCGGGACGAGGCGCTCGACCGGCTGGCCACGGCCTTGGAGCAAACCGTTCTGGTCGGCCCACGCAGCAATGCAGGCTTTTTGGCGGCCCTTTGTCGGGCTCCGGGATTTCGCAAAGGCCAATTCGATACTAGCTTCATTGAGCGAAATCTGGTGGATCTTGGTGCCGTTCCGCGGGGATCCGACGGCGCCGCTGCCGCGCTTGGAGTGGAAACTCTGCTTGGTAACGAGCGCCATCGCTTGGCAGCGCTGTCACAAAGCGAGCCGGACCAACCGGCTTCACCATGGGATCAGAGCGATGCCTTTCAACTGTCGGGCAGACGGCGGCTGGCTTTGCCGGTTTTGGTCGATGATCAGGCGGCCGTGGCCGAAGTAACCTACGATTCGCAAGGTCAAAAGGTTTCGGTTGAGGGCAGCCCGCCGGCGAAAGATGCCACGGTCGTAGCCGATGCCGACGTCGTTTATGTCCTGCGGAATGGACGCCAGACCAAGGTTGCTCTGCGTGACCTGGCACTGAACGAGGCTGGGGATCACGACACGAGCGGGATTGTGCGGGCACCCATGCATGGCAAGGTGCTCCATATTCTGGTCGAATCTGGCGCTCCGGTCATCCGCGGACAGCGCCTCGCCATAATTGAGGCCATGAAGATGGAGCACACCCTTGTGGCGCCGACCGACGGTACCGTCGCCGATGTTTCGGTTGCCGCAGACACCCAGGTGGCCGAGGGGGCAACCCTCATGCGCGTCGTGCCGACCCAAGACTCCCGCGAATAGACCGGAATTCCCCGATGTCGCTGCATCTCATCAAACTTTGCGTTGGCTGTGATTCGGTCTCGGATCTTGAGGACTGGATTAAACAGAAATTGAAAGAGAAGAAGCGGCGCGGCCAGAAGGCCGAACACATCCATACAACGCGGATGGTGCCGAAGCGTGCGACCGAACTGACGGACGGCGGCTCACTGTACTGGGTGATCCGCGGGCAGATAACTTGCCGAGAGCGCATCCTCGACATCCGCCCATTTGTCGACAAGGACGGCATCGGCCGCTGCCGCGTCGTGCTCGACGGTAAGGTCATACTAGTTGAGCCGCGTCCACGCTCAGCCTTCCAAGGGTGGCGATATTTGGAAACGAAGGAAGCGCCGCGCGATCTGTCTCGCGCCGCACCAGGCGCTGCGCGGATGCCGGAGACGATGCGACGGGAATTACGCGAGCTGGGATTGCTCTAGACCGCGATATTGTCGATCAGCCGGGTTTTGCCGAGCCGGGCGGCGGCGAGCAGTCGAATGGGGCCATCCTTGGGCGAAGTGATCGGAGCAAGCGTCATGGCGTGGCGGGCTTCGAGATAATCAAGGGCAAATCCGGCGAGATCGAATTCGATCCGACCGACATTCAAGACGCGATCCACCTTTTCGCCGCTTTTGATACGGGCGGCACAGCCTTTCAGGACGCGATAAATCATTGGCGCTACAGCGCGCTCAGTCGCCGAGAGATACACATTGCGCGACGAGAGCGCCAAGCCATCCGGCTCGCGCACGGTCGGCACCCCGATCACTTTCACCGGAAGATCGAGGTCCCTGGCCATTTGGGTGACGACGCGCAGCTGCTGATAGTCTTTTTGGCCAAAAAGCGCGAAATTGGGCGAAACCTGCGTAAACAGTTTGGCCACGACGGTCGCAACGCCACCGAAAAAGTGCGGACGAAATTGATCCTCAAGGCCGGCCTTGGCGGCACCCTCCGGCGCCAGACGTGTGGCGAAGCCATCCGGGTACATGACTTCGACCGGGGGCGCCCACACGAAGTCGACTTTGGCATCCCGCAAGATCTTGAGATCGGTCGCAAAGCCGCGCGGATAGCTGGCAAAGTCCTCATTCGGCGCGAATTGAGTCGGATTGACGAAGATCGAGACCACGACGCGCTTCGATCGCCGCTGCGCTTCCCGTACCAAAGCCATGTGACCGCGGTGCAAGGCACCCATCGTAGGCACCAACGCAACACGGTCGCTCGGTCTCCCCTGCAGTTCCAAGGCGCGACGAAGGGAGGAGACCGTTCGTATGATTTTCAGACGGTTTGCCATAATTGTGGCCCTGCCGAGAATTGTTGCAAAACCGAATGACGACCTGCAAGGCAGGAGGCAGGTAAATCTGGTGAAGCAATTTCGTCGTGCGTCGAGTTTAACTTGACTAACGCAACCTAATATTTTGAGAATTGGTGGCCAGAGGGGCGGCATGCTGATTCAATCGATCGAGGAAATAGCTCACTCAGCGCACGTCGTTGTGCTCGGTAACGAGAAGGGTGGATCCGGAAAGTCCACCACCGCGCTGCATATTGCAGTCGCGCTTCTCAAAGCCGGGCAGCGCGTCGCCACGATCGACCTTGATTCGCGTCAGCAAAGTTTTACGCATTACATCGACAATCGCCGGGCGTGGGCCGAACGAGCGCGAATCTCGCTTGAATTGCCGACGCATTACTGCGTCACGCGCGCCGAAGGGAACTCACTGGAACTGAACGAGTCCCAGGACTTCGGCAGTTTTTCGGCAGCAATCAGCGCCATTGAGCACAGTCATGACGTTGTCGTGATCGATACGCCCGGCGCCGACACGTATCTGATGCGATTGGCTCACTCGATGGCCGACACGCTTGTGACGCCGCTCAACGACAGCTTCCTTGATTTCGATGTGTTGGCCACTCTCGACCCGACCGATTTCAGTGTCACCGGTGAAAGCCACTACGCCGAGATGGTTCGCGAGGCACGGCGCCAGCGCCGGCTGGTCGACGGACGGCTCACGGATTGGGTTGTCGTTCGCAATCGTCTCTCGACCCTGACATCGCGCAATAAAAAGCTGGTGGGCGACGGCATCAACGAATTGGCCAAGCGCATGGGATTCCGCAGCGTGGAAGGCTTTGCCGAACGTGTGGTCTATCGCGAATTTTTCCCGCGCGGGCTTACGGCCCTCGACGACCTCGACGAAGAAACGCTCGGGACGCGTCCAAACCTCTCGCATGTGACGGCCCGTGAGGAAGTGGTTGCTTTGCTCAACGCGCTGCAGCTTCCGCTGTCGGAAAATGGCAAACGCCGCGCCGCCGCGCGGGCGGAATGGTACTCGGTCATGGAACAGCCATTGCAGGTCCACGACATTATCGCCTAAAGCCCGATAAGCTTGAATCCATGCGACAATGTCGCCATGTGACGAGGCGGCAGAGGGCCGCGCGAGTTCCATTTTTTCAGTGTAGAATCTTCGGTATGAGAAAGGACTCCCGACAAAGTCCGGCGCCGGTTTCCTCCAGACCGGAAATCGAGACTTTTATCGACAAGGTGCGCGCGCTTGGGCCGGCGACCGCAGCGGGGCATCGCGGTCGGTTGATTTTCGCGCTCGACGCGACGATGAGCCGCCAACCAACCTGGGATTCAGCCTGTGCACTGCAGGCGGACATGTTCCGCGAGGCGGCGGGCATAGGCGGGCTCGACATTCAACTCGTCTATTTTCGCGGCCTGAGCGAATGCCGCGCGTCTGGCTGGGTTGCGCAAAGCGACAAACTGGCCGACCTGATGTCGCGCATCGATTGCCGTGGCGGCCAGACCCAGATTGGCAAGGTTTTGAGTCATGCACGTCACGAACATGCCCGTCGGAAGGTGCAGGCGCTGGTTTTCGTCGGCGATGCCATGGAAGAGCCGATCGATGCATTGTGCCAGGCGGCCGGCGAACTAGGTTTGCTCGGCGTCCCGGTTTTCATGTTTCAGGAAGGTGCGGATGCTGTGGCCGAGAATGCTTATCGCGAGATCGCCCGCCTTTCGCGTGGGGCCTACTGCAGATTTGATGCCGGCTCGGCCCATCAGCTCGGCGAACTGCTGCGTGCCGTTGCAGCTTATGCCGCGGGCGGCATCAAGGCGCTTGCGGATCTGTCGAAAAAGCGCTCAGCCGGCGCGCAAAAATTACTGGCGCAGTTGAAATAGCCATGCCGACGCTCATTTTTGGCGTGGTCGTCCTCGTCCTCGTGTTATGGGCGCTCAACATCATTTCCAAGGTCGATCCCAAGATCGCCGCGCGTGTGATGAAACTCGGCGGCGGATTGCTGGCGCTCGGCTTTGCCGTTTTTCTCGGACTGCGTGGTGAAATCGGCATCGCCATCCCGCTCGGTGCCTTCGGGCTGGGGCTGCTCGGCTGGCTGCCTTTTGGGCCGGCAGGCTTCACGGCGCGGACGCAGAAGACCGGAGGGCAGACGTCGCGCGTACAGTCCGCCTTTTTTGAAATGGAGCTCGACCACGACAGCGGCGCAATGCGGGGACACGTCCTAACCGGGCGTTATCAGGGCGCCGATCTCGGCACTCTCGACGTGGAAACTCTCGTCTCGATGCTTGGCGAAGTAGACGAGGAGAGTCGGGCGCTACTTATGGCTTATCTTGACCGCCGGGAGCCCGGATGGAGTGAGAACGCGCAGGCGGATGCGGCAGAGCGGCCGCGTGCGTCGGGTACCGGCAAAATGTCGGAACAGGAGGCCTATCAGATCCTTGGCCTGCAGCCCGGCGCGACCGCCAACGACATCAGCCGCGCGCATCGCACGCTGATGAAGAAACTGCATCCCGACCAAGGGGGGTCGACGTATCTCGCGGCCCGTATCAACGAAGCCAAGGAAATTCTTCTCCGCCGCCATCGCTGAGGTACTCCACAAACACAACCATCAGCGGCTCCTGCGTATTGACGCATCCTATTGTTGTTTTGTTTGTCAGTTTTTCAGCAACATGCACGGAATGTCGCTGCGCTTAAGATGCTTGCAGGCGGCTTCCGCCTGATTTTTCTCGAGCCCAGCAAAACGGGCCCGGTAGAGCACCTTGTCTCCCTTTTCCGTACGTTCAGTGAAGGGGTCAGCCTTGCCAAGAAGCGCCTTGGCTTTGCTTCGCGCGTTCTCCAGGCGTTGTCTGGCTTCCGTTTCGTCAGGCAAAGCGCCGACCTGAATGAGCCAGCCACTCCGTTGCCTGGTAACAGGCTCGGCAGGCGCAGCGGGCGCCGGTGTGTCATTGCCAAGAGCCGCAACTTTCGCGACGGGCGGTGGCGCGGCAGCAGCGAGTGCTTGCATTGCGGGCGCTGTCTCGTTGCGGACCGTCGACGCCGAAGGTTTTGGCGAAGTTGGCCAGGTGGCCGCGGCCGGAGGTGGAGCGGGCTCAACAGAAGGGGCTGGAGGGGCGGCGGCCACGGGTGCCGCAGGTGCAGGTGCCAATGGTGGCTCACTTCTCACCGTGGAAATGGTCGTAACACTGGCCGCATTGGAGACGACGGGGGCGGGTACAAGTTGACGGTTGTCGGACGGAAGTGGCGTGAGCGAGGCGGTATAAATCGTCGCGGGATGGACGGTGACGGTTTTGACCGAGGTCGGTTTTATCGGGTCCGTCGACCCCGGCGCTGGCCCGTCCGGAACCGACGGCGCGACCGAAGCTACGCGGACCCGCCCGGATCCCGTACGGTCTTCTTCCCTGTTGTCCTTGTTGTCCTTGCGAAGCTGTGCAGTCTCCACGCCCTCAACAACGGGCGGGGCGGTCCGCTTGATCGAGGCTATATTGATGTTGTTTTCGATCAGGCTGCGCACGCGCGCGTCGCGGGCGTCGGCGGAGCGGCCGCCAAACACGACCGCAACGAGGTGGCGATTGGCGCGCCGGATTGACGTGACGATGTTGAACCCGGAATCGCGGATGTAACCAGTCTTGATGCCATCGACGCCATCGACGGCGCCGAGCAGGTGATTGTGGTTTCGGATCGATTTGCCGCGGTAGTCGAAGGTCCGCGTGGCAAAGTAGCGATAGTAATTTGGATATCGGTCCTGGATTGCGCGGCCCAGCAACGCTTGATCACGGGCGGTTGTGATCTGCTCCTCGTCGGGCAGGCCGGACGCGTTTCGGTAGGTCGTTTGCGACATGCCAATAGCACGCGCCTTTGTGGTCATCATTTTGGCGAAAGTCGGTTCGTCACCGCCAAGTGCCTCCGCCACAATGACCGCGACGTCATTGGCTGACTTCGTGACAATGGCCCTGATGGCCGTTTCAACGCGGATCGTTTCGCCCGGCTTCAATCCCAGCTTGGACGGGGCCTGCACCGCGGCGTGAGCGGACACCGGCAACTCGGTTTGTAGCTTGATCTTGCCCTGTTCCAATCGCTCAAACAGTAGATATAGGGTCATGATCTTTGTGAGCGAAGCGGGATGGCGCGGAGCGTCGGCGTTGGTCGCTTGCATGACCTCGCCGGAATTGATGTCCACGACGATCGAAGAATAGGAAGGCTGGTAGCTTTCGGCGGGCTGCGCTTTCTGGCGGCGACGGGCGTCTGCGTTGTCGCAGAAAGCGGCCATCGCAACAACTGCGCTCAGGCTCAGGGCACCCCAACGCAGGCTGCGATTGCCAAAACTCCCCCCACGCAGCATGTGCGCTTCTCCCCACCTCTTGTTACGCAAACGTCCCTGGCCGTCCGTAGGCTGCCATCGTGGCCATTTTGTAGCGTGGCAGCGTTCGTATGATTTACGACGTTAGGAGAACGCGGTTTACAAATTGTTAAGTCAATCCCCTGAATTTGCACCAGTTTTCGCACTGCAATATTTTCCTTGACTTTATTGTGCAGTGCAGTATAACTCCTTTCCAGTCCCGGCGCGAACCGGGTCCAATGTTTTTAGCAGAGGGCACCGCGGTGGCGGGCCGGGAAAGGATGACATGGTCAAGAATTTTGAAGACCTCCAGCAGGTCAGCAAAGACAACGTCGATGTCACGCTGAAAGCCATGGGAGCAATTTCGAAGGGCACCCAGGCGATTGCGGTCGAAGTTGCGGATTATTCGAAGAAGGCATTCGAGGACGGCACGGCCGCTCTCGAGAAGATGTTCGGCGTCAAGTCGCTCGACAAGGCGATCGAGGTACAGACCGAATACGCCAAGACCGCCTATGAGGGGTTTGTGGCGAAGGCCTCCAAGATCGGCGAACTCTATGCCGACCTCGCCAAGGAGACCTACAAGCCGTTCGAAACGCTTCTGGCGAAGGCGAAGTGAGTCGCGTCGCGTAAGCGTTGTCCGCGTATCGTTGCTTAAGCGTATCAGAATGCAAAGCCCGGCTCATGTGAGCCGGGCTTTTGTTTGCCAGCGCTGCGCGGCGACTATTGAGCGAAGCGCAACTTGGTCAGGTTGGCGCCGATCGTGTTGAAGGTGGTGGTCATCTGGGTCAACAGATAGGAACTTGAGATAGAACTTGTCCGTGCTGCTCGCGCAGTTCTGCAGCAAGGTCGACGTCGGGTCGCCACCGGTGTTCACCTAGATCGTGTACAGGTCGACGTTGGCCGCCTTGATGTTGGCGCAGGTGATCGCCCGGCGACCATTCGATATCGGTTTGCTGCTCCACCGGTTCTGCGTGTTCAAGCCGTCGGTCAGCAGAACGACCTATCTGCAGAGTTCCTCCATATGGGGGTACCCCCTTGAAAAAGCGTGAGAGGGACGGGGCGAATTTGGGGGAAAGTCGCGTCAATTTGCCCGCAAACCGGTTGCGTTCGTTTAAGCAATAGTTATCTGCGTTTTCTCGTGAGAAATCGGAAAAGAATCGGCCCCTGTCCAGGAACGGGGCAGCGTTAAGCGAATTGCTGACTTGGAAAGGCTGTGCCCGGGTCAGTATTATGATGCTTGGCCACGTGCTTTGCGGGGCCATAGTGCAACCTTCAGGAACCTAATTTGCCGCGGTTCAACCATGACGAGCCTAGCCCGGAAGACCCGTCAGAACCTGACCGCCTCGAGGCGGGCCGTCGTGCTGCGGATGGCTGACGACGATCGCAAGCGCAAGAATGATCAGGGCGGACCTTCGACCGGCGTTATCACCAAGACCAAGCCGCAGACCAAGCGGCCAAACGTATACCGTGTGCTCATCCTCAACGATGACTACACGCCGATGGAATTCGTTGTGCATGTCCTGGAGCGGTTCTTCGGGAAGGACCACGAAGCCGCCACAAGAATTATGTTGCATGTGCATCATCACGGAATAGGCGAATGTGGGATCTACACTTACGAGGTGGCGGAAACGAAGGTCACGCAGGTGATGGACTTTGCGCGAAAACATCAGCATCCTTTGCAATGCGTGATGGAAAAAAAGTGAGTCGGGGGAATGAACGCCAGATGAACTGGAAAGTTTGAATGCCAACATTCTCCCGAAGTCTCGAACAATCGCTTCACCGCGCACTCGCAATTGCCAACGAACGGCATCACGAGTACGCAACGCTTGAACATCTGCTGCTGGCGCTGATCGACGACCAGGACGCCTCAGCGGTGATGCGGGCTTGCAATGTCGATCTCGACAAGCTCCGGCGCAGCCTGACCGCCTATCTCGAGTCCGAGCTGGAAAACCTGATCACCGACGGCGCTGAGGATTCCAAGCCGACCGCCGGCTTCCAGCGCGTGATCCAGCGCGCAGTCATTCACGTGCAGTCCTCGGGACGCGAAGAAGTCACCGGTGCAAATGTGTTGGTGGCGATCTTCGCCGAGCGCGAAAGTCATGCCGCTTATTTCCTGCAAGAGCAGGACATGACGCGTTACGACGCAGTGAACTACATCAGTCACGGCATCGCCAAGCGACCCGGCCTGTCGGAATCTCGACCCGTGCGCGGCGTCGAAGAAGAAGCTGACGCCAAGGGTGGCGATGAGCCGAAGAAAAAAGGCGATGCGCTCGAGGCCTATTGCGTCAATCTGAACAAGAAGGCGAAGGACGGCAAAATCGATCCGCTGATCGGGCGCGATTCAGAAATCAGTCGCACGATTCAGGTGCTTTGCCGCAGGCAGAAGAACAATCCGCTGTTCGTCGGCGATGCCGGCGTCGGGAAAACCGCGATTGCCGAAGGCCTCGCGCGCCGGATCGTGCACGGAGAGGTTCCGGATGTGCTCAAGGGTGCGACAGTGTTCGCGCTGGACATGGGCACGCTGCTCGCCGGTACGCGCTATCGCGGCGACTTCGAGGAACGTCTCAAGCAGGTCATCAAGGAAATCGAGGCGTATCCCGGCGCGATCATGTTCATCGATGAAATTCACACCGTGATCGGCGCAGGCGCCACCTCGGGCGGCGCGATGGATGCGTCCAACCTGCTCAAGCCCGCGCTCGCGTCGGGCACGATCCGATGCATCGGCTCGACCACCTACAAGGAATATCGGCAGTACTTCGAGAAAGATCGTGCGCTCGTGCGCCGCTTCCAGAAGATCGATGTGAACGAACCCTCGGTCACGGATGCAATCGAGATTCTGAAAGGCCTCAAGCCGTACTTCGAGGAATATCACAAGCTCAAGTACACGAACGAAGCCATCAAGGCGGCGGTGGAATTGTCGTCACGCTACATCCATGACCGCAAGCTGCCGGACAAAGCGATCGATGTGATTGATGAATCCGGTGCGGCGCAGATGCTGCTGCCCGAAAGCCGACGCAAGAAGACGATCGGTCTCAAGGAAATCGAGACGACAATTTCGACAATGGCCCGCATACCGCCGAAGACGGTGTCGAAGGATGATGCCGAGGTGCTTCAGCATCTCGAGCAGACCCTGAAGAGCGTCGTCTACGGTCAGGACAAGGCGATCGAGTCGCTGTCGGCATCAATCAAACTCGCGCGCGCTGGCCTGCGCGAGCCCGAGAAACCGATCGGATGCTATCTCTTCTCAGGTCCTACCGGCGTCGGAAAAACGGAAGTGGCAAAGCAGCTTGCTGCCTCGCTCGGCGTCGAGCTCATTCGCTTCGACATGTCGGAGTACATGGAGCGGCACACCGTTTCACGCTTGATCGGCGCGCCTCCCGGTTATGTCGGTTTCGACCAGGGCGGACTGCTCACGGATGGTGTCGACCAGCACCCGCACTGTGTGCTGTTGCTCGACGAAATCGAGAAGGCTCATCCTGACCTGTTCAACGTGCTGTTGCAGGTCATGGATCACGGTAAGCTCACCGACCATAACGGCAAGCAGGTCGATTTCCGCAACGTCATCTTGATCATGACGACGAATGCCGGCGCCTCGGATCTCGCCAGGCAGGCCTACGGCTTCACCCGCAGCAAGCGGGAAGGAGACGACCAGGAAGCCATCAACAAGATGTTCGCGCCGGAATTCCGCAATCGGCTCGACGCCACGATCACCTTCGCGCATCTCTCGCAGGAGATTATCGCCAAGGTGGTGGAGAAATTCGTCCTCCAGCTTGAGGCGCAGCTTGGCGACCGCAACGTCACCATCGAGCTTTCGGAAGAGGCGAGCCGCTGGTTGATTGCGAATGGTTACGACGAATTGATGGGCGCTCGGCCCATGGCTCGCGTGATCCAGGAGCACATCAAGAAACCCTTGGCGGACGAAGTCTTGTTCGGCCACCTCAAGGGCGGCGGCCATGTCCGCGTGATCGTCGACAAAGACGAGGAAGGGCGCGACAAGCTCGGTTTCCAGTTCCTCGACGGCCCCGTTACGCCGAAACCGGAGAAGCTTCCCGCCGTGCGGCCGAAGCCGAAGCGGCGCTCATCGCCGCGGCCCAAGGCAAAACGCGGCTCGGTACCGAAAGTGCCGCTGGCCAAGGTCTAACTCCTAAATCGAACAACAGCGAGGCCGGGCTTTCCACCCGGCCTTCGCATTTTGCGAGTGTTGCATGCGGGGCCGGGCGGTTGCGCAGGTGCCAGGCCTGTGAGACAGCTTTGCGGCGTCCATGCCTGCGCCCGCATCATTTTCCTATCCGGGAGCCGCCTTTTTCGGCGGCGTTCGCTCGGCGCTCGGCTCCGTCTTTTTCCCCGTATTGGCCGGCACGTACACCGGCATCGGCGCGCTCGCGCATGATTTTGCGTTTTCATCCTGGTGGTTGGCACTGTCGACTGTGCTGGTGTGGGCCGCGCCGGCCCAAGTGATCCTGCTATCGGCGCTCGGCGCGGGTTCGGCGATTTTCGAAGCGGCGGTCGCGGTCACGCTCAGCGCCATCCGGCTGTTTCCCATGGTGGTGGCCTTGCTGCCGCTTATCCGGCGCAAGGAGACGCCGTTCTACCAACTCCTGCTGCCGACGCACTTCACCTCGGTCAGCATGTGGATTGAGTCACTGCGCCTGTTGCCGGCGATTCCCGTGGAGCACCGGATCGCATTCTGCAACGGTCTTTCGACCATCTACATGGCGACTGCCACGACGTTCGGATTTGTCGGCTTCTATCTGGCCGCCAAGTTGCCGCCACTCCTTTGCCGGCGCTCTCCTGTTTCTCACTCCATTGTCGTTTTTGATTTCGACCGCGCGGAATGCCCAGATGTTCGTGGACCGGTTGGCGCTCATTTTCGGTCTCATTCTCGGGCCGATCCTTTCCGCGCTCGATGTTGGCCTCGACATAATGTGGACCGGTGTCGTCGGGGGCACGGCGGCCTATGCCGTTCATCGTTTCCGGGAGGCCGCCGAATGACCACCGTCGAGCTGTCACCTTATCTGGTGCTGATCCTGGTCGGGTTTCTGCCCAATGAAATCTGGCGGGCGCTCGGGCTGGTGCTGGCACGCGGGCTCAATGAAGATTCGGAGATCGTCGTCTGGTCGCGCGCCGTGGCGACGGCAATTCTTGCGGCGGTCATTGCCAAACTCATCTTCTTTCCAAGCGGTACTCTCGACAACATTCCGCTGGCCGTACGCATAGCAGCAGCGGCGTGCGGGTTCGTTGCCTTCATTTGCATCAAACGCTCGGTATTTGCCGCCGTTTTTGTCGGCGAGACGGTGCTCCTGCTCGGCGGCTTCCTGTTCGGGCGCTAGCTCACGCAGTTTCGATGGCGGCCGCGAGTTTCTTTGCATGCTCGGCCAGCACGTCGGGCTTTTCCTTTTCGCTCGCGGGCGGCTTCATCGTGACGCCCGCCTTTCGAGGAATGACATGAACGTGCAGGTGGAAAACCACCTGGCCCCCGGCGCCCTCGTTGAATTGCTGGATGGTGATGCCGTCGGCGGAGAACGCTTTCATCGCTGCTTTGGCAACCCTTTGCGCGGTGGTGACCACGTGTACGAGATCATTAGCGCCGATGTCGAGAATATTGCGGGCAGGGGTTTTCGGAAGCACCAGCGTATGTCCAGGCGAGCGGGGCATGATGTCGAGGAAGGCGAGAACCTTGTCGTCCTCATAGACCTTGTAGCAGGGCAGTTCGCCACGCAGGATCTTGGCAAAGATGTTGTTTGGATCGTAGCTCGGCATCGGCTCCCCGATTGGTTTCAACCTGCGTGTGATCCTGACGAAAGCGTAGTTGGCCCACGCCTATTCCTGTTCAACCAAATTCTTGCGGAACGGCGTCGCCGCCGCAAGCTCCCTGGATGCCGCCTGAACATAAGCCCGTTCACGCGACAAGTAATCGGCGACGGCCCGATGCAAGCCGGGGTTGGCGATGAAATGGGCGGAATAAGTCGTGTGAGGAAGGTATCCTCGAGCAAGTTTGTGCTCGCCCTGGGCGCCAGCCTCGACCCGCTTCAGTCCGTTCGCAATGGCATAGTCGATGGCCTGGTAATAACAGAGCTCAAAATGCAAAAATGGATGGTGCTCGACGGCACCCCAGTTGCGGCCAAACAGGGTGTCCGCGCCCACGAAATTGAGGGCGCCCCCGATCCAGCGGCCGGCTCGCCGTGCCATGACGAGAAGAATGCGGTCGCTCATTTTCTGACCAACGACGGAAAAGAAATCGCGGGTCAGGTAGGGGCGGCCCCATTTGCGCGAGCCGGTTTCCATATAGAACAAGAAGAAGGCGTCCCACACCGCTTCAGTCAGATCCGAGCCGGTCAGCCAACAAACCTCAATTCCTGCGCTCAACGCTTCCTTGCGCTCGCGCTTGATGGTCTTGCGTTTGCGTGAAGCAAGACGGTTCAGGAAGTCATCGAAACTTGTGTAGTCGGCATTTTCCCAATGAAACTGCTGATCCGTGCGTTGCAAAAAGCCCCGTTTGCCGAGCGATCGCCATTCCTGTTCGGTCAGGAATGTGACGTGCGCGGAGGACAGTTCGCTTGCCTTAGTTACTTCGACGAGCGCGTCGGCGAGCGCTCCACAAACCGGGCCAGCCAGAGTGCCGGGGGCCGCAAACAGGCGAGGGCCGGTCACCGGCGTAAATGGAACCGCGATTTGCAGTTTCGGATAGTAGTCGCCGCCGGCCCGCTCAAAGGCCTCGGCCCAACCATGGTCGAAAACATATTCGCCGCGGGAGTGACTCTTTACGTAGCAGGGCGCCGCACCCAGAAGCATCCCGTTCGCGTCTTCCGCGAGCAGGTGCCGCGGTTGCCAGCCCGTTCTCGCACCAACTGAACGGGACTCCTCAAGCGAAGACAAAAACTCGTGAGATATAAATGGGTTATTTACTTGCCCTCGTGTAGATAATTCAGTGGACGAATTATCCACAGATGTGAGTTCAGCTTCATGTACTGCTTTAACTGGCCGTCGGGACGTATAGCCGGCGCAGTTGTTCCATGCCGCGGCACTAACTTCGGCAAGCGACTGCGCGATCCGGATGCTAACTTCGAGATTGGTCATCGGGCAGGACGTCCTTCCCCGAATTTACCCCTGAAAGCGTCGCAAATTCACCCCACCGAGGCTCAGAAAACAGAGAGCAATCGTCGCTGCCGTCAGCACGATTTTCAAGTTCATCGCTCCTCCGCTCTCGTCCGGGCAGGAAAACAATCGGGCTTGTGCCGGGTTCCTGACACCGACCTACGGTCTCCATCCTTCAAATATGATCTGGTCGGCCCAGCGCGAGGCGCGCTGCCGATCGTATTCGCTGCGGACAGTCCAGGTGAGTAACGGCAGTCCGAATATCCCGCGGGCAAGCAAAGGTGCCACTGCAGGCAAATCTCTGACGGAATAGGCAATGAACTGCGGACGGGAGCGGGGGGCGTGCAATAGCCACGTCATATTTTGTTTCCGTGCGCCAGTCAGCTGGTTCCATTCAGGATGGGAATAGTTTCGCTCGGCCACGATCCCGCGCCTTAACCCGGGCGCTGCATACCGCACGGCCTGGATCAAATCCGGATCAAACGACATCACTGCGACTGGGCCCGCATAACCTTTGAGCACTTCAACCGTGCGGTCAACCAGGCGCAAATTGCCGTCAAAGTGGCTTTTCAGTTCCAGAAGCAGCGTGACGCGTCCGCCGACGAGGTCGCACAATTCGCCCAACGTGAGGACGCGTCCGCCCCCGGTCTTGAAGCGAACTGCCTGGATCTGACCCGCGCTCATCTCGGCGAGAACACCGCCACCCTCAGTAAGTCGACCGAGCGCACCATCATGATGCACCATGGCCTCACCATCGGCACTGATCTGGAGATCGGTCTCAATGCCATAGCCAGCCGCCACCGCCGCGGAGAAGGCCGCAGCCGTGTTCTCGATCACGCCGGCAGAGGCGTCGTGAAGACCGCGGTGTGCGATCGGGTGTGCGGTGAGCCAGTCTGCGCCGCCCATGTCAGGTACGGGGTCAGGTGCCGGCGACTTCAAAAATACCTTCGACTTCGACCGCCGCGTCCCCCGGGAGGGCGGATACCCCGACCGTGGTGCGCGCGTGCCGTCCCTTTTCGCCGAAAACCTCGACCATAAGATCGGAGGCACCGTTCATTACTTTGGGCCCGTCAACGAAACCTGCGGCCGAATTGATGAACCCGCCCAAACGCACGACCTGGGACACCTTGTCGAGATCTCCCAAGGCTGCCTTCAAATGCGCCAACAGGTTGATCGCACAGGCACGGGCCGCCTTTTGTCCATCCTCAATTGAAACAGCGCCGCCGAGTTGGCCCTTAGCCACGAGTTTGCTGTCACCGCCAAAGCAGATCTGGCCGGATACCACGAGCATGTTGCCGCTGCGCACGAATGGCACGTAGTTGGCGATGGGACTCGCGGGAGTCGGCAGGGTAACACCGATACTCGCGAGCTTCTTTTCAATCGTTCCGGTCATTCTGAACCTCCGCCGCGTCTGTCATGGGCATGATCCTGGGCCGAGGTCATGCCGCCGCGCAAGCCATGCCAGATGCTGTTGCCGGAATCTCCGGCGGCCTCTATCTTGCCTAGATCCTGCAGCCTTCTGGCCCGCATAAAGCGCCGGATCGCGAGTGAGGCCACAAATCATGAACACGCTTTTGAATACGAGGCTCTTCTCTATAGTCATTCTGACGATGGCAGTCACCGCCGCGACCACCGATCGTCCTTCCGCGGCTCCGCCAGCAGACAGTGTTTTGCTGGCGCCGCATCGGGCCATCTACGATCTCACGTTGTACAAGTCGCACAGCAGTCGCGGCATCGAGGCGATCCGCGGACGCATACTTTATGATTTTTCCGGCAATGCCTGCGAAGGTTTCGAGCTGAAGTTTCGCCAAGTGTCCGAGATCGATTCCGGTGAGGGTAAAGCCGCCTTGAGCGACCTGCGCTCGACCACCTGGGAAGACGGCAATGCGAAGAAATTCCGGTTCAGTTCTGAGAACTTGTTCAACGAACGCCGCACGGACGTTGTCGATGGAGAGGCCGAGCGAAATACGAAAACGGTGGCCGTCAGTCTGAGCAAGCCGACACAGAAGAATTTCAATGTTCCGAGCGGGGCCGTGTTTCCCACAGAACACATGCGTCGAATAATTGCCGCCGCGCGTGCCGGCAGGTCCCTGCTTGAGCTTCCCGTCTATGACGGCTCGGAAACCGGCGAGAAGCTCTACAATACGCTGACGGTCATCGGTCGCCCGATTGCGCCCGGCGACAAGGTGCCGGATGATGCGAGCGCAAAAGTACCCGCCATGGCCAATCTCATGCGCTGGCCGGTTACGATCAGTTATTTTGATAAGCTGGATGAAAAGTCGGAGCAGGGTGGCGAGCAAACGCCCGTTTATTCGATTGGCTTTGAACTCTTCGAGAATGGCGTCTCGCGCGCACTCATCCTCGACTACACCGATTTCACTATAAAGGGTGAGATGACGTCGCTGGATTTGAAAGACGGCAAGCCGTGTCCTTGAACGTCTAGTCCTCTTCCAGACTGAGACCTTTCACCACGGCATTGCGCCCGAATTTCGACCTCAGCCGGTCAACCGCGTGCTCGGCGTCCGCCGCCCGGCGATCCAGAAGATCGGCCAGATCGTCGTCGTCCGCGTCTTCGAGATTGCTGACGCCAATTCCGATCAGGCGGAAGCGAGTGGTCCCCACTTCATGCGTGAGGAGATCGCGACCTGCGGCAAAGATCCGCGAGGCGAGCTGGGTCGGCGCACCGAGAGCACGCGCCCTCGTGCGGATCTTGAAGTCGGCGCTCTTTAGTTTCAGCGTTACGGTCGAGCCGGCAAGGGCATTGGCCTTGAGTCTGCTCGAGACTCGTTCGGTCAGTTCCCACAGATATTGCTCCAGCGGCCGAAACTCGCCGATGTCGCGCTCGAAGGTGGTTTCCGCTGAAACGCTTTTCGTGTCGCGCTCGGGGTCGACGGTGCGTTGGTCTATCCCGCGGGCGAGCCGCCATAACCGAGCGCCTTCCTCGCCATATCGTCGCATAAGGTCGCGCTCGTCGGCGCGTTGCAGATCGGCGATCACATGGAAGCCGTCACTGGCGAGCTTCGCCGCGCTTACTGCGCCGACTCCATAGATGAAGCCGACCGGTTTCTCCGCAAGAAATGATGGGGCCTCGGTCTGTCCCAGAACGGCAAAGCCGCGGGGCTTGTCGAGATCGGAGGCAACCTTTGCAAGGAATTTGTTGGCGGAAAGACCTATCGATACCGTAATGCCGAGGTCGCGTTCGACTTTGGCGGCAAATCGCGCCAGCACCTTTGCGGGGCACATGCCGTGCAATCGCTCCGTCCCGGTTAGATCGAGGAATGCTTCGTCGATCGACAGCGGTTCGACCAGGGGCGTGAGATCAAACATGGTCCTGCGGACTTCACGCCCGACCTGAACGTATTTTGCCATGTTCGGTTTGATAACCACGGCGTCGGGACAACGTTGCCTCGCTTCGAACATTGGCATGGCCGAGCGGATACCGTAGGTGCGCGCGACATAACATGCGGCAGCAACTACACCACGCTTGCCACCGCCGACGATCACTGGCTTGTCGGCAATCGTCGGATCATCACGCTTTTCGATGGTGGCGTAGAACGCATCGCAATCGATGTGCGCGATGCTGAGGGATGCGGCCTCCGGGTGGCGCACCAATCTTGGCGAGCGACAGGCTGGACAGCGCGTCGCGCGATCGTCGCCATCGGCGAGGCAATCCCGACAGAAATTCATGGCACCTCACGCTCCCACGTACCACCACCGAGCACCGCGCGACTCCTTTCGATGTCGGTGGGGTCCAGATCTGCTTCACGGGCAAAGGCACCGATCAATTGCTCGTCGGAGGCCATGTAGTCGAGCACTCCTACCAGAAAGCCCGGTTCACGCGCAGCAGTGCGAATCTCGGCAGGCCCGATGCCTGTGACGGCCAGAAACCGGCCAAGCCTTTCGCTGTCCCCGGCAACGAAGGCGAGAGCCTGGATCGCAAGTCCCTCGGCCTGTTCCCGCGTGAGATTGCCGCGGCGCTTCATTGGTCAGGCCTTTCTGTAGCGGTCTCGGCCATGCAAACAAATACATCGGTCACCGGACGGGCGCACGTTCAGACGCCGTTTTCCAACGGTTTTTGACCGCGGGCGGATCTAGCGCATCAATTGAAGCTCGCGATACAGTGTCGCCAGGGGCATTGGCCCTTGGTCCAATTCGACTAGCGTTCGCATTGAGTCAAAAGTCTGTCCGGAGATCCACGGAACAGGGAGATCGGGATGTTCTTTGAAGGCGGGTATACCTATTCGAACTTTTTGATGAACGTGATTGCCATCTTTGCATTTATCGTCTGGTTCTGGCTGCTCGTTGTCATCTTCGGTGATCTGGTTAGGCGTCACGACATCTCCGGTTGGGGTAAGGCACTGTGGGTAATCGGACTTGTTCTGTTTTCCTATCTCGGCATTCTCGCCTACTTGATTACCCAGGGGAGGGGAATGGCGGAGCGTAATGTCCAGCAAGCCCAGCAGGCGCGCGATGAGCTGCGCCGTGTTGTCGGCTTCAGCGTGGCGGATGAGATCACCAAGCTCGACCAGCTACGGAAGTCAGGATCGATATCGGATGACGAGTTCAAGCGGCTTCGCGCCAAACTCGTTTAATTCGCTATATTGACCGAACATGCCATTTGGAAGCGCGCGATGAAATTTGGCTCGGCGATGCTGGTGCTGGCGGCGGTGCTTGGCTGTATGCCGGTCGAAGCCGGCGCAGCCACCGGGTCGATCCGCATTACGATCACCCGCGCCCAATTCGTTGTTGGCGACGGCAGCGGCACCTTACGTCTCTTGGGTGAGCGCTATCCGCTGCGCGTCGGGGGCGTGAGCGTTGGACCCTTTGGTGCTGCGCGTGTGGATCTGGTGGGCCGTGCCTACAACATGCGTACCGCAGCAAATATCCACGGAATTTACTCGACCTCCGCCGAGCCCGGACGATCAGGAACATTCCGGCTGCGCAATTGGCAAGGAGTCGTCCTGGAATTGCGCGGACGTCAGGGCGTCAAGCCGTCGGTTGATCTGAACGGATTGCAGATATCGCTGCGATAGTTCAGCCGTTTTGTCCACCACCCACGCGCCAACCGGGACCCCATCCGCCAGCCCAACCCCATCCAGGGCCGCGCCAATAGGCGGACGCAGGGGTCAGCGCCAGCCTGGCTGCGCTCAGCGCTGTTTTCTGGTTTCGGC
>Ga0182035_10000052_pt1 | contig 45699 bp, 41 predicted proteins | sample flu12Cox44000170_FD_125969 | JGI IMG/M metagenome (GOLD analysis project Ga0182035, IMG submission 125969) | Lab enrichment of tropical soil microbial communities from Luquillo Experimental Forest, Puerto Rico - flux4day.12C.oxic.44.000.170 | ecosystem: Environmental > Terrestrial > Soil >...
ACAATGTCTTCCGCGTCGGCTGCCGATCGCGTCCATTGCCGGGCGAAAAGCACCAAGCCGGGCGCAAGCTGACAAAAGCAAGTCTTCCAATTTTCATCGGTGGCGACATTCTCCATGACCTTTTCACGGTCTTTTATAATCGAGACGCCGCCAAATCCTGATTTTGTCTAATTGCGCCAGATTTTTTCTTGTTTTGGGGACTCCCCGTTGAGACAACCGGCGTTATGAACTGGATACCAATAACTTGCGCGGTAGCAGCTTACTGGATCATTGGCGCCATCTGGTACATGGCTTTGTTCGGAAAAGTCTGGGCGGCTGGAATCCAGCAACACGGCGTCAAACTCGAGCAAAGCGGCACGGCAGCGAAGATGATCGGCAATTTCGTCTGCAATCTCGTCGCTGCGGTGATCATGGCGTATTTGATTCAAAGAATGGGAACATCAGGCTTGATTCACGGCATTCGACTTGGCGCCGGAATGGCAGTCGGATTTTCCGCGACTGCGCTGACGATTCAATACTCGTGGGAATCGAAGCCGTTTAAGGTCTGGTTGATCGACGCGAGCTATCACTTCTTGGGGTGCATCGCGCTCGGCGCCATCCTCGCGGTCTGGAAATAATTATTTCTTAGGCAGCGCGCGCAAGATCAGATTGCCCACCCAATCCGGGTTTGACACACCGTCCCGATACGCTTGCAGTGATTCGACCGACGAATTCACCCGCAGATTGCTGTAGGTTTGATCGACATTCTGCCAGCGTTCGTGCCAATAAACCGCTGCCTTCACGCGAGGATAACGCGTGCGAAAAAGTTCCAGCGCCGTCTTTATCCATTCCGGTTTATGGATTCCGAACTGGCCCGGCTCATATGGGAATTCGCCGGTCGCCCACTCTGCGATCATGACCGGCTTGTTCGGATCGAGGCCGCTTAATTCCTGACATGGCCAGTCCATCAATGCCGTTATCGGCGGGTTTGGTTCGTCTTTGAACTGTTGCCCGTACACGCTCATGCCCAACCAATCAACGTAATCTGAGCCGGGATAATAGGCTGGCGCAAAATTCCACGTATCGAGCGGATAGGAGTAATTGTTTGTCTGAAACATCCATTTGATGTTGGTAACGCCGCGCGCCCGGACGCGATCGACTACGTGACGATACGCGCGTCGGAAAGCTTCTGGGCCTTTCCAGTTGTTGGCCTCGTAGTCCCAATCTCCGCCGCCATAGAATGTTCCCGACCACGGAAACCAGTCACCGTTCATCTCATTGGCGAACGCAACAATCATCGGATGACCAAACTGGCGCGCAGCGTCGGCCCACTTTTCGATGTAGCCGTCCCATTTCCCAGCGATAAGGTCATTCAAGTTGAATTTGTCCGGACCGCGGTTCTGGACGTATGGTCTGTCCCACGGCGACCAAAAAACCAGCGGCAAAGAGCCGTGTCGCCACACGACATTCAAATTCGCAGTCGGAAAACTTTGTTCTCCCCAGTAGCTCGACGACGCGATGATTGCCTGGTGTTTGCCGACCATCTGCTCGAAATCTTCGATCATCTCCAGCGCAACCTCGTCTTCTTCGTCGCCGAAATCGATGAATGCGCCGGTGTAAGCGCCATGCTCGGGTACCAAGACTTCAACCGAGCCGTTCGGATCGATTCGGCTGACTTGTTGCGATTTAAATTTCTCGCAGCCGTAGAGAACAAGGACCGACAGCGTCAGAGAGCAAACGCCGAACACTGAACGTTGCACATCGAACATCGAATTAGGATTCGACTTGCACTGGGACACTCGCGGTGCGTTCGAGTTTGCCCCAGCTGACCCACGCGCCTTTCACCGCGCGCAAGATTGCCTTCCAGATGCAGTAGCTCAGCATCGGCCGATAAATGAGACGCATCGGTAGAATTCGCCACGCGCACGCGACTGGCTCCTTTTCCAAAATGCAGGCGAGCGTGGCAAGCATCACATCCATCGAGAGAAATATAATCACGAACGGCAATACTGCGTTCCACGCGCCGAACGGAAGTGACGCCAGCAAAAACAAATCCACCACCGGTGTAACCGCGACGAGGATGATTTGGAAAAACCAAACGCTTGGCAAACTGAACCAGCCGAGCGCGCGATAGTTCCAGTTGAAAACCATGTCGCGATGTTTCCACAAACATTGCAGCGTGCCGTAGGCCCACCGCAATCGTTGACGCGCCAGAGTAGCCACAGATTCCGGCGCTTCGGTCCAACCAATCGCCTGCGGCACGTAAACGATCCGTTGTCGATCTTTGTGCAACGTGAGAGTCAGATCGGTGTCTTCCGCGAGCGTTTGCAAACTTAAACCGCCAGCCTGATCGATCGCTTCCTTCCGGATCGCGCTGATCGCACCGGGCACAACCGTGATGCAGTTCCAACGCGTGTAGGCGCGGCGATCGAGATTGAATCCGCAAGTGTACTCGAGCGACTGGCAGCGCGCGATGAAAGTCTGCAGGTTGCCGACCTTCGCGTGCCCGGAAACGGCGCCCACGGCCTTGTCGGCAAACGGTTCGGTTAACAGCGCAAGGGTGTCGCGCTGAAAATGGGTGTCTGCATCAACGAACACGACGATGCTATGATGAATAGCGCTCAACGCGCGCCGCAGTGCACGCGCTTTCCCGCGATTTTCCTGACGCAGCAATCGCACGCGCGCATCAACATCCACCACCCGCTCAACTTCAGCGCTCGTCTCATCCGCAGAACCGTCGTCGACCACGATGACCTCGAGCTCCCCTTTGTAATCTGTCGAAAGCAACGACCGCAACGTTCCCGCGATCACTTTTCCCTCATTGTATGCGGCCATCACGATGCTGACGGGCTGGCTGGATTCTTGTTTCGGCAAACGTCGAAATCGATAAGCGAGCCAAATCACAATTAATGTCCGCACGACCACAAGCGCAGTCGCGACGATCATGAATGCCCAGAGGAATTCTTCGAGCGCGTGGTAAACATGAAAGCCAGCGCTGCTGACAATTTGTGTCAACGATCGGCTCTCAGTTTGCAGCGGAGGCATCACCGAGTCGCGAGACGTTCCGAGCAAAGTGCTCAACGGCACGATTGTGTCTCCGCGTGTGTGCAGCCAATCGAGAATCTTCGGCAGCGCGGCCACCGTCTGCGAACGATCGCCCCCGGCGTCGTGCAACAAGATAATGTTGCCATCGCGACGCTGCTGCTTGACCCGTTGCAAAATGATGTCCGCGCCCGGTTTCGCCCAATCCTGCGGATCAATATTTTCGAGCACCACGAGATAGCCCAGCTCCTCCGCAATATGCAGCGGCATCAGCTCGCTCATCTGCGATGGCTGTGTATCCGCGGCGTAGGGCGGCCGAAACAATGTCGTAGCGCGACCGGTGATTGTTTCGATCAAAAGCTGGGTGGCATTTAATTCCAGTCGCACATGCTCCGGCCACGCGAGCGCGAGATTGGGATGATAGTAAGTGTGGTTTCCAATTTCATGACCTTCGTTCACGATCCGTCTGACGAGTCCCTGATATCTCTCGGCATTCACGCCGACCAAAAAGAACGCGGCCTTGACGTTCGCCGCTCTTAAAATATCCAAAATCTTGGGCGTCCACTCTGGATCAGGGCCGTCATCAAAAGTGATCGCGACCTGATGCTCTCCGCCGGCTCCTTGATGGTAAAGCGTCGGAAACTCGGGAAACTTTGTGTAATTGGCGGTAAGATAACCGCCGTCATCAACCGCAAGTTTTCGCGTCCCGTCCGCGCGAGTTTCATCGACCGACACGATCTCGCCTTCGCCGACGTCAGTGATTGTGTCAGTCCCCTTCAACACTTCCAATGCTTCGCGCGTCTGATTGTCCATCTTGAAATCGCGCGGAACTGTAAGCGCATCCCAAATCGCTGGATCTTCGGTCCCGAGCCGATAGAGCGCGAACCCGCCCGCTTTTTGATCGCGCACTTCCCGGAGCTCATTCAAAAACGTGACAACATCCAAAAACCAAACTGCGTGTTCCTTGTTCTCCTCCTCGAAATAGAAGTACGGATTGTAACTCGGGCCGCTCACTTCCGCCGATTCGACTTCGGCGTTGTAGGCGCGGCTCATCGCTTCAGGAAAACTGATCGGCTCCGCTTTTTTCCCGCCAATCGTCCAATCGTAGCCATAACTCCCGAGCGTGATGATCCACTGTTTTGTCTCGCTTCCTTCCAACAAAACGTGCAGCCAACCTTCAAACCACGGCCGCGAACCGAGTGGTCCCGGTGGATCGGCGTCGGACGTCTCGTCGAAAAGTGAAGCGACGAAGCGATCGACGTTGTCCGAAAGTTCGTCGAAATCGATGTAGTCCAATTCCTCGCCGGGCTGAACGGTCAACCACAGCTCCTTATCATCGTTGTGGAGCGCGTCGCAAAATTTGTTGATGAACGCCGTGATGTCCTTTTTATAAGCGGGATCGACCTGTTCCCAATCGACCACGGCGCCAGCTGCTTTCGCATCGCGCAACGCCGCCACCACTTTTGTGAAGAAACGTTCCTGTCGGTCCGCTGGTCCATGCGCGAGATTTTCAATGGCTTCCGGTTGCCATGTGTCGCCGACCAGGTTCGTCAGCAACGGCATGAGCTTGATCCCTTTGCTCTGGCAAAATTTCGGCAGCCGCGGGTCGGAATCGATCTGAATGTCGCCGAGACCGTTCACGATCGTGATCCATTCGGGACACAAGTGCGTAATGAGGGACGCGTGTTCTTCGAGCGACGAGTAGCTGTACGGATCGCCGTTTGTATAAAACGCGAGGCGCACTTCATTTGGCGGCGCTTTCTTGCGCGGCTTCACCGGCGGCGCGGGCGTCGAAGTTGGGTTCGCGCCGGCCAATTTCTTCGCTCCTTGTTTTGCCTCGGCAAATTTCTGCCACAGCAATGAGTTTGGCGGCGTTGGCCCAGCAGGATTTTGTTTCTGGAGGGCTTTCAATTGCCCCTTCAATTGCCGCAACGAAAAGGGCACTCGCATTTTCGGCGCGACGAAAAGTGTTTGCACAAAAAGCACCGTCCCCAAGAACGCGATTACGCCGAAAATGAGCAGAATGAGCCGCAACCGCGGCCACCGTTTACCGGCCGGATCTGAAAAAACGAAAGGGGGTAGATTGTCCCGAGGGTTGTCGTGCATGAGCCGCCTATTTTCGCTCAGTCGCGTAAGAATTAAAGTGAGTTTGGACGAATTCTGCCTCTTTCATTGGGCGTTGGACGTTGGACGTTAAGAATTAGTTTTTCCTCAAAATCTCTGGCAAACTGTCGGGCATTATCTCGCAAAATTTCCGCCGCATGTTTCACGTTCTCGTCCATACTCATCCCCAGTCTCTGGTTCTGGTAAACCCCATCGAAAAGCTGCAGTACTTGTCGATCTTCAGTTGCACGGCCGACGAAAGCGAAAACGCGCTTCCCATATTTTCGCGCGAGTCGCGCCACACCGGCGGGCGTTTTTCCCTCCAACGTCTGTCGATCCAAACTTCCTTCGCCGGTGATCACGAGATCGACATTTCTAATTTTCGCTTCGAGCCCGACTGACTCTGCAACAACGTCGAAGCCCGGCCGAATCGTTGCGCCGCAAAAACTCACCAATCCAAATCCGAGCCCACCAGCGGCGCCTGCGCCTGGTTCATTCCGATAATCAATACCGAATTGTTTGGCGACAATGTCGGCGAGTCTTGTTAACGCGGCTTCCAGCTTCTCAAGTTGCGTCGCACCCTTTTGTGGACCGAACACTCGCGTCGCGCCATTTTCTCCGAGCAGCGGATTTCGAACATCAACTGCAGCGATAATGTTCGGAAATGATTTGCCGTCCCCTGCCGCTTCGCGACTTCCTCTGCCTAACAGAGAGGATTGAGGTGAGGGCAAAATCCTTTCAAGTGCAACAAGATCGACAGGTATTTGGATTTCCAATTCGCTTTTATTCAAGAATCGGAAACCTAGTGCGCGCGCCATTCCGACTCCGCCATCGTTGGTTGCGCTGCCGCCCAGCCCGATGATAATTTCTTGAGCACCGCATTTCGCCGCATCCAAAATCATTTTCCCAACGCCAAATGTGCCAGTGATCTCAGGATTTAACTCGTCAGACTGCAGTCGCCGCATGCCCGCGGCCTCACTCATCTCCATTATCGCGAGTTGCTGATCATCAACCCATGCATAGCGGGCATCGATCTCGCGACCCAGCGGATCTTGGGTTTTGCAACTCAACCACGAACCGCTGAGTGCCTGCGATATTACTTCCGCAGTTCCTTCGCCACCATCCGCCAATGGCAATATGCCAATCTTGGCATCAGGCAGAGCATCGCGCAGACCTGCGGTGATTGCCTCACTCACTTCTCGCGCGCTTAGCGTGCCTTTGAATTTGTCCGGCGCGATTAAAATGCGCACGCGTCAGGATTTTAACTTTCGCTCCAAAACCCCGCCTGCCAGCTGTGGATTCGCCTTGCCCTTCGACAATTTCATAACCTGACCCTTGAGAAAATTGAGCGATGCTGCGTTGCCTGCTCTGAAATCGGCCACTGGTTTCGGATTCGCGGCGATCACTTCATCGCACAATTTCCCAATTGCGCTCGTGTCGCTCAGCTGCTCGATCCCTTTTTCTTTCACAATCATCGCGGCGCCTTTCCCACTGGAAAACATCTCTGCGAAAACTTCCTTGCCCTGCTTGCTGCTAATCATTCCACTCTCGATCAAAGTGACCAATTCATCCAGCGCTTCCGGCGGAATCGGACAATCGTTAATCGTTTTCCCCGCAGTGGCGAGCACGCTTTGTAGGTCGTTCAGGATCCAGTTCGCAACATTCTTCGGTTTCTTCGAGCCCTTGGCCGCAGTTTCGAAGTAGCGCGCAAGATCGACATCGTCTGCCAAAACCCCGGCGTCGTACGCAGTAACTTGATATTGCTCGACGAAACGCGCGCGTTTTTGTTTCGGTAATTCCGGAACCCGTGAGCGGGCTTCGGGCAGCAACGCTTCGGTCTTCACCGGCACCAAATCCGGATCCGGAAAATAGCGGTAATCATGCGCTGATTCCTTTGTCCTCATGAGAAATGTTTCGCCCGCGGCATCGTCCCAGCCGCGCGTTTCCTGTTGAAGTTTTTCTCCGCGCTTCAACGTGTCAATCTGCCGCTGAATCTCGAACGTCAACGCGCGTCGTACGCCACTGATCGAATTCATATTCTTAATCTCAATCTTCGCGCCGAGTTCAGCTTGAGTTTCGGGGCGTACTGAAACATTGCAATCGCAGCGCAATTGACCTTTCTCCATATCGGCGTCGCTCACCCTGCCATAAATCAGAATCTGTCTCAGCGAAGTCAGAAACGCGAACGCTTCCTCGGGCGAATTAATGTCGGGCTGCGTCACAATTTCCATCAACGGCGTGCCGGCGCGGTTGAAATCGATCCCTGTGCTGTTTTCGAAGTGAAGATTTTTTGCAACATCTTCCTCGAGATGAATTCGCACCAAATGCACTTCCTTGTCCGATGTCGCGATATTCTTCTGCGCGTCTTTCGGATAAGCGAGATCGTGCAACGGCACGCCGCCGTTTTCACATAGCGGCATGTCGTATTGCGAGATCTGGTAATTTTTCGGCATGTCGGGATAAAAATAATTTTTTCGGTCGAATTTGCAGATCGGCGAGATGTCGCAATCGAGCATCAATCCGGTCAACACAGTCATGAGCAACGCTTCGTGATTCATCACCGGCAGCGAGCCCGGCAAACCGAGACAAACCGGACAAGTGTGAGTGTTCGGCGCCGCGCCAAATTCCACCGGACACGTACAGAACATCTTCGAGCGCGTCTTCAATTGGACGTGGACCTCAAGTCCGATTGTCGCGGTATACTTCATTGCGATTTCTGCAGGGCATAGTCTAGCGCTGCGCTCAAATCGATTTTTGTCAATCGCTCGTGCAAATCGGGATCATTCGCCGCATCGATGATCCGTTGATCTTGAATCAACTCAAGTAATTGTCCCTGCGCCAGCATTTGCGCGATCTCCTGATCATTACGTAACGCAATGATTTTTGGATGCTCGCTCAATTCACGTGAGCCAGGATAGGAAAGAAAGCGCTCTGCGTTCTGTGGATTCGCCGCTACCTGCCCAATTTTCTCCATGAGATCGTAAGTTCTTTGCGGAACGACATCGACTTTCTTGACCGCATTACCGATCACGCCCATCTCCAGCGAATTTTTCAAGCGCGCCAAAGAAGTCGTAAGTGGCGCCTCCTCTTCGCTTGCTTCTCCTAGCAGGCGTCGTCGCACATCGACCGCGTGCACAACACTCGAATCGTTTGCTTGCTCCCGAACTTCTGCGTTGGCAACGGAACCGATCGATCGAATGGCAACGATCATCAGCCACACCAAAAATAAACCGAAGAACACCCCGAGCACTGCGCCAGCGGATCCGTAAAACAATCGAACGATCAACCATTCGTGTTGATCCGTTGGCCGAAAAAGAGCCGAACCCGTCCCGCTAATGACCACGTAAACGATAAGCGCGAAGATGGCCCCGGCGCAGATGGACAAGAGCGCGTCCGGCATTCGGACAAACATCCCAAGAAGCGGCGCGAGAAACTTGCCGCCGAAGAACGCCGCAAAATATGCGGCAATGAGCGCACCGAGCCGTGCAACTTGTCGCGGCAAACCTCGCCGCCAACCGCGCACGATTTCGAACAGAATCAAAACGAGCGCGAAGGAGACGAAGACGATCTGCCAAAGCGGCGAACCGGCGACGGACTGAATTTGCGAATTCATGCGTTCGAAAAACTGATCGCGCGCTGACGAAGCACGTGATCGCAGAGGACTAATGCGGCCATGGCTTCGACCATTGGCACAGCGCGCGGCAGCACGCATGGATCGTGGCGACCGCGTATCGCCAGTTTGGTCTGTTCGCGTCCAGCGCTGACAGTTTTCTGCTCACGGGCAATGGTTGCGGTCGGTTTGAACGCCACGCGAAAATAAATTTCCTCTCCGTTGGAGATCCCTCCCTGAATTCCTCCAGAATAATTCGTCTGCGTCCGAACTTTGCCACCGCGCATTTCAAACGGATCGTTGTGTTCGGAGCCGCGCATTCGCATGGCAGAAAACCCAGAACCGATCTCAAAGCCTTTTGTCGCCGGCAAGCTGAGCATCGCCTTTGCCAAATCGGCTTCGAGTTTATCGAAAACCGGTTCACCTAATCCGACTGGCCCGTTTCTCACGACACATTCGATCGCTCCGCCTAACGAATCGCCCTCCGCGCGCGTTTTCTCGATCAATGAAATCATTTTTTTGGCCGCCGCTTTGTCCGGACAACGGACAATATTTGCATCGACATGGGCGGTATTCACCTTCGACCTGTCGACTTTGGCGGTGAGCTCGTGGATTTGCGCAACATAAGCCACGATGTCGATCTTCGGATAGAATGATCGTAGAGTTTTTCGAGCAATCACGCCAGCGGCGACGCGGGCGATCGTTTCGCGAGCTGACGCACGTCCACCACCCTGCCAATTTCTAATTCCGTACTTGGCCTCGTAAGTGAAATCGGCATGCGACGGCCGAAATTTCTTTGCGACCTCGGCATAATCCTCCGGTCGCGCATCTTTGTTGCGAGCCAGAATTGCAATCGGCGTACCGAGCGTCTTGCCTTCAAAAACGCCGGAAAGAATTTCGCAGCGATCTTCCTCCTGCCGTTGCGTGGTAATTTTACTTTGACCGGGACGACGGCGATCCAGCTCGCATTGAACCTCTGCTTCGGAGATGTCGATCTTTGGCGGGCAACCATCGATCACGACACCGATACCGCCACTGTGCGATTCGCCGAACGTCGTGACCCGAAAAAGTTGGCCGAAGGTGTTGCCCATCGCGTGGAGACTTTAAATGATCTGCACAGGATTTGTAGGGCGTTTCTGTGACACACCCCTGCGGCTGATAGGCCGCCCTACAATTCAGACCGCTTCGAAACCAAATTGCAGGTCGTCGATCAAATCCCGCAAGTCTTCCACGCCGACTGAGATTCGAACGAGCGAATCGGTGACGCCAAGCGCTTCACGTTGCTCTTTTGGAATGGACGCGTGAGTCATCAGCGCCGGATGGTTGATCAGGCTCTCGACGCCGCCCAAACTCTCCGCGAGCGAGAAGAGATGTGTATGCTCGAGGAATCGTTTTGTGCCTTCCAGATCAGTATTCAAAACGATCGTGACCATTCCGCCGAACCCGCGCATCTGTGTCCGCGCGCGATCGTGTTGGGGATGTGATTTCAATCCAGGATAGCTGACCGATTTTACCTGCGATCGTTCTTCGAGCCAGCGGGCAATTTCGAGCGCGTTCGCACAATGGCGCTCCATGCGCAGGGCGAGCGTTTTCAAACTGCGGAGCACAAGAAAGCTATCGAACGCGCCTTGGATCGCGCCGACGGAATTTTGCAGGAACCACATTCTATCCCCGAGTTCTTTGTTGTCTCCGACAACCGCAACGCCGCCGACTATGTCGGAATGACCGTTCAAATACTTCGTCGCCGAATGAACGACAATGTCGAAGCCAAATTCGATTGGTCGCTGGATCCATGGCGTAGCGAAGGTGTTGTCGGACACCGAAAGGATTTTGTGTTCGCGCGCGGTCTTCGCAATCGCTTCCAAGTCGATGATCTTGAGCAGTGGATTGCTGGGTGTCTCGATCCAAACCATGCGCGTGCTCTGTTTGATCGCCTTCTCGAAGCGCGAGGCATCCGTCAGATCGACGTAAGTGAAATCGAGATTTGCCGAACCGCGGCGAACTTTTTCAAAAAGTCGAAACGTTCCGCCGTAAAGATCGTCGCTAACAACGACGTGCGAACCGCTTTCGAGCAAGTCGAGAACCGTCGACATGGCCGCGAGTCCGGAAGCGAAAGCAAAGCCGCGCGTTCCGCTCTCGAGATCAGCAATGCATTTTTCATAAGCGAGCCGGGTCGGATTAATCGACCGCGAGTAGTCGTAGCCTTTGTGCTTGCCCGGACTTTCTTGGACGTAAGTCGATGTAGCGTAAATCGGCGTCATGATCGCGCCGGTCGTTGGATCGGGCTCCTGTCCGGCGTGGATCGCGCGGGTTGCGAACGCGTTTTGTTTCTTCACGTGATCCCCAACGTTACGTAGATTTCGCGCGCGCGACAGTTTAGGGAACGTTAATTGGGGGTTTAGGCGAGTAAGGCTCATACTGACCTTCTCTCCCGATTCGCCCGGAAAAGTTTCAGACTCTTGTACCCGCCTCGAACTGAGGCTAGTTAGCTTTGGCTGTATTCGCGCTCTCGCGGCGCGGCTGACTTCGGCATGTTGAGCCGCAAATAGGAAAGCAAATCGGTGCGCGTGATCAGGCCCAGAAATTTATCACCCTCCATCACAATCGCGACGCGACCGCGATCAAAGACTTCAAGAAGATCATTGATCTTCGCCGTCGGCGGAAGTGTTTCCAACTTATCTGTCATCGCATTCTGAACCGGATCGTTAAAGTGCGTCGGGTCGCGATGCACTTTCACGAGAATGTCCGACTCATCGATGATTCCGACTGCGCGGCCGTTTTGATCGACAACCGGCAACTGCGATACATCGCTGTCACGCATTCGCTTGTAGGCTGTAAGCAGGCTGTCGGTTGGACCAACGGTGATGACTTCACCGGCTTCATAACGATGACTGATCAAATCGCTCAGATCGCCGTGCGGCGGCCGATGGATAAATCCCTGCTCTGCCATCCAAAAATCGTTGTACATCTTCGAGAGGTATTTGTTCCCGGTGTCGGGAACCAAACTGACGACCCGTTTCGCCCGGGTTTGTTTGCGGCAGTATCGCAACGCGCCGGCAACGAGAGTTCCCGTTGATGAGCCGCCGAAGATTCCTTCCTTCCGCAAGAGTTCCCGCGCGGTCGCGAAACTCTCCTCATCATCGATCTCGTAAGCGTCGGTCACAAGCGACATGTCGGCGATGTCGGGAATGAAATCCTCGCCGATGCCTTCAACGGCCCAACTGCCGGACGGCACCAATTTCCCAGTCTTTACATATTCGTACAAAACGGAGCCGGTCGGATCTGCGAGAACCATTTCGATTCCGCGGCGCGGTTTCACCCGATTAAAAAATCTACCGAGACCCGTCAAGGTTCCGCCCGACCCAACACCTACGACAATTGCATCGAGATCGTGACGCATTTGCTCCCAAATCTCCGGACCGGTGGTGCGTTCGTGCGCGAGCGGATTCGCCGGGTTGCCGAATTGATTCACGTAAAACGCGCCCGGAATTTCCTCGGCCAAGCGCGCGGCGACGTCCTGGTAATATTCCGGGTGCCCGCGCATCACATCCGAGCGGGTCAACCGGACTTCTGCGCCGAGCGCGCGCACGTGGGAAATTTTTTCCTGCGACATCTTGTCGGGAATCACGAGCAGCACGCGGTAACCTTTGGCTGCCGCGACGAGTGCCAGGCCGAGCCCAGTATTTCCGGCGGTTGCTTCGATCACCGTCCCGCCTAACTCGAGCTTTCCGTCCTCTTCCGCCGCTTCAATCATCGACAACGCGATGCGGTCCTTAATCGAGCCTGTCGGGTTTTGATTTTCCAATTTTAAAAAGAGCTGACAGGGACCAGTGTCGAATTGGGTGATCTCGACCAGCGGTGTCTCGCCGATCATGGAGAGAATGGCCGGCGGCTTCTTTGTTGCGCTGGGAGGTGTCGGAACTTCGAGCATCTTAGAATAATGTGAGCGTTTCGCGGGGATAGTCGATCACGACTTTGTAATTGCGGAGAAAATTGTAGCCGACAATACCGTCGAGGTTCGCGCCGATCGCGGCATTCAGCATAGTAAAGAAATCTGCGACCACGACCGCCATGTTATCGATCTTAGCACCGCCGAGTTGAAAAGACTGTAGCGATCCGGCCGAAAAATCGACCGGCACCCCACCCGTCGTGCCAGCGCCAACCGGCGAGCTTTCCACGCCGAGTTGGTTAGCAAGCTCGGGCGAAATCGCAGTCGTCGATGTGCCGGTGTCGATTGCGAATTGAAACGGTCCGCGGCCGTTCGCGTGCGCATCGGCGAGAACGAGAGGTTTCGCTGAATTCGCCAGGCGAATTGGAATTTCCGTGTACGCGCCACGCGCGAAACTTTCAACCCGCTTGGGGTCCTCAAACCAGATCTCGCAATCGCGATAGTCGATCGTGACCCGGAAATACTTCAGGAAATTGTAGCCGAGGTCGCCGGCGATTTTCGCGCCGATTGCCTTTCCAATTTGCGAAAGATCGACAACTCCAACATCTACATCTTCCAATTTTGTCTCGCCAACTACGAGCGAATCGACCGTTGCGAGCGAGACCGCTACTTTGCCTCCCGCGCTTTGACCTTCTTTCGAGCCAAGAATCTGCACGCCGAGTTCCTTCGCAAGCTCGGAAGAAAGCAGGGAAGTTCCCGCACCGGTATCGAGAATAAAATCGAGCGGACCACGACCGTCTACGAGAACTGGTAACAGAATCAACGGCTGCGCACCACCGACGAGACGGAATTTAACTTTCGAACTGCGGGGCGAGATCGTCGCGGTTGTCATTGCGGCAAATTGGGCTCGCCCTTATGTGACCATTCATTCTTGCTGTCTTCGATAAATTGTTGGAGCACGTCAAAACGAACTTCACCGTAATTTAGCGCGTAACGAAGATCGCCTTCTTTATAAACCCATGTCGTTGGAATCCATGAAAGCGGCATGCCGGCAAATTGCTTGACCTTGTTGTCACCACGGCGCGGACCGGGATCGGCGAGAATCGTTACGTTCGGTTGATCCACGATTTGGAATCTTTGCAGCATCGATTTTCCATCCCCGCCGTCGTTCCAAACCGAAACAAAATAAAATTTCACCTGCGGGTTGGTTTTCACCATTTTCAGCCAGCCGCCGTTTTCCAGCTCGGCCTGGCAATTCGAGCACCACGGCGCCCAGAGATGAACAACACTCAAATCCGGCGACTTAATTGCTTTGACGACTTCTTGCTCGGCACCAAGTTTTACAAGTCTCTTGGCCAGTTCGTCCTGGCCGTACGCGCAAGCTAAAGACACTCCCGCTGCCGCCAAGAACGCGCTTCGCAAGATCGACATCTTGAAAGAAATATGGAGAAAAACGCGCCCGGCTCAACAAAGGCAGGACCACAGTTGACCAAGTGCGCGAAAACACCTACTGTGGCGCTGCGTTTTCGCCGGTTCGCGCCGCGGAAATTTCCTCGAAGGATTTCGGGGCCATAGGTCTACGGAGCCTCTATTTATTATGGTGCAAATGCAGGATGTCATGTCGAAGCCGATGCCGGATTTCCGGGAGGGTTCGATTGTTAAGGGACGAATCTTGGAAATTCGCCCGCGCGAAGTGCTGGTCGACATCGGTTACAAATCCGAGGGTGTCATTCCGCTGGTCGAGTTCGAGGACGTGGACAATTTGGAAGTCGGCGATGAAGTCGACGTGTTGCTGGAGCGACTCGAGAACGACGAAGGCATGGTCGTACTTTCGAAGGAAAAGGCCGCTTATCGCCAGAATTGGAACAAGATCGCGAGCGTTTTTCAGGAAGACGGCCTGATCAAAGGCAAAGTGAAATCGGTCGTCAAAGGCGGCTTGATGGTGAACATCGGCGTGGAAGCATTTTTGCCGGCGTCGCAGATCGACATCGTGCCGCCTAAGGATTTACAGCAGTTCGTCGGCAACACTTACGATTTCAAAATTGTCAAAGTCAACGACGATCGGCGCAATGTTGTTTTGAGCCGGCGCGAGCTGATCGAACAAGAGCGAAGCGAGAAGCGACAGAAGTTCATGGACAGCGTGAACGTCGGCGACCGCGTCACCGGCACGGTGAAAAATCTGACCGACTTTGGTGCGTTTATCGATCTCGATGGCATGGACGGCTTACTCCACATCACCGACATGACCTGGGGCCGACTAGGACATCCGAGTGAGCTCGTTAAAGTAGGCCAGCAACTCGAAGTCCGGGTGCTCGATATTAATAAAGAGAAAGAACGCGTTTCGTTAGGTCTGAAGCAGACACAGAAAAATCCATGGGATCAGATTGAGGAACGCTTCCCCGCCGGTCAAAAGGTTAAAGGCAAGATCACGAATCTGGTTCCTTACGGCGCATTCGTGGAGCTCGAGGAGGGCGTCGAAGGTCTCATTCACGTCTCCGAACTTTCCTGGACGAAACGAATCATGCGGCCGTCGGATATTTTGACGGTGGGTCAGGCAGTCGAAGCCGTTGTTCTCGGCGTGAATAAGGAAGAGCAGAAAATTTCACTCGGTCTGCGTCAGCTCGAACCGAATCCGTGGGACGAGATTGAGAAGAAATTTACGATCGGCAGCCGCGTGAAAGGAACAATCCGGAACATGACCGCGTATGGTGCGTTCGTGGAGCTCGAGGAAGGAATGGACGGAATGATCCACGTTTCAGATTTGAGTTGGACCCGGAAGATCAACCATCCGAGCGAAGTCTTTAAGAAAGGCGACGAAGTCGAAGCCGAAGTCATTGACATCGACAAAACCAATCAGCGGATCAGTCTCGGCATCAAACAACTCACCGAAGATCCGTGGAAGAACATCGATCAAAAATACAAGATCGGCGATTTAGTGAAAGGCAACGTGACCAAGCTCGCGAGTTTCGGCGCGTTCGTGCAATTGCAGGATGACATCGATGGGCTCGTCCACATTTCACAGTTGAGCGAAGACCACGTCGCAAAGGTAAAAGACGTTCTGAAAGTTGGACAGGAAGTAGAAGCGCGCGTAATCAAAGTCGACAAAGTCGAGCGCCGCATCGGGTTGTCGATCAAAGCTGCGAACTACACCGAAGAACAATTGCGCAAGGAAGCGGAAACATTCGACACGCTCCGACCGGGCGAAGACATGGTCGGATTGGAGAAAGCATTCGCCGCCGCTGAGCAGGAAGAATATAGGCCAGGCGAATCCAAGAAGGCCACGGCCACGAGGGAATCAAAGCCGGCCCATAAAGAGGCGAAAGAATCCAAGTCGAAAAAAGCGAAGAAGTAACAACTCGCTTTCACATTCGAGCTTTTTGTCAGAACGCTTTCGCTAGCGTTTGCCTCGTCTTTCCTGTGCTAAAACGTCGCGTGCGGACGGGCAGTGCGCCAGTGGCCAACGATTCCGTTGAGTCGAAATGAATTGGCGTCTATTAACTGCGATCAATGGTGCCATCGCGCAGGTCACAGTTGTGGGCCGTGATTTTTGATGTAACTGGAACGCGCCCACGCGTGAAAGTACCGGTCTTGCTGCTCGCGTTGATCTCTCTTGCGCATTCAATGCCCGCAGATGATGCGTTGACCGCTCGCAATAAGGAGTCGTCCGCGATTCTTATACGACGGTCCTGATCGGGCGCAATGTAGATGCGGCGCCGAAGCTTCTTCGGCCCGACTACATCCAGCATAATCCGCACGTGCCGACCGGACTGAAAGGATTCATGGACACGTTCCGCGAGCGTTTCGCTCAAGAATTGCCGCCGGATTATAAGCGCGAGCTGTTGAATATAGTCGGCGACAACGACATGGTGATCATTTACGTTCGCCAAAGTTGGACGAATAACGATGGCCAGCATCATCAGGTGTTGGGCTTCGACATGTTCCATGTTCAAGAAGGGATGATTGCCGAGCATTGGGACGCCGACTGATCCGGCATAGAGAGCAGCAGAGTTACTAGAAGTCGAAGAGCGAAGTAAATTGCTCGACTTCAATTTCATCGCGGCACAAAGATGTGATTGAATCGACTCCGCACCTTTGCCGTCAATTAGCGCCGCCGTTTAGCCCCCAAGCGCCGCGCGGAAAATCGTTTGGACGAATCTGAACTCCGGCGGCGCAACCAGTCAGAAACTTTGGAAAAGGAACTGGTCAGCGACGAATCAAATTCGCGCGCCGATTTCTCGCTTTCGAACAGCAACAGCAAATTCTTTCCACCCGGCGATTACAAGATCGACACATATCTCAACAACGAGTTGATCGGCCCTGAGTAAGGCCGTTGTGCGAGCTAGTTGCGAGCGGCGGAATGATGCCACCGTAACCGGACACTAGTAAGCGTAGCACTACGGTCCGACAATTCTGAATCTTATCGCTGCAGGCGTGCTTGTAGCTGCGACCTACGCGGTGAGCGAGTAAGGCACAGCGAACGGCGAAATGATGAAAATAAACAAAATCGAAATCAGCAGCCAAGATGTCGTGTCGGATTTTCACGAGTTCTATTCAGCGCGCCAAAATGAATCTACGATTCAAACACGTCGAGGTATTTGATCCCCGACCCAGTGTTGAAAATCACAACCTGGTCGCGGCTGTCGATGTTCCCCGATGCGCGAAGCCTCTTCAGTGCAACAAAACAGGCCGCGCCTTCCGGCGCGACGAACAGACCCTCTTTGGATCCGACTTCGCGAACAGTGCCAATCATTGCGTCGTCATCCACCGCGACCGCGCCACCTTTCGATTCGCGGAGGATGTTGAGCATTATGAAATCGCCGATCGCTCTTGGAACGCGCAGGCCGGAAGCGATTGTACGCGCGTTCGAAAACTCGCTCGCAAATTTCTCGCCTGCTTCAAACGCGCGGACGATTGGGGCGCAACCGGCGGCCTGCACGGAAAACATTCGTGGTCGTCGATTGTCGATCCAACCGAGTCTTTCCATTTCATCGAATGCTTTCCACATTCCGATCAATCCGGTGCCGCCACCGGTCGGATACAAAATCACATCCGGCAATTTCCAATCGAGCTGTTCGGCAATTTCGTAGCCGAGCGTTTTCTTCCCTTCGATCCGATACGGTTCTTTCAGCGTCGAAAGATCGAACCAGCCTTCCTTTTCTTTGCGTCGCGCGATTTCCGCGCCGCAATCAGTGATCAGTCCGTCGATCAGCGTGACGTGGGCACCGACTTCACGACATTCTACGATGTTCGCACGCGGTGTATCGCGTGGCATGAAGATGTACGCTTCCAGTCCGGCGCGCGCAGCGTAAGCAGCGAGTGCGCCGCCGGCATTGCCGGCACTCGGTGCCGCTAGTTTTTTCGCGCCAAGATACTTCGCCATTGAAACGGCGACGCTCATCCCGCGGGCTTTGAAACTTTGGGTCGGATTGAGCGACTCGTTTTTGACCCAAAGATCGACATCCACGTCGCAGCCGAATTTCTTCGCGCGAAGCAGCGGCGTTCCTCCCTCGCCCAATGAAATCGACTTGGCATCCTTTGGCACCGGAAGCAATTCGCGATAACGCCAAAGCGACCTCTCACGCGTTGCGAGTTTCTTGCGAGTTATCTCTCGACCCACCGCGAAAAGATCGACAATCGCGAAAAGCGGTTTGCCGCACGCCGTGCAAAGATTTTGCAGGCGCTGCCAATCGTGCTGTTTTCCGCAGGCGCTGCATTCAAGATGAGTCAGAAACATACAGTGTTGCCAGAGCTGTGATCGACAGCTTACACAGAACACTAAATGAGCGCAGCTTCCACAGGTCGCCCGTGGTATCGGCCATCATTGACGACGCAGATTATGATCGGTCTCGTCCTTGGCGCGCTGATCGGATGGCTCAAACCTGATTGGGGAAACAAAGTTTATTTTCTGCGCGACATCTTCATCAACCTGATCAAGTCAATCATCGTGCCCCTGGTTTTTTCCACCATTGTCGTCGGAGTCGCGGGGGCGGGCGCGTTGAAAAAAGTCGGCCGGATAGGAATCAAAGCGCTGGTATTCTTTGAAATTGTTACTACCGCCGCACTCTTTATTGGTCTCGCGGTTGTAAATCTGATTAGACCGGGGACGGGAGTTACTCTCGCAGCTGGTAACATCGACATCGTCCAAAGGATTGGGCAAACGCACGCCCAAAGTCTGACCGAGATCATCGTGCATGTTTTTCCTTCAAGCACCGTCGACGCGATGGTGCGCGGCGACGTTCTGCAAATCGTCGCTTTCAGTGTTTTGTTCGCGCTCGCGGTTTCGGGGGTTGGCGAAAAAGGTCAACCGATCGTTCGCGCGATGGAAAGTCTGGCGCAAATCATGTTCAAGTTTACGAACTACGTGATGATGTTTGCGCCGATCGGCGTCGGGACCGCAATGGCCCACACGATTGGCACGCAAGGCCCTAGCGTGCTCGTCAATCTCGGGAAGCTGATTTTCTCGTTTTACATCGCACTGATCATCTTCGTCGTCCTAATCTTCGGGGTCGTAATTGTCGTCGCGCGAATTCCGGTTCGCCAATTTTTCCGCGCGGTCCGTGAACCCGCCGCGCTCGCATTTGCGACAACAAGCAGCGAATCAGCGTTGCCGAAAGCAATGCAGGCAATGGAACGATTCGGCGTGCCATCGTCGATTGTGGGTTTTGTCATGCCGACCGGTTACTCATTCAATCTGACCGGTTCGATTTTGTACTTGGGAATGGCGTCTGTTTTTGTCGCGCAAGCCGCCGAGACGACCATGGGCTGGCATATGAGTCTCGGTCAGCAAATCACGATGATGTTGACGTTGATGCTGACTTCAAAGGGTGTAGCTGGCGTGCCGCGGGCAGCGCTCGTGATTTTGCTCGCGACTCTGAGTTCGTTTATTCCAGCGGGGCTCGGATCGATCGGCGTCGCGGTGATTTTCGGCGTCGACGAATTGATGGACATGGGACGAACCGCGGTGAATGTGATCGGCAATTGTTTGGCCACCGTTGTCGTCGCACGCTGGGACCGCGAATTCGACGAGAATCGCGCGCGCGTTTTCGGAACTCCGGAAGAAGCCGAGCTCGATTTGAAAGCAGGCGACGTCGCGTTCGCTGACGCGGTCCGGCAGGATTGAACCCGAACCGGACAGACCGGTTACATCCCGAGCGCGTTGCGCAGATGCGGAACGAGACGCTTGGTGAATTCAACTGAATCGCCGGCCGTGAGATGTGACCACTCCGGACAACTGAATCCGGAAAGCTCCGGAAAATCGGAATAATAGATCCCGGGTACGCCGGTCACTTTCAAAAGCGGGTCCCATGTTTTTTCACGCGGTGTGATCCGATCTTCGAGCTCCTTGAGTCCGCCACTGTGCGGGAAGCGAACGAAAACTATCTTCCCACCACGCGATCGAATTTTTTCGACCGCGGCGGCCACGTCAGAAAAACGCTTTTGAATTCCTTCGTTCGTTTTGGCGAAGAAAATATCCCTAGGAATGTAAGTGGGCAGCGGAGGCGGCGTGAACAGTGGAAGCCAGATCTGTTGAATTCTGCGCGCCAGGTCTCCATTGGGATCGGCACAGGCCTCGATCATGCGCGCGCGACGTTCCCGATCGAGCGTTTGGAAATAAGGCGGACGCGTGGACGGAACGAGGGCCCCGGGTCGGTTCGGAATCGGTAGCCTTTGCACGTAATCGCTAAGCGTCAAGTCTTCTTGTTTTAAAAACGCGACGTGCTCCTCCAGCGGAAAAGCCAAATACTGGCCCGCCCGTTGGGCCGGTGTTTGCGAATGAGACCGCTGCACCATCTTTTCTGTATCAACGAATGGCGGGGAGCTAGTTGGCGCAAAAAATAAAGCCGGCACTACGCTACAAATGATTGTGCCATGAAAAGTTTCGTCTTTGGTTAGATCATCGAGCGTTGGATAAGCGCAGCCGCCACCCATCGCGAGCTGAACTGGACGCTTGCCGAGGCTTCTCTGCAATTCATCAAGGTCGAGATCGAACCAGCCGCGCGAATCACCGACGATCACAATGGATTCTGGCTGCACGCTTCGTCGCCTCAGTGTCCAGAGATCCCCATTGTCGTTCAGCGTCGGTCGATAACCAATTGAACGGCAGTACAGTTCCCATGCCGTGGTCGTGCCGATCACAATAATCGTGATGACGACGGCGATTCCGCGCCACGGCGCCAGTGGAATTGGCCGTTCGAATTCCAGCGGCGGACCACCGTGAAGCTGTTCTTCCCGCGAAGGTCTGCGGAAGAACAACCGTGGCAGCTGCAGTCGCTCCCTAAAACTGGAAATAGATGAACGCATTGCTGGTTCCTTGAGTAAAAACGATGGCGAACGCCATTACCGATCCGATCGCAGTAATCGCCCAGGCCGGCAAAACCATAACCGTCGTCTCAAATGAATCGTCACGCATCCTCCAGTGCATGGCGATAACACCGGCGGTGACCATTCCAATTTCCAAAAGTTCGCGCGTGCTAAGAATTGCGTCGCCCTGCGCATGCCCGCCAAACATCCCGGTTAGCATTCGACTGGCAATCGTAAAATCAGACGCGCGAAAAAACACCCAGGCGATGCAAACTGCGCCGTAGGTCGCAAAGCCCGCGATCATGCGCGTAATCGGACTACCAGCCCAGCTCTTGTTTTCGAAGAGAATTCTAAAAACGCGCTCAATCACTAAATAAGAGCCGTGCAGTAAACCCCAGACGACAAAAGTCCAGGCCGCGCCGTGCCAAAGCCCGCCGAGGAACATGACGATGACGAGGTTGAGCGCAGCGCGAAAGGGCCGGGCCTGATTGCCGCCCAGCGGAATGTACAGATAATCGCGGAGAAACGTCGAAAGCGAGATGTGCCACCGCCGCCAGAAATCGGAGAACCCGATCGCAGCGTAGGGAAAACGGAAATTGTCCTTGAGATGAAAGCCGAGCGTTAGCGCGGCGCCGATCGCGCAAATGGAATAGCCGGCGAAATCGAAAAAGATCTGACCGGCAAAAGCGAGCACGCCGGCCCAAGAATCCAGCGCAACCAGCGGGCCTGCATATCCGAAAATCCGATCGGCGGGTCCGGAGAGCAACGTGTCGGCCAAGACGATTTTTTCAAATAATCCCAAAGTCATCAGCGCAAGTCCCCATAGAAATTGGTTCGTTTTGAGACGCGGTGGATGAAGAAGCTGTGGTAGAAAATCTCCGGCACGAACAATTGGTCCAGCAACCAACTGGGGGAAAAACGAAACCGCGAGAATGAAGTCGCGGAGCGAACGAGTCGGCTGCAAGACGCCGCGATAAATGTCGAGCGTGTAGGAAAGAGAATGAAAAGTGTAAAAGGAAATGCCGACCGGGAGTAGGATATCGAGGTGCGGTGGCTGATAGATGACCCCGGCACGCGCGAGCAGCCATTGAAAATTTTGGAGCAGAAAATTTCCGTACTTGAAGAAACCGAGCATGCTCAGATTCATGCAGACACTGGCGACGAGCCATCGCCGTTTGGCGTATCGATCTTTGGCTTTACCAATTTGGCGGCCGAGCCAGAAGTCCATCGCTGTTGTTGAAAACAGGAGCGCCGCGAACGGCGGGTTCCACGCGCCATAAAAAGTGTAGCTGGCGACGACGAGTAAGTTTTTTCGCAGCTGCCAGCCGCGGAGACTCCAGTAGAGCGAAACAATGACTACGAAGAAGACGACGAAGGTGAGCGAATTAAAAAGCATAGCGAAAGTTTCGAATTACGCTTCCGATGGCAGCTCCTCATTTACGCCAGCCATATTGAGGCAGATGTATTAGATGTTGTTTCCAACTCTGGCAAGATCGACGCCAATATTGTGAGGCCGTTTTTTCTCTTCGCTCCCGGCGCCGGCGCGCCGTCGTCACATCTGTGGATGCTGCGCTGGAAACAGCGACTAAAGCCAATTGGTGATGTCGAGACCTTCGATTATGACTATATGGGCGAGGGACGAAAGCGGCCTGATCGGCTGCCGCAATTAATCGCTGCGCATCGAAGAGCACTGGCTCAGGTGCGCGCCAAAACATCCGGACCGATTATCTTGATCGGAAAAAGCATGGGCGGACGAATCGGTTGCCATCTTTCACTAGAAGAGAAAGTGAACGCGCTCGTCTGTCTCGGCTACCCGCTTTGCGCCATGGGCAATCGGACGGAATTGCGCGATCAAGTGCTGCTCGATTTGCGCACGCCGATTGTTTTCATTCAAGGCACGCGCGATCCGCTTTGCCCGCTCGATTTACTCGAGACCGTTCGCATAAAGATGACCGCGCTAAATTTTCTGCACGTAGTTGAAGGTGGAGACCACTCGCTCCTCGTTAGAAGAAAAGATCTCGGTGGCGAAACTCAAGAGGGTGTCGATCAAAGAATCGCGAATGCGATCAGCGATTTTGTCGCCAGCGCCGTTACGGCTCAGTGAATTGTTACGGTCGCTTTGTTAGGTTTAGCAATCCTGTAACCTCTTCCGGCAACGAGGCTGAGCGTTACTTTCTCGCCTTTCCGAGTTGGCAAATTGGCGTCGCATGCAGAACCACAGTCGTGGACGAAGCACGGGCGGGAATGTCGACTTCTGTAGGCGGACCATCGACAGAGTAGTCTGTTCTGAGTCTTGCCGTTCCGGTCATTGAGTAATGAATCGCGACAACCTGATTTGGATTAGTTGTGGAAGCGAAAATTCTGAACGTCGCGGCATTTCCGGGACTAATCGTTGCCGGCGACACGCATACGGTGAGTCCCGAAGCGTCGCGACCACAAAAGTAAAATTCACGGCCTCCGTGATCGAGCAGCATGAGCGCAACGAAAGGTGTTTGAGCTGGACGTTTGCTAACGCTGCTGGCAATCGATCGTGATCGCAAACGAGGCCGCGACAAAAAAGCAGAAGCCGGCGTTTTGCTCTCGGACAATCGCCGACCTTCATTTCGACCCCGTCACAATACGTTATGGATCAGCTGAGTGGCAGCCAGTTACCCGGTTGCAGCACGAGTTTGGTGCCGTTCAGGGAAAGATAAGTGTATTCCTGCAAGAGCCGCTCGTAATCGGAGAGAAGCTTCATCGCATCGCTCGGCTTGAGGAAATCCGTTTTGATCGCGTCGTCCACTTGCGATTTTAGCAAGCGCATCAACTCGATTTTGTCCCATTGCGTCATTGAAAGCACTTCGCCGATGGTGCTGCCTTCGATCACTTCCTCGATGTACCAACCGGATTCTTCATCGGGATCGAGAAAGACGTGCACTTCGGTGACGCGGCCGAACAAATTGTGAAGGTCGCCCATGATGTCCTGGTAAGCGCCGACCATGAAAACGCCGAGATAATAAATTTCGCCGGGAATCACGCGATGAAGTGGGAGCGTGTCGCGCACGTCCTGCAAATCAGTGAATTTGGAAACTTTGCCGTCGGAATCGCAAGTGATGTCCACGATTGTGCCTTGTCGATCCGGCGGCATCGTCAGCCGATGGATCGGCATGATGGGAAAAAGTTGACCGAGCGCCCAATGGTCGAGGAGCGATTGGAAGACGGAAAAGTTACAGATGTATTGATCACCGAGCGAAGTCTCGAGTTCTTTGACTTCATCCGGAATGTAACGCAGACCACGATGCATGTTGACAATCTGTTGGGCGAGCTGCCAATAGAGCGCGTCGATCTTTGCTTTTGATTCGAGATCGAGGAGGCCGAGCTCAAATGTTTGCTGCGCCTCCTCCTTAATCTGCTGAATGTCGTGCAGGCTCTCCATTCGATTGCCGCGCTTCAATCGCTGTTTCACATCGAGAATGTCGCCGACCAGCTTGTGATCTTTTTCGGTCGCTTCGATTTTTAATCGCGGCACCGTTTTCTCGATCGAGCTGAAAGCCTCCATCACAAGCACGGAGTGGTGCGCAACAATTGCGCGACCGCCTTCGTTGACGATCGCCGGATGCGGAACGCCTTCGGAATCGCAAACGTCCATGATGTTCCAGATGACGTCGTTGGCATATTCCTGAAGCGAATAATTTGCGGAGCTGTCGAAATCGCTGCGCGATCCGTCGTAATCGACGCCGAGCCCGCCGCCAACATCAAGATACGCGAGCTCATGTCCGAGCTTGGAAAGTTTTGCGTAATAGCGCGCGCCCTCGCGCACCGCGCGTTTGATCGTCGAGATGTCCGGGACCTGCGAACCGACATGAAAATGAATTAGTTTCAGACAATGCGCGAAGCCGGCCTCTTTCAACATCTGGCTTGCGGCGACGAGATTTGTAGTGTCGAGCCCGAATTTTGCGTTTTCACCACTGCTCGGCGACCATTTACCAGAGCTCTTACTGTGAAGGCGGACGCGGATTCCGATGACCGGTTCGACATCAACCTCCTTCGCCTCTTTGATCGTTTCCTCGAGTTCTTCGAGCTTTTCGACGACGATGACAACGAGCTTGCCAAGCTTGCGGCCAAGCAACGCGATTCGGATGAAAGCTTTGTCTTTGTAGCCGTTGCAGATGATCAGGCTCTCCGGGTCCTTGTGCATCGCGAGCGCGGCGACGAGTTCTGGTTTGCTGCCGGCTTCGAGTCCGAAGTGAAATTGCTGGCCGGCATCGACAATTTCTTCAATCACTTCGCGCAACTGATTGACCTTGATCGGAAAGACGCCGCGATACTGCCCTTTGTAGCCAAACTCCACGACGGCGTTTTGAAACGCGACGTTTACGCATTCAACGCGATGACGAAGGAGATCCTGAAAACGGATGACAAGCGGAAAACTGAGACCGCGACTGCGGGCCTCGTTTACAACTTCGAGAATATTGATGGTGCCGCCATTTTCCTGGAGTGGTTTAGCCACAACGTTACCTTCGGCATTGACCGTAAAATATCCGCTGGCCCAGCCATCAACGTTGTAAGTTGCGATGGCGGCATCAACGTCCCACTCGTTCTTCATTTTCTAGCGCGCCGGAATCAGAGGCAATCGGCATAATCAATCACAGCAGAGAACATGCAAGCCTTCTTAAAAAAAATTTTCGAAAAAAACTCATTCACACTTTTGCACGCCGCTTGTTTTTCCGGCCTGCACGGATAACGTTCGCCGGGAATGAACAAAACGGTGATCGAGGTGCAGGTGCGGGCGGTATTGCCGACGAGCGGTGGGTGCGCGGTTTTCATCGGGAACAACGACAAGGTCTTCATTATCTATGTCGATCAAACAGTCGGGAGCGCGATCACCATGTTCATGCGCGATATCACCAAGGAGCGACCGCTCACGCACGACTTGATGGCGCACTTAATGACGGCGCTCGGCGCGAAAGTCGAACGCGTCATCATCAACGATCTGAAGAACGCGACCTATTATGCGCGCGCAATCATCCGCGCCGAAAATGAATTGCAACAGAAAAAGATCATCGAACTGGACGCGCGACCAAGCGACTGCATTGCAATGGCCACGCAGCAGAAAGCGCCGATCTACGTCAGTCAGGAAGTTTGGGACGAAGTTGACGACATGAGTGACGTCCTCCGCAAGATGGAGGAAGAAGGGCTCAAGCCCGATCCCGAAACGGAATCTGAAGAGTAGCAAGGTGGCGTTGTGTCCTGCTGTTAGCCGTAAGGCGCGGCCCTACTCCCAATTAGAAACTCAGCTTTACTGTGCCTTCGTGCTGCTCGGTCGGGCACGGCGCATTCAATGGAACGTCCGTCTGCGCCTCACTCGGCTGGACTAGTTTGTTGTCGATCAAATATCTCTCGACTTCTTCGCCGCTGACATCGGCCAACATTTTTCCGTCAATTTCGACGCAGGGCGAAAGCGGTTGGCCACTCTTGGTTTCCATTTCCCAGCGAAACGCCGGATTCTGAATGATATCTTTTTCAGTGTAGGGCAAATTGTATTTGGCGAGCACGGCGCGAACACCGGCACTCCAGCCACAATACGTTTTCAAGTAGGCGGTGATTTGGGCTGTATCCATTTGCATAAACATAACACAATGCCTGAAAATTTCAGCGTTGGATGCGATCGGACGAGATCTGTTGCGAATAAAGATCGACGACGAAGTCGCCGACTTAATGAGAGCCCTGCCGGGAACTCCATTCCCTGAGGCCGTGTTTTAACGGAGCCCCCGGCGCCCTTAAATGTTAGATTTTGTGCCGGATTGGCCTGAGCGACTGGGTCAGTTTTTGTAAGCCAAGCTCGAGCCGTGTCTTGACGGTGCCTAGCGGCGCGCGAGTGACTGAGGCGATTTCGCGATGACTCATTCCCGCGAGGAACGCGAGCTCGAGCGCTTCGCGTTGATGCTTCGGCAGAAGATTCAGTCGGCGATCCAGAAAGTGTCGCAAGTCCGACCGCGAGACGTCTTCGGCAAAAGAATGACTTCCCTCCGCCGCACCCAGCTGTTCATTGAGATGTTCCTGATAACGCTCTTTCGCGCGGCAATAAGCCTGTTTCCGGCGAAGTCGATCAATCGCGCGCCGACGCGCGAGTGTCGCAACCCAGCCGAGTAATTTTCCGGCTTTCGGCGAATAGTGATCGGCTTCGTGCCAGATTTGCAACAGAATATCCTGCAACACGTCGTCGGCATCGCCCTCCTCGTGCACAACGTTGCCGATGACCGACTTCAATCTACCGCCGTGGCGCGAATAAAACTCATTCAGCGCTTCGGGCCGATGCTCGGTGATGGCTTCCATGAGAGCTTCATCAGAAACCGTTGCGCCGGTCGCCGTGCTGTATTGCAAAGTCGGATTCAACATAAGTCCGTCCCTTCGCAAGTTTTTCCCGTTCCTTTCATAACGCGCGTTTTTGCGTAACTCCACGATGAGAAGGTGGCCGCCAACGCGCAATCGGTGCGCGCACCGGTTGCGCAATAGGTCAAATTCTTAGACGCGTTGGACTTGCCCAACGAGGCGCTTTTTTTCCATAGCCACTACATCCACTCGACCTCGTTGGCGCGTTTTGGTCCGAACGTGGAAGAAGGAATTGTCGGGATCGGACCAACGGTCGAGGCCGCGCTTCGCGCATTCGATCCACAGGATCTCGTCGGCCTGCGTCCGCCGACCGAAGGGCTGCGTCGGGGATTTCGATCGAAGAAGCCGACGCCAAGGAAATAAACCGCGTTTGGACGCTAAAAGCGAAGAGCACGGGGCCCACAATCATCGCGTAAGCCACGCCGATGTTCCATTCAATCGGCGAACGAAACAGAACAAAAGCGATGATCCTGAAAATGATCAGGATGATGCATTCCCGTGCAAAACTTTAAGCTATGGCACGCTCCACTCATTCGAACCGATGCGGTTCGCCGGTACTTGGAAAATGTATTCGAACAACGCCAGGCCCCCGGCTGACCAGGATGACGATACAAAGGGGTGGTTTTTAAATTTCAAATGGCCGTACCAGGCGAGATTCATGAACGCGTTCGAAAGTGTGAGCGGAATAACCCGTCCTCGTTTGTCCCTGATGAAATTATTTTGTACCACGCGGGTACGAACGGCGAATCGAGGGATCGGAATAATTACTATGCGGGCAGCCAGCGATATCGATCTTGCCAAGTGTTGCTTGCTTTTTTGCCTTTCGAGAGAGGGCTTTTACGAATAGGGTTCCGATTCAGGCTCGGGAATTTGTTCCTCGGATATGAGCAAAGCGAAAGTAGCCGCTATCAGGACGCCCAAAAAGACGAACGGTCGCCTTCGTCGCAACGCGACCAACGGTACCCAGGGCAACGGTGCAAATAGCGATGAGAATGCCGTCCGTCGTGAAGCCGAGTTGGAGCAAATCGTTACCCAATCGCCGTTCATGCTCACTCGCTGCACGCGGAACTTGCGTTATCGCTATGTCAGCGCCGCTTATGCGAAAATGCTTGGCCGCTCGCCGGAGGAGATTACGGGCAAAGCGATTGTCGAAGTGATGGGCGAAAAAGGCCTGGCGACCATTCGGCCACACATCGATCGGGTTTTATCCGGAGAGACTGTGTCCTGTGAAGCGGTTGTTCCTTTTCCACGCAGACCCCATTTTCTGCACGCCGTTTACGTACCGGACAAAAACAGTCGCGGCGAAATTGTCGGCTGGATCGCTTCTTTGATCGACATCACTGAGCGCAAGAAACAGGAACAACGTCTCGGCGAACAGGCGCGCCTGCTCGATCTCAGTAATGAAGCCATCGTCGTACGCGACCGGGAAGATCGCGTGACTTACTGGAACCACGGAGCGCAGGAACTCTATGGCTATCGGCCGGAGGAAGCGTTGGGCAAGGTAACGCACAAATTATTGCGAACGGAACACCCCGAACCGCTTGAGCAGATTTACAAGAAACTTGAGCGCGGCGATCGCTGGAGCGGTGAGCTCGTTCACAAACGCAAAGATGGCACGATAATCGTTGTGATGAGCCACTGGGCAATTGATCGAGATCAGAGCGGAAGGCGCGCCTTTGTCCTCGAGACAAACTCGGACATTACTGCTCGCAAACAAGCTGAGGTGGCGCTGCAACGATCAAAAGAGATGTTGGAAAAACTGGTTCAGCAGCGCACTAGAGCGCTGCGCGTTGCCAACTCCGAATTGGAAAATGAAATTAAGCGCCGCAAAGGTCTCGAAGGTCAGATCCTCGAAATCAGCGACCGCGAACAGGAACGGCTCGGCCAGGAATTGCACGACGGTCTGTGCCAGCAACTGACCGCGATCGGGTTCTTGACACGCGCCACTGCATTGCGCCTGAAAGATCATCGCGGTGTCCAAGTGGACGACTTGGAAAGGATCGCACAACTGATCAACAGCTCGGTCACGGACGCGCGCAACATCGCGCGGGACTTGCACAAGGAAGAGATCGACGCAGCTGAATTTGTGTCCGCCCTACGGCGCTTGGTGCACCGGAAAATCTGGAAGACATCGTGCCGACTGCTTTTGAAAACCGAGATCAATCTCGAGAACGACGCAGTCGCCTCACAGCTCTACCGAATTTTACGCGAAGCGATCGTCAACGCGAACAAACACGCTCGCGCCACTCAAATTTTGCTGGAGGTCAAACGCTTCAACAAAGATCTCGTTTTCAGCGTGACCGATAACGGCGTCGGATTCACGGGCAAAACCAAAGGCCACGGCCTCGGCTTTCACATCATGAAATTCCGCGCGGAATCAATCGGCGCGCGGCTGGAATTGGAATCCTTAAAGAAAGGCGGCGTGCGAGTAACTTGCTCCCTGCCAATCGCGACGACCAAACGAAGACGGTGACTGAGACAAAAGAAAAATCCGCACTGAAATCGGAGAAACAGAAGCGCATCGTGATTGTGGACGATCATCCACTGTTCCGAAAGGGACTCGAACAGTTGATCAACAGCTCGGACGACGCGTTTCACATCTGCGGAGAAGCGGGGAATGCAGCGGAAGGCATGACCGTGATTCGACAGTTGGAGCCGGACTTGGCGATTGTCGACGTTAGCTTGCCAGGTGCAAACGGAATTGAGCTGATCAAAAACATCCGCGCGGAATTTCCGAAATTGCCGGTGCTGATTCTTTCGATGCACGACGAATCTCTCTACGCGTTGCGCGCGTTGAGGGCTGGCGCGCAGGGTTACGTGATGAAACAGGAGGCGCTCGAGAATGTCATCATCGCGATCCGCGAAGTGCTGATGGGCCGGCCGTATCTCAGTGCCGACATGTCGGCGAAGTTGATTACGAATTTTGCGAGCGGGATGAATCAGACAAGCTCGACCGACAAGTTGAGCGATCGCGAACTCGAGATTTTGGAATTAATCGGCAAAGGTCTGGACGTGCGCGAGATTGCGCGCACGTTGCACATCAGTGCCAAAACGGTCGAGACTCATCGTGCTCATATTAAGAAGAAATTGAATTTGAAGAATGCGCGACAAGTCACGCGGTTTGCCGTGCAATGGTTGGAAGGACAGGCGGCCTGATGGCTAGTGAGGCGAACGCCAAAAAGATCCTGCTGGTTGACGATCATCCGGTCTTACGCAAAGGCCTCGTTCGTCTGATTGACGCGAAAGATGAATTCGTGGTTTGCGGCGAAGCGAGCACGGCGGCGGACGCGATGGCGCTGATTCGCGATCTCGGACCGGATTTGGTGATTGTCGATATCGGCTTGCCGGGCACGAGCGGAATTAAATTGACCAAAACAATTCGCGCCGAATTTCCAAAACTGCCCGTCCTGATTTTGTCCGTGCACGAGGAAGCGTTTTATGCAGAGCGCGCACTTCACGCGGGGGCGATGGGTTACATTGTGAAACAGGACGCGATCGACAACATTAGCTCGGCATTACGGGAAGTGCTGAATGGCCATCGTTACCTCAGTAAGGTAATCGCGTCGCAGATGCAAGACAACGGAAGGGGCTCACCACCGAACGCGGCCGACGATCCAATATCTCTCCTGACCGATCGCGAGTTCGAAATCTTCGAGCTCATCGGCAAAGGCCACGAAGTGCGCGAAATTTCGGACGCGCTCGGCGTTCGCCCGAAGACGGTGGAGACGCACCGCACCAACATCAAAGAGAAGTTGAAACTCAAGAACGCCCGTCAGGTTACGCGTATGGCCGTAAAATGGCTCGGCCAACAAGCGGTCTGATTCGCAAGATCGTCACTCGACGCGCGTTTACCCAGCGATAATCGTTGCAGTTGGAGCGACGCTGCTGCTTTGGATTTACACTGCATAGCGCCGCAGGACGGTGAGTAAGGAGCGCAGATGCCGGCGGCTTTCTGACTCGGTCGCCGCGTTTTCGATACACTCATGCAGATGCGACTCGATCATTTCTTCGCTGAATGATTTTAGTGCTTGTCTTGCAGAAACAACCTGCATCAGCACATTCGAGCAGTTAGCGTCTGCCTCCACCATTTTTTCAATCCCTTCAATTTGACCTTTAATCTTCCGTAAACGCACGACGAGCGCTCTTTTCTCCAACCCAGGACGAATGTGTTTCGATTTCATTGAACTACGATTTCCAGTGGAATGACTGTAACAAAGAAATCGGTTGACGCAATATAGGGGGTGGGGGTATAGAGCAGCCCCGCGACGGCGGTGCTAACAATTCTCCACTATGCATGCCGTAAAAGAGCCTAACGGCGTTTGGACCGCCGATTTGATTCGTGACGCAGCGACAGAGGAGGTTGTCGAGACGTTTCAACGACTCAAAACGTCGGCTAAAGGCCTGACTGAGGAAGAAGCGGCAGAGCGGTTGGAGGTTTTCGGTCCGAATGAAGTTGCGAAGGAAGCAAGGCATACCTGGTTGTCGCGGCTCTGGACTGCAGTCCGCAACCCCCTCGTCATTTTGCTGACCGTCCTGGCGATCTTGTCATACGCGACCGCTGACTTCGCTGGCGGCACTGTCATGATGTTGATGGTGTTATTAGGTGTCATGCTGCGTTTCGTTCAGGAAATGAGAGCTGACAATGCGGCAGCAAAACTCAAGGCGATGATTAGCGTCACCGCAACCGTTGTCCGGGACGGACAGCAAAGAGAAATCCCGCTCCGGGAACTGGTGCCTGGAGACATCGTGAAATTGTCCTCCGGAGACATGATTCCGGGCGATGTCAGACTCATTTCCGCTAAGGATCTGTTCGTGATTCAAGCAACTCTCACCGGGGAATCGTTGCCAGTGGAGAAAGCGGAAGTGCCCGACACTCGTGAAAATGTTCCCGCGATTGAACGCCACAATCTATGTTTCCTCGGAACCAGTGTAGAAAGCGGAGCGGCATCGGCAGTCATCGTCGCAACCGGCTCACAAACATATTTTGGGAAAGTAGCGCGCAGTTTAATCGGACGGCAGCCTGAAACCGCCTTTGATAAAGGCGTCAAGAAATTCACCTGGCTGATGCTTCGTTTTATGTTTGTGATGGTGCCGCTGGTCTTTCTAATAAACGGCCTAACGAAGCACGATTGGAAAGAAGCGTTCTTCTTCGCACTCGCGGTAGCGGTCGGGCTTACACCAGAAATGCTGCCGATGATCGTCTCCGTTTGCTTATCGAAAGGTGCGCTAGCGATGTCGCGTAAGAAGGTCATCGTGAAGCGCCTCCATTCGATTCAGAACTTTGGCGCAATGAATGTGCTCTGCACCGACAAGACGGGCACGCTTACGATTGATCGCGTCATTCTGGAAATTTATTGCGACGTTTTCAAAAACGAGAACGAAGAGGTGCTACGCGACGCTTATTTGATCAGCCATTTTCAAACCGGATTGAAGAATGTGCTCGACCGCGCGGTATTGAAGCACGCCGAATTGCACGGCGAGCTCGGGATTGAGAGGTATCGGAAAATCGATGAAATCCCGTTCGATTTTTCCCGGCGGATGATGTCGGTAGCTGTAGAAGGACCGGATGGTCAAAGACAGTTGCTTACCAAAGGCGCTCCCGAAGCAGTGTTTGACAAGTGCACGCATTTCGAGAGCGATGGCGAAGTTTTTCCAATGGAACCGATCTTCGTCGGCGACCTTGCTGAGCAAGTGAACGGTTTAAATGAAGATGGTCTGCGTGTTTTGGCGATCGCGACAAAGAAATTGGACATCCGGTCGTCATACTTGAAGGCTGATGAGTGCGATATGGTCTTGACCGGCTATGTCGCTTTTCTCGATCCACCAAAAGACACGGCCGCCAAAGCAATCACGGTCCTGCGCCAACACGGTGTGACGGTCAAGGTGCTTACTGGCGACAACGACTTAGTCACCCGAAAGGTCTGCACCGAGGTTGGTATCAATGCCGACAAGATTGTGCTCGGCCGAGAGGTCGAAACGATGTCGGATGCGCAATTGTCCGAAGCCGCCAGCGCCATCGATGTTTTTGCGCGTCTTTCTCCTTCTCACAAACAGCGCGTAGTTAAAGCGCTGCAGAACCGAGGCAACGTTGTCGGCTTCATGGGCGACGGCATCAACGACGCACCGGCGCTAAGAGCTGCCGATGTTGGCATCTCTGTCGATAACGCCGTCGATATCGCCAAGGAATCGGCTGACATGATCCTTCTCGAAAAGAGCCTGATGGTGCTTGAGGAGGGTGTGCTCGAAGGTCGCAAGGTCTTCGTGAATATCCTCAAGTACATCCGGATGGGTGCTAGCTCCAATTTTGGCAACATGTTCAGCGTCATCGGTGCGAGCGCATGGTTTCCATTCGTGCCAATGGCGCCGATTCAGGTTCTGACTAACAATTTGCTCTACGACTTTTCGCAAGTGCCGATTCCAACCGATAACGTTGGTCCGACGCAGATCGCTCGGCCGAAGCCGTGGAACATGGGCGAAATTGCCAAATTCATCGTCTTCATTGGGCCAATCAGCTCCATCTTCGATTACACGACCTATTGCCTGATGTGGTTCTACTTTAAGTGCACCGACCTTGGATTACCTGCGCCGGCGCTACTGGCTTGGCGATTTCCGCAGACATTGGAGCCTGATGCCACCTATGCAGCCGCGCTTTTTCACACGGGCTGGTTCGTTGAATCGCTAATGACTCAAACGCTTATCGTTCATGTGATACGAACGAATTTAGTTCCATTCATTCAGTCGCGCGCGAGTTGGCAATTAACAATGACTACGATTCTGATTATGGGAATTGGCGCAGTCCTGCCATTCTCTCCGCTGGCTCAATTTCTAGGATTTGTTCCCCTACCATGGCAGTTTTGGCCGTTCTTGTTGGCGACACTGATCTGCTACGTCGCGCTGACGCAACTTGTGAAGGTATGGTTGCTGAAGAAGTCGTGGATTTAAAAACTTAGCAGGGTTGACGATGTTTACAGCTCTTTCTGTAAACACGCGACGAAATGATCTCGGCGAAAGAAGATCCTCAGCCGTACATCGAAGCCGGCTACTACACCGAACTCCACAAGATCGTCGTCGACGCGATTCATGCCGGTTACAAAAATGAGGCGACTTTCGGTGACGCTTACGACTTCAATAAAACCTGGCGAGATCCAGCTTGATTGGCAAAGCGGGCGGGAAAATTCATCGACGATTGATCTTACCCCACCCCCGAAATCGCCAATTCAACTCTGCGATGTATTGTACCGATGACAATCCTCGCCGCCTGATGGGCTACATCATGTTCACCTACATGTTTCGCCTACAGCGCGAGAAAGAACAAGTAGCAGACTCAGTCAAGCCGCTGCCAAAATAAAATGTTTGCGAATTTTGTTAGGCGGACACAAAATCGGCTTCGATGAAAAGCAGCATGAGTTTGCGCGCTTTTGTCGCGGCCCTCGCTTCCGCTGCTTTTCTCTGGGCGCTCACGCTCAGCGTCTCGCCGCTATGGCACGAACGAATCCACTCGGATGCAAGCCGCATCGAGCATTCGTGCGCGGTCACGTTTGTCAGTTCGGGCAATCTTAATCATTCGCCGGTTACGCTCTTGATCAGCGCTCCAGTTCCGGTCGACGAATTTGAGATTTCCGAATTAACCCCGCTCTGGGTCGGTCCGATTTTTCTTCTCGCGAGCGTTTTTGAACACGCGCCGCCGGTAGGGTCCTGACCGTTAATCAACCCCCGCGCCCGCGGGATGGCGGCGCTTGCCGCGTTCATTGCGCCACCAGATTAGCGCGTGCCAACGCAAATCCGTTTGGGCGAATTCGCCCAAGTCTTCTAATCAGGAGTTTTAATGAACAAATTTATTTTGATCGCAATAACAGGCGCAGGGCTCGTGAGCGCGCAGGCGCAGGACGCCGCGTCCACGCCAGTTGTATCGCCGGACGTTGAAGCTTTGCGTCGGGAAGTGCGAGCCCTGACTGAAACGGTGACAACGTTGCAACAGCAAGTGAGAGAACAACAGACGACGATCGATCGATTGAATCAGCAGAACGGTTCGGCGGCAGAGATCGGAAGGACACCCTCTGTGGCGTCCACGTCGCCATCGCCTTCGGCGACGCCGTCGCCGAGCGCAGCCTCAATGCGATTTCCCACTGAAGATGCGTCGGTCGTTTCATCGACATCGACCACGCCACCGACAGCTTCTGCGCCAAGCGTCAACGCGAATGAAAACGCAGTCGGAAACTTCCCAACCACGGACACGTCTGTTGTTTCGTCGGCGCCGACGGAAACGATTTCAACCACCGGAGCCGGTGCTTCCTTGACCCAACCGATCGGAATCGGCGGCGGAAAAAATTACATGAACATTTCGTTCGATGGATTATTTGCGCTCGCCGCTTCAAGCGACAAACATCTGGACCAGCTCGAAGTTGGCGATCACGATCCGATGCAGCGCGGATTCAACGCGCGCAACATCGAGCTCGCGTTTGACGGTGCAGTCGATCCTTACTTCGAAGGTTTCGCCAACATCGTGTTCAAGCTCGACAACGACAACAACACGGATGTCGAAGTCGAAGAAGCTTTCATGCAAACGACAAGTTTACCGTTCAATCTTCAGCTCAAAGCTGGACAATTCTTCGCCGCATTCGGCCGGATTAATCCGACGCACCCGCATACCTGGGACTTTGTGGACGATCCAATTGTCGCTGGACGATTGCTTGGCCCGGACGGTTTGCGCGGCGTTGGCGCCCAAATCTCCTGGATCGTTCCAGTGCCGTGGTATTCGCAGTTGATTCTTGGCGTGCAAAACGGCCGCGGCAGCACCGGTTACTCATTTCGTAATCCCGGTGACAACGGAATCTTTTTTGATCGCAGAACAACTGATCGTGAAATTCGCGGGCTTGAAGATTTCGTCTGGATTCCACGCTGGGAAAATTCGTTCGATCTCAGCCCGACGCAGGTCGTGCTCGCGGGCATTTCAGGCGCGTTTGGTTCAAATGAGACTGGCGGAAATTCGCGGTCGCAGATTTACGGCGCGGATCTTCTCTACAAATGGAAAAGCGCAAACGCCGAGGGAGGTTTTCCGTTTGTGAAATGGCAAACCGAATTCATGTATCGTCGCTACGAAGCGGGCCGCGGCGTGAAGGAATCATTTCCGGTCGCCGAAACGTTTCATGACTGGGGAATCTATTCGCAAGTGCTCTGGGGATTCAAAAAAGGCTGGGTCGCAGGAATCCGCGGCGACTATTACGACGCGCAGGACTCCAAGTTTACCGACGACATCGATCGACAATCACGTTCCCGGATTAGCGCGAACCTAACCTGGTATCCGACCGAGTTCTCAAAGATTCGTCTGCAATACAATCATGATTTCCTCGACGAAACATTTTTTCTGGCCGATCACGAAGAGGATTCTGTCTTTCTCCAATTCGAATTCATCCTCGGCTCGCACGGCGCTCACAAATTTTAAGAGTATGAAACGAATCGTGTTAATCCTGTTTGCATTTTTCCTCTGCGCTTGTTCCGCAAACGCAAAGCTGAATGTCGTTGCGACGCTGCCCGATTTCGGTTCGCTCGCGCGTGAAATCGGCGGCGACAAGATCGACATCATCGTTCTCGCGAAAGCGACCGAAGACCCACACTTTGTCGATGCGCGGCCAAGTTTCGTCGTCTCGCTTCGTAACGCCGATGTGTTGATTGACGGCGGCGCCGAGCTCGAGCTCGGATGGTTGCCGCCACTATTGCAAAATGCGCGCAATCCAAAGATCGAACTCGGTAAACCGGGGCGTGTGCAAGCAGCACAGGGAATTCGGTTGATGAATGTGCCGACAAATGTGACTCGCGCCGCCGGCGACGTGCACGCACTAGGCAATCCGCATTTCACCGTCGATCCGATAATCGCCAAAGCGATCGCACAGCACATCGCGCAATCATTCGCCACCCTTGATCCAGCGAACGCTGCCTTCTACGAGAGCAATTACAAGAAGTTTGAAGCGACGATTAACGCGAAACTTCAGGAATGGGGCGCGGCGATGTTGCCGTCTAAAGATCAGCATGTCGTCGCTTATCACGATTCATGGCCGTACTTCGCGCACCGCTTCGGGGTCAGCATCGACATCTTTCTCGAGCCGAAACCGGGAATTCCTCCGTCGCCATCGCATTTAACCGAAGTGATCGCGCAGATGAAAGCGCAACATGTAAAGGCCGTCATTGTCGAACCGTATCACGATCGGCGCATCGCCGAGAAAGTTGCAAACGCCACCGGCGCCAAGGTCGTGGAGTTCTCGCAATTTCCCGGCGGCATTCCGGGCACCGATACCTACCCGAAGTTAATCGACACCCTCGTCTCCCGGCTCGCCGCCGCGCTCAAATAATCATGTGGGACGTAATGTTCTGGCCGATCGTGGCCTGCATTCTTTTACCATGGCTGCTGGTCTATCTCGGCCTGCACGTGGTCCAACGCGGAATTATTTTTATCGACATTGCCATGGCGCAGATGGCGTCGCTCGGAATTTGTCTCGCGGTTCTATTGCATCTCGAACTTGAAAGCTGGACCACGTTCGGCATCGCGCTTGCCTTTACTTTAGTTGGCGCAGCAATTTTTTCCATAACTGGAAAACGCGCGAGCCAGATTCCACAGGAAGCCGTGATCGGAATTTCCTATGTGGTCGCGGCTGCAGCAGCTGTGTTGTTGTTGAGCCGCGCCGCGGAAGGCGACGAAGAAATCAAGAACATGCTGGTCGGAAATATTCTGCTGGTAACACCACGCGAAGTTTGGGAACGGTTCGCTCTCTTCGCTACGGTCGGCGCTTTCCATTTTAATTTTCGCAAAAGTTTCCTGCTCGTTTCATTCAACCGCGACGGGGCTTACGAAAAAGGATTGCGCGTCCGCTGGTGGGATTTTCTTTTCTACGCCGTCTTCGGGCTGGTCGTGACCAGCTTTGTCCGCATCGCCGGCGTGCTTTTGGTTTTCAGTTATCTGATTGTGCCCGCGATATGCGGAATCAATCTCGCGCAACGAACCGGCAACCGCCTGCTAATTGGCTGGATCGTCGCGCTCGTCGGTGGAGTCGCCGGTTTGTTTCTTTCCTACTGGTGGGACCTGCCATCTGGCGCCGCGATTGTCTGTACGTTCGGAGCGCTGTTGATCGCCGTTTCCGGATTCCGGCTAATTCGCGCGCGCGTTCGCAAGAATTGACAGCCGCGTTTCGGTATTCTTGCTGAGGTTACGGGAATCACGGTATCTTCGCCCGATGCCAGCGGCAAATGATTCGCACCACAACGGTTCGGCTGGACCAGAGCAGTTCGGCGCCGCGTTCGCCATCGGTGTCACGCTCAATATCGCTTATGTGGTCGCCCAAATTGTTTTTGGGATTGCTGCTCACTCGCTCGCGTTGCTGGCGGACGCGGGACACAATTTCGGCGACGTGCTCGGTCTTTTGCTCGCGTGGGGCGCGATTTATCTCGGAAAAACTCCGACGACAGCACGCCGCACGTATGGACTTGGTCGCTCGTCTATTCTGGCCACGCTGGCGAATGCGATCCTCTTACTAGTCGCCGTTGGCGGCATAACCTGGGAGGCGATTCGGCGATTTGGTAATCCCGGCGAGGTTGGCGGCAAGACCGTGATGCTGGTGGCCGCTCTGGGAATTGTCATCAACGGAGTCACGGCCCTACTCTTCTTTGGCGGCCACAAACGCGACCTCAATATTAAAGGACCGTTTTTGCACATGGCATCCGATGCCGCTGTTTCCGCCGGCGTTGTTATCGCCGGAGCAATTATCGTTTTGACTGGCTGGCATTGGATCGATCCGGTCACGAGTCTCGCAATCAATGCAGCGATCATCTGGGGAACATGGGGATTGCTGCGGCATTCGCTTGCACTGGCGCTCGACCTCGTCCCACCGAATGTCGATCCAATTTCGGTACGCCATTATCTGGAAACGCTGAATGGTGTAACTGCTGTTCACGATTTACATATCTGGCCGCTCAGCACGACACGAATCGCACTGACGGTGCATTTGGAAATGCCTGACGGATCGGGCAGTGACGACTTCTTGCATTCAGTCTGCGAACATCTTCATAACATTTTTGGAATCGAGCACTGCACGATTCAGATCGAGCAGGACTCGAACGCATGCTCTTTAGCGCCGTAATTCGTTAGGGCACGCTTGCACTCTTCAAAATCGACAACGTGAACGCGGACGTCATTTTCTGGCAGGTCGCCGCAGCCTATGCATTCGCCGTCGGCGGCGGTGCGATCAGCACGACGCTGCGCCTAACGCACAAGCCCCTTTGCGCATTGATCAGTTTCGCCGCCGGAACACTTCTCGGCGTGACGTTATTCGCGATTTTCCCTGAGAGTCTAGGCAAGAGCGATTGGCGTTGGGTAATATTGGCCGCTGCAACCGGATATGCGCTCTTTTTTTTCATCAGCAAATATGTCCATCACGTTTGTCCGGCGTGCGCTGCGAGTCACTTCGATGCCGACGCGACCAGACACTTCGGTGAAATCGCCTCTGCGCTCATCATCGCGCTGGCGATTCATAGTACAACGGACGGTCTGTCCCTCGGAATTGGCCAAGAAGCTCAAGTAACCGCCGCCGGCCAATGGTCGCTTTTCTCTGCTCTTTGCATTCACAAAATTCCAGAAGGTCTCGCTCTCGGCAGTCTTTTGATCGGCGCCGGCTTTCCCCGCAGTCGCGCGCTCGCATGGGTAGCTGCGATTGAAGCAACGACATTAATCGGCGCCATGATCGGTTTTTTCGTTTTGGCAAATCAGCCGTCTTTTTGGCTGAGCCTGTTCATGGCGAATGTGGCCGGTGGATTCTCATATCTCGCGGTGCACGCTGTTCTTGGAGAAATGTTGAAGCATGGCAAAGGACTCGTTTTAATGAGCTTCTCTCTTGGAATCACATTGATCGCCGCACTCAACGTTTGTTTGAGACGTCTTGCTTCCTAGCCGGAGGATCCTTGCGGCGAATACGTCGACCTTCGGTACAGACTTCCGTGATCCGTATCGGACTTAAACCGACGATCAATTCAGACAGGATCTCTCTCGGGTTGGAAAAAAGGAAAACACAATCCGCATCGCTCTCCATCACCGAGTGCGGCCGAATCGGCTTCGCCATCAGCTTCAGCCTCTGCAACCGCCAGCGCGACTGCGAGCGCCATCGCCACCGCTACGGGGACCACCTAAACCGAATCTAGTCGAGCAGCGTTCTCACATTTTTTGAGCGAGCTTCAAAATCCGTTGATTTCAATGCGGTGCCGGTGTAATCCGTTTCTCCTAAATGAAGCCGGCCACCGCCTTCTGCATCGTTGTATTCGCGGCTGGGATCACGTGGAGCGCGCTTGGGCAAGAACCTCACGCGCTTGGTCTTCCAGACCTAGGCCCTTACGCCACTACTACCACTGGCATCGGAACGACGAGCAAGAACGCCAGTGGAGCGGCTCCTTCAGGCACGCCGGATGAAGAAAGCAATACAGCCGAGCATGACGACAACCTTTATCGAGGCAAGACGAGCGAGTCCGAGAATCCCATGTTGCGAGATGAAGGACCTTTGCATTTCAAAACTCGGTCGAAGGAAAAAATTCAAAACGTAGACTCACTGAAAAATCTGCAAAGCAGCGGATCTGATCCGAAGTTTCAAGGGAGCTTCATCAATTCAGGTGTCGGCTCGGTCACAAAAGTTGCCGAAAAAGCCAATGAAGGGCGCGAAGCCAACCAGCAGCCAGAAGATCAGGGAGATCCGCGTTTCAGAGCCAGGCACTTGACTTTCACTCCGGAGAAAGAAGACGAGCCGAAAAAAGCCCAGGCCGATTCCAGCCCATCCCCCACTCCATCGCCGACAACTTCACCAACGGCGAAAAAGTCCAGCGATTCAAAGCAATAATTGCGTTTGTACCGGAGCGTTAGTCTCGCTTTGGTTTCAACAGCGGAAACAAAATCACATCGCGGATTGATTCGGCGCCAGTAAACAGCATTGCCAAGCGGTCGATCCCGAGACCAAATCCTCCTGCCGGCGGCATTCCGTGTTCGAGTGCGAGCAAAAAATCTTCATCCAGCCTCTGTGTTTCTTCGCCCGCTTGCTCGAGTAACCGTTGCCGCTGCACATCAGGATCATTGAGCTCGGTGTAACCGGGCGACATTTCCGTGCCATTGATGATCAGCTCGTAAACGTCGACCAAAGCAGGATCGCTCGCGTTTTGTTTCGCCAGCGGCACCAGCTCTTTTGGACAATGAGTCACGAACAATGGATCGAATGTTTTTTCTTCGACCAATTTTTCGAAAACATGTTGCGTCACTTCGAAATCAGCGAGCTGCGGCAGGATCTCGAGTTTCAATTCCCCGGTCGCACGGACGCGCCGTTTCTCGCGCGAAAGATCGAACCAATCCTTGCCCGCGACTTCGCGAACGAGGTCGACATATCGCGCGCGCCGCCACGGCCGCTTCAGGTTGATTGTGCGCACGACCTTGCCCTGAGCATCCTTGTGTTCGATTTGGAGCGAGCCGCAAACCTTTTCCGCGAGATGACAGATCAACTCTTCGACCAGATTCGCCATTTTTTCGAAATCGACGTAGGCCCAGTAAAGTTCCAGCATCGTGAATTCTGGATTGTGTTTCCGAGAAATTCCTTCGTTTCGAAAATTCCGATTCAATTCGAACACTTTGGTGAATCCGCCTACGAGGAGGCACTTCAAATAAAGTTCCGGCGCGATTCGCAGATAAAGATCGAGTCCGAGCGCTTTGTGATGGGTGCTGAACGGCGCCGCCGCCGCTCCGCCCGCCACGTTTTGCAAAATCGGTGTCTCGACTTCCAAAAAACCTCGGTCCTCCAAGAACCACCGGAGTTCACGCACCATCGCGATCCGTTTTTGAAATGTCTTGCGGGATTGTTCATTCGCCACAAGATCGACATATCGCTGGCGATACCGCGCTTCGACGTCCTGCAGACCGTGCCATTTTTCAGGCAGCGGTCGAAGTGACTTGGAGAGCACTTCAAATTTGTGCGCCTTTAATGTCGGCTCGTTAGTTTTGGTCAGGAAACACGCGCCTTCAATGCCGATGAAATCGCCGAGATCGAGCAGCTTGAAGATTTCCATCGCTTCGGCGCCGATTCCTTTTTCGTGAAAATAAACCTGAATTCTGCCAGTCGCATCGCGAAGATCGACAAAGTGACTCCTGCCCATGTCGCGATGGGCGGTGATTCGACCGGCGGCGCTGAGCGATTCGCCTTCCTTGAATTTTTCGCGGACTTCAGCGATCGAGCCAGAAGTTTCAAATGCACGACCGAACGGTTCTACGCCGCGCGCTCGAAGCGCGGCAAGCTTTTCCCGGCGTTGGGCGATCAATTCGTTTTCCGGCTCCATCGGTCGCGGTTATGGAACGCTCTCTTTCCAAATTCCGCAAGGAGTATACCCGACGCGGTCGGCCGAGAGACAAAAACCACTAGTCCGGTCCTGACTTAATTTAGTCGCCGAACGCTCGTAATTCTGACAACGTGTGGGGAGCGCATTCCACCTATGGCACTCGATTTACCGAAGACAAGCTCGAAAGGCGACGGGCCACTCGTCAAACAGTTCTCGGTTTTCCTTCCTAACAAAGTCGGCGCAATGCACGACGTTCTGAAGCTGCTCAACGCTCACGACTACCACGTGATGGCGATGAGCGTTTCTGAATCGACCGATTCGGCGATTGCGCGCCTGGTCGTGAGCGATCCCGAGGGCGTGGAAAAACTGTTCCGCCAGAGCAACATCGCGTTCGGAACCTGCCACGTTGTCGTGGTTGAGATGCGTGAAGTTGCAACCGAGCTCTCGAAACTCTTCGCCGCGCTTTTCATGGCCGAAGTGAACGTGCACTTCACCTATCCCCTTCTTATGCGTCCGCGCGGTCAGGCAGCGCTCGCGCTCCACGTGGACGATAACGACTGCGCCATTTCCGTTTTGAGCGGCGCCGGCTTTCAGATGCTCAGCCAGGGCGACATCTCGCGTTAGTCATTGAGTTGGAGTTCCCCACCCACCTTGGCCGAGACTACGGCGTGGCAGGTGGAAACTCAGACGGCTCCTGAGTTGACAGGGTGACCGCGCGGTCTACAAGAATGAACTGCCTATGACGTCGCCCTCGTTTCTTTCCAGCGCGCAAACCGACAAGAGCTCTAATATTGGACTGATCGCGATCATTGTTTTCGCGGTCGCGGAAATTTTCGTAACCGGCTTTCATTACATCAGCGAAACGCGGCCAGCCACTGGCGCCGTGGCGACTCGGCTAGCGCTGGCGCCGCTTCCGTCGGCTGCGCCTTCTGCACCGCCGGTTGCATTGCCAATCGCCTCTCCAAGCCCGGCGCTTACGCCTGCAACATCGACAATGTCCGTGGCCGACCGTTTGTTACAGGAAGCGAACGCGGCACGCGAAAGCGGTGATAGCGTGAATGCGCTGGAGCGTTTGCAAGACGCTGCTCAACGCGACCCAAAAAACGCCGAAGTGCTAGCCAAAATGGCGATGATTTACGAATCGATCCAAAACTTCGATCGCTCGGCTGAGACGTGGCGCCGAGTTCAAGAGATCGGGCCGTCGGCTGGCCCGCTCTACGAACTGGCGGACATGAAACTAAAGACTGGCGTGCCGGCAGCTCCCGGATCAACGACCGGCTCAGCGCTCGATACCGGAAAACCCGCAACTACGCTCGATGCTTTGAGCGTTACCACCACGACACAGGGAATTCCCGTGGGATCGACGCTTGGAATTAGCGAGGTAACCGCATCGGAAACTTCGGATCCGGATGCTGAGACTAATTTGATGTTGCGGATTGCGGTGAACAAACGACCAAACGCAGTGATCGACCGCGCGAAAGTGAGGATCCGGGTCTTCTTTTATGACACGGTGGGCGACAATGACATCAAGCTGACAGACGCCGACGTCGGTTTCGAGTGGCTGACGCCGAATCACGATTGGGCCGATAGCGACAGTGAAACGTTGGCCGTCACCTACATTCGTCCCAAATCGAAGACGAAATCCGCCGAGACTGACCTCGCCGCTGCAGCGGCCGCGATTAATCCGGCCAAGAAAGGGAAACCGATCAAGGCAAGTCCGCCGCTGGAATCGGGAAATCGCAAATACCTTGGTTATATTGTGCGCGTTTATTATAACGATCAGCTTCAGGATACACGCGCCGAACCGACCAGACTCCTCACTCTTTTCCCAGCGCCCGAAACCGCTCCACCGCAGTAAATGCAATTGCTCATCATTCACCGCGATCCCGAGATGGGTGAAGCGCCGGTGCAAATGGTTAAGAGCTACACGCGCCACCATTATCAGCTGCTCGGGACTTATCACGTCCGCGCGCATGTTTACTTCGCTGATCTAAACAAATTCTTTTATTCGCAGACGAAAGTTTTCGAAGCGCCCGCTGCACAACCGACCCGGCAAAAAACGGTCGGCGTTCCGGAACGAAACGGTGCGGGTGGAAACATTCGTACTATTCGCTCATGACGAACTGCTTTCCGGATCACACTTCGCTCTACGTGCGCGTCGAAGACAAAGACAGCCGAATTGTTTACGCAACCTATTCATTGGGGCACGTCATCGCTTTCGACGAACCGCAGGCGGAATTCGACCGCTCGAACCAGCTCCATGTTCTTTACTGCGCCGCGCCCCACAATTGGGCGTACGCGCGTGTCGGCCTGAATGGCGAGCTCACTTCACGCGCCAGCTTTGCCGAAACGCGGCCGCGACTTGTGCATTTTGATGATGGCGTGGTAAAAGTCGCCGGCGGAATGATGGATACACCGGTGACGCAAGCGGCCCGCAAGACCGCTCGAAAACCTTCCGCGCGGCCGCCGAACGCGCCGAAGGACAATTAGCGAATGCTAAAATATCTTCTGCTCCTGACTTTGGCGCTTGCGACATCGTTCGTCGCGAAGGACGCGCTCGGCTTGCCGGCTTCAAGTTCAACCACCATTGTTATCGACGCTGGTCACGGTGGGTCCGATCGAGGCGGAATTCCGGGACAGCGTGTTGCTGAGAGCGTCATGAACTTGGACGTAGCGCAGCGACTCAAAGCGAATCTTCAAACCTACGGCTATCGCGTCGTCATGACCAGAGACAGCGATGTCTTCATCCCTTTGGGCACGCGTGTTGCAATCGCGAATTCTTATCCGGACGCGATCTTTGTTTGTATTCATTTCAATGCCACGCCGCGTTCGAGCGCGAATGGAATTGAAACTTATTTTTACAGCTCGCAAAGTTTGGCCCTAGCGTCCGCGATCCATTACTACGTCGCCGGCGGCGCGCCAACGCCCAATCGCGGTGTGCGGCGTCGCGGCTTTTACGTTCTACGGAACACCAGGATTCCGGCAGTCCTTGTGGAATGTGGATTTCTTACCAATCCGACTGAAGCCCAGTACGCTCAGAGCGTTGCTTATCGACAGA